>Ga0310810_10000411_pt1 | contig 44189 bp, 33 predicted proteins | sample NCmetagenome_FD_207641 | JGI IMG/M metagenome (GOLD analysis project Ga0310810, IMG submission 207641) | Soil microbial communities from experimental microcosm in Duke University, North Carolina, United States - NC | ecosystem: Engineered > Artificial ecosystem > Soil microcosm > Unclassified ...
GCCATCGATCTCGACGCCGGTTGCTCGGAGGCGCGGCTCGGCCTCGGCGTCGCGTTGTCGCGCGAGGCGCTCACCCAGGGCGACCTGCTGCGCACGCGCGCGCTCGTGCTGGAGGCCGTGGCCCAGTTCGCGGCCGTGCGCCGCGAGTCGGCGTGGTACGTGCACGCGCTGTTCGACCGCGCACTGCTCCTGCCCGACGTGGGGCGGACCAACGAGGCGCGCGTGCTGGCCGCCGAGTACTTCCAGGGCGACTCGGCGAGCGCGTGGGCGGACCGCCTGCGCGCCCGCCTCGCCGAAGCCCGCTAGTTCGCGGTCGCTATGGGCACCACGTCACGGCGCTCTCCGTGGAGCCGCCGCGGAACAGCACCGTCGTCAGGCTCGCGAGATCGAGCCCGTTGAGGACGCCGTCGCCGTTGAAGTCCGACCGGGAGCCGTAGCCCGAGCCGAACAGATCGTCCGCGAACGCGGCGACGTCGGCCGCGCTCACGCCGTTCGCGCCATTCTCGTCGAATGCCGCGACGCGAGCCTGTCCGAACAGCACACCGTCCGCGTATACAGAGACGCGTGCGTCGCGCGCCGCCCGATCGTGCCGCGCGGCGCCGATCACGCGAATGCGCGCGATGCCCTGGTCGTCGCTCACGGTACGGATGGTGTGCGACGCGCAATCCACGATCACGCCGGCCGGCTGCTGATCGGCGAGCCGCACCGACCCGGTGGAGACAGCGTCCGAGAAGTCGAGCACGACATACGACGAGCGCACGATCTGCCCCGCGAGCCCGCGTACCACGACGTCGAACTCCCCGACCGGATCGGCGACGCCGGCGTGCGTGCCGACGAGCTTGATCGTGCTCGGGAACGTGCTGTCGAGCGCGCTCGGCGGACAGGCGGCGGCGCGGCCGGCGACGAGCGCGAGTGCCGCGGAGACGAGACACAGCGGAAGCCATTGAGTGTTCATGAGCGAATCTCCTCCTCCGGGGGAGCCAAAGGTGAGCGTCACCGGGCGTGTGACGCTGGTACCCCTGACGCACGCGTCGGGTTCGCGCCCAGTCGTCGCCCCGGCCTATTGCCCCGGCGGGTAGTTCTTGTTCAGCTCGACGAGGTGCTGGCGCGCCTCGGCGTTGCCGGGCTGGAGCGCGAGCAGGTGCTCGAGCGCCTGGCGGCAGTCGGGCGGATCCGGGATGCGCGAGGTGACCGCGGCGAGGCCAAGCCACGCCGACGGATTCCCGGGATCCTTGGCGAGGAGCAGGTGATACACGCGCTGCGCCTCGCGCAGGTTCTCGTGCATGGTCTCGGCCAGCGCCCACTGCTGGAGGATGCGCGGGCTCGGCTCCGTTTCGGCGGCCTTCGCGAGCGCGTGCGCCGCGGCCGGCCAGCGCTCGAGGCGGAAGTTGCGGACGCCGAGGTAGTCCCAGCTCGTGCCACGCTCGACGCCGGTGCGCGTGGGCGGCTCGCTCATGAACGCTTCGACCCGGCGAAAGCCGAGGTCGACATCGGTGAAATGCGCGAGCCACTGCAGCGCGGGGCTGGCCACGGCGAGCGTCGCGGCCACGGCCAGCCAGCGCCGCGCGCCGGCGCCGCGCAACGTCTCGCCCACGACCCACGCCGCGACGAGCGCGAGCGCCGCGCCGCTCGGCGCGAAGTCGTCCCAGTCGCGGAACAGCCCCTGCGCCGGGTGAATGAACGGCAGCGCGAGCGCGAGCGGCACCGCGAGCGCGAGGATCACGGCGGCATCACCGCCGCGCAGCCGGCCGCGGCCGAGCATCACGAGCGCCGCGAGCGCCGCGAGCGTCAGGGGCGCGAGCAGGAGCACGAGGTTCAGGAGATCGAGCGTGCGTGTGCCCGCGAGCGCCGCGGCGAGCACGCCTTCGTGCCGCACTTCGGCCGGCGCCAGGTGCACGGCGTCGAAGCGCAGCATCGTGCGCACGATGCGCGGCCCGATCGCGGCCAGCGTCGCGAGCGGCACCAGGAGCGCGCCGAGGGTGAGCGGTTTGCGCAGGGACTCGCGCGCCCCGGGCTTGCCCAGCCACAGCGCCCACGCGACGACGCCCGCCGGAAGCATCGCCACGGCGGAACGGTGCAGCAGCAGCCCGAGGGCGAGCGTCACGCCGAGACCGAGCGGCGCCGCGCCGGCGGCGTCGGCGCGCTGGGCGCGCGCCATGCGCACGCCGAACACCGCGGCCGCGACCACGAGCACGACGAGTTCACAGATCGCCTTGCTGTAGCCCGTGAACATGCCGAGGTGACCGCCGAAATAGACCGCCGCCGCCGTCGCCAGCGCCGGCGCGCCGCGCAGCCCGAGCGCGCGCGCGAACGCGCCCGAGAGCACCGCGAGCAGCGCTGCGTCGAGCGCGCCGATCACGCGCGCCGTCGTGTTCGCGTCGAGCAGGTGCGCGTTCTGCAGCGCGCTCGGCCACGTGTAGTGCAGCAGCACGTCGAGCGGCAGCGCCTGCGGGAACAGCACGCCCGGCTGCCCCGCCTCTTCGACGGTGCCCTGGCGCAGCAGGAAGTCGCCGACGTAGCGCACGACGTCCGGGCTCGCCCACACGAACACGCCGCCGGCCAGCGCCAGTAGAATCGTCGTCCCGAGCCCGCCGTTCGCGACGCGCTCGCCCATCCAGTTCCACGCCGGTTCGAGCCGCTTCGCGACCGGCGGCCACAGCACGATCGCGCTCAGCAGCCACGGCCCCCAGGCGAACAGCGGATCGAGGAAGCGCTGGAGGTTCAGCCCCCACATCCACATCGACGGCACGAACGACAGCGCACCTCGCGCCGCCACCAGGACCCCGAGAGCGATCCACAGCGCCAGCGCCGCACGAGCGCCGGCCGGGGTCGCCGGCACATCGACCGGCGCGGCCTTGGCCGTCGCGCGAGCGATGGACTTGGCGTGCTTGCTTCGCGAATCTCGGGATCGAGCCATGACGGGCGACGATTCTAGAGCATGCGCTGGGTCGTCGTGCAGGCGTGGGGGCGCGAGAGCCGGACATTCTGGGTAGGGACCCGCTCGCCTGCGCATCCCTGCTTCGGCTCGCTCTGCCTCGGCTCGCTCCGCCAGTCCCTGGCTCCCGCGAGCCTCAGACGGTCCCCACCCAGAATGTCCGGCCCTCACGCCCCCACTCGACGTGCGACAACTGCGCTGCTCGCGATCGCTCCCGCCACCACGACCCCGAGTTCAGCGCGATGCGAGCGAGTCGGCGCGGGCGAGATCGGCGAGCAGGGCGAGCGCGGTCGGGTTGCGCGGGTCGAGAGCGAGCGCGTGGGCGAGGTCGTCGCGCGCGGCGGCGCGGTCGCCGAGGTCGGCGGTGACGGTGGCGAGGGCGATCCAGGCGTCGAGGTGGTGCAGGCTGCGGCCCACGGCGCGGCGCAGCACGGCCTGGGCGTCGCGCGGGCGGCCGGCGTCGGCTTCGGCCATGCCCCACTCGAAGAGATTGCGCGGGCTCGGCGCGAGGGACGCGGCGTGGTGCAGCGCGTCGGCGGCGCTCGCGGCGTTGCCGTGCGCCTGCTCGCGCACGCCGAGCCACGCCCACAGTGCCGCGGCCTCGTTCGCGGGCCGCTCGGGCGGGGCCTCGAGGTACGCGCGCAGGCGATCGATGCCGCGCGCGGAGTCGTGCGTGATCGACAGCCACGCCAGACTCGGCGCGAGCGCGGCCGCGGCGATCGCGGGCGCGAGCCACGCGTGGCGCCGGCTCGCGCGCAGCGTCTCGCCCATCGCCCATGACGCGACGAGCGTGAGCGCGAGCGCGCTCGGCGCGAACACGTCCCAATCCTGGAACGGCCCCTGCCTGGGGTGCACGAGCAGCAGCGTGAGGAGCGAAACGCACGCCAGCGCGGCGAGCGCGAGCGCTTCGGGCGCACGGCGCGCGCGGCCCAGGATGGGCGTCAGCGCGAACGGCGCGGCGAACGCGAGCGGCGCGAGCAGCAGGATCTCGCTCGCCATGTCGGTGAGATGCCGCGGCTCGAACGTGGCGCGAAGGAACGCGGCCACGCCGCCGCCCATCGGCAGCAGGTGCTCGCGATCCACGAGCGCGAAGTTGTGCGCGACCCGTGGCGCGGCGATCGCGAGCGCGAGCACGGGCAGCGCGAGGGCCAAGCCGATGCGCCAACGCGTGCGAGTGGGAGCGGCGTCGCGCGCAGCGGTGTCGCCGCGCCCACCCGTGTCGCCGCGCGCGGGCGTGCCGCGGCGGCCGGGCCACAGTCCGGCCGCCAGCGCGAGCCCGGCTGGCAGCAGCCAGAGCGCGGCCGAACGATGCAGCAGGATGCCGATCGCCAGCGCCGCGCCGAGCGCGAACGCGCCCTTGCCCTCGCGCGCCACGCGCAGCGAGCCCCACGCCACGAGCGCGACGATCACGAGCAGATCGCTCAGCGCCTTGCCGTAGCCGGTGAGCAGCGCGAGGTGCCCGCCGCACGCGGCGCACGCGATCGCGGCGAACGCGGGCGCGCCGCGCAGGCGCAGCGCCCTCCCCCACGTGACGGCGAGCAGCGCGAGCGCGGCGGCTTTGAGCGCGCCCATCGCGCGCTCGACGTCGAGCCCGTCCCAGCCGAGCGCGCGGTGCACGGCCACGGGCCAGCGATAGTGCAGCAACAGATCGAGCGGCGTGGCCTGAGGGAACACGGCGTCGGGCGCGACCTGTCCGCGCACCGCGCCGAGGCGCAGCGTGAAATCGCCGGCCAGAAACAGCTGATCGGGAAAGCTCCACACGAGCGCGGCGAACGCGAACGCGAGCAGCGCCGCGGCGAGATCGTGCATCACGAGCGCGTCTCCCACGCGCGCGGCGAGCGGCGTCACGCGTCGCGCGATCGGCGGCACGAGCAGCAGCGCGGCCACCGCCCATGCCAGCCAGCCCCACAGAGGAGGCGCGAAGCGCAGCGTGTTCGCCCCCCACAGCGCCATCGCCGGCGTGAACGCGAGAACGAAGCGCAGCGCGGCGAGCGCGGCGAGCGCCGCCCACAACGCGGTCGCCGCGCGAATCGCGGCGGGTTCGTCCGCGGGAGCGCCGCGCGTCGCAGCGAGGCCAGCGTCGCGGGTCGAGCGCGTCTCGACGGTGCGGGCTTCGGCCGTGCGGCGCGCGTCGCCCGAGCCGCGCGACGGCCGGTCCTCGGGCCGTCGCCCGAGCCGGCGCGTGCGCCGGCTCATCGCGCTACTCCGCGGGCGCCCCGTTCGCCAGCGTCGGGCGCTGGGCGTGCGCGAGGTACGCGCGCAGACCGGGCAGTTGCTCGTGGTTCGGGGCCAGGCGCTGCAGCTCGCGCGTGGCGCGCGCGCACGTCGCGGCGTCGTCGAGCCACGTCGAGGACGTCGCGAGTCCGAGCCAGGCCAGCGTGAAGTCGGGATTGCGCTCCACCGCGCGCGCGTAGAGCTGCTGCGCCTCGCGATAGTGACCGAGCATGGTCTCCGCCATCCCCTGTTGCGCGATCAGCCGGGGATTCGGCGCGAGGTCGGCGGCGTTGCGGTACGCGGTGGATGCGTCCTCCCAGCGCTTCTCGGCGAACGCGCGGTTGCCGAGGAACTCCCAGGTCAGCGCGCGCTCGTCACCGCTGCGCGTCGGCGTCTCGCGCAGATACGCGGCGACGCGCCGTTCTCCGAGCGTCGGATCGCTCTGGCTCGACAGCCACTGCACGCTCGGCAGCGCCACGCCGACCACGACGGCCACCCCGAGCGCGGCGTGGCGCGGGAACCGTACCACTTCGCCCACCAGCCACGCGGTCGCGAGCGACAGCGCGACGCCGCCCGCGGCGAACACGTCCCAGTCGCGGAACACGCCCTGCGTCGGATGCACGAACGCCATGAGCGCCACGGACGGCGCGGCCAGCGCGCCCAGCACCCAGCCTTCGCGCCGACGCAGCAGCGCGGCGCCGAAGCCGACCGCGACCAGCGGGATCGCCGGCGCGAGCGGCGACAGCAGCGCGGTCAGGTTCGCGAGGTCGAGCACACGCGTGCCGCCGAACGCGGCGCCGAGCACGCCCACCTGCTGCGCCTCGGGCGGCAGGAAATGCACGGCGTCGCGCACGCGCATGGCGGCGACGAGGCGCGGCGCGAGCAGCGCGAGCGCCGCGAGCGGCGCGGCGATGGCGGCGAGCACGGCCGGCCGGCGCCACGCGCCGTTCGCGCCGTGCGCGCGCCACCACAGGAGCCACGTCACGGGCAGCACTGGCACGAGCGCGAGCGCCGAGCGATGGAGCGCGAGCGCGGTCACGACGGCGAGGCTCAAAGGCAGCAGCCCGCGTCCCTCGCGCACCGCGCGCACGGCGAACACGCCGGCCGCCGCGGTGAGCACGGTCAGTTCCGCGAACGACTTGCCGTAGCCGGTGAACAGCGCGAGGTACCCGCCGCACAGCACCGTGGCCGACGCCGCGACCGCCGCGGTGCCGCGCAGCGACAGCGCGCGCGCGAACGCGAGCGCGAGCAGCGCGAGCACGCCGACCTCGAGCACGCCCAGCAGCCGCGCCGCGCTGTTCGCGGTGAGGCCGCCATGCGCCGCGAGGAAGCGCGGCACGTCGACGTGCAGGAACGCGTCGAGCGGCAGCGTCTGCGGCGACAGCTCGCTCGGATCCTTGCCGTGGACGACCATGCCTTGACGCATCAGGAAGTCGCCCGTGAAGTGCAGGCGGTCCGGCAGGAACCAGGCGAGCGAGGCGGCGAGCGTGGCGCCGATCAGCGACGACACGACCGGGAGCCTGGCGATGCCGTTGCCGAGCCGCGTCGTGACGGGCGCGATCAGCGCGGCGATCGGCAGCGCGAGCCCGACCGCGACGTCGAGCCAGCTCCACCAGCCGGTGCCGATCTCGGAGAAGCGGCGCGCGTTCAGGCCCCACAGCCACATCGACGTCGCGTACGCGGAGATCGCGCGCCCGAGCGCGAGCGACACGAGCCCGATCCACAGCAGGCGCGCCGCGCGATCCGCGGCCGTGGCGGGCAGCGCGGCGGGGTCCACGAGATCCGCGGCCGAGACGGAGTCCGGCTCGCCGGCCACGCCGGACGACGCGCGGCGCCGGCCATCGGGCGGGCCGGCGTTGCGCGCCGGCGCGCGCACGCCCGCGAAGCGCGGCTCACTGCGTTCGTCCCGCGGCGCGGCACGGCGTCTCCCGGCGGCGCGTGTCGGCGCATCGGGATCGCCGTAGGAGTCTGTCGACTGGCTTCGTTTCATGCTGGGGCGCGGGGTGAGAGAGGGTGCGAGCAAGGCCTGAGCCCGAAGCGCCGAAGCGCGCCCCAAGCCGGACCAGGTCACGAACGACGCCCGGTTCGCGACGATGACGATGAAGACGCTCTCACAATCGCGCGCGCCTCAGGCGTGCGCACAGACGAGCGCACGACGCAGCACGACGATTGCGGCGCATTGATGAGACGAGCGCGAACGCGGCGCGTTGCGACCGGGAACGCAGCGCGTTCGGCGGCACGCAGGCCATGCCGCACGGTCGTTCAGAAATCGCAAAGCGCGTCAGCGAGAGATGAGCACGCGGCGCGGATCGACGATCGCGCTCGGCCTTCGGCGCGGCGCGTTCGGGGTGCGCGATCCGGCGTTCACGCCGTCGCGAGCACGGCCGGCCCTACCTCACTCGGAGTTCTTGACCCCGAGGCGCGGGCAGTCGGCGGCCAGCGTGCAGACCGAGCAGCGCGGCTTGCGCGCGTTGCACACCCGGCGACCGTGCAGGATCAGCCAGTGCGAGAACACCGTCCAGCGCTCGCGCGGCACGATCGGCATGAGCGCGAACTCGATCTTGACCGCGTCGCCCTCGCGCGTCAGCGCGAGCCGGTGGGCGAGCCGCGAGACGTGCGTGTCGACGACGAGCCCGGGAATGCCGAACGCGTTCCCGAGGACGACGTTCGCGGTCTTGCGCCCGACTCCGCGCAGCGCGGTCAACGCCTCCAACGTGCGCGGCACCTCGCCGCCGTGGAGCGTGACGATGTCCGCGCAGCACTCGCGGATGGCGCGCGCCTTGTTGCGGTAGAAGCCGGTCGAGCGCACTTCGCCTTCGAGCGTGGCCGGGTCCGCGGCCGCGAACGCGGCGGCGTCCGGGTAATGCGCGAACAACGCCGGCGTCACCATGTTGACGCGTGCGTCCGTGCATTGCGCCGAGAGGATCGTGGCGATCAGGAGTTGGAGCGGCGTCCCGAAGTTCAGCTCGCAGCGCGCGTCGGGATACGCGCGATCGAGCGCTTCGAGCACGCGCGCGACGCGCGCCGGATCCGGCGGCGCCCAGCGGCCACGCGGGCGCGGCGACGTCGTTGGGCGAGCGCGTACCGCAGTGACCCGGACGCGACCCGAGGCGCCGGCGCGCTTCCGCACGCCCGCCGGCGCACGACGGCGGCGCGGCGCCGTGGCGCGCGACGCATGCGCCGCTCCGGCCCCACCAGGAGACGCCGCACGCGAACGGGCACGCACATTCGCCCGCTTCTTCCGCGGCGTCGGCCGCGCGCGGCGCGATCCCGCGAGACGCGAAGCGACGGGGGCCGGGCGCGCGGCGATCGGCGAGGAGGCGTCCGCGAGGGGCGGGCATCATGAGTGGGGACCCGCTCGCCTGCGCATCCCTGCTCCGGCTCGCTCTGCCTCGGCTCGCTCCGCCAGTCCCTGGCTCCCGCGAGCCTCAGACGGTCCCTGCTCATGACGCCCGCCCCTCGCGGACGCCCCCGCCTTTCGCCCCCGCCTACGCCACCAACGACGAACGCCCGGTCGCGGCGACAGGCCGCGCCCGGGCGTTGCGTGAAGCCGAGACTCTAGAAGCCCCAGTTCAACCCGAAGCGCATGCCCACGCCGTTCAGCGTGACGATCTCGCGCACGGTCTCGCCGGTCGTCGGATCGTCGACGTCGCGATGCGCCTCCGCCTGGTTCACGAAGATCTCGCCCGTCAGCCGTGAGCGTCCGGACAGCGGCACCGCGGCGCCGCCCCAGGCCTGCCAGCCCCAGCCTCCGTACGTCGCGTCGAAGGAATTGCCGGTGTTGAAGTCTTCGGCCGAGAGGAACAGCACTTCGTAACCGCCGCCGACGCCGAAGTACGGGATGAACGGCAGGTTCTCGTCGGCCTGGACCTGCAGGAATCCCATCACCGGGAACAGATTCGACGACGAGCGCGCCAGCTCGCGGCGCGTCTCGATGGTCGTGCCGCCCGGGCCCGGCGTCGAGCCGAGCACGGTGCTCTGGTTGTCGGAGCGATGCACCCAGTCGGCCATGGCGCCGACCTGGATGTGCGGGTCGACGAGCGGACCGCCGCGCATGCCCAACACGAAGCCGTTGTCGGCGTTGCCTTCCGGATCGTAGAAGCCGAGGTGGAGCTGGGTCAGGCTGCCGTTCTGCGGGCCGCGGTCGGCCGGCCGGTAATAGCGCTCGCGCGGCCGATAGCGCACCGCCTCGAGCGTGACGGCGGGCGAGCCGTTCGACACGTCCATGCCGACGATGGGCAGCGCGAACGCGGACGGCACGAAGGCCGAAGCCGCGGAGCCCTGGTCCGCATGGGCCCACGCGGGACTCGCCAGCAGCGCGGCGCCGGCGAGCGCGAGGATGGTGCGTTTCATGGAAGACCTCCGTAGGGGGTGGGTGCGGCCGAACCGGACGGGCGTCGACCTGTACTTCGCACGCTCCGTGCCGGAAACGTTCTTGCTTGCCCGCGCGTAACCTCCGTATTCGCGGCGCCGGCGCGCGCTCCAAGCCGAGCGGGCGTCGCGACGGTGTCGCGAGTGTTGCGACCCCGCCGCACGGATGCTAGCGTCCCGCGCTCTTCAAGAAAGAGGCCGAATGCCCCTGCCCTTCCTTTCGTTGCTCGCCGCCTGGCTGGCGGCCGCCGCCCCGTCGACCTCCGGGCCGACCCTGGCCCGCGAAGACACGATGCACACCGAGGTGTCCGAGGTCCTCGTCAACGCCCCGCGCGTGACGCTGGACGAGATCCTCGACCGCGTGGCCCGGGGTGAGGCGCGTCGCGATTCGATGATGCGCGACCAGAGCTTCCGCACGTCGCTGCGCATGGTCATCAAGTCGGCGAGCGCGAACCCGCAACTGTTCCTGGAGACGATCTCGCAGGTCTACAAGAAGCGCCCCGACAAGGTGCGCAGCGTCCTGCTCCGGAAGTGGCGCATGAAGATCGGCAAGAAGGACAAGGGCGACAAGGACGACGACGACATGCAGCTCGACTTCGGTCCGGGTATGGGCGAGGAGGTCGTGAACTTCGCGTTCCAGCCGAGCGCGCGGCGCGACTTCAAGTACCGCATCGTGGGCCGCGACCTTGTCGGCTCGCACCTCGTCTACCGCATCGCGTTCACGCCGCGCTCGCCGCTCGACCCCACGACGCCGAGCGGGCTCGTGTGGGTCGACACGAACGAGTTCGTCATCGTGCGCCAGGAGGTCGGGTTCGAGCGCTCGCCGGTGCCTCTGTTCCTGAAGGGCATTCCGCGGATGGTCATCGAGCGGACGCGGGTCGGCGATTACTGGGTCCTCAAGCGCATGCTGATGCGCGTCCAGACGACCGTGCCGATCCCGAAGATCGGCAGCTCGTTCGACATCGCCGTCAGCTTCGACGACTACAAGATCAATCAGGGGCTGAGCGATTCGCTGTTCACCGCGGCCGGCGCGACGCGCGGCTCCGAGAGTTCGCGATGACGGCGCGCCGCGTCGCCGCGCGCTTCGCAATCACGTGCCTCGCGCTCGCCGTCGGCTTCGCGCCGGCGCCCGCGCGCGCCCAACCCTCCGCGCCCGACACGACGCTCGACCGCTTTCTCGGCGGCCTCTCGGATTCGACGGACGCGTACTTCGGGCGCGCCGCCGTGCCGGCCGACAGCACGGGCCTCGACAGCGCGCTGGCCTACGGGCTCGGCCACCCCAAGGAACTCGCACGGCGCGGCCGCTGGCGTCCCGACTTCGGGCCGACGCTCGGCTTCAATCGTGTCGACGGCCCGCTGTACGGCGGCGAGTTCGGCGTCGGCCGGAGCCGCGCGCTCGGGCGCTTCGACGGTCGGCTGCGCTACGCCGTGGGGCCGAACCTGTGGCTGGGCGGCGGCGGCTGGCGTCGCGCGTGGGGGCGCGAAGGCCGCGACTGGCAACTCGCGGTGAACGGCGGGCGCGAGACGGCGACGCTCAATCGCACCGCGCGCCAGCACGGCGAGCCCGACGACGCGCTCGGCGATCTGCAGGCGCTCGTCGGCGGCGTCGATTCGCGGCGCTTCCTCAGGCGCGACGGGTGGAGCGCCCGGCTGTCGCGCTCGGCGTCACCGCTCACCGTCAGCGCGGCATGGCGCGACATGCTCGAATCGCCGCGCGACGTGACGACGGGCTGGTCGCTCACGCACGCCGGGCTGTCGGTGCCCGACAACCTGCATGCCGCGTTCGGTCGCGTGCACGAAGCCACGCTCGACGCCAGCGTGCGCTTTCCGCGCTGGCCGATCTTCGGCGAAGCGACGTATGACGTGTCGCGCCGCGTGCTGGGCAGCGCGTTCGAGTACCGGCGCACACGCGCCGCGCTTGGGGCGAACTTCGGGCTCGGGCGCTTCGCGGCGCTCGTGCCCGAGGTCGCGTACGGCCGCCTGTCGGGCGAAAGCGTCCCGCAGGCCGCGTTCTACCTCGGCGGGCCGAGCACGCTCGGCCGCTTCGACGGCGATTCGCTGGGCGGGACCTCGCTCGCCATCGGCCGCATCGATGTGATCGGCGCGAAGGACGTGCTCGCGCTCGTGCACCTGCCGCACCCCGCGGCGTTCCCGCTCCAGCTCGGCGGGTACGCGGCGAGCGGCGCGGTGTGGGGGCCCGATCCCTACGGAGGTGCGGCGCGGCCGGGCGTCGACTGGCCGGGCCGCGAGCTGTGGCGGAGCGAAGTCGCCGCGTCCCTCATCTACCAGCCCGGCCTGCCGACGCCGACCACCATGCTGCGCCTCGATGTCGTGAGGCCGGTGGGGCCGGGACCGCGCGAGACGAAGCTCCGGCTGTCGGTCACGCGCGCCATGGCGTTGCTGCGCACGTTCGGCGAGGACTAGGCGCGCCCCGCAAGAGAAGAACCCCCGGCGGATCGCTCCGCCGGGGGCCTGACGCCGCGCCAACTCTCTCCCCTTGCCCTGGTACCTGTGGAGCCGACGCGACGCGTGGGATCTAGCGCGTGACGCCGTTGTGCTTCATGCGATAGATGTGGCGGCTCTGCCGATTCTGCGCGCGCGTGAGACGCGCGCGCTCGCCCGGCGTCACCACGCCGTCCGACTTCGCGCGGTACTCCATGGCCCGCACGTGAGCCTGACCGGCACGCAGGCGCATCGCTTCCCCACGGCTCAGCTCGCCGCTGCGTACGCCCTCGCGAATCCGACCGTGCTGCCGCCATTCGCGGCGGTCCACCCGCGGCGTCGCCGCACAGGCCGCCGACGCGACATCGACCGTCACCGCGGCCAGGGCCGCGACCAGGACCAGCGTGATCACGTGCTTCATGGTGTTCCTCCTTCGGGGCGTTCGTCGAGGCTTCGACGCGCGCCTCAGGTGAGCTTCGTGTTCGTCGTTTCGGCGCGCGCCGCGGGGGCGGCGTCGCCGAGGTCCCGACCCCGGGTTCGTTGCCACCCACCGCGGCCTTGCAGCCGCGCGCTTCGCCGGGAGCAATAGAGCAGGCGCTGTGCCGCGCCCGGGCCGGGCGACGAGGGAGGCGCGGCGCAAGGGGTTAGCCGCGGAGGGCGCGGGTGCCGCAGCCGGCCATTGCCCCGCCGGGTGCAGCGCGGAGGCCCGGGAATGAACGCCCGCGGGCAGTCGGCCGCAGGTACCGTGCGGGGCCAGGCTCGTCCGCGCGCTCTTCTACTTCTAGAGAAGCGCCGTGCCCACTAGAGGAGCAGCGTGCCCACGAGCACTTCGCGCACGTGACCCGAGATGTGGACGCGTTCACCGACATCCTCGCACCAGAACTCGGCGCCGCGCGGACTCGCCTGGTACGCGGTGAGCTTCGTGCGCCTGAGGCGCCGGCTCCAGTACGGGATCAACATGCAGTGCGCGGATCCGGTCGCGGGATCCTCGGGGATGCCGACGCGCGGCCCGAAGAAGCGCGACACGTAGTCGACCTTGCGCCCGCGCGCGGTCACGATCACGCCACGCACGTTCACGCGCGCGAGCATCGCGAAGTCGGGCGCGAGCGCGCGCACGTCGGACTCCTTGTCGTACACGCACAGGAGGTCCGAGGCGCGCAGCACTTCGCGCGGGCGCTTGCCCAGCGCGCGGGCCAGCAGCTTGGGCGGCGTGTAGGGCTGGCCGGGCAGCGACGGGAAGTCGAGCGTCAACCGGCGTCCGTCGCGGAACACCGTGAGCGGGCCGCTGCGCGAATGGAACTTGACCGCGCGCTTGCGGAACCCCAGGTACGCGAACACGACATGCGCCGAAGCCAGCGTGGCGTGGCCGCACAGGTTGATCTCGACGGCCGGGCTGAACCAGCGGATCTTGAAGTCGCCGCGTTTATCCGGCACGAAGAACGCGGTCTCGGCGAGCCCGCGCTCGGCGGCGATGCGCTGCATCACGCGCGCCGGCAGCCAGCGCTCGAGCGGACACACGCCGGCGCCGTTGCCGCCTTCGAGCCGGGTGGTGAACGCGTTCAGATGGAGGAAGGGAATGCGCATCGGGAGTCCTCGTCGTTCGCGGAGGTCGATCGGCGTTCGTGCGTCGCGCACAGTGTCGCACGCCGCGCAGCGGTCAGTCGATGCGGCCCCAGACACGCGTCGCGCACTCGCGGGCGCGGGCCGCGACCTCGCGCTCGTCGATCGTGAGGAGCGTGCCGTTGTCCATGATCATCTCGCCCGCGATCATGACGCCCGCGACCGGAGCGCGCAGCAGCCCGCCCCACAGGTGATCGAGCAGCGTGCGCGACGAGAACTCGGTCGCGGGACGGTAGTCGACCAGCAGCAGGTCCGCGGGCGATCCGGCCGCGATGACGCCCAGTTCCTCGCCGAAGTGGCGCGCCGCCCAGCGCGGGCCGTTCACGAACAGGCGCTGGTAGTGCATCTCGGCGCGCACGCCGCGCGCGAACGGATGCGTGGGATCGGGCAGCGGCGGCGCGTTGAGTCCGGCGTCGCTGCCCCACGCCACGTCGGCGTCGCGCACGAGCGCGGCCGCCGACCCGGTGCCGATCGCGCTCAGCACGTCGCCGCGCTCCTGCGCCGCGGCGAGGAGTCCGCGCGGCGCGGTCTCGGCGTGGGCCCACAGCGCGGGCAGCGGCCCGGGCTTCCACGGGTTTCCGGGACGCCAGCGGTCCGCGGGCGTCACGTCGAGCGCGAGGTCGACGTGGACGGCGAGCCGGTCGCCGGCGGTTTCCAGCGCCTCGTCGAGCAGCGCGCGCACGCCCTCCAGCGTGTGGCCCTGCACGCCCATCATGCCGCGCAGCCGTCCCGAGCGCTGCCGCGACAGGTCGCGCGCGAAACCCAGGCTCTCGTCGATCGCGGCGCGGCGCTCGAGCGGCGTGTCCACCTCGGCTGCGCCGTAGCACGTCGCGACGCGGACGCCCAGCTCCTCGGCGGCGCCCACCACCTCGGACAGCGACAGGTCGATGAGCGAACCCGAGCGATGGAAGTCGCACACCGTGGTCACGCCGTGGCGCACGCCCTCGACGAGCGCGGCCATCGCCGCCCAGCGCACGTCTTCCGCGCTCAGTGCGTTCTCGTAGCGCCGCCACTCGCGCGGGGCGCGTAGCCCGAGCCCGCGCGCCAGGTGCCGCGCCAGATGCGCGTGCGTGTTCACGAAGCCCGGCATGAGCACGCGGCCGCGCGCCGGCCACAGCGTCTCCTCCGGGTACGCGCCGGCCAGCGTTCCGGCATGGCCGACCTGCGCGACGTGGCTGCCGGTGACGCGCACCGCGGCGTCCTCGAGCACCTGCGGCTCGAGTCCGCCGGTCACGAGCGTGCACGGGCCGATGATCATCGCGACAGCTCCGCGCGACGCACGAGACCGCGCGCTTCGGCGCGCGCCTCGGCGACGACGCGCTCGGGATCGAGCGTGATCCACGTCCCCGCGCGGTACAGCACGCGTCCGGCGACGAGCGTCGCGCGCACGTCCGTGGGGCGCGTGGCGTGCACCAGCGTCGCGTACGGGTCGAGCTCGGCGTTCGGCGCCTGATGCGACGCGCTCGCGTCGACCACGATGACGTCGGCCTGCTTGCCCACTTCGAGGGACCCCGTGACGTCGCCGAGGCCGAGCGCTCGCGCGCCGTCGCACGTCGCGAGCGCGAGCACGTCACGATCCGTGAGCGGCGCGCCGGCCGCGCGGGCGCCCTTGCCTCCCACTCCGGTCGATTCGCCCGCCGATCCGACGCCGGCGAGCGCGCGCGACAGGCCGGCCGCCAGGCTCATCTCGTGGAACGCGTCGAGACGGTTGTTGCACGCCGCGCCGTCCGAGCCGAGGCCGCAGCGCACGCCGGCGCGCCGCCACTCCGCGACGCGCGCGAAGCCGGAGCCGAGCTTGAGGTTCGATCCGGGGCAGTGCACGAGCGCGGCGCCGGCGCGCGCCAGGTCGCCGAGTTCTGCGTCCTCGAGCCATACGCCGTGCGCGCCGACGAAGCGCGGGCTCAGGACGTCGCGCTTCGCGAAGTAGCGCGCCGCCGACGTCGCGACCGCCGTCTCGATCTCGCGCGCCTCGGCCGGACTCTCCGCGAGGTGCGTATGCACGACGAGCCCGCGCTCGCGCGACGCGGCAGCCACGTCGTTCCACAGCCCTTCACTGCAGGACAGAATGAAGCGCGGCGCGAGCGAGACCGAGAGCCGTCCGCCGCCGGCGCCGTGGAAGCGATCGGCGACGCCGAGCGCGCCCGACAGCGCCTGCGCCGCCCTTTCGCGCAGGCCTTCGGGCACACCGACGCCCTGATCCATGAGCGCCTTGCCGAAGATCGCGCGGATGCCGCTCGCTTCCAGCGTCGCGCCCAGCGCCTCGGTGTGCCGCACCGTGCCCATGTCGTTGATCGTGGTCACGCCCGACGCGAGCAGCTCGAGCAGGCCCAGGCGCGCCGACGCGCCCATCGAGGCCTCGGTGTGAGCGGCCTCGAGCGGCCAGATGCGCGCCCGCAGCCACGTCAGGAGATCGGCCTGTTCGGCGAGGCCGCGGAACAGCGTCTGGCACAGGTGCAGGTGCCCGTGCACGAAGCCGGGCAGCACGAAGCAGCCGCTCGCGTCGATCTCGTCGGCCGTGGGCGCGGACGCCGCCGCGTCGGGACCCAGCGCCGCGATCCGGCCGTCACGCACCAGCACGTCGCCGCGCGCGACCGTGCCGGCGGCGTCCATGCACACCAGCGTCCCGGAGCGAATGACGAGACTGCTCACCGACCGCCTCCCTGCGGTGGAGCGAAACGCGATTGCACGGCGCGCGGAGCGCGCATCGAATCGCGAAAGAACGACTTCGCGCAGCATGGGGTGCGCCGGGCACCGGGGTCAAGGACTTGGACCGCTCGGACGACGTGGGGCGCCCATGCAGACGGCGCGGCGCACGGGGACCGCGGCGCGCGCGACGCCGAATCGGAGCGCCGCGGCGCCGGTTGACCCCGCCGGAGAGCGACTCCTACTCTCCCGCGCATGCCGTCCGGCCTCCCCCTTCCTCTCGTGCGCGGCGTCGACGTCGCCGATCCGCTCATCGCGCTGCACGCGCTGCGCGCGCTGCCGCACCGATTCCTGCTGCACTCTTCGCTCGAGGACGCGCGCGCGCGCTGGTCGTTCTTCGGCGCCGAACCGTTCTCCCTCTACAAGGGCGGGGACTATCGCGGCGGCACGGCGGCGTTCCGGCGCGTCACGCGACGCGTCGCCGACGATGAAAACGCGTCGTCGCTCGTTCCGTTCACGGGCGGCGCGGTCGGCTACTGGGCATACGACTTCGGCCGGCGGCTCGAGAACCTGCGCTCGAGCGCGCGCCCGCTCGACGATCTGGAGCTGCCCGACTTCGTGCTCGGGTTCTACGACGTGATCGGAGCGTTCGACCATCGCACGCGCGAGACGTGGCTGTTCTCGAGCGGACTGCCGCTCGAGGGCGAGCGCCGCGTGCGCCATGCCGAGCGGCGCCTCGAGCGCTTTGCGTGGCTGCTGGAACGCGCCGCGACGCAGCCGCCGGCCCGCGCGTTCGCCGCCTCGACCGGCCTCGTGTCGACGTTCGAGCCCGACGCCTATCGCGCCGCGGTCGAGCGCGTGCGCGAGCACATCCGCGCCGGCGACCTGTTCCAGGCCAATCTCTCGCAGCGCTGGACGCTCGGTCTCGAGGAGTGCGAACCGGCGCTCGCCGCCGAGCACCTGATGCGCGAACTGGCGGCGGCCTCGCCGGCGCCGTACGCGGCGTACCTCGACGCTGGCGACCACGCGATCGCCTCGGCGAGCCCGGAGTGCTTCCTCAACGTGCGCGGGCGCCGCGTCGAGACGCGCCCCATCAAGGGCACGCGGCCGCGCGACACCGACCCGGCGCGCGATCACGCCGAGCGCGAGGCGCTGCTCGCGAGCGCGAAGGACCGCGCCGAGAACGTGATGATCGTCGACGTGATGCGCAACGACCTCGGCCGCGTGTGCGTGCCGGGCAGCGTCGAGACTCCGGCGCTGTGCGCGCCCGAGTCGTTCCCGCAGGTGCACCATCTGGTCTCGACCGTGACCGGCGTGCTCGAAGAGGGTCGCGATGCGCTGGATCTGCTGCACGCCTGCTTCCCGGGCGGCTCCATCACCGGCGCGCCCAAGATCCGCGCCATGGAGATCCTCGACACGCTGGAGCCGGTGCGCCGCCACGTCTACACCGGCAGCGTCGGCTACCTCGACTGGCACGGCGCGGCGGAGTGGAACATCGCGATCCGCACGGCGCTCGTGACCGCGCGCGCCGCGCACTTCGCGGCGGGCGGCGGCATCACGGCCGACTCCGACCCCGACGCCGAGTACGTCGAGACCCTGCACAAGGCCGCCGGGCTCAGGCGCGCGCTCGGCGCGCTCACCGGGCAGTCGCTCGAAATCGGCGTCGAGGTCGGATGACGTCCCCGCGCGCGCCGCGCGTCCGGCTTCCCGAGCGCGCGCTGTGGATCGACGGCTCGATCGTCCGCGGCGAGGCGGCCGTGCTCTCGCTGTTCGATCGCGGCGCGCGCGACGGCGAAGGGCTGTTCGAGACGCTGCGCGTCAACGCCGGCGTCCCGCATTTGTGGGAGCGCCACCTCGAACGTCTCGTGCTGTCGGCCGCCGAGCTGGGGTTTCCGGTGCCGGCCTCGCCGTCGCGGCTGCGTGAGGGACTCGACGCGCTGCTCGCGGCCTCCTCGCTGAAGGACGCGGCGGCGCGCCTGACGGTGACGCGCGGCGTGCCCGGCGGCCGGCCCACGCGGGCCGGCGTGTGGATCGACGCGGAGCCGTTGTCCGGCCGGCTGTGGAGCGGCACGCGCGCAGGCGGCGCCAGCGCGATCCTGTCGATGACCCCGTTCGAGCCGGGCCCGCTCGGCCGCCACAAGACGACGAGCCGTCTGGCCTACGCGCTGGCCTCCGAGGAGGCGCGCGCGGCGCGCGTCGACGAGGCGCTGCTGGTGTCGGCCGCGGGCGAACTCCTGGAGGGCGCGAACTCGAACGTGTTCCTGGTCGGGGACGACGGGATCGAGACCCCGCCCCTGGCGCGCGGAATCCTGCCCGGCATCGCCCGCGCGCGAACGCTGGCGCTCGCCGCCGAGCTGGGACTGCCGGCGCGCGAGCGAACGCTGGCGGCGGCGGACGTCGAGCGCGCGCGCGAGGCGTTCGTCACGAACTCGGTCCAGGAGATCGTGCCGCTGACCCGGGTCGGCGCGCACGTGTTCGGCTCGCGCGCGGTCGGCGAGCGGCTGCGCGAGGCGTTCCGGACTTCGGCCGATTAGCCGCGAACCGTCCGCCGGCGAGGCGGCATTGCGTCGCCCGAGGTGGCGCGGCTGCAACGCGTATTGCGCCATTTCACTCACGGGCCCTTCGCGACTGGCCGATATTCCCCATGATCGCGAAGCCGACCGGCGTCGTGCCCGCATTTCGCAAGGCGCGCCACGGCTCCCTCCCGCGATTTCGTTGGGTCGCTCGGACTGCGCCCGCCGCCTCTCACGACGCGCATCCGTGGCACACGCAATGCAATCCAAACGGGCGTGAGGCGATCGGGCGCCGCATGAGGAGCGCCCGCGGCTGGCAACCTGCGCGTGAGGCGAACCATGGCGGTCAAGGGCGGACGGCTGGAATTCCTGGTGCCGCACCTGCTCCGCGGCCAGTTCCTGAGGCCCGGATTCGTGGCCTTGAGCCTCCGGCTCGGCGTCGCCCAGCAGATGCCTTCGTGGGCGAAACTCCAGTTCACGAGCGCCGGAGTGTCCGCCGAGGACCTCGATCGCGTGCTCGGGCGGATTACCAGCCTGACGTCGTGGGTCGATGAATGGGAGAGCCTGGGGCGGGCCCACGAGCAGGGCGCCCGCGACGCGCTGGCCCTCGGCCGCGAGCGGATCGCGGCGCAGCGCTTCCTGGCCGCTTCGGCCGCGTACAATTTCGGGCAGTACGTCGTGTTCCTCGACGTCAACCGCAAGCGCATGCTGCACGAGGCCTGCGTCCGGACCTACGCGCAGGCCGCCCCGCTGTTCGACGTCCCGGCGCGCCCGTTCGAAGTCATGTATCGCCGCCGCCCGATGCGCGGCCTGTTGCGCGTCCCGCCCGGGCGCGGTCCCAAGCCGGTCGTCGTGCTCTTCAACGGCACGAACGCCGTGAAGGAAGAGCTGCACTGGTGGAGCGAGTCGTTTCTCGAGCGCGGCATCGCGACCATCATGTTCGACGGGCCGGGCATGGGCCAGACGTTCCACCGCCTGTCGATGGTCGCCGAGCCGCGCCCGATCGGCGTCGCCGTTCTGGATCGCATCGAAGGCTGCCCGGAGCTCGACCCCAAGGCGGTCGCGTTCCTCGGCATGAGCCTGGGCGGCTACATGGCGATCCGCATGGCCACGCATGAGCCGCGCATCCGCGCGGTGGCGGCGGTCAGCCCGCCGTACTCGGCGGACATCTACTGGAATTTCACGCTCAGCGGCATGCGCCGCGAGCTGGCGGCCCTGTACGGGATCGAAGAGCGCGAAATGACGTCCGTGATCGAGAAGATCACGCTCGCCGACGTGCTCGGCAGGCTGCGCTGCCCGTTGATGGTCTCGGGCGGCGGGCACGACCACATCACGCCGGCCAGTGAGGCGTGGCGCATCTTCGAGACGGCCCCGGGCGAGCGCGAACTCGTGTTCTACCCCAAGGGCGCGCACGACTGCTTCAACGTGCTGTCGGATCTCAAGCCGCGGATGGTGCGCTGGGTGGTTCGCCAGCTCGAAGCGCACCACGCTCCCGCGGCGGCGGCGGCCACGGCGGCCAGCGCGGAAGAGCTGCCGATCGCGGCGGAAGCCGTGGACGCGGAATTCGCCGAGGCGCTGCGCGGCGACGTGCAGCGCATCGAGTGGCACCGGGCCGACACGGGCAGCGAGCCGGTGCGTTGGCGCTGGCCGTGGGAGTCGGCGACGCTGGCCGGCCCCATCGAAGTCGTGCACCGCTCGGTGGGCTCGGCCACCGTCTCGGTCTGACCTCCAGCCTTACCGAGCCCTCCTAATCGGTACGAAGAGCCGCCGCCACTCTATTGTGGCCAGCCCGTGCCGGGCGACGCGTTCGGACCTCGCGAGTCGACCTCACCCGGCCCTCGGAATGTTTAGAAATACCGAACGAGTGAGGGCCACCGACGCCTCAAGCTCCATTTCTAGCGTCGTTTGGCCCAGAATAGACTTGATAAAGTCCTGTGGTTCCCGCAACATCTCCTCGTCACGGTCCGTCGCTGGGACGGCCGTGTTGTTACATTGATGGCCGCGCGACTCGCACGCACGATGGCTGGGGAGCCAGTGTGCGCGCTTCACGCGTTCGCCCCGACTCGCAGTCCTGGCGCGTCCGGGCGAAATTCCATCTCGAAAATTTCGACGAGTCGACGCGTTTAGGCGGGGCTGTGACCTCGCCGACCTGTTTCATGCGGAGCTTCTACAGAGGAGACAGAATGATGCGACAGCTACGGAGCTTTGCCGCGTGGGGAGCCGTTGCGGCGTTGGCGCTGGTCGTCAACATGGCGCCCGCGCACGCTCAGGGGGCGATGGACACGCCAGCCCTCTCGGTCGTGAAGAGCAACCGCGCCGAAGTAACGGTGCGTATCACGGCGGGCCCGAGTGGCGCGCCGGGTGGCATCTACCTGGAATGGATGAACTGGGACGCCTACGACGCGAACGGCGGATGGGCGACCGACATCTACGGCGGCCTGTACTACTGCGAATTCACCGGCGCGCCGACGTGGCACGTGGGTTCGTACCAGCTGGGACCCGGCGAGAGCGTGGATGTCGTGCTCGGCGCGCTGTTCGACGAGACTGGCGTCGGCACCGACTGGACGGATGAAATGCCCGAGGGCGGCCATTTCGTGGTTCGCGCTCGCGCGGAAGGCTCCGGCACGACCGCCGAGAGCCCGAATACGCCGACGCTCGAGGCGTTCACCGCGCAGGATCCGAACAACTGCACGTTCACGCAGGGCTACTGGAAGAACCACCCGGCGGCGTGGCCGGTCGGCAGCCTGACGCTCGGCACCGTGAGCTACACCGCGGCGCAGCTGCTCAGCATCCTCAACACCCCGGCGGGCGGCAATGGCCTGCTCATCCTGGCGCATCAGCTGATCGCGGCGAAGCTGAACATCGCGAACGGCGCGGACGGCTCGGCCATCAACGGCACGATCGCCTCGGCGGACGCGCTCATCGGCGGTCTGGTTTGCCCGCCGGTCGGCGGCGGCTTCCTCAGCCCGGCGAGCACGAACAGCCTCACGAACACGCTCGACGACTGGAACAACGGCGTCACGGGTCCCGGACACTGCGGCAACACGCCCACGAAGCAGACGACGTGGGGCCGTTTGAAGAGCCTGTACCGCTAGTCGCATCGCAACCGCATCGCATCGAGGGCGCCCCGGCCGGGCGCCCTCGATTTTGTTTGGGGCGTGCCTCCCCGGCATGACGCCTCGCGGCCAAACTGCTAGTCTTTTCGCGCTTCGTCCCTCGCGCATCCTCCTGATGGAGTTCTCATGCCCGACGTCACCGCCCAGGTTCGCGTTCGCCCGCTCGACGAGCTGGACATCGGCGGCATCGTGCGCATCGACGAGCGCATCACCGGCGTCTACCGGCCGGACGTCTGGGAGCAGCGCGTCGGGTACTACATGCGGCGCGATCCGGGGGCGTCGCAGGTCGCCGAGATCGACGGCAAGGTCGTCGGGTTCATGCTCGGGGACCTGCGGGCCGGGGAGTTCGGGCTCGAGGAGCCGAGCGGCTGGATCGAGCGCTTCGGCATCGATCCCGACTTCCGCGGGCGCGACCTGGGACGCCGGATGTTCGAGGCCATCCGCACGCATTTCGCATCCGAAGGGGCGACGCGCGTGCGCACCCTGACGGATCGCGATCAGGCCGGCGTGTCGGCGTTCCTCGCTGCGCTCGGATTCCAACCGTCGCCCCTCGTGGCGCTCGAAATGCACGTGACCGGCCCTGCGGGGCAGGAGCGGAAATGAAGGTCGAGAACCTCACGCTCGAGAAGAAGTACCACGACGCAGTCGAGCACTGGCGCCGCCACAATTTCACGGACTACCAGGTCCTTCTCGACAACTGGGAGAAGTACTTCCCGAAGGACGATCGTTTCTGTCTGTGCGCGAAGATGGAGCTGGGCATGCCCGACACCGTGCACGTCGGCGACCAGGCCGGGCAGAAGAAGCGCCTCAAGCCGAACGAGCTGACCGAAGAACAAGCCCAGCACCTGCTGGCCATCATCCGCGCCCAGGCCTCCACGGAATTCGGCTCGATCCAGCAGCACAGCGGCACGCTGATGCGCGCGCAGGAGGACGACGATCGCTTCTGGGTGCTGCGCGTCATGGCCGAAGAGCTGCGCCACGGCTACCAGATGCTGCACCTGCTGCTCACCGAGGACTGGAGTAAGGCGTCGGGCGGGGCCAAGGGCGAGGACATGGTCGAAGAGATCCTGTCCATGCAGACCGGATCGCACGTCCTCGACGCTTTCAACCTCGAGTACGACTCGTTCGTCGACAACGTGTGCTTCGCGGCGTTCGTGGACCGCGTCGGCAAGTACCAGCTGACGATGCAGAAGGTGTGCGCGTACAAGCCCATGGCCGACAGCATGCCGCCCATGCTGCGCGAGGAGGCGTTCCATCTGGCGACCGGCGTGATCCCGATGCGGCGTATGGCGCAGAAGGCGGCGAAGGGCGATCCGCTCGTGTCGATGCAGCAGCTGCAGCACGCCGCGAACAAGTGGTTCCCGCGCGCGCTCGAGATGTTCGGCGACGAGCGCGGCGGCGAAACGAACGTGAAGTTCGGCTTCAAGGACATGAAGAACCGTGAAGCCCAGGACCTGTACATCGAGGAAGTGAAGAAGATGCTGCGCGACATCAACGGCCGCTTCCTGCGCGCGCGCTTCCCCGAGTACACGCCCGACCGCGTCGAGGCCGTGCTCGACGATCTGGCGGAGACGCGCGGCGCGCATCGCGGCGTCGAGTTCGACGAACTGCTGCGCCTTCCGGACCGCCGCTTCTTCCGGCGCAAGGGCGAGTGCGCGTTCGCGCTCGTGGGGATCGATGGCGAGACGTATCCGGACGCCGAGAGCTACCTGCGCTACCTGTCCACGCGGCTCAACGAGGGCTACGTCGCGAGCCGCGACATGCGCCAGTACGCCGACGTGCTGCGCAAGGTCACGGCCGGCGAGATGTCGCAGAAGGACGGGATCATGGCCATGCCCAAGCTCAAGCGCGTCGGCGGCACGTGCCCGTGCTCGAACTCGGTGCGCTGGGTGGTCGAAACGCCGGCTGCGCCGAGCGCGGCGACTCCCGACTAGCCGCCGTCCGGTTCCCTTGGAACGAACGCCCCACGTCGCCTATTTCTGCATGGAATACGGGCTGCACGAGTCCTTCCCGATCTACTCGGGGGGGCTGGGCGTGCTGGCCGGCGACTTCATCAAGTCGGCGCACGACCTCGCGCTGCCGGTCGTGGCGGTCGGCCTGCGCTGGGAGCGCGGCTACTCGGTCCAGCGCATCGGCGCGGACGGGCGACCGTTCGACGAGTTCCCCGAATACGCGCACGACTTCCTCGAGGACACGGGCGTGCGCCTGCGGGTGCGCGTGCGCGGCGCCGAGGTACCGTGCCGCGTGTGGGTCACGCGGCGCTTCGACCACGTCCCGCTCTACCTCCTCGAACCGACGCGCACACAGGATCGCTGGATCACGCACCGGCTGTACGAGGCCGGCAGCGACGTGCGCATCGCCCAGGAGATCCTGCTCGGCATCGGCGGCGTGCGCGCCCTGAACTGGCTCGGCATCCCGGTCACGACGTACCACTTCAACGAAGGCCACGCCGTGTTCGCCGGCCTCGAGATGATCGCCGAGGCCATGGAGAACACGTTGCCGTTTCCCGACGCGTGGGCCGCGACGCGCCAGCGCATCGTGTTCACGACGCACACGCCGGTGCAGGCCGGAAACGAGGCGCACGCCATCAAGGACCTCCGGCGCATGGGCGCGTGTCTCGAGCTGTCGGGCGCCGAGATGCGCGCGATCGGCGGCGATCCGTTCAACATGACCGTGGCCGGACTGCGCCTGTCGCGCGCCGCGAACGCGGTCGCGGAACTTCACGGCGAGACCTCGCGTGCCATGTGGTCGCACGTCGACGACGCGGCGCCGATCCTCTCGATCACGAACGGCGTGCACGCGCCGACGTGGCAGGCTGCCGCCATTCGCGAAGCGGCGCACGATCCGGAGCGGGTGTGGGCGGCGCACGTCGCGCTCAAGGGCGAACTGCTCGACACCATCGCCCGCGACGGCGGCCCGCGTCTCGCGCTGGACACGCTGCTCATCGGCTTCGCGCGCCGCGCCGCCGCGTACAAGCGCAGCGACCTGATCCTGCGCGACCCGGAACGCCTCGAGCGCCTGCTCGCCGGCGGGCGCGTCGCGCTCGTGTTCTCGGGCAAGGCGCATCCCGACGACGCGACGGGCAAGGCGATCGTCGCGAACATCGTGCGCTCCCAGCAGGCGCATCGGGGCGGCGTCGTGTTCCTCGAGAACTACGACATGTCGGTCGCGCGGCGCATGACGCGCGGCTGCGACGTGTGGCTGAACAACCCGGTGCGGCCTCTCGAGGCCAGCGGCACGTCCGGCATGAAAGCCGCCATGAACGGCGCGCTCAATCTCAGCATCCTCGACGGCTGGTGGCCGGAGGGCTGCGAACACGGCGTGAACGGCTGGGCGATCGGCGATGCCGGGCCGTCGGACGACGCACGCGACCTGGAGTCGATGTTCGACGTGATCGAGCGCCAGGTGCTGCCGGCGTGGGCCGACCGAGCGCGCTGGTCGCACATGATGGCCGAGAGCGTGCGCATGGCCGAGACGCGCTTCTCCTCGGACCGCATGGTGCGCGAGTACTTCGAGCGGCTGTACGGAATGCCGGTCGCGGCGGCGACCCGATGAGCGCAGTCGCCCTGGTCGGGCTGGGCGTCGTGCTCGGCGTGCGGCACGCCACGGATGCGGATCGCGCACGAGACGCCGCGGCGCCGCTCTCCACCGCGGCGCGGCGCTGGCCGCAGGCCAGGACGTGGGTGCGCGTGGCGACCGGGGCCCTGTCGCTCGGCTTCGGCGCCTGGCTCATCGTGGACGGCCTGTTCCGCGACGCCGCTCGCTGGATGCCGCGCTGACCGCGCGCCCCGGCCGCTCGCGGGACGCGCGTCCGCCCGATTGACGTGCGCCCGGCGCGCCCCCTAGACTTCGTTCCGTCATGAACGCGCTCGTCCGCTCCTACGCGTATCGCACCACCCCGTCGCGGGGTGGGCGTTCGGCGTAGGCGTTTCGGCGCTCCGCTCTCACCCACTTCCGCGACGCGCGGGGGTGGGTTTTGCTTTGCCCGCCCCGCGCGTCTCCAAGATGGAGACGATATGAACGACGACCTCACGGGAATCGCCGCGGTGCGCGGCGCGGTGCCGGTCCGCGCCAACACGGCGGCCGACATCCTCGAAGCGACCGCGCGCCTGCTGCGCGCCCTGACGGATGCGAACGCGCTCGAACCCGAGCACATCGTCAGCGCGCTGTTCACGACCACGGACGACCTGGATGCGGATTTCCCGGCGCATGCCGCGCGGCGCCTGGGTTGGACGGACGTCCCGATGCTGCACGCCCGCGAGATCCCGGTGCCCGGCGCGATGCCGCGCGTGGTGCGCGTGCTGCTGACCGTCCGCGTCGCCGCCGGGGGCGCGCGCCTGCATCCCGTCTACCTCGACGAAGCCGCCGCGCTGCGCCCGGACCTGACGGGAGCGCAGACACGCGCGACAGGCCATCGCGTGGCGTTCGTCGGGCTCGGGCAGGTCGGCGGCTCCCTCGCGCGTTCGCTCGGCGCCGGATGGACGCGGGTCGGTTGGGATCGCGATCCCGAGGCGGTCCGCGACGCGCTGCGCGCCGGCGCGCTGGATCGCGCGGCGACGTCGCTGGCCGACGCGTGCGCGGACGCGGAGATGGCGATCGTCGCGGTGCCGGTCGACGCTCTGCCGTCCGTGCTGCGGGACGTCGCGGACGCGCTGCCCGCCGGCGCCGTGCTGATGGACACGGGCAGCGCGCGCGACGGCGCCACGGAGGCGCTGGCCGCCGCCGCCGCGCGCGGCCTGCGCGCCATCGGCGGCCATCCGCTCGCCGGCAACGAGGGGCGCGGGTTCGCGTCGGCGCGCGCCGGCGCGTACCGCGGGCGCGGCTTCGCGCTGCTGCCGGTGGCCCACGGCGTTCCGCCCGAGGTGTCGGCGCTGCTCGAGGCGCTCGGGGCGACCGCGATCGTGGTCGACCCGGCGGCGCACGACCGGGCCCTGGCCCGCACCAGTCACCTTCCGTATCTGGTGGCCTGCGCGTTGCGCGACGTCGGGGCCGCGCCGGCCCGCGAGGGCCTGGCCGGGACCGGCTTTCGCGACATGACCCGGCTCGCCGACAGCGATGGCGCCGTGGCCCTGGCCTACTGCCGCGCGAACGCCCGGGAGGTGAGCGCGGCCTGGCTCGAGGCGCGGGCCCGCCTCGACGAAATCGTGTCCGAACTCGGCCGGTGAGCGGCGCGAGCGCCTTTCGGCGGCCGCACGCGCCACGCTATCATGGGACCGGTTTCTCGACCGTCACGCCGCGCGTTCGCACGAACAGCCCCCGGAGAACCGCTTCATGTCCGTTGATCTGCTCGCGTTCGGTCCCCACCCCGACGATGCCGAGATCGGCTGTGGGGGCATGTTGCTGCGCATGAAGTCGAAGGGATACACGACCGCCATCGTCGACATGACCACCGGGGACATGGGCTGGGGCACGCCCGAGATCCGCCAGGGCGAGAGCGACGCCGCGGCCCGGCTGCTGAAGGTCGACGCCCGCGAGAATCTGGATCTCGGCGACTGCCGCATCGAGGATACGTTCGAAAACCGCTGCAAGGTGGCGGGCGTGATCCGCAAGCACCGCCCGAGCATCGTGTTCGCTCCGTACTACAACCTGCCGATCGGCCGCGGACTCGGGCACAACGATCACTACAAGACCGGGCAGATCGTCTCGAACGCGTACAATCTCGCTCACCTCAAGAAGGCGCCGGTGGCGGGCGAGCCCTGGCAGGCGCGGGCGATCTACTACTACTTCCTGCCGCTCGGGACCCCGCCGACCTTCATCGTCGACATCAGCGATCACTTCGACACGTGGCTGGAGGCCCTGGACTGTCACCAGTCCCAGTTCCACAATCCGGATCGCCCGCGCAATCCCGCGCAGCCGATCGTGCGCGAAGTGTTCGAGAGCAACGCCCGTTACTGGGGCTGGCAGATCGGCGTGCGTTACGGCCAGCCGTATCTGTCCGTGACGCCGCTCAAGGTCAACGATCCGATGATGCTGGTGAAGGACGTCGTGCCGCGCTCCTAGGGGCGCGGCGGAACGCGCGGGCCGATCAGGCCCCGCGCCGCTCGGGGATCTCCGACATGCGGACGCGCTGGATCGAGGTCTGGATCGTCGCTTCGGCGCTCGCGATCGGCATCGCGACCGCCGGCATCGCCACGGCCGCGTCCGGCGACGCCGAGATGACGCGCCTCGGCCACGAGTACCTCACCGAGTGGATGCGCCGCCATCCGCAACTCGCAACGCGGCTCGGCGTCCACGACCGCGACGAAGCGCTCCCGCCCATCACCGAACAGAGCGTCGCCTCCGACGTCGCGTGGCTCAAGGCGTTCCGCGTGCGGGTGCGCGCGCTCGCGCCCGAGGGGCTCGGCTTCGAAGCCCGGCTGGACCGCATCGTGCTGGATCGGCGCATCGATCGCGAACTCCTCGAGCTGGAGGACGTGCGCGCCTGGCGCACGAATCCCAACGTTTATGTGGACCTCGTCAGCGGACCGATCCTGGCGCTGCTGCAGCGCGACTTCGCGCCCATCAACACGCGCGTGCGCGCGGCGACGCGGCGCCTGAAGGCCGTGCCCGAGGTGCTGCGCGCGGCGCGGCTCAACCTGCAGCACCCCTCGCGCATCGCGACCGAAGTGGCCATCGCCCAGAGTGCCGGCGTGATCGAGTTGTATCGGACGACGGTGCCCGCTCTGACCGCGGCGTGCCACGATCCGACGCTGGTCGCGGACCTCACCGAAGCCGACACCAGCGCGGCCCAGGCCGTCGAGGAGTTTCGCGCCTTCCTCTCGGCGGACCTGCTGCCGCGCGCCGATGGCGATTTCGCGCTCGGCCGCGATCGGTACCAGCGGAAGTTGTGGGCCGACGAAATGGAGTCGACTCCCGTCGAATCCCTCCTCGCGCGCGGCGAACGCGAGCTCGACGCGACGCGCGCGCGCATGGAGGCGCTGGCCGAACGCATCGCGCCGGGCGGTGGCGTGGCCGCGGCCCTCGAGTCGCTCGCCGTGGACCGGCCGGACGCCGCGGGCCTCGTGCCGTTCGTCAGCGCGCGCCTCGACACGATCCGTGCGTTCGTGCGCACTCACGCGTTGCTGACGCCGCCGACGCGTGAGCACCTCATCGTGCGCGAAACACCGTCGTTCCGGCGCAGCCTGTCGTTCGCGTCGATGGAATCGCCGGGCGTCTGGGAGAAGCGCGGCAATCAGGCGTACTTCAACGTCACGCCGCCCGACCTGAACGGCACGCCGCGCGACATCGCCGACCACCTGGCGTTCTTCAATCGCGCCGCGACCGACATCGTGACCATTCACGAGGCCCTGCCCGGACACTATTACCAGTTCCTCGCGCTACGCGGCGTGCGCTCGCCGCTCCGCCAGGCCCTGCCGTGCGGGTCGAACGTCGAGGGCTGGGCGCATTACTGCGAGCAGATGGCCGTGGAACAGGGCTTCGGCGGCGGCGATCCCAGGCGCGAGTTCGCGCAGCTCGACCTCGCGGCCCAGCGGCTCGGCCGGCTCATCGTCGGCATCTCGCTGCACACCCGCGGCATGACGCTGGACGAGGCGTCGCGCGTGTTCCAGGACCGCTGCTACATGTCGCCGGTGAACGCGGCGCGTGAAGCGCGGCGCGGCGCGCTGGATCCCACGTACCTCGTCTACACGCTGGGCAAGTGGCACATCCTCGATCTGCGCGCCGAAGTCGAACAACGCCTGGGCGCGCGCTTCCAGCTGCGCACGTTCCACGACACGTTCCTGCGCGCCGGCGCCGTGCCGCTTCCGGTCGTGCGCGCCCTCGTGCTCCACGATCTGACGGGCGCAACCGATCTCCCCGAGGAACCCGCGCGATGATCGAGCGCGTCGACGGCCGGTTCGCCCTGTTGAAGCCGCTCGGGCGCGGCGGCATGGGCGACGTCCACCTCGCGCGCGATCTGACAACGGGCGCCGAGTGCGCGCTCAAGCGCATGCATCCCGACCTGGCGCGCGCGTTGCCGGGCACGCTGCGCGACGAGTTCGCCGTCCTCGCGTCGATCCGGCACCCGTCCGTCGTCGCGGTCCACGAGTTCGGCATCACGCCCGACGGTACGGCGTACTTCACCATGGATTACGTGCCGGGCGTGGCCGCGGATCGCGCGCTGCACGCCGGGGACTGGCGCGCGTTCTTTTTCGTGGCGGCCGAACTCGCGCGCGGGCTCGAGGCGCTGCACGCGGCATCCGTGGCCCACGGCGACGTGAAGCCGTCCAACGTGCTCGTCCTTCCCGGGCCCGACGCGACGCCGGCCGGCGTGCGCCTGCTCGACTTCGGCCTCTCGGCGCTGTTCGGCCGCACGTCCGGGCATCGCGGCACACCCGGGTTCGCCGCGCCCGAGATCGTGCGCGGAGACGCGGTCGACGTTCGCTCCGACCTGTACGGGCTCGGGGCCACGCTGTACTCGCTGGCGGCGCGGCGCGCGCCGTTCGAGGCGCGCGGCACGACGTCGCTGCTGCGCCGGCAACAGACCGGTCCGCCGTCGGCCCAGCCGCTCGAGGACGCGGGAGCGGCGCCGGCCCTCGTCCAGCTCATCCTGCGTCTGCTGTCCCCGGTGCCGGCCGAGCGCGGCGATTCGATGCGCGAGGTGCGGCGCGAACTCGAGCACCTGCATCCCGCGGCGCGGCGCTCGCTGGGCGAGCGCTTGAGCAGCGCGCGGGTCGTCGGCCGCGAGCGCGAATTGTCGCGACTCGACGCGTGGATCGGCGCCGGGGCCGCGACGGCCCGACTCGCCCTCGTGACGGGACCGCCCGGCAGCGGACGCACCGCGCTGCTCGACGAACTCGCGACGCGCGCCGCCGTCGCGGGCCGCCGCGTGCTTCGCCTGGCCGCGTCCGGCTCGGGCGTCCTCGGCGAGACGGCGCGCGTCATCCTCAGGCGACTCGCGGCGGACACGACCTCGTTGCCGACGCCCGCAGTGCACGCGGCCGTGCGCGCGTGGCTCGAAGTCGACGGCGCGCACCTCGCGCCCGACGCGCTCGACGACGTGGCGCATACGGCGCTCGAATGGGCCGCGGCTCTGGCGACCAAGGGCGGCGCGCCGCTCATGCTCCTCGACGACGTCGAGCGTCTCGACGCGCAGTCGAGCGCGGTGCTCAAGCGGCTGTTGCTGCATGCCGAGGGCCACCGCCTGCGCTGGGTGTGGACGTGCGGCGCGGCGCGTGAAGCGGAGCCCGACCTGCGGGTGCTGCTGGATTCCGGGGCCGCGTTCGCGATTCGCCTCGACGCGCTGGATCGCGCGGGCGTCGAGCATCTGGTGGGAGCCCGCCTCGGGCAGCCCGCGCCCGAGCGACTGGTCGACTTCGTGTGGTCGCGCGGCGGCGGACAGGCCGGCCTGAGCGTCGCCTTGATTCGCGCGGCCGCGGATGCGGGTGCCCTCGTCGAAGACGACGGCGGTTTCCGCGTAGAGCCGGACGCGCTGGCCCACGTGCGCGCGCCCGAGGACGTGGGGCGCGCGCGCCTCGAGGCGTGGCGCGCGCTGCCGGCACGGTCGGGCGCCGCCGTCGCCGCGCTCGCCGTCTGGGGGCGCGCGGTCACCGCCGACGCCCTCGTCGCGCTGGAACCGGACGCCGACGCGGCGGCGATCGCCGCGGCGGTGACCGCGGGGCTCGTGGCCCGTGACGACGCCGGACGCATCAGCATTCCGCCCGCGCTCGGCGACGCGATCGCCGCAGCGCTTCCGGACGAGCGGCGCGTCGATCTGCGCCGGAGGCTCCTCGCGGCACCGGCCTTGTCGGCACGCGAGCACTTCGATCACGCGCGCGCCATCGGCGACGACCGCGCCGCCCTCGCGGCTGCGGAGTCGGCCTTCGCGGAGCGAGCCGATCACGCGCTGACGCTGGCCGTCGTCCCGATCGCCGAGCGCGTCGCGCCCGAGGACGTGGATGTGTGGTGCCTGCGCGCGGGAGAGCTCGCGCTCGATGCCGGACGATTCGCGGCGGCGCGCGAACCCCTGGCCCGGGTCGCGGCGCACGGCGCGACGCCGGAACGGCGCGACGACGCGCGGCTCGGGCTGTGCCTGGCGCACGTCAATCTGGGCGAGGCGGACGCGGTCCGCGAGGCGGTCGCGGCCGCGCTCGCGGAACGGCCGGCCGCGCCGCTCAAAGCGAGATGGCTCGTCCATCACGCGTGGTGGCTGAGCACGGTCGGCCAGCACGCCGAGGCCCTGGACGCCGAACTCGAAGCGCTGTCGTTGGCCGAGGCGGCGCACGACCTGCGCACCGCCGGCTACGCGGCGCGCAACGCGGCCAGCTTCCTGCTCCGGCTCGGACGCCTGGACGAGGCCGCCGTCATGTCCGAACGGGCGCTGAATCTGTGCCGGCAGGCCGCGGATTCGCTCGGCGAACTGCGCGCGCTCGGAGTCATGGCCAGCGTGGAGAAGTTCCGCCTGCGCTTCGACGACGCCGAACGCCTGTACGCCGGCGCGCTCAGCGACGCGCGCCGCCTCGGACATCCGCTGGCCCTCGAGGAACTGCTCCAGAACGACGCGGCGTTGCTCGCCGAGATGGGCGAGTGGCGCGCGGCCAGCGGGCGCGCGGCCGAGGCGTTGCAGCTCGCGCTGGAGACCGGGCGCGGGCCTGGCGCCGCGCTGGCCATGTTGAACCTCGCGATCCTCCTGGCGCTCGTCGGCCGGCCGCGCGAGGCCCGGCGCCGCGCGCGCGCCGCGCTGCGGCTTTGCGCCGGCAGTCTCCCGAACCGGGTGATGGCGGCAGAGCGCGCGCTGTCGATGGCGCACCGGACGCGCGGGCGGCTGGGCCGTGCCGAGCGCTGGGCGCGGCGCGCCGTCGAACGCGCGCTGAGGGCCGGCACTCCCGGCGAGCTGGATTGGTGCCGTCTCGAACTGGGCGACGTGCTCGCGGCTTCGGGTCGGCGCGACGAGGCGTACGCCGTATGGCGCGACGCGGCGCCGGTCACGCGCGACGCGGACTCGATCGGCGTGGTCGTGCTGCACCTGCGCTGCGGTCGCATGGCGCTTCGCGACAGCGACGTCGCGGCTGCGACCCAGCGCCTCGCGCTGGCCGACGCCTGGCTCAAGGGACGGCCGGCCCGCTACGTGGCGGCGCTCGCCGATCAACTGCGCGCCGAGATCGCGCTGTCACGCGGCCAGGTCTCGGATGGACTGGCGATCGCGCGCCGCGCGCTCGCGGGATTCGACGCGCTGCCCGCCCCGCCGGACCGTGCCGCGGCGGCGCTGGAGTTCGCGCGCGTCGGCATGCCGGAGGAAGGCGGCACGCGACTGCCGATCAGCGACTGGATTCGCGAGGCGGCGGGCGGCTTCGAAAGGCTGCAGGACCATCGCGGGCGCGAACGCGCCCTGGCGCTGCACGTGCGCTGGCTGGAGCGCGGCGGCGGTTCCTCGGACGGCCGCGAGCGCGGGCTGATCGAAGACGTGATCCGGCTGCTCCAGTCGTTGTCCGACGTCCGGGAACTGGCGCAGCGCGCGATGGAGATCGCGGTCGAGCAGTTGGCCGCCGAGCGCGGCGTCCTGGTGCTGGCCGACGAGAACGGCCGGCTCGTGCCCATGGCCGAGCACGGCGCGGTCGACGCGACGACGCGGCGCACGGCGGTCGGCTACAGCACGCGCGTCGTCCAGCGCGTAGCCGACAGCGGGGGCAGCCTCGTCATCGGCGACGCACCCACCGATCCGCGCGCGGCCTCGGAGAGCGTCGCGAATCTGCACCTGCGGTCCATCGTGTGCGTTCCCATGCACGCCGGCGGCAAGGTCGTGGGCGCCGTGTACCTCGACCATTCCGGCCGTGCGGACGCGTTCACCGACGACGATCGGCGCCTGCTGGAGGGCTTCGCGCACCTGATGGCGGTGGCGATCGAGAAGAGCCGCGGGCACGAGGAGGTCCAGCGCTTCAACAAGCAGTTGGAGGACGAGAACCTGACGCTGCGCAAGCAGGTCGGAGCGCGCTATCAGGCACGCAATCTGATCGGGACGAGCAGCGCGATGCAGCGCGTGCTCGCCCTGATCGGACTCGTGGCGCACAGCGACAGCACCGTGCTGTTGACCGGCGAAAACGGTACGGGCAAGGAGCTGATCGCCCGCGTCATCCACCACAGCGGCCGGCGTCGCGCCCGGCCGTTCCTGACACTGAACTGCGGCGCGATCCCCGAGACGCTGCTCGAGCGCGAGCTGTTCGGGATCCTGCCGCAAACCGCGACCGGAGTGCAGGGCGCGGACGGACGGTTCGTGCAGGCCGACGGCGGAACGCTGTTCCTCGACGAGATCGGCGAGATGCCGCTGCGCCAGCAGGTCGCGCTGCTGTCGGTGCTCGCCAATCGCGAGGTCACGCCGATCGGCGGAGGCCGGCCGATTCCGATCGACGTGCGCGTGATCGCGGCGACGAACCGGGATCTCGGGCAACTGATCGAAGAGGGCCTGTTCCGTGAAGACCTGTATTTCCGTCTGAACGTCATTCCGATCGAGGTGCCGCCGCTGCGCGAGCGGAAGGCGGACATTCCGCCCCTGGTCCGGCACTTCGTCGCGGAACAGGCCAACCGCCAGCAGCGCGAACTGCCGGAGCTGTCGACCGACTTCATGCCGACGGTGATGCAGAGCGACTGGCCGGGCAATGTCCGCGAACTCGAGAACTATGTGGAGCGGGTCATGGCCATGAACCCCGGGCGCATGCTTCCGCCCATCCCTCCCCCGCGCGACCTGCAGGATCGTCGCCCACCGGTGAGAACCGGCCGGGCGCGACCGCTTCCCGACATGCTCGACGAGATCGAGCGTCGCGCCATCGAGGAGGCCCTCGAGCGGTCGAAGGGGAATCAGTCCTCGGCCGCCAAGGCGCTGGGAATCACCGAGCAGGCGCTGCGCTACCGATTGAAGAAATTCGACATGGAAAGCTCTCGCCAGAAACGGCGATCGCGCGGAAAATTGCGAAGGCGGGCCTAAACGTCTGCCACTGCACGGCCTGCGTGCAGAATCTACTTCCATAGCGTGAATTGCTGCGAACAATTCGGTCCGAGGCGCGCCCGAGCGAGCCATCGTCTGACCGTCCAACCCATTGACCTAGAATCGTTTGATTGATTCCAGAGGCGTTGCCGTTTCTTGGCAAGCTTCTGGCCATGTGCTCTGGGCAGGCCCCCGTCTGATACGGACCCTTGCCCAAGGAGCACACCATGTCCCGCAGCCGCCTCTCCATCGTCGGCGCACTCTCCGCACTGGCTATCGCGGCGATCGTTCCGGGCGTCGCATCGGCCCAAGTGACCGATCCGCCAACCGGAAACCGAACCGGACCCACCTCGATCCAGCAGGTGGCACCGTCGACCGAGACCGTCGCGCAGTTCACGTTCGACGAGTTCTTCCAGCAGCGCACCACACAGCTCGGCCTGCTGGCCGCGCGCTGGCTGTCAGCGCCCGCCCACGCGAGCGTCCAGACCAGGACGGTGCGCATCGTTCTGGCGAAGCGGCCGGCTCGGTAGAAGCGTGAGCGCCTCGAACTCAACGAGAAGCCACACGGCACTGGGGGCCGCGATGTCGGCGGCCCCCCCGCTGCCTCAATTGCACCGCCACAGCTTGAGCCACGTGCTGGTCATTGGCGGCTCTCAGGCCGAGCGGGAGGCGATCGCCGCGGCGTTCCATCGCGAGAGCGCGCTGCGCACCGGCCCTTTCGTCGTCGTCCGCTGCTCGCGGCAGGCGTCGACGTTGTGTCGGGCGCTCGAGTGGTGGCTGTCGCGGTCGCCGCGCCGGAGCGGATCGAATCCGCTGTGGACGGCGGAGCGCGGAACGCTGCTCCTGGACTGCGTCGACGCGCTCTCGCGCGATGCCCAGCGCCTCCTGCTCGCGTTCGTCGCCTGGATACGGGTTCCGGGGGACTCAGCCGGGGCGCCGTGGGCGGGACGCCTCGTGACCGGCTTCCAACATGACCCCGATGCGCTCGTCGAGGACGGGCGCTTCCTCGACGAGTTGTACGACGCCCTCGACAAGATTCGCGTGGACCTCTCCGCCACGCGTCAAGGAGGTGCCGCTTGATTCCCATGCGGGGCCTGGCCCCCGAAGTGCTGCTCATGACCACCCGTCCCGCCGTTCACGCGGGGCTCATCCGCACCCTGCGTGGCAAGGGCGTTCGCGTACATGTTGCCCGACAGGCCGAGCGAGGCGTCGAGTTGCTCGAGGCGTCGCCGGTCATGGTGCTCATCGACCTGGCGAATCGCGTGGGCCTCGACCGGGTCGCGGTCGAGCGTCTCAACAGCAGCCGGGGGCGCAGCATCCTCGTGGCGCTTCACCAGGGAGACCTGCGGGACGTAGGCCGCGAACTGGAAGAGCTGAGCGTGGATGGGTTCTGTCGCACCGATCGCTGGCAGCCTATTGCCGGAATGGCTGGCCTGGTCGCGCACGCTCCATCGGCCGCATTGCACTGATGCTGGGCGGCCCGCCGCTCTGAACGGTCCGCGTGGCCGACTGACCTGAGATTGAACTTCCACTGTTTCCTCCTGTGCCCCAAAGGCTTCGCCGGATTGGGGTCACCGGTGCTGGGGAAAGAGCCGCAACTGGCACGATTGACGCATGCGGTTCTGGCCGTTAGACTCAGCGCTGCGTCATCGCCGATCCCACGGACGGGACGGCCGTCCGCTCTCCGCCGGGAGCGTCCAGGAGGACTCATGCTTTCTCGAGCCAGGGTATTGTGCGGAGCGTTGCTCCTCACCGCCCTCATGGCTGGCACGATCACGACGATCGGAGCCGCCGCCCCCGCCCACCGTTCCACCCTCGCCAGGCGCTCAGCAGGCACGGTCCACCATCGCCATCGTGTGCGGCGCGCGCCTCCGGGCGGCGTCTGGGCACGCAACGCGATCGTGCTCGACCCGGCCACTGGTGAGGTCCTGTTCGAGAAGAATTCGGACAGTTCGGTGCCCATCGCGAGCCTATCGAAGCTGATGACGATGATGGTGTTCCTCGAGCAGAAACCCGATCTCGATCGCGAAGCCGTGGTGACGCGGGACGAGCTGGCTGGTGGTGGTCACACGCAGCTGCGCAACGGTGAGAGCGCGTCGTTGGCCAACCTCCTGCACATGAGCCTCATGTGCTCGGACAACGTGGCGACGCGAGTGCTCGCGCGCGAATCCGGACTGGCGCCCGACGACTTCCTCGCGCGCATGAACCACAAGGCGATCGAGCTCGGCATGACGCACACGCGCTTTGTCGAGTTCACGGGCCTCGACGAGCGCAACGTCTCGACCGCGGCCGACGTCGCGCGCATGCTGCATGCGGCGGCTGACATCGATCTCGTGCGCGAGATCACGACGACGCGGTCCTACGAGTTCCGCACCGCACGCCGCGTGCACGAGATCCACAACACGAATCGCCTGCTGTTCAGCCACTACGAGATCGTCGGCGGCAAGACCGGCTTCATCAGCGAGGCGGGCTACTGTTTCGCGACCTGGCTGCGCACGCAGGGCCGCGACCTGATCGCGGTCGTACTCGGCGCTCCGACGAACGCCACGCGCTTCGCCGACACCGTTCGCCTGGTGCAACGCACCACGTCCGCGAGCATCGCCCAGCCCTGACGTAACGGATGACCGCCCGCGATCGCGTCCGCGCCCTGCTCACGGGGTTTGCGGCCGGGGTCGCGGGCGGACTCTTTGGAGTCGGCGGCGGACTCGTCCTCATCCCGCTACTCACCGCGTTCTTCGGACTGCGCCAGCACGCCGCACACGGCACGTCGCTGGCGGTCATCGGAGGAACGGCGCTCGCGTCGATCTTCGTCTACGCCGCGTACTCGCACGTGGCGTGGAGCGTGGCGCTGGCGGTGGCCATCACCAGCCTGCTGACGGTGCGCCTCGGGGCACGTTGGGCGACGCGGCTGTCATCGAGACTCCTCACGCAGTCGTTCGCGATATTTCTGGTCATCGTCGCGGTGCGACTGCTGTGGAAGACGCCCACCGGCTCCGGCCACGCTCTCGAGTTGGGGGCGATGGGGCTCGTGCTCGACGCGGCGCTCGGCGCGTGCGTCGGCGTGTTGGCGGGCTTCATGGGTGTGGGTGGCGGCATCCTCGCCGTGCCCGCGTTCACGCTGTTGCTCGGGATGTCCCAGCCCCTCGCGCAGGGCACTTCGCTCGCCGTGATCCTCGTCACCGCGCCACTCGGCTCCTACGAGCATTCGCGGCACGGCAACGTGGCCTGGGGACTCGTGCCGATGCTGGCCGTGGGGGCCGCCGTCGGGGGGCCACTAGGGTCGTGGCTCGCGCAGATTCTGCCGCATCTCCTGCTGACTCGCTCCTTCGCCGTGTTCCTGCTCCTCAACGCCGCGAACACGTGGCTGCGGGCGCGCCGCCAGGCCGCCGCCGTCACGGCCCCTCCCGAAGCGACCAGCGCCCGGCCCTGAGCTTCTGGGACATCGTGGCCCCCAGCCCCGCCCGGCGCGGGTGACGCGCACGTAAAAACCGCATCGACGGGGAATTACGGGGCGATCAGGACTTGTCAAAAAGGGGCAGCCTCGTCTAGCATTGACGCGGCTGCGTAGGCTATCTGCCCCTCCATCCTCCGCTTCCCACTGGAATCCACGGGCCGAGACCCGTCACTTCGGACATCTGCACCTTGGGCACTCACCCGTTTCAGAAGGAGCCCGCCATGAAGAGAGCTACCCCCGTCATGCTCGCACTGTGTGGTCTCGGCGCTGCCGTCGTGCTGACCGCGTCGTCCGCATTCGCGTCGACGCTGATGACCGAAACGTTCTCGTACGCGAACGGCGGCTTGGTTGCCGGCAGTGGTGGCAACTGGACCACACACAGCGGCACCGGCACGGACATCCAAGTGGTCAGCGGCCACGCCGCCGGCGACATGACGAACGCGCCCGACGACAACCGCACGTTCGCGGCGCAGGGCGCGACGGCAAAGACGTTCGCGTGCTTCACGGTGAACATTCCGTCCGTCGTGGGTACGCCGTCGACCAACTACTTCCTGCACTTCAAGGACACCGGGACCATCAATTTCGCGGCTCGCGTGTTCGTCGTTCCGTCGGGCACGACGTTCACGTTCGGCCTCTCGACGTCGACCAGCTCGCCCACCGCGACGTGGCCCACGGCCCTGAACTACGGCCAGACCTACGTCGTGGCGATCGACTATGACGCCGCGGCAGGCACCTCGGACCTCTGGGTCAACCCGGCGGACGAGACGAGCCCGAAGATCACGGGAGCTGTCGGCACGACCGGCTTCCTGATCTCGGCGCTCGCGATGCGTGAGAGCGCCACGATCACGCCCGCGGGCAGCGTGCTGTGGAAGTACAACGTCGACGATGTCGCGGTCGGCACGACGTTCAACGACGCGTGCGCCGGCCAGCCGACGGGGACGAATTCGTCCACCTGGGGCCGGGTGAAGATCCTGTACCGCTAGGCTTCCTCAGAAGAACGCTACATCTCACGGCCGTCCCTGAACGGGGCGGCCGTGATGCTTTTTCGGCAAATCGGCCGCCGGCTCATCGGCGCGGCGCGATCCCCGAGGCAGCGCCGCTACACCGTGAGGCGACGGGCGACCGGACGCACCTGCCGTACCGGGAAGGTTCTTTACACCCAGCTGGCAAAGGACCAACACGTCCGTAGCTTTGACCCGGTCCATCACCCCGCCCCCCCAGGGGTCGACGCCGACAATGAATCGCAAGTTGCACAACAGGTTGGGCCCAGAGGGCGCACTCAGGGCGATTCAGCCCCGAGTCCGGCCGGCGAATTGCTAATCGAAAGGGTCGACGCGTCCCGTCCCACCTCATCGGGACCGACGCGCGGTCGTCCAAGCCGTTCACCCATCCGGAGCCACTCATGCCCCGTGCCGAAAAGCCGAGACGCGCCTCGACGCGCAAGCCGCGGACACTCCGCGCGGGCGCGCCGGAAGCCGTGCCCGTCCGGTCGCGGACGCTGATCCGCCAGGAGCCGCCGGTCGCGCCGCCGAGTTCGTTGCCCGGCGAGGTCTCGAGGCAGGCTCAGCGCGAGATGGACCGGCTGCGACGCCTGCCGTCGGGATCTCCCGAAGCCGGCCAGGTGCGCGCGTACCTCCAGTGGCTGTGGTCACTGCCCTGGGACTCGGTTTCCAGCGAGGACGCGGATCTGAAGGAAGTCGAGCACAGCCTCGAGCGCGAGCACCTCGGGCTGTTGAAAGCCAAGGAGCGCATCGTCGAGTTCCTCGCGGTGCGCCGGCTCAAGCAGGACCTTCCGGGACCGGCGCTGTGTCTCGTCGGACCGCCGGGAACGGGAAAGACGTCGCTCGGCGCCGCGGTGGCGCGCGCCCTGCGCCGGCCCTTCGTTCGCATCAGCGTCTCGGGCACGAGCGACGCCGGAGAATTGCGCGGCGTGAGCCGCACGCTGCCGGGCGCGCAGCCTGGGAAGATCGTGCGTGCGCTGCGCGAGGCCGGGGTGTCGAACCCGGTGCTCATGATCGACGGCGTGGATCGCCTCGTCGGAGAGGGCGGCCTCGAGGTGGCGGAGGTGCTGCTCGAACTCCTCGACCCCGAGAGCAACACGCATTTCACGGATCACTACGTCGGACTCCCCATCGACCTGTCGCACGCCGTGCTGATGCTGTGCGCGAACAGTCTCGACCTGGTGCTCGACTCGCTCCAGGAGCGCATCGAGGTCATCGAGGTGCCGGGCTACGGCGAGGACGAGAAGATCGAGATCGCGCAGCGCTTCCTGCTGCCGCGCCAGCTTCACGAACACGGCTTGTCGCCACGCGACGTCGTCCTGCCGGAGGCCACGCTGCGCGCGATGGTGCGCCACTACACGCTCGAGGCCGGAGTCCGCTCGCTGTCGCGTCAGATCGCGACCGTGTGTCGCAAGGTCGCGCGCGCCCGCGCCACCGGGAACACGCGCCGTCACAGCGTGACGCCGGAGCGCATGGAGCAGTACCTCGGTCACCAGATCTACGCGCCCGAGATGGCGGGCAAGTCGGACGACGTGGGCGTTGCGGCCGGACTCGCCTGGACCGCGGCCGGCGGCGAGATCCTGATCGTCGAGGCGCTGAAAATGCCGGGCTCGGGCCGCGTCGTGACCACCGGCCAGCTCGGAGAAGTCATGAAGGAGTCGGTGCAGGCCGCGCATTCGTACGTCCGCTCGCGCGCCGATCTATTGGAGATCGACGCCGAGGCGTTCGCGAACTACGACATCCACATCCACTTTCCCGCCGCCGGCGTGCCGAAGGACGGGCCGTCAGCCGGCATCACGGTGGGTCTCGTGATCGCGTCCGTGCTCAGCGACCGCCCCATCCGCCACGACGTGGCCATGACCGGCGAAGTCAGCCTGCGCGGCAAGGTGCTGGTCGTCGGCGGGCTGCGCGAGAAGGCGCTGGCCGCTTATCGCGCGGGCTTCCGCACGCTGCTGCTGCCCGCCGCGAACGCGAAGGACCTGGGCGACATTCCCGAGGACGTGCGCGACAAGATCGAACTCGTGCCCGTCGAGACCATGGACGAAGTGTTCGCGATCGCGTTGCACCGCGTCATCGTGCCGCAGCGTATGTCGGGGAACTTCATCATCGAGGTCGAGGAAGACGAAGAAGACGAGACGCCGGCCTCCGAGCCTGCGCAGCGCGTGGCCCGACCCGGCCGCTCGCGCTGATCTCGGGGCGGCTAGGGCTCGGAGCCCTCGACGTCGTCATCGCGCACCGCGCCACCCTGCTCCAACGCCTCGAGGTAGTCCGCGATGATGGCGCGGGCCTCGTCGGCTTCCTCGCGCGGCACGAGGATCTCGCCCCACGCGCCCGTCGCCCAGTCGCGCCGCACGGTGCCGTAACCCGGGAGCATCGCGCTGCGCAACACGGCGTGCACGCCGTGGTGCTCGAGCAATCCTCCGAGCAACGCTCCCGACGCGGCGTCGGGCACGCGATGCACGACTTCGGGCGATCCGCCGAGGCCGGGCGGCTCGCGATTCAGCACGACGCGGCAGCGCGGACACGCGGCGATGGCCGCTTCGTACTCGGCGCCGCACTCCGGACAGAATCCCACGATCACACCGGCTCGCGCGCCGTCCGCGCGGCGACGACGTGCTCGCGCAGGCGGCGCGCCGCTTCCGCGACGTCTTCACCGCGCGTCGCGAGCGACATGCGGACCCAGTCCCCGTACTCGGGGCCGAACGCGGTGCCGGGCAGCACGGCGACACCGAGCGCCAGCCACTCGTGGACGAGGTCCCACAGCGGGCGCCCGCCTCGCGCGGCGGCCACGTTCGCGAACGCGTAGAACGCTCCGCGCGGCGTCGGCACGACGATCGCGTCCTGTCCTGCGAGGCCGGCGAGGAGAAGGTCGCGGCGCTCCGCGTAGGCGCGGCGCATGGTCTCGACGGCGTCCTGCGATCCTTCGATCGCGGCGCGCGCCGCGCTCTGCACCGCCGGGAACACGCCGTGCGTCGTGTAGAACGACAGCAGCGGGCCCATCACCCCGCGCAAGGCCGGCGGCGAGACGACGTAGCCGACGCGCCAGCCGGTCATCGCGTAGGACTTGGAAAACGTGTACACGCTGAGCGTGCGCTCGGCCATGCCGGGCAGTGACCCGAGGCTCACGTGGCGGGCGCCGTCGAACAGCAGATGCTCGTACGCCTCGTCGCTGATCACCCACAGGTCGCGTTCGATCGCGACCTCGGCGATGGCCGCGAGTTGCTCGCGCGACAGAACGACGCCGGTGGGGTTGTTCGGCGTGTTCACATAGAGGCCCCGTGTCTCCTTGCGCAACGCGCCGCGCAGGGCCGCCGCGAATGCCGCGGCGTCGAGCACGCCCGCGCCGAGATCGAGGTACGCGGGGAGCGTGCGATAGCCCGCGCCGTGCGCGAAGCCCACGAGTTTGGGGATCGCCATCCAGTGCGGCGACAGCACGAGCACTTCGTCACCCGGGCCGAGCAGGCTTTGGAACGCGAGGAACAGCGCGTGCGTGCCGCCGTCGGTGACGACCACGTCGTCCGCTTCGCACACGATGCCGTTCTCGCGCGCCAGCTTGTCGACGAGCGCGCGGCGCAGCGGCAGCGCGCCGCGCGCGTCCGGGTAATGCGTCTCGCCGGCGCGCGCGGCGGCGGCCAGCGCCTCGACGATGTGCGGCGGCGTGTCGAAGTCCGGCTCGCCGCGCTCCAAGTGGAGCACGCGCTCACCGGCCTGCTCGCGCGCGCGCGCCGCGGCCATCACCTGTCCCAACTCGGAGGTCATCCGGAGCACGGCGCGGTCCGCGATCAATTGGGGCATTTTGGCCTCCTCGCTCGATTTTGCACGATGCCGACGCGCCGCACTCTAGCACGCGTCGCGCGCGCCGAGACTGCACACCGTGGGCACGCCGATTGCCTTTTCGCGCGGTCCCCATCTCGCCTATGCCCCAACGGAGGACTCGCCGTGTCCAAGTTCGACTTGCGCGACATTTCCGACCGCCTCACCCGCTCCCGGGACACCGAGGCCGTGGTCTTCGAATTTCTCGGCTATCTGCAGGCCCTGCGCCCCGATTGGCGCGCTTCGCTGTCGTTCTACGAGGTCAGCCGCGACGCGCTCGTCCACGTCTACGAGCGCCAGGGCCCGCGCCTCGCGCGTCGCGACATTACGCTGCCCGTGGACCAATTGCCCTCGCGGCTCGTGCGAAAGTTCTTTCACCCCAGTGCATTTTTCAATCGGACGGACAAGCGGGCGCTGCTGTCCCACGTGTTCCAGACGTCACCGTGGTACGAGCCCGACCCGCTGGAAGGCGCCGCGCTCCACGCGATCACGCCGGTCGCGAACTGGCAGGCCTGCGTGTGCCTGCCCCTGGCGGATCAGGAGGACATCCTCGCGCTGCTGATCCTGGCCAGCGAGAAGAAAGGTGCGTTCAGCGGCAACGCCATGGCGCACATCCTTCCCGTGAAGAGCCTCGCGTCGCTCGCGCTGTCGCAGCACCTGTACCGCAGCTCGCGCGCCGCGGCCACGCCCGAAAGCGGGCGCGTCGCGACCGCGGATTTCCAGGAGCGCATCCGCCAGCTCAATGTCCAGAGCGAGCAACTGCGTGAGGACAATCGCCTCAAGGCCAAGAAGCTCGAGACGCTGATGCAGCAGATCGAGGCGTTGTCCCAGGACGCGGACACCGATCGTGGCGAGTTGGATCGCGTGAAAGGCGCGCTGTCCGCGCTCGAGGAGCAGTCGGCGCAGGCCACGCAGCACCTGAGTCAGGCCTACGCGGAGCTGAACGAGGCGCAGAGCCGGCTGCAGGGCACGCAGCGCACGGTGCAGTTCCTCAAGCAGGTGTTCGAGCTGTTGTCGACGGAGCACGCCGACGAGGAGTTCTCGCGCTTCATGGTGAGCTGGTTCTGCGAGGAGTTCGGCGTCGCCCGGTGCAGCCTGATGGTTCTCGACGCCGCCGAGGAGACGCTGCAGATCCGTGCGCAGCGCGGCATCGACCCGGGGGTCGCGGAGCA
>Ga0310810_10000413_pt1 | contig 44023 bp, 37 predicted proteins | sample NCmetagenome_FD_207641 | JGI IMG/M metagenome (GOLD analysis project Ga0310810, IMG submission 207641) | Soil microbial communities from experimental microcosm in Duke University, North Carolina, United States - NC | ecosystem: Engineered > Artificial ecosystem > Soil microcosm > Unclassified ...
CGAGAAGTATCTCGGTGCGTGGGCTCATATGCTCGCGGCGAGCAATGACCTGATCGACATGATCCATCAGCATCCCTACCGCGTGGACGAGCACCAGATGGTTGAGTTCGAGATGGTGTTCCCGCGTCCGCAGGTCTATCGCGTCTGGGTGCAGCTCCAGCGCAAGGGCGTCGTCAACACGGCGCACTTCGACGTGCCAGTGAACGAACTGCGCTGAAAAACTCCTGACAGAAACTTCAGACGGCTTTCACCCTGCCCCACGCTCGGAAAGCGATCATCGGAATATTCGCGCAGGGATGAGGAAAATCTCCCGATCCCTGCGGCTCACACGCGCGAATACGCAGTTTTTTTGGTGGCCAACCTCTTGCTCTCGCGGAATCAGGGCTCTCTTATGAAGACTACGGTCGTCGCCTTCTTCCTCGTGTCGCTGGTATCGGTCAACGCATGGGCGCAAACCGATGGCAATGTCACCGGCCGAGTCACCGATGAAACGGGCGGCGCGCTGCCCGGGGTCACCGTCGAGTTGCGGGGACGAGGCGAACCGATCGTCGCAGTGTCGGACGGCGAGGGCCATTACTCGTTCGAGCACGTCGCGCCCGGCACGTACCAACTCTCGCTGCGATTGATCAACTTCGCCGACGTCAATCACGGCGGTGTCATGGTGGGTGCGGGAGCATCTGTCGTCATTGACGAGGCCATGCATCTCGCACTCAATGCCGAAGTCGTCGTCGTCGGCAAACGAACGTTCGTCAATCTCGCCGATGCCGAACACCCCGCCGAAAACCTGGTCGGCATCGCATCATCAGCGAGTCAAGGCGCGATCACGGCGAAGCAGCTCGATGTACGGCCGTTCATGCGGCAGGGTGAGGTGCTCGAGACGGTGCCCGGCGTGATCATCACGCAGCACAGCGGCGAGGGAAAAGCCAATCAGTACTTTCTGCGTGGCTTCAATCTCGATCATGGCAGCGACTTCGCGATGACCGTCGCGGGCACGCCGGTCAACATGCCGACGCACGCGCATAGCCAGGGCTACTCGGATATCAACTTCCTGATTCCGGAACTCGTCGCAGGTGTGCAGTATTCGAAGGGTCCATACTTCGCCGATCAGGGCGACTTCGCAACGGCCGGCGCCAGCAACATCAACTACGCGACGACACTCGAGCGCCCGATCGTGCGGCTCGAGGCGGGCACGTATGACTTCGGCCGCGCCCTGCTGGCGGCGTCGCCGAACGTCGGCAAGGGCCATGTGCTGGCCGCGTTCGAGACGTCTACGAATGCTGGGCCGTGGAGCGTGCCGGACTCATACCGGAAATACAACGGCGTTCTGCGCTACAGCCAGGGAGACAACGTAAACGGTCTATCGCTCACGTTCATGGGGTATCACGGTACGTGGAATGCCACGGAAGCCTCGCCCCAGCGTGCGATTGATGCCGGGCTGATCGACCGGTTCGGCTCCATCGACAAGACTGACGGCGGGCACACGTATCGCTACAGCGTCGGCGGTGAGTGGCAACACGCGTCCGGCAACACGCTGACGAAGGTCCAGGCCTTCGGTCTCGGCTACGACCTGAACCTGATCTCGAATTTCACGTTCTTCCTGGACGACCCGATTCGCGGCGACCAGCGAGAGCAAATCGATCATCGATTCGTCACCGGCGCTCGCGCCTTTCAGAAGCGTCAGAGTCGCTGGGGCTCACGTCCGGTGCAGAACACGATCGGCCTCCAGTTCCGGAATGACGATGTGATGCGCGTCGCGCTGTTCCATACCGAGGAGCGGGTTCGCCTCGAGACGTGGAACGATGCGTCCGCCCTGGTCACGAGCGCCGGCGTGTATGGCGAGAATCAGGTGGAGTGGGCGCCATGGCTGCGCACGACGGTCGGTCTGCGAGCCGATGGATCACGATACGCGGTGACCGATGCGATCGATGCGCGCAACAGCGGCACGGCAACCGCGGGCATCATCAGTCCTAAGGGAACCGCCACCTTCGGACCGTGGCACTCGACGGAGTTCTACGTGAACGCGGGCACCGGCTTCCACAGCAACAGCGCGCTCGGCACGACACTGCGGTTCGATGGCAACGGCAATCCAGCCGATCCCGTGACGCCGCTGGTCCGTGCGAAAGGCGCCGAGGTCGGCGTGCGCACAGTCGCCGTGCCGCACTTGCAGAGCACGGTGTCGCTCTGGACGCTTCGACTCGGCTCCGAGTTGGTCTACAACGGCGACATCGGAGCCACGGAACCAGGACCCTCGAGCAAACGTTACGGCGTGGAGTTCGCCAACTACTACAGCCCGACGCCGTGGCTGGTCTTCGACGGTGACGTGTCGTGGTCGCAGGCGCGATTCACTGGTCCAGTTGACGGTGGGCGTTACGTTCCGGAGGCCGTCGATGTCGTCGTTTCCGGCGGCGCCAGCATCGACAATTTCCATCGCACGTTCGGCAGCCTGCGGCTGCGGTACTTCGGCCCGCGTGCGCTCGTTGACAACAACTCGGTACGCTCACCGGCAACGACACTCCTCAACGCGGAAGGCGGTTACCAGTTCCTCCGATCGCTTCGGCTGAACTTGCAGGTCTACAACCTGCTCAACGCCAAGATGAGCGACATCGACTACTTCTTCGCTTCACGTTTACCCGGCGAACCGATTGGTGGAGTCGAGGATATCCATGTGCACCCTGCTGTGCCTCGAACCTTACGGCTCAGCATGGTTCTTGGCTTCTGACCGTCCGTACACGGGACTGGAAGAGTTGTTGCATCCGCATGAGGTGTGACCAACTCATACGGACGAGTCGCCGCCGCTCTCGTGATCAGCGCTGCGAGTGCATGCGCGACGATCGGCACTCACGCCGCCGCCAAGAAAGAAGACCCTCGCATGGCGGTGATGGAGAGATCGCGCGTGTGGTCACCCAGCGACATCGCCAGCAAAGATCTCAAGGCGGGACCGAGTGGACCAGGTTCGTTCCAGTTCCGCGAGACGGTCACATGCAAGTACCTCGATAAGAAATTGAGCGGGAAGTCGCCGAAGTTTGCCTGCGTCATCGGTGAGGACGACGAGGTGAAGGTGAAGTTCGGCGGTACCAATGGCGAGGTGTACGGAGAGGTGCTGGCGACACGGCTCCTCTGGGCCCTCGGCTTCTCCGCGGATCGCATGTACCCAGTCAACGTGATCTGTCAGGGTTGTCCGGACGCATTTCTCGGCATCGAACGACCGAACGACGAAAGCCGCTTCGATCCCGCGGTGATCGAGCGCAAGACCGAAGGCCATGAATGGGGCGAGAAGGGCTGGTCCTGGACAGAGTTCGATCGGATGGAGGGCGAACGCGCCGCCCCGCGCGCGCAGCGTGATGCGTTCAAGCTCCTCGCGGTGTTCATGCAGCACAGCGACAGCAAGCCCGAACAGCAGCGCATCGTCTGCCAATCGAAGGCGAAGTGGCCCGACCCGGCCACATGCAGCGATCCATTCCTGATGATCAGCGATGTCGGCCTGACGTTTGGCCGCGCGACGCGCAGCAACGCCAACGAGGCATCCGGCGTGAACCTGATGGCATGGAGAGAGACACCGGTGTGGAAGGACGATGATCGTAATCAGTGCGTGGGCAATCTGCCAAAGTCGTTCACCGGCACGTTGAGCGAGCCGGTGATCAGCGAGGCCGGCCGGAAATTCCTCGCCGACCTTCTGATGCAGCTCACGGATCGTCAGCTACAGGATCTGTTCGAGGTCGCTCGCGTGCGGCTGCGGCTGCGCTCGCCGGGCAAGGTCGATTCGGGGTTTGCCACCGAAGCCGACTGGGTCGCGGCCTTCAAGGCCAAACGCGATCAGATCGTGCAGCGCCGCTGCGCGTGACCCCGATTACTTCTTCGGCGTCGCGGTCGTCCCCAACTTGATCGCGTGGGCCATGTTCATCTTGTTTTCTTCCATGTAGTCAACCGAGACACGCTCGCCGACTTTCAGCGCCGACCCGTCCAGCTTGTCTTTGCCTCGGGTGAACGTGGTTTTCTTGTCGAGCATCACGGTGATCGATTTTCCGTCGGTCGTCTTGATGCCGATGTGCTCGCCATCAATGGTCGCAACGGTTCCCAGCGCATGATGCATGTGGCCCTCGTGGGCGCGAGCCGCCACCGGCAACGCCAGCATCACCGCCACCACGACTGCGATCGTCCAGGTCCTCATCGCTGTGCTCCTTCGTTGAGAAAGCGCTCTTCTTCGATTTCGTGCCGTATTTCTTCAGGTGATCGTGGGTTGAGCTGTTTCATCGTCTCGACTTCATCTGCCGTCAGCTGCGGAAGATGACGGATGAAATGCACGATCCTCCACGTGGAGTCCTCACCGCTCGGTGTGCCAGTGCTCCACGCCGGCATTCCCGTGAACCGAATACCATTCTCGATCACATAGAACAATTCGCCGTCAGTCAGCTGCTGGGTCGCGGCCAGGCGCATGTCCGGGGCTTTTGGAAATAAGCCCTGGCCCATTTCTGTCTTGCCGGTGCCGTCGTTGGCGTGGCACACGGCACAGTGATCCGCATAGTGCGCCATTCCATCAGCCAATGCCTCGGACGAGGGGGGAACAGGATTCGATCTCGCGCGTGCGCTCGACGGAATGGCGAACGATCGCGCCCGACGTGCCATCGCAGCCTCGACTCCAGCGGGCTCTCCTCGAGCGCTCAGGCCGGTCGCGCGAAGGTAGACGAGTCCCATCGCGGCCATCGCCGCAAGGGAAACGGCAACACCAAACACGATCTGACGCGCGGCTCCCACGACTCTTACCACTATAGCTGCGCGCGTCTGTTCTCGCTGATGTCTCACGAGGGTCAATCATTGAGAGTTGGTAGTACGCTTGCTGGCAGCGGATGAACAGGAGTTACATAGCACTCGCAGCAGTCGCCTGCATTGCTGGCAGTTGCGGAGACTCGGCCACAGGACCGACACAGGACGCCACTGTCACGATCACCAGCATCGGCGTCTCACCGAAGGAAGTGCATCTGAAGGCATGGAATCAGGTGGTGTTCGTCAACAACGACACGCTACCTCACAACATCGTCTCGGATCCGGTGAACGAGCACACCCAATGCCCGGCGATTAATAACGTCGGCTATCTGCCTCCCGGGGCCACGCGCCAGACACTCACCTTAATCAGCGGCTCCTGTGGTTTTCACGACCATCTGAATCTGACCAACGACGCGATGCGGGGCACGATTCGCGTCGAGTAGTGTTCTTACGTGGCGTGCATCGTCGTCGCAGTCATGTCGTCGTGCCACCTCACGGCAAGCATGGCCGTACCTGATGGCGGCGCCACAGCGCATACGGGCGAGTCATGTCGTGCACCTGGTTGACGCGGGCCAGCATGTAACTGGCCCGCGCCGTGGACGTCGTCACTTTCCGACAGTTGCGAGGCCCTTGTGCATCTCCGCAGCTGCCGTGGCTTCCTTCGCCTCGTCCTTCGATAAGCTCACGAGACGATCGCAATGGACCGCAGCCTGGGCGATCCGGGTGCCCCGGTAGGCTTGTGCCATCGCGGCGTGTTCGTTCGCCGTGTCGCGATAACGTTTGGCCGCGGTCTGGAAATACTCCTCGAGCGCGTGGTGATCGGCCGGCGTGCTGGCACGTGCCGCGATGGCCTTGAGCTCGTCATCGGACGGCTCGGACGCTCCGGCCCCAGCCTGGAAGCGAGCGCCCCCTTTCGGTTCAGCCGCTACCGCTCCGGCCGCACGCTTCTCGTGGTACGCCGCCAGCTCCCGCAACGTCTCCGCGGATTGCCTGTTGAGGGTTGCGAGCCGCTTGCAGTGGTCCGCCGCTGTGTTGGCGGGTGTCCGACGCGTCGGAGCGGCGATGAAGACCTGGGCCATCGCGTCATGGCGTGTCGCTTCACGGCCGTATTGATCGGCGAGCGCGGCGAAGTGAGCGCTTAGACGCGCGTTGTCCGCCGGGTCCGCGCTCGTAACCAGCTTGCGCACCTCCAGCGCGTTCAGAATCGGCGAGCCCGTTTGCGCCATCGCCAGTGCGGGCAACGCGACCACGACAGCCAGTGCAAGAGCGAGTGAACGGAAATGAATGGGTCTCATGACAACCACCTCTCTGTGACAGCGCGTCACACCAGAATTTCGTTGTGGGTCCCAGCGAGAATTCGCGGCCGCGAAGCTAGAGGCGGAGGGTGGTCTCGAGCGGACGTTTTTCGAAGGCGTTTAGACGCGCCCAGCTCTCGACTGTGCGAATTGCCGAAGTCGACGTGGCAAGCTGATATCGCTGAACCGGAACAGCAGACCATGTAGCGGAACCTGGCGGAACGCGTCGGCTATCTTCACGAGTCAGGGAGGCAACACTCGGGTCAGCGGCCTCACAGCCGTCAGCGGCTCTTACACCGATGGACGATGACTGCCCGTGGTGATGGCAGGCGCTCGCGCTCAGCTCATTGGGACACCAGAGTCTGCATAGCAGCGTCGCTTCGGGCGCAGCGGCGAACGCGAACACGATCGAAAGTACAGCTACTCGAAACACGTCAGACCTGACTTGTTCGACGGCAAGAAGGAAGCCAGTCAGAAGAGCCTCGCCGGCCCGATTTCTTTCGAACTCATTACGGTCTGCGCGCACATACCGCGAGATTTCGCCCGATGAGACGGAATAGTCCGCGTGGGTCCACCCCTCGGAGTCGCAGTCCGCAGGTCCGGCTGCGCGATCACGCTGGCAATGGAACTGCTCCAGACCATGTCGTGATGTGAGGGAGGTGTGCGATGACAGCACGCCATCATGAACGCGATCAGTTTGTCGCCGCCGCACCTGAGGAGGTCTTCGCCTTCGTGGACGATCACGCCCGCTTCTCTTCTCATATGAGCGAGTCGTCCTGGATGATGGGTGGCGGGCGCATGTCGGTCGAACTCGACGAGGCCCGGGGCCAGGCCGAGGGATCACACATCCGATTGAGCGGCCGGGTTTTCGGAGTCCGCCTGTATCTGGATGAAGTGATCACGCGTCGCGATCCGCCGAACGCGAAAGTGTGGGCAACCGTCGGTGCGCCGCGTCTGCTTGTGATCGGCCAGTACGAAATGGGTGTTGAGATCGCACCCGAGAGCGGCGGCAGCTGCGTCCGGGTCTTCATCAATTACGAGTTGCCGAAGGGATGGGCCACCTACTGGCTGGGGCGGCTTTTCGGCCCGTTCTACGCAACGTGGTGCGTGAATCAGATGCTCGCGGGAGTCGTACGGGCGTTTCCGCCGGGCCGATGGGCGGTGGCGGCCTAGGCACTTCAGGAACTCTTCAGAAATCGCTCATGCGATTCTGACGGACAATACCAACGTGATTCGCCGCATGCTCGCGTTCGGGCTGGCGCTGGCCGTTCAGGGCGGCGCCGTGTGCGCACCATTCCTGCACGCACACGTGGACGCGGATCACGACGATCACCACTCGACCTCGGTGCATGCGCACTTCTCGTCGCATGCGCCCGCGCACGTCCGGCACCAGGGCGTCTCCCTTGAGGACGCCGATCGCGATCACGCGATTTATCTGCAGGTGTTCGTCGCGGTCGAGGCCTCGGTCTTCCAGTCGCCTGCCCTCCCACGTGCTGTGTTCGCACCGGTCGCAGTCATCGAGCGCGCGCCGCGGACGTTCGTCATCGTCACGCACGGCCACGATCCGCCACTCGTTCACGCACTCGATTCCCGCCCTCCTCCTCTCACCTTCCTGTCCTGATCTCACGGGTCAGTAGCGGTGTGTTCACCGTTCGCCCGTCGACCGTAGACCCATTTCTTTCGAGGTTCCGAATGCGGACGTGCATCGTGCGCGCCGCGATCGCCATGGCACTCATGCCGGCGGGCGCGGGCGCACAGTCGCTGGTTCTGACCGAATCGCAGGCACTGGAGCGTCTGTCCATGGATAGCCCACGCGTCCGGGCGATTCGCGCGTCCGCTGACGTCGCGCGCGCCGACGCGCTCGCAGCAGGACGTTGGCCGAATCCACGCCTCACGATCGATCGCGAGTCGGTGGCTGGCATTACCGAGTACCTGACGATGGTGTCGCAGTCGCTGCCGGTCACGGGGCGTCGAGACCTCGCTGTGCAAGCTGCAACCGCGTCAGCCTCAGCCAGTGCCAGCCGCGCCGACGAGGATGTGCGTCGTCTGCGGGCTGATGCCCGGCTCGCCTTTGCCACGCTCGTAGCGGCACAAACACGTGAGCGCGAGCTGACGGCGATTCGCGATCGCCTTCGAGAGTTGGCTCAGGCGCTCGCCAGGCGCGAAGCAGCCGGAGATGCCGCGGGATTCGATCGACTCCGGGCCGAGCGCGAGGTGCTGGACACTGAAGCAGACCTGACGATCGCCGCAGCCGATCGCGCCCGTGCGCAGGCCATGCTCGCCAGCTACATGAGCGGCGTTCAGGACCCTTCTCAACTCGCTGCCATGGCTGGTTCGCCCTCGACAGCAGCGGTGCCATCGCTCGACGCGTTGCTGGCGCAGGCGGAATCCACTCGCGGCGAGTTGCGCGCCTATCGGCAGGACACCGAAGCCGCACGCTTCGCCCTTCGCGCAGCTGAGCGCAGCCGGGTTCCCGAGCCTGAGATTGTTGCGGGCACAAAGTCATCGTCGGTCGGAGGCGGCGATATCGGCAGCGTCCTGACTGTGCACGCCTCGATTCCACTGTTCGATCGCGCGCGGCCGGAACGCGCGCTCGCCGAAGCACGCGCGACCCAGGCCGAGGCTCGGGCGGCCTCGTTTGTGACCGTCCTGCGCGGCGAGGTCACGGGGCTCCGCGCCGCCGTTCTCGATCGGCGCGAAGTGGCCACCCGCTATCGCGCGCAGGCACTCGAGAGCGCCGCGCAGATCGAGCGCATCGCACAGGTGAGCTACGACGCAGGAGAGCGCAGCATCCTCGAACTGCTCGATGCCTTTCGCCTCGGCGCGTCAGCACGCACACGGCAGGCATCACTCGATCTCGCCGTTCGACAGGCAGAAATCGAGCTCGGATTCGCAACCGGATGGGAGGAGCGATGAGCGCACGACGAGTGCTCTGTCTGAGTGTGGTTCTCTCTGTCGCGCTCAGTGGATGCAGACGAACGAACACTGCATCCGAAGCGGCGAACGAGTTACCGACGCTCGATGTCACGCATTGGACCGATAAGACCGAGCTGTTCATGGAATATCCGGTGCTCGTCAGCGGACAGAAATCACTGTTCGCTGTGCACCTCACGCGGCTGAACGACTTCGGGCCAGTCAATGACGGACACGCGCGGGTCGAGTTCACGCCCGAATCTGGAGGCCAGCCGATCTCGCTCATCGGCCCACCGCCATCGAGGCCCGGGGCGTTTCGCGTCGAAGACGCCGCGCCTCCGGCCGGTCGCTATCGCTGGGCGCTCGTACTCGAGTCGGCGGCTCTCTCGGATCGACATGACCTCGGCACGATCACGGTGTTTGCCGACGACCGCGCGGCGCAAGCCGGCGCCGAATCACACGCCGCGAAGGACGACCCCGCAGCGATCGCCTATCTGAAGGAACAGCAGTGGACCAATCCATTCGCGACGGCGCAGGCACAAGAGGCTGAGTTCCGCACCGCGGTTCGTGCGCCGGCGACCGTTCATCCCCTGCCGGGCGGTGAAGCAATCGTCGCCGCACCAGCGGCAGGACGGTTTACCGCCAAGGAACTGCTGTCGATTGGCGATCGCGTCAAGGCCGGTCAACTGCTCGGCAGTCTCGAGCCGCGTCTTGCTGCGGGTCCCGATCGCGCCACGCTCGATGCCGAAGTCGCCGAAGCGCGTGCCGCGCTCGACGGCGCACGTCTCGAGCAGACGCGCGCGGAACGTCTCCTCGCCGAACGCGCGGTGCCTGCTCGCCGCGTTGAGGATGCGCGCCGCGCGACGGTGATCGCCGAAGCGCGTTTGCGCGCCGCGGAAGCCCGTCTCGCGCAGCGCGACGAAACGCTGCGCGCCGGCGGAGGCGCCGCTGCCGGAAATGCATTCGCCCTGCGTGCCCCAATCAGCGGACGTCTCGCCGAGGTCAGCGCTACGCTCGGCGCGTCCTACGACGAAGGCGCCGCGCTGTTTCGTATCGTTCGCACCGACCGCGTCGAATTAGAAGTGCAGGTTCCTGCAGCCGACGTCGCCACCGCACGTCAGACCGCCGACCTTGCGCTCGAACTTCCCGGATCTCCGACGCCCATCGCACTTGATCCACATCACGTGCACGACTCCGGCGTCATCGACGCGACCACACGTGCGCTCGGACTGCAGATGGAAGTCGTCAATCCCGGCGAGTCGCTGCTCGTCGGTCAGGTAGGGACCGCAATCCTCTACGGAAGCAAGCGTGAGCGCCTGCCGGCGGTGCCCGAAGCAGCGGTGCTGATGGAAGCGGGCCGTCCCTATGTGTTCGTGCAGGAAGGCGGCGAGAAATTCTCGCGTCGCTTTGTCGAGGTCGCCTCGCGCGAGGGCGGGCTGGTGGGCATCAAGAGCGGGGTGAAACCGGGCGACCGTGTCGTCACGAAAGGCTCGTACGACGTGCAGCTCGCGTCAGCCGCGAAGGGGCTGCCGGCGGAAGGACACGTGCACTGAGATGAAACGACTCATTGAATGGTCGATCGCCCATCACGGTCTGGTGCTCGCCTTTTCGGTGTTGCTCGCCGCTGCCGGCGTGTGGACCGTGCGCGACATGCCGGTTGATGTCTTCCCTGATCTCACAGCACCGACGGTCACGATCCTGACCGAAGGCCGCGGCATGGCGCCCGAGGAAATGGAAACGCTCGTCACCTTTCCACTCGAAGCTGCAATGAACGGCGCGTCCGGCGTTCGACGCGTGCGTTCGGCCACCGCTGTCGGCATCGCCGTCGTGTGGGTCGAGTTCGATTGGGGCACGGATATCTTTCAGGCGCGTCAGGTGGTCGCCGAAAAGCTGGCGTTGGCGAGTGGCGCGCTGCCGCCCCAGATCGAGCGTCCGGTCCTCGCGCCGGTCTCGTCGATCATGGGCGAAATTCTGTTCTTCGCGATCTCCTCCGACACCGACGACCCGCTGGCGCTGCGCACCGTGGCCGACACGGTCGTTCGTCGGCGTCTGCTCGCAGTGGCTGGTGTGTCGCAAGTGACGCCGATCGGCGGTGCCGAGCGGCAGTTTCAGGTGATCGCACACCCCGACCAACTTCGCGCCAACAACATCCGGGTCAACGAGCTGCTCGACGCGGTCCGCGGAGCGAGTCAGAACACCTCGGCAGGCGTCTACGTCGAGGGTCCGCAGGAGTTCGTGTTGCAGACGATCGGCCGGGCCCGCACACCACAGGAGATCGGCGACAGTGTGATCGCGCTGCGCGGCGATCGATCAGTACTGATTCGCGACATCGCCGACGTGCGTGAAGGCGCGGCCCTGAAGCGCGGCGAAGGATCGCGCAACGGCAAGCCTGCTGTGATTGTTGGCGTACAGAAACAACCTGGTGCGAACACCGTGGAGCTCACTGCGCGTCTCGATCGTGAGCTCGACGCACTTCAGCGCGATCTGCCGCGCGGCATGACGATCGATCGGCGCATCTTCCGTCAGGCGGACTTCATCGAAGTTGCCGTGCGCAACGTGCGCAATGCGCTACGCGACGGCGGTCTGCTGGTCGTCGCGATCGTCATTCTCTTCCTGGCCAACATGCGCGCCGCTGCCATCACGCTGACCGCCATGCCGCTGTCGATCGCAACTGCGATTCTGGTCATGCGTGCCTTCGGCGTCACGATCAACACCATGACGCTGGGCGGTCTTGCGATCGCCATCGGCGCCCTCGTCGACGATGCGATTATCGATGTGGAGAACGTGGTGCGGCGTTTGCGAGAGAACGCCAGACGTCCCGTGGAGGAACACGTGCCTGCGGCGACTGTCGTCCGCGACGCCACGATCGAAATCCGGACCTCGATCGTCTTCGCGACGGTCATCATCGTACTGGTCTTCCTCCCAATCTTCGGACTGACGGGTGTGGAAGGACGGTTGCTTGCGCCGCTCGCATTCGCCTACATCGTCGCGCTGCTCGCCTCGCTCGTCGTCGCGATCGTTGTCACGCCGGCGCTGTGCTTCGCGTTCCTTCCCGGTGCACGGTCGATTCTCAGCGGACACGACGGCTGGCTGGCAACAACCGTCAGAAATCGATTCGCCAAAGACCTGCCGCGCGCGCTCGATCATCCGCGCCTGGTGATGGCGGCCTCGGCCGTCCTTTTCGTTGCCGCCATCGGTGGGCTGTCGCTGATGGGCAGAGCGTTTCTTCCCGAATTCCATGAAGGATCGTTGACCGTGCAGGCCAACACGCTGCCTGGAACATCTCTGGCCAAGTCGGACGAGATCGGCCGGCGCGTCGAACGCATCCTTCTCGACCAGCCCGAAGTGGTCGCGACGGCCCGCCGCACGGGCCGTGCGGAATTCGATGAGCACGTGCAGGGCGTCGAGGCGGCGGAGATCGACGTCGGCCTGCGAGAAGGCGACCGGCCGCGTGAAGCGCTGCTGGCTGAACTGCGTCGTGGCTTCTCGACCTTGCCCGGTACGAACGTGACGATCGGACAACCGATCTCGCACCGTATCGATCACATGTTGTCGGGCACACGCGCCAACATCGCCGTCAAGGTGTTCGGCGATGATCTCCCAACGCTGCGGCGCCTGGGCGAGCGGGTGCGCGCAGTCGTCGCCGCTGTGCCCGGCGCCGTCGATGTGTCGCTCGAGCAGCAGATGGACGTGCCCGTCGTCCGCTTCGTGCTCAACCGTCCGGCGATTGCCCGCTACGGTCTGCGTGCCGATGACGTGGCAGAGGCGGTTGAGACGAGTTTGGCGGGCACCACGGTCGGACGCATTTTCGATCGCGCCACGGCGTTCGACCTGGTGGTGAAGTTCGATCCGTCCTCGCAGGCCGACTTCGAACGGCTCGGCGATCTGCCGATCGACACGCCGAACGGCGGCCCGGTCCCGATTCGTGTGCTCGCTGACGTACGGCGTGAAGAGGGCCCGAACATGATCCTGCGTGAGAACGTGCAGCGCCGGATCGTGATCTCGAGCAACGTCGCCGGACGCGACCTTGGCAGCGTGGTCGATGACATGCGGCGCGCCGTCGCGCAGTCGGTGTCGATGCCGGCGGGGTATCGCGTCGAATACGGCGGTCAGTTCGAGAGCGCCGGCAGTGCCACGGAACGACTGCTGCTCTCTGGGATCGCGGTCATCGTCGGCTTGTTCACGTTGCTCGTGCTCGCGTTCGGGCGACCGCGCGACGCGGTCTTGATCATGCTCAACGTGCCGCTGGCCCTCATCGGCGGCGTGCTTGGCGTGTTCTTCGCGGGTGGCGTGCTGAGCGTCGCTTCAATGATCGGATTCATCACGCTGTTCGGGATCGCGGCGCGCAACGGCATCATGCTGGTCTCGCACATCCGCCACCTGATTGACGAGGAGGGCATCACCGATTTGCGCGAGGCCGTCGAGCGCGGTGCGCGCGAACGCGTGGTCCCGATTCTCATGACGGCGATGGCGGCGGGCCTGGCACTTATTCCGCTGGCATTGGGTGGAGGGAAGTCAGGCAGCGAGATTCAAACGCCGATGGCGATCGTGATTCTGTTCGGGCTGATGACGTCCACGCTGTTGAACATGGTCGTCGTGCCAACGATGTACCTGCGCTATGGACGCGAACGGCGTCGGGTTTGACACGGGCGTAGCGGCGGAGCATGCTAGATCTGTGAGGAGCGTTTTGCGGCGTGTACTCGCGGCGTCACTCGGCATGATGCTCATGGCCGGGCCAATTGCCCTGTGCGCGGCGGTGTCCCCGACGTCCGAGGCTCGCATGGCGTGCTGCACCGGCAACGACAAGTGCCCGATGCATGACGGCGCGGCGCCCAACTCCACATCGCACCACCAGCCGAGCCAATCGCAGGCAGACCAGTGCTGCGTCGCATCAGAGCGCGAAACGCCTCACCAGTCGATGCCGATGTCGGTCGGCGTACTGCCGACTCCGGTACTTGACGCCAGCGTTCTGCTTCCGCCCGATGTACCAGCGTTAGTGCGCACCGACGCGTGGCGAACGACCACTCCGCTTCGCGTCACGCATGTTCCCCGGCATCTTCTGCTCGCCGTCTTCCTCGTCTAGCCACTGACACGTCGTCGGGCTTGGGCCACCGGCCCAAGCCGTGTGCTCGGGCCTGTGGCCCGAGCTGTCTGTCCGGTGCGAGCACCGGGCGTGCAGGCGCGCACGCACGCGCCCACAACGAGTGTCGTGGCTGAATGATCAATCGCCTCATTGACGTCGCGCTGAGGAATCGGTTCCTCGTTATCGTCGTGTATCTGGGTCTCGCCGGCTGGGGCTGGTGGGCGCTCGGTCACACACCGATCGACGCGATCCCCGATCTCTCGGACAACCAGGTCATCGTGTTTACGGACTGGGCGGGACACAGTCCGCAGGAAGTCGAAGATCAGGTCACGTATCCCCTGACGACCAACCTGCAGGGTCTCGCGGGCGTCCGCGTCGTGCGATCGCAGTCCGCGTTCGGGTTCTCGATGATCTACGTCGTCTTCGAAGACGACGTAGACCTCTACTTCGCGCGAACGAGGGTCCTCGAGCGCATGAGCCTCGTGGCGAAGAGTCTGCCCACCGGCGTCACGCCGACGCTGGGGCCCGACGCGACAGGCGTTGGCCACGTGTTCTGGTACACCGTTGAAAGTCCCACGCACTCGCTCCGCGAGTTGCGCACGATCCAGGACTGGTTCATCCGCTATCAGCTCAACGCCGTACCTGGTGTCGCCGAGGTGGCCTCGGTGGGCGGGCACGTGCAGCAGTATCAAGTGGATGTCGATCCGAACCGGCTCAGGACCTACAACCTCCCGCTCAGCGCGATCGTCTCGGCGGTTCGCGAGAGCAACGTCAACGTCGGCGGCAACGTGCTCGAGTCGAACGGCTCGTGGCTCATCGTCCGCGGCGTTGGACTCATCGAGTCCGTAGACGACATCAAACACATCGTGATCGGCGGATCGAATGGCGTGCCGGTGCGTGTGTCGGAAGTCGCCGACGTCCAGATCGGCAACGCGTTTCGTGTGGCGTCGCTCGTCAAGGGCACGCGCGAGGCCGTCGGTGGCGTCGTGGTGGCGCGATCGGGCGTGAACACCAAGGCCGTCATCGACGCCGTCAAATCACGCATCGCCGATATCGCTCCCGGCCTCCCTCCAGGTGTGACCATCGTGCCGTTCTACGACCGCTCGGATCTCATCGAACAGACGACCGACACGCTGCGCACGGCGCTCGTCGAGGAGATCGCGCTCGTCACGCTCGCGCACGTCGTCTTCCTGCTGCACTTCAGGTCGATTCTGATCGTGACGCTTCCGCTGCCGCTGGCCGTGTTGATGTCGTTCCTCGGCATGTATTACGCCGGTATCTCGTCGAACATCATGAGCCTTGCCGGCATCGCGATCGCGATCGGAGTGCTCGTCGATGCGGGCATCGTGGTCACGGAGAACGCGTTCAGGACAGTCGAGAGACGCGGTATCGATCCACGCGATCGGGGTCAGGTGTTCAACGCGGTCCGTGAGTCCACGCGGCTGGTCGGCCGTCCAGTGTTCTTCTCGATGACGATCATCCTGCTCGCCTTCATTCCGGTATTCGCACTGACCGGGCAAGAGGGCAAGCTGTTCCACCCGCTGGCATTCACCAAGACGTTCGCGGTGCTGGCGGCGACGGTGATCGCCGTCACGCTGGTGCCTGTGCTCTGCACCATCCTCCTCGGCGGTAAGGTCCACGCCGAAGATGCCAACCCGGTCATGCGTGGACTGCGCTCGATCTACAAGCCGGTGCTCCTGACAGCGCTCGCACATCGGGGGCTGACGCTCACCGCAGCGGCGCTGCTGCTGGCTGGAGCGCTCCTGCTCGCCAGGAACATCGGCAGCGAGTTCATGCCTGCGCTGAACGAAGGCGATCTGATGTTCATGCCGATCGCCGATCCAAGCATCTCGCTCGAAGAGAACACCACGATTGCCGCCCGCCAGAACGCCGCGCTGGAGAAATTTCCCGAGGTCGCGTACGTCGTCGCGAAAGTCGCGCGCGCCGACACATCAACCGATCCAGCGCCGCTCAACATGACGGAGACGATCGTGCACCTCAAGCCGCGCGATCAATGGCGGCCGGGCATGACACTCGACCGGTTGCGCGCCGAGATGAGCAGCGCCGCACAGTTGCCCGGCGTCTCCAACATCTGGACGATGCCGATCATCAACCGGATCGACATGCTCACCACGGGACTCCGGTCCGAGGTAGGCGTGAAGATCTACGGGAACGATCTCGCCACGCTCGAGAACCTCGCACGACAGGTCGCCGACGTGGTGCGCCATGTTCCCGGTGCAGCAAACGTGTATCCGGAGCAGGTGACCAGCGGACAATATCTGAATATCGCCGTCGATCGTGCGGCGGCCGCGCGTTATGGCATCGGCGTCGGCGACGTGCAGCAGGTGATCGAAACCGCGATCGGCGAATCGACCCTGACCACGACGATCGAGGGTCGCCAGCGCTTTCCAGTACGCGTGCGGTATGCCCCACAGTTCCGCACCGATCCTGAGGCACTGGGACGTGTCGTGGTGTCGGCGCCCGGCGGCGCGGCCGTGCCGCTCAGCCAACTCGCGACGATCGAGCACGCGCGTGGACCGGCGATGATCTCGTCGGAAAACGGACTGCTGTTGGCGACCGTGCTGCTCAACGTGCAGGGTCGCGATCCAGGTGGGTTCGTCAACGACGCCCGCGCGGCAGTCAGCCGTCAGGTTCGCTTGCCGGCCGGCTATTACGTCAGCTGGAGCGGACGCTGGGAGAACCAGGAGCGCGCGCGGTCTCGCCTGCAGATCGTGTTGCCCCTGGTCTTGCTGTTCATCTTTGTCCTGCTCTACGTCACCTATCACTCGGCGATCGAGGCGGCCCACGTGCTGCTGGCTGTTCCCTTCGCGTTAACCGGCGGTCTCTATCTCGTCTGGCTCCTCGGCTATAACTTCTCGGTCGCCGTGTGGGTCGGATTCATCGCGCTGTTCGGCACCGCGGTGCAGACCGGTGTGGTGATGGTCATCTATCTGGAGGAAGCGGTCGAGCGAACGCGTCGCGAGCGTGGCGGTGTGCTGACACGTACGACGCTGCGCGAGGCGGTGATCGAAGGTGCGCTACTGAGACTGCGACCAAAGGTCATGACAGTCGCCACGGTCGTCGCGGGTCTGCTGCCGATCATGTGGAGCACACGCGCGGGCGCGGAAGTCATGAAACCGCTCGCGACGCCAGTCCTCGGCGGCATGGCCTCGTCTCTGCTGCACGTACTGGTCGTCACGCCGGTCCTCTTTTTCTGGATTCACGAGCGCCGCCTTGGACTGCGGCACGAATCACTGCCCGCGACAGAACGCGTTCGAGTGAATCGGCGAACCGCCCTCATCGTCGTCGGCGCAATCGTGCTGCTTCTCCTGGTCACGGCGATCACCTGGCGCGTGACCACACGAGATCGCCAGGACGTGACACGAGCGACGGGCACCGTCGTGCAAACCGTCCGCGCCGGCAATCTCGATGTCGTTGTGCTGTCGGAGTCGGGCGCGCTGCGAACCGGCCGCAACGCGTTCACCATCGAGTTCAGACGTGCGGGCACGGAGACGCTTGTCGATGCCGGGCGCGTTCACGCCAGCGCCAACATGACCATGCCCGGCATGGTGATGTCGGGAAATCTGCAGGTTATGCCCAGCAGTGTCGCGGGCCGTTATGCGGCGACGGCGGAGTTCGGCATGGCTGGCAGCTGGCCGATGACCGTCGAGTGGGATGGGCCAGCCGGGAAGGGTTCTGTGAATTTCCAGGGAGGCGTGCAATGAACGCGCGGACCAGAGTGGGTCTCGTGATGCTCGCAACGCTCGTAGCCACGGCAGCGGCCGCACAGCCGCCTGCGTGGCCATCAGCGACGCGTTATGTCGATCCGGTGAATGGACTATCGCTGGAGCAGGCGATCGCTCACGCACTCGAGCAGGAGCCCTCGCTCCGCGCCGCGCGCACGCAGATCGATGTCGCGCAGGGCATGCGCATGCAGTCGGCACTGAGGCCCAATCCGACGGTCTCGTTCGAACGTCGCGAAGAGCCGCAGGGGATGGACAACCAGACGATGGTGTCGCTCGAATGGCCGCTCGATTTGTTCCGCCGCGACGCACGTGTGGCCGTGGCCGATCGTCAGGTCGCAGCCGCCGAGCTTGCGGTCGCCGATCGACAACGGCTGCTCATCGCCAACGTGCGCGCCCGCTACGGCGATGTCCTGACGGTGGTTCGCGACCTCAGACTCTTCGACGATCTCGTTGCCGCGACCGGGCGGCAGCACGATCTGCTCCGGGCACGCGTCGATGAAGGAGCCACTGCCCCACTCGATCGCGACCTCGTCACCGTCGAACTGCGACGTCTCGAATCAGAGCGCGTCCTGCAGGTGGGCCGTGCCGAGGCTGCGCTCATCGAGTTGAAGCGCGTCCTCGGCATGCAGCCGGACGCGGCACTGATGGTGCGGGACAGCCTGGAGGATGTCGTGCTCCGCGAGTCTGCGGCAACGGCGTCATCCGCGAACGACGCGTCAAGGATCATCGAGCAGAGGGCCGACGTGCGCGAGGCGGCAGCCCAGGTCGACATCGCTGGTGCGAAGATCGAACGGGCCGAGCGCGAGGGTCGCTTCGACGTCAACGTGTTCGCGAACTACGCGCGAATGAACAACGGATTTCCGCAACTCGGCGTCGCGCCATCGGGAGGCCTCACGCCGATCCGCAGCGTGTTTCATTACGTCGCGGCTGGGGCGACGGTCACTGTTCCGTTGCGTAACCATAACCAGGGCGAGATCGCGGCAGCGCGTGCGGAGCAGAACGGAGCGGCCCTCACCCACGAGGCTGCGCGCTTGGCAGCAACAACCGAGCTCGCTGCTGCGCGTGCGCGCGATGACTACGCGCGACAAGCGGTCACCATCTACAGCAGCGGAGCGCAGGGACTGGCGCGCCAAAACCTTGCGGTCGTCGAACAGAGCTTTCAACTTGGTCGAGTGACGGTGTTCGACGTGCTCACCGAACGACGGCGCTACATCGAGGTCGAGCGTGGATACACGGACGCATTGCGCGGGGCGTTCGAGGCGCGCACGGCACTCAACCAGGCAATCGGAGAAGGACGATGAACGGCGAATCACGCGTCACGCTGGGCACGGGCGTCGCTGCGGCCGCGGCGCTCGCATTGTTGTTTGCAGGAGCAGGCGCGACCTACCTGGTAATGCGACCCGCGGGCGTCACCAATCCTGAGACCGCAGTCACGGCCAGTCCCGCTGCAGCGCCCTCGTCTGCTCCACCCACCGGCGATGTCGTTGTCACGCTGACGCCCGAAGCGGTGGAGCGAGCGGGCCTGAGGACTGCAACCGTCGCGACCGGAACATCCGGCACAGACATTCGTGTGCCCGGGGTGGTCGAGCCCAACGCCTACCGGCAAGTCGTCGTCACACCGCTCGTCAACGGACGTGTGACCCAGGTCGTCGCCCAACTCGGCGCACGCGTGCGCAAGGGCGAGACGATGGCCGAGATCTATAGTCCCGCGATCGCGGAAGCGCGAACGAAGTACATCTCGGCACGGGCCATGCTCGACGCACACGACCTCGAACTCCAGCGGACACAGAAGCTCGTGGAGATCGGCGCCGCGAGCCGTCAGGAACTCGAGCGCGCCCATGCCGAGCACAGCGCGCAGATCGCCGAGGTCGACAGCGCGCGGGCGCAGCTCGAACTTCTGGGCGTCGCTGCGCCGTCAGCGCACGCGCAGGAGGGAACGACGGTCAGCGCCACTACCAGCGTCCCGGCGCCGATCGACGGTGTCGTCACGGAACGCACTGCCAACGTGGGCCTCAACGTGGACGCCGCGACGAAGCTGTTCACGGTCGTCGATCTATCGACTGTCTGGATCGTCGCCGACGTGTACGAGCGTGACTTCTCGCGCGTCCGCGTCGGCAGCGATGCGGCGATCATCACGCCGGCGTATCCGGACACGACACTGCGCGGTCGTGTCAGCTACATCGATCCACAAGTCAATGCGGCCACACGCACGGCGAAGGTGCGAATCGAGGTCGCCAATCCGCGCGGCGATCTCCGCCTCGGGATGTACGCCGACGTCGCCATCTCCACCGGTGAGACAACCGTAAAGGTCATGATTCCGCGCGCCTCGATCCAACAGATCGGCGACCGTTCGGTGGTGTATCTCGCCGATCCGAAACAAGCGGGCCGGTTCGTCGAACGCGCAGTGACGCTGGGCGCGTCTTCTGGCGAGCAGGTGGAAGTCGTGTCGGGCCTTCAGGCCGGCGATGTCATCTTGACCGAGGGCAGCTTTTTTGTGAGAGCCGAACGCGAGCGTCAACCCTGAAGACTTCCTGGATTGCCGATGACGATCAGCATGGTGCCTGGTCAGGTCATCCAGGAACAGGGCACCAACGATCTCGTCGGCGCCCTGCAGAACGTACCTGGCGTGTACGCGTTCACCAACTACGGCATCTACGAGGGCTACACCTTCCGCGGCTTCCTCGATCTGTTCCCGTCGCTCGCGAATCAGCTCCTCGACGGCGTGCGTCTCCCGAGACAGGGCGACAGGTGGAATTCGGTCAGCGCTTCCGCATGGCCGGCGGGCGCGTGCAGCTCAATACCTCCATCTTCCACATCGTCCGCGAGAACGTCGCGTTCTCGCGGCCCGGCGGCTTCTTCGATCAGGCCAGCGATGTGACATCGAACGGCTTCGAAGCCGATGTCACGACGTCGCCCGTGTCGAACTGGCGCATCAATGGCGGCTACGGCTTCACCGACGTCACGTTCGGCGACTACCTGGTGAACGCCACCACGAACCTCCGCGGGAACACGTCGATCATGGCGCCCAGGCACACCTTCTCGGTCTGGACGGCGTACGACTGGGCGAACGGCTTCGGCATCAACGTCGGGGCGCGTGCGCAGAGCAAGGTGTTCATCGACCGCACCAACACGCTGACCTTCGACGGCTATGGCCTCCTCAACGTGGGCGCCCGCTACCGCCGCGGTTCAGTCGAGTACGCGCTGAACGTAAACAACCTGACCGATACGGAGTATTTCGCGTCAGTCCTGTATGACACGCAGCTGTATCCGGGTGAACCCATCAACGTTCTCGGTACCGTGCGCATCCGGTTCCGCTGAAGCGGTCGGAGGGCGGGTCCTATCGGACCCGCCATTCCCGCGTTAACATCAGTGCACATGCGAACGGTGCACTGGCTGTTTCTCGTCAGCGTCGCGCTCTTCATCTCCGGCATCGGCTTCATCATCGCCAGCGCGCGGACGACTCAGGTCGAGGCGGCCGCGCCGGCGGCGGCGCCTTCCCTTCCCCCTGTCGCCACCGTCAAACAAATCATGGCCGGCATCGTGATGCCATCGGCCGCGAGTATCTGGGACTCCGTCAGCACGATCGTCGATGCTAAAGGCGTCCAGGAGAACCAGCCGAGGACCGACGAGGAATGGGCTCGCGTCGGCGCCAATGCCGCGGCGTTGATCGAGTCAGCCAACCTGCTGCTCGTCGGCAATCGCCCGGTCGATCAAGGCGATTGGGTGAAGATGGCCAAGGCGATGGCGGATGCGGGACAAATTGCGCTGAAGGCCTCCGTAGATAAGAAGCCGGAAGGCATCCTCGAAGCCGGCGAGAAAATCAACCAGACATGCGACAACTGTCACCAAAAGTATCAGCGCTAGCGCTCGCGGCTCTCGTCGCGTTGCTGTCAGCCACGCTCGACGCGCACGGCGTGTCGGGCAAGGACGCGGTCTACCTGCAGGGTCTCAACGGCGCTGCGATCGGACCGTTGATGTATCTCGGCGCGAAGCATATGGTGACCGGCTACGACCATCTGCTGTTTCTCGTCGGCGTCATCTTCTTTCTCTACCGACTCAAGGACGTCCTCCTCTACGTCAGTTTGTTCACCATCGGTCATAGCGTGACGCTGCTCGCCGGGGTGCTCGGTGGCATTCGCGCGAATCCGTTTCTGATCGACGCCATCATCGGCTTCTCCGTTGTCTACAAGGCGTTCGAGAACATGGACGGATTCAAGCGCTTCCTCGGCTTTCAGCCGAACACGCGAATCGCGGTCCTCATCTTCGGCCTCTTCCACGGCTTCGGTCTGGCCACGAAGCTTCAGGAGTTCGACCTGTCACCCAACGGTCTCGTGGCCAACATCGTCAGCTTTAACGTCGGCGTCGAGATCGGACAGGGTCTGGCCCTTACCGGCATCCTGATCGCGTTGACCTGGTGGCGCTCGCATCGCGCGTTCTTCGATCATGCGTTCGCGACGAACGCGTTCGTGATGGCCTGCGGATTCCTGCTCGTCGGCTTTCAGCTCTCAGGGTATTTCCTCTCATGACGATGGCATCTGACGTCGAGACGAGCGTCGAGGCGAAGCAGCGACTTGGTGTGGCGGCGGGCTTGGCGCTGCTCGGTGCCGGTTTGATCCTGGTGATGTTCGTGTTGCCGGCCGAGTACGGCATCGACCCACTCGGGACTGGCAAATGGTTCGGACTGACCGAACTGGGCGCCACGGGCAAGGCGATCGAGGCACTCGAAGCGACGGCACCGAACACGGCGCAGGCGACCACGGTCGTCGGCCAGCAGACGCCGTTCAAGTCCGAAACGGTGGACTTCGCGATCGCGCCGCGTCAGGGCATGGAATACAAGTACCGCCTCGACAAAGGTGAGGCGCTTCTCTACTCGTGGAAAGCGACCGCACCGGTCAACGTCGAATTCCACGCCGAACCCGATGGTGCACCACGCGGCTATGCGCAGACCTATGAGAAGGCCGAGCGTCAGACAGCCGCATCAGGCACACTGACCGCACCGTTTCCAGGCATTCACGGCTGGTATTGGGAAAACACGACCGATCAACCGATCACGGTCACGCTGACGTCGGCTGGTTACTACAACCTCTCCCACGAGTTCCGCAGCGGTCAGCCCACAAAGAACAAAACGTTTTAGCCGGTTGGTACCGGCGGTTTCGTAGGGTCGGTCCTTTTGGACCGGCCGTCTCCAACGGGAGCAGGCACGATGCCACATCGATGTGCCACCTGGTTTGTTCTTGCAGTGCTCCTCTGCACGCCCTTCACCGCCGGACTCGCGGCGGCGCAGGAACCTCTGGCGGTTGGAGCCCAGGACGATAACGACGGCACCGATGTGCTCGGCGCGTTTGGCGATTCGTTCAAACTGTTGCTGATCGAGCACGGATGGCGAGTCGCGTTTCAGGAAAAGACGCGAGCCGAGCTGGGCGGGAAGTTCTGGCCCGATTACAAAGACTCCGTTCGCATGCCTCGGCAGTGGGGAGATTCCGACGCGGGGTGGATCAACTATCTGGGGCATCCCATACATGGGGCAGGGGCCGGGTATATCTGGCTCGATCACGATCCATCGGCCCTCCGTGACATCAGCATGACTCGGCGCTACTGGACGTCACGCATGCGGGCGATGGCGTTCAGCGCGGCCTACAGTCTGCAGTTCGAGATCGGGCCGCTCAGCGAAGCATCAATCGGCAACGTCGGCATGCGGCCCGAGACGACCGGTTGGGTCGATTACGTCATTACGCCAGTCGGTGCGTTGGCGCTGATCGTGGCTGAGGATGCCCTCGATCAGTATGTGGTGAAGTGGATGGAGGAACGAGTCGGCAACCGCTATCTGCGCATGCTGGTTCGGCTGGCGGCCAATCCCGGCCGCACATTATCGAACAGTGCGAGCGGCCGACCACCGTGGGCGCGTGAAGGACGACCAATCGCCTGGCGTCGATCACCGTAAGGAAGAGCCCACGGTCGAAATCGACGCCGATGAACTATGCTTTGCCTGCTTCTTTGGGAATGGAAGTGACCCGGAGATGAAACAGGTGGGTCTGCAGGCACCCCCAGTTTGGGAGGCAGGAGTGCCTGCAGGACCTCACCCCGCGACTGGGCTTGCTCGATGCGAGGAAAGCAAGGGGGCCAGTCACATCCGGATGCTATGTGAGTCTTAGACGTTCGTCGTCGACAAAAAGCTCACTCGTTCCCTCAAAAAGTCATCAAATGCCGAGTACACCTAAACAGGTAATCTCGCGCCGACGCGTGCTGCAGAGTGCGGGAGGCATTCTTACCATCGCGGGTCTTCCCGCTTCCGGACACTCAACACTCGCCGCTCAGGAATCACACACCGCGTCAACTGATCTGACAGGGCGCGTCGCACGCTACATGGCCTCAGCACGTGATCGCGCGCTGGCGCCCGAGGTCGCGCGCGAAACGAAGCACCGCATTCTCGACACGATTGCGGCGATGGTCTCAGGCGCACGGCTCAAGCCAGGAGAGGCCGCGATCCGATTCGCACGCGCACAGGGCGGCATATCAGAGGCGACGGTGCTGACCACCGCGATCAGAACGTCAGCGGTGAATGCGGCACTGGTCAACGCGATGTTCGCGCATGCGGACGAGACTGATGACTTCGAGCCGGTGACCAAGGCTCATCCCGGCTGCGCTGTTGTGCCTGCGGCACTGGCGATGGGCGAACGCACGAAGGGATCGGGACAGGATCTGATTCGCGCGGTCGCGCTCGGCTATGACCTGTGCTGCCGCTGGCTGATGGCGCTCGGACCCAACCACGTACGCGGGACACATCGCAGTGCGGAAGGGGTGAGCGCGACGATGGGCGCGGCCGCCGGGGCGGCGTCGATGGCGCGGCTCGATGAGAAGAGCATGCGCTACGCGTTGTCGTACGCGATTCAGCAGGTCTCGGGCGTGTGGAGTTGGGAGCGCGATGTCGAGCACGTCGAGAAGGCGTTCGACTTCGCAGGCATGGGCGCGCGCAACGGCGTCACCGCGGCGTTGATGGTGCAGCTTGGCTTCACCGGCGTTGAAGACGTGCTCGAAGGCGAACACAACGCACTCGAGGCGCACTCGCGCGAGCCGAAACCGGAGGAGATGGCGCGCGATCTCGGCACGCGCTACTTCGTCACCGAAACGGCGATCAAGACCTTCTCGGTTGGCTATCCGATTCAAGCCGCACTCGACGCGTTCCTCGCCTTGCGCCGCGAGCATTCGCTGACACCGGCCACTGTCGATCGCATCGTGGCCACGCTGCCGGAAGACGGCGCGCGCATCGTCGACGATCGATCGATGCCGGACGTCAACCTGCAGTATCTGATCGCGGTGGCGCTCGTCGATGGCACCGTCTCGTTTGACGCGAGCCACTCATACGAGCGCATGAAGGATCCGCAGGTGCTCGAGGTGAAGCGACGGGTGGACCTGGTCGCTGACCGGGCGTTGATGGATCCAGCCGCGCCGCGCAGTGCCCGCGTCGAGGTACGGCTGCGCGATGGACGTACGGTGAACCGCTTCACGCGGCACGCTCCGGGCAGAATCCGCTCGATGCGGCGGGTGTGAACGCGAAAGCGAAGACCCTTATGGAACCCGTGATCGGCTCACGGCGAACCGCAGCGGTGATCGAACGCGTTCACGCACTCGATACCGTCAGCGATCTGCGTGACCTAGTGGCGCTATTGCGAGCGTGACACGAATGGACCAGGGACGCTATTTTCCATCGACTGAAAAGGCGAGCAGCACATTGCCAGGAATGCCGTTCTGCACGTAGCCCGAATTCACGAACAGCATCCCGCCGCTGATCGCCGGCCCGCCGACGTTCAGCGATCCGCCGCGACCGGCGACGCCGTTGACCGTCTCGTAGGTCTTCACCGTATCGAAGTCCCACACGATCTTGCCGTCGGCTGCCGCGAACGCGCGGATATGACCGTCAACCGCTCCGGAAAAGACGACGCCCGGAATCGCACTCACCGCTGCCGACTGCGCCGGGCTGCAGCGCTCACGTCCGCGACAAGCATCTGCGGGTGGTGGCGTGTACCACTTGCGCTGTCCTGAATCGAGCTGCAGCGCGAACATGCCACCACCGGTGCCCGGATCAGGCACGGTGGCCTGGCTGTTCGGCACGGGGAAGCGCGCGATATCCGACAGCGCCACATACATCGTCGATTGATCGGCGGCCGATCCCCATTGCACACCGCCGTTGATGCCGCCCTTGCCGACGCGTTCCTGCCAGATCAACTCGCCGTTACGATCCGGATCGAGCGCGTGGACCACACCTGACTTCTGACCGGCCACGATCGCGCGGCGGCCATTCGGCAGATGCACGAGGATCGGCGGCGAGGCGAAATCAAAATCGGGCGCCTCGCGGTTGGTGCAGTTGATCTGATCGGGCAGGCGGCACGAAGTATTCCAGTCGTCGGCCGATGTCATCTGCTTCGACCACAGCAGGTGACCGTCGCGCAGATCGAAGGCCATGAACGCGTCGCTGGTCTTCGTCGCCGGCCCGCTATAGTTGTTGCCGGTCGTGACGTAGATCGCGTTGCGTTCGGTGTCGATCGCGGGGCTGCTCCAGATCGGTACGCCGGACGGGCCCCACAACTGTGTGCCCACTTTGTTCTTGGTCGTGGGCTTCGCGGGTTCGATGGTGTAGGTCTTCCACAGCTGTCTGCCGTCGGCAGCATCGAGGGCGACGAGGCTCCCGCGGAACTTGCAGCACTCGTAGTCGGCGACGGCGCCCGCGGTCTCTTCACCTGATGCCACGCCGACATAGAGCCGGCCGTTATGGAAGGTCGGCGATCCGGTGACTCGCGCGAATGGGAACTCATCGACTCGCCGTTTCCACAGCAGCTCGCCCGATCCGGCATCCACGGCGTAGACATTCCCCGATCGATCGCCGATGAACGCGGCGAGCCGCTGTCCCGATCGCGTGTCGATACGACCGACGCTGACTGCAGCGCGGACGGCGGCCCCCGCCTGGAACATCCAACGCACGCAACCACTCGCGGCATCGAGTGCGTAGACCGCTCCGCTCTGCGTGCCGGCATAGACACGGCCGCCAGCGACTGTCGGCTGCGAGTCGACACTCAGCTCACCGGGGAATGCGAACGCCCACTTCACGCGGAGCTTTGGCACGTCGGCAGCGGTCAGTCCCGCCATGGCGGCGTCCTGATATCGCGTGTTCGAAGTGTTGACGCCCCATGCGCCCCAGCGTGGACCGGTCAGCGGATTGAACTCACCGCCGGCTTTGCACATCGTTTGTGGCGACGGCGTCGTGGCCAATGCCTGCGCGAATGATTTCCCGGTGACGAACTCCGCGATCGCGCGGCGCTCGACCCCGGTGCGACCAGCAGCCATCGAGAGCATCGGGCCGCTCTCCATCGCGGTCAGCACCCGCTCCGGCGTCATCGAGCGCAGCGCGTCGCGATTCGGCGCGCGCTCGGTGCCCGCGTCATGACACGAGGCGCACAGCTGCTTGTAGAGTGTCGGGCCGTCATCGGCTGCAGCCGCGACCGAGTAGAGGACGACGACGAGGGAGGCCAGGGAAACGATCACCCGGGAACGGAGTCGCATGGGCCCCTCCTATGAAGGTGGGCGATTATAGCCAGAGAGCACAAATTTCGTGTCTGTCCGCCGTAGAATCGCGCCATGGTCCCGCGTCTTCTGGCGGCGATCGTTCTGATCGCAGCGATTGGGCTGCCGCCATCGCTGTCTGCACAGTGGCCGGCGTTTCCGACGCCGAACGTACCGAAGACGGCCGACGGAAAACCTGACCTGCTCGGCCCGACCCCGCGCACGCGTGACGGGAAACCCGATCTCTCCGGCCTCTGGGAGAACCCTGGCTGGCGCAATCTCGGCAACGGCGTCAGCGGTACCGGCGGATCGCCGGGCACGCCGGCGGTATTGCCGCGCGGCCCCGGGCTCTTCTTCGACATCGGCTCGGGTGTGCCTGGTGGTCTGCCGTTCCAGACATCGGCCGCGGCGCTCAAGAAGCAGCGTATGGCCGACAACATGAAAGACAACCCCGACGCCCATTGCCTGCCGATGGGCAACATGCAACTGCACACGCATCCGCAGCCTCGAAAGATCATTCAGACACCGGATGTCATCGTGCTCCTGTACGAAGGCAACGGCGGTGTCAGGCAACTGTTCACAGATGGCCGGCCGCTGCCGTCCAGCGATCCGCAGCCGTGGTGGTTTGGCTATTCGACCGGCCGCTGGGAAGGCGACGCGCTCGTGGCGCGCTCGTCAGGTTTCAGAGATGGAGGTTGGCTCGATGTCAACGGCAGCCCGTTGACGGATGCGGCCACAGTGACCGAGCGCTTCACGCGCCCGAACTTCGGGAACTTAACGATTGATATAACAGTGGACGACCCGAAGGCGTATACGCGCCCGTGGACCGTCACCGTCAATCAGCAGATCATGCTCGACACCGAGTTAATCGAGTTCATCTGTCTGGAGAACGAGCTGTCGACCAAACACTTTCGGTAATTCCCAATGCACAATGCCGAATACTCAATGCCAATGACAAACGTGGCTACGCGCGTTGACGTGAGCATTAGCCATTGAGCATTGGGCATTGAGCATTTGCCCGTACAAAAAGCAGGGGCGGCCGCACGCGCCGCCCCTACAAGGGGTACCCGAGACGGACTAGCGTGGTCCGTCTCTCCGAAGGCAACGTCCGCTTTCACCAAACTTGTCAGAGCACGGTGTCGGCGGTTGCTCGTCCATGAGCATGAGGCGTGCCCCGTTTGCACAGAATTAAATGTGCAGAAACAGGCGCGATCCGTGCGGCGCGCTCCGCGCCGCTTGAGATTAATCCGTACTGTTGAATCCCTTAAATCCGACAATCCGAATTCAACTCCCAACGCCCAACTTCCAACTCCCAACCACTCCCAGCTATCAACCCCCAATTGTTCTCAGCATCCGGAGTAGGAGTTGGGAATTGGGAGTTGGGAGTGGTTGGGCTTTGGGACGTTGGGAATTGGGAGTTGATTTCAGGGGGTCGAGACGTAAGAATTTCCGTTTCGGCGCCCTATGGACTCGTATCAGATTGCCCTCGTTGCCATTACCTTCGGCGCCGCTATCGTCAACGGCGCGTTGGGGTACGGGTTTTCGTCGATCACCGTTCCGCTGGCACTGCTGTTTCTGACCAACCGGGTGCTAAACCCGGCTCTGGTGCCCATCGAGGTTGCGCTCAATGCCTACGTCCTCTGGGTCAACCGGGCTGCCCTGCCCATCGTTTGGCGCCGGGTCCTCCCTATAGTCATCGGACTCGCGCCTGGGGTAATGCTGGGCACAACATTGGTTGCGCAGGTCAATCCGGGCTGGCTGAAGTTCCTGACCTTCATCGTGTTGCTGCCGCTCATCCTGTTTCAGGCGGCCGGCTACCGCCGACCTATTCAGTCAGAGAAGTCGGTCGGCTTTGTGTTCGGGGGTGGCGTCGGACTGCTCTATTCGGTGACGACGATCTCGGGCCCGCCGCTCGCGGTGGCGCTGAGCAACCAGGGCCTGACCAAGCAGGACTTTCGTGCGGCCCTTGGTTTCATTCGTCTGGCCGAGTCATCGTTTACGGCGGTTGCCTACTACTACGCCGGCCTGTATTCGTTCGAAAGCATGGGGCTCATCCCCTACATCCTGCCGAGCATCGCTATTGGCGTCCCGATCGGCTCGGTTCTCATCCAGCGTATTCGTCCCGAGACGTTCCGCCGGATCTGTATGAGCTTCGATGCGTGGATTGTCGCGTTCGGTCTGTCCACGCTGCTCAAGGATCTCCATTTGGTCGAGAGCAACCGCGCCTATCTCGTGATGCTCGCGGTCGGCATGCTCGACTCCTGGCTGCTCTATCGCTTCTTCTCGGTGCAATTGCCGATGGCGAAGCAGGCGGCGTTTCTCGCGTCCACTGAACGAACGGGCCGACTGCAACCGGCTCGTGATGTAGGGGCCGCCTTCAGGCGGCCTGCCCAAGGAGACCATCTATGACACCCTCGGACGGCGCCTCCATTGCGTCGAAGACGCTGCTCGGATTGATCCAGGCGATTCCCGCCGAGCAGACGGCCATCGTCGCACCCGAACAGCACATTCGACTCACGTACGGCGGTCTGCGCAAGCAGGTTCAGGCCGTCGCGGAAGCGCTGGCCGCGTCGGGCGTCAATCGCGGCGATCGCATCGGCATCGCGCTGCCCAACGGTCTGCCGAACGTCGTGACATTCCTGGCTGCGTCGCTGGCAGGGACCGCGGCACCGCTCAACCCCTCGTACAAAGAAGACGAGTTCCGCTTCTATCTCGAGGACACCAACGCGAAAGTGCTGCTGCTTCCGCCCGACGGTCTCGACGATGCGCGCGCCGCTGCTGCCGCGTTGAATGTCCCCATCCTGACGGTGGAGATGGATGGTGCGGGCAACGTCGGCCTCCGCGGCGTGACCGGACGGAAGCCGGTGGCTGCGCCGGATTCAGATGACATCGCGCTGATCCTGCACACGAGCGGCAGTACCGGTCGCCCGAAGCGAGTGCCGTTGAGCCACGCGAATCTGTCGATCTCGGCGGGCAACGTCGCGCGCAGCTACACGCTGTCGTCGAGTGATGTGTCGCTCTGCGTGATGCCGCTCTTCCACGTCCATGGTCTCGTCGCATCCACACTCGCGACGCTGTCGACCGGTGGCACGGTGGTGGTGCCGACGAAATTCAGCCCGCTGTCGTTCTGGCAGACCGCGAAGGAACATGGCGCCACGTGGTACTCAGCGGTGCCCACGATTCACCAGTTGCTGCTCGCTCGCGTGAAGAAGGATGCGCCGCGCCCGGCCGGTGCCGAGAATCTTCGTTTCATCCGATCCTGCAGCGCGTCATTGCCGCCGCAGGTCATGCACGATCTCGAGGCCGCCTTCGGCGCTCCAGTGCTCGAGGCGTACGGGATGACCGAAGCCGCACACCAGATGGCGTCGAATCCACTCCCGCCGTCGCAACGCCTTCCGGGTTCGGTCGGACGCGGAACGGACGTACAGATCAGCATCATGGATGGTGAGGGCAAGCATCTTCCCGTCGGCGAACGCGGCGAAGTCGTCATCAAAGGTCCCAACGTCGTTCGCGGCTATGAGAACAATCCCGAAGCGAACGCCTCGTCATTCGTCGACGGCTGGTTCCGAACCGGCGATCAGGGCGTCCTCGACGAGAACGGCTATCTCACGCTGACTGGACGCCTGAAGGAAATGATCAATCGCGGTGGCGAGAAGATCTCTCCACGCGAGATCGACGAGGTGCTGCTCGCGCATCCGAAGGTGGCCGAGGCGGTGGCATTCGGCGTACCGCACACGGCATGGGGTGAAGAAGTCGCCGCGGCGGTCACGCTGAATGGCGAAGCGACCGAAGCGGAACTGCTCGCCTACTGCAAGGAGCGGCTCGCCGACTTCAAGCGGCCGAAGCAGATCCACATCACGACCGCCATCCCGCGCACCGCGACCGGCAAGATCCAGCGGCGCGTCGTCGCAGCGGCATTCGCGCCCACGGCGTAGACGCGTGAGGATTGTTATCGCGGGGGCCGGGGCCATCGGCGGCTATATCGGCGCGAAGCTCGCCAAGGTCGGTGCCGATGTCGTGCTGTTCGCACGCGGTCCGCATCTGCAGGCGATGCAGACGCGCGGACTACGGGTGACAAGCGCCGATGGCGACTTCGAAGTCCGCCCCCACGTCACCGGCGACCTCGCATCGATCGGCACGGTCGATGTCGTCTTTCTCGGCGTCAAGGCGCACGGTCTGACCGCGCTTGCGCCCGCGTTGCGTCCACTGTTCGGCCCCGACACGGTCGTCGTCAGCACACAGAACGGCGTCCCGTGGTGGTACTTCCAGAACTACGGCGGTGAGCTGGACGGTCTTCACCTCGAGCGCGTCGATCCCGGTGGCGTGATCGCCTCATCGATCGAACCGCGGCGCGTCGTCGGATCGCTCGCCTACTTCGCCACCGATATCGCCGAGCCTGGCGTGATTCATCACACCGAAGGCAATCGCATCTCCTTTGGTGAGCCCGACGGCAGCAAGTCGGAGCGCGCCAAGGCCATCGCGGAAGCGCTCATTGCCGCTGGCTTCCGTTGCCCGGTGACGGCGCGGTTCCGGCATGAGATCTGGGTCAAGTTGCTTGGCAACGTGGCGTTCAACCCGATCAGCGCGCTGACCGGCGGCACACTGGAAGAGTTGGCGCGCCATCCGGACACGTCGAAGGTCGTGCGCGAGATCATGGCCGAGACCGAGGCCGTCGCCGGCAAGCTCGGTATCGAGATGCCGATCTCCATCGATCAGCGCATGGCGGGCGCCGAAAAAGTTGGTGCACACAAGACGTCGATGCTGCAGGATCTCGAAGCCGGCAGGCCGCTGGAACTCGAGGCGGTCGTCGGCGCGGTCGTCGAGCTGGGCGAACGGCTCGGCGTACCGATGCCATCAACGCGCGCGGTATACGCGTGCGCGAAGATGCTGAATGAGAAGAGACAGCGTGTAGCGTAGAGCACGGTACGTAGTGTCCGGCTTTAGCCGGACCGTCCTCCAGGATGAGGGTGGCATGAACATCAACAACCGGTGGTTCCAGCTTGTCGCATCGCTCATCGCGATGATCATGATCGCGAACCTGCAGTACGCGTGGACGCTCTTCGTGAATCCACTGCAAGCCGGCACCGGCTGGAAGCTCTCCGACATCCAGGTGGCGTTCACGCTCTTCATCCTGTGTCAGACCTGGGTGCAGCCGCTGGACGGGTGGTTGATCGATCGACTCGGTCCGCGCGGCTTCATCACCGCGGCGGGCGTGCTCTGCGGTCTGGGCTGGGCAGGAATGGGCTACGCCACGTCGTTGCCCATGCTCTATGTCCTCTACTGCCTGGCAGGCACTGGCGCGGCGTTCGTCTATAGCGGCTCGATCGGATCAGCGCTGAAGTGGTTCAAGGAGAAGCGCGGTCTAGCCTCGGGCATCATGGCCGCCGGATTCGGCGGTGGCACCGCACTGTTCATCCCCGTCATCCAGTCGATGCTGCGTGACAGCGGCTATCAACAGACGTTTCTCGTGACCGGTATTTTCCAGGGCGTGGTCATTGCCATCGTCGCGCAGTTTCTGAGGCATCCCGCGGCAGAGGCGCCCGCTGCCGGACAGGCGTCGAGTAAAGCGACCGCGCCCGTGAAGAAGCAGTACACGACGATGGAGGTGCTGCGAACGCCGCAGTTCTACGTGATGTACATCGCCTTCATCCTGATGGCGACCGGCGGCTTGCTCGTCACCGCGAACGCGGGACCGATGGCCAAGACATGGGGATTCGCCAGCGTGCTGACGCTCGCCGCCACGCTGAGTCCATTGGCCAACGGCGCCGCGCGCGTCTTCTGGGGCTGGGCCTCGGATCGTCTCGGACGCGAGAACACCATGGTCTTCACGTTCGTGATGCAGGCGCTGTGTCTGGTATCGGTCGCGACGCTCGGCCAGCTGTCCGGCGCCTGGTTCGCGGCCACGCTCGTCGCCGTGTACTTCACGTGGGGTCAGATCTACTCGCTCTTCCCGTCCATGTCCGGCGACTACTTCGGCACGGCGCACGCCACATCCAACTACGCGGTGCTGTACACGGCGAAGGGTGTCGCCTCGATCATCGGCGGCTGGGTGGGCGCGCTCCTCTTTGAACAGTCCGGCAGCTGGGCGATGGGCTTCTACGGCAGCGCCGTCATGGCGCTGATCGCCGCCGTCCTCGCCTACGGCTTGCGCGCCTCGCAGGCGACGGCGAAAGCCAAAGCCTCGAAGATTCCCGTCCCGGCGTGATCGACATTCACACGCTGGCGTTGGAGCTGGTCGCCGCGTACGCAGAGCGGCGGCCGCTGGCCGTACCACCCTCGACTCGCGACGGTCTCGATCTGACGACGGCGTATGGCGTCGAGGGCGAACTCGTGCGAATGCGACGCGAAGCGGGCCGCACGACCACAGGCGTCAAAGTTGGCTTCGCGAACAAAGCCGTGTGGCGCGTGATGAAGCTCGACACGCTGGTCTGGGCGCACATATACGACGACACGGTGCGCTATGCGAACGCGAATGAAGCGACGCTCTCGCTGGCGCAGATGATCTCGCCGAAGATCGAGCCCGAGATCGTTTTTAAAATGAAATCGCCGCTCGCACCGGGAGTCACCGACGCGGCCACCGCACTCGAAGCCGTCGAGTGGCTGGCACTCGGGTTCGAGATCATCGACTGTCCGTACGCGGATTGGAAGTTTCAGCCGGCGGACTTCGTCGCCGCCTACGGCCTGCATGCGGCGCTGGTCGTTGGCGATCCGCTCATCGTGACGCCATCACACATCCCTGCGCTCGCCGAACAGCTTCCGACGTTCAAGGTTCGTCTCGCGAAGAACGGCGATGTTGTTGACGAGGGATTGGGTCGCAATTCGCTCCGCAGCCCGGCGCTGTGTCTCGCTGAGCTCGCGACGGCAATGTCGCGCGCAAGCGCGACGCAGGACGGCACCGAGCCACTGGCTGCGGGCGATCTCGTCAGCTCTGGTACGCTGACCGAATCCACGCTGATTCAGCGAGGCGCAATGTGGACCGCATCGGTCGAGGGCATTGATCTTCCAACGCTGACTCTCTCACTCGTCTGACGGGCCGTGCCATGCACGACGACAAACAGCACCGCTACTCCGCGCGGGTGACGTGGACAGGCAACCTTGGCCAGGGCACGAGCAGTTATCGCGCCTACTCGAGGAACCACGAGATCGCTGCTGCCGGCAAACCGGTCCTCCCGGGCTCGTCCGATCCGACGTTTCGCGGCGATCCCGCGCGCTACAACCCCGAGGAATTCCTCGTCATCTCGCTGTCCACGTGTCACATGCTCTGGTATCTGCATCTGTGCGCGGAAGCGAAGATCTCTGTTATCGAGTATGTGGACGAGGCGTCGGGTGCCATGGCGGAACGGCCAGATGGGGGCGGGCGTTTCACCGAAGTCACGCTCAGGCCGCAGGTGGTCATCGCGCCCGGTGGAGATCTCGCACGCGCCGAAGAACTCCATGAAGGCGCGCATCACCTGTGCTTCATCGCCAATTCCGTGAACTTTCCCGTGCGCTGTGAACCGCGGACTCGCGTAGCCGATGTCATTTCGCATTCGTCAAGCGACGTCGGGTGACGTTCCGGCGCTTGCACGGCTCCACGTGCAGACGTTCAACGAAACGCATCGAGGTGGCCGAACCGGTGGGCCGTCCTACGAACTGCGAGAGCGACAGTGGCGGGAATCCTTCTCCGTCTCTGAGGGCAGTTGGTTCTGTTTCGTCGTCGAGGACGACGCAGGTGAGCTGGTCGCGTTCGCGAAGGGGACGCCTCACGATGGCGGCGTACCGGGTTACGCAGGAGAGCTGAACAAGATCTACGCCCTTCAACGGGTGCAGCGCCAGGGCATCGGCCGACTCCTGCTCTGCAACGTGGCGCGGCAATTCCTCTCACAAGGTGTGACGTCCATGCTGCTCTTCGGCGACGCGGCGAATCCGTCCAACGCGTTCTACGAAGCATTCGGCGCCGAGCGCCTGTACAGCGACGCTGGCGAATTTCACGGCGGGTACGGCTGGCGTGACCTCCGCGTGCTGGTCGCCCGATGCGGTGAACCAACAACTCGTCGCTGACGTATCGTTTTGCTCGATGCAGGAGGGCAACATGGGGATTGGGTTCGAAACCTGCAGCCCCATCACTGAAGCCGCGACATTCACCGAGCGGTTCCGTCGCGTCAACTACGGACAACTCGACATCGAATGCACGCTCAACGATTCAAACAACAGTTCAAGAAGAAGGTGAAAGTCGATTGAGAACCCTGATTTCAAGCGGCAGCCCTTACGAACCGAAGGTCGGCATCTCCCGCGCGGTGCGTGTGGGATCGATCATTGCGGTGTCTGGGACGGCGCCGCTGCTCGACGGAAAGACCGTTGGGATCGGCGATCCCGCCGCGCAGGCGAGGCGCTGCCTCGACATCATCAAAGAGGCGCTCGAGCGCGCCGGCTCGTCGCTCGATCAGGTCGTCCGCACGCGCACGTTGTTGACGAGGATCGAGGATTGGCAGGCTGTGGCCGCCGTTCATGGCGAGTACTTCGGCGCCATTCGGCCGGCCAACACCATCATGCAGGTCACGCGCTTCATCGATCCAGACTGGCTGATCGAATTCGAAGCCGATGCCGTCGTCGAGTGACGCGATGAGTGAAGACGATGTGGAGACACTCAATCCGAAACCTGACCCCGACTGTCGTCACGCTTTCGTGAACGTCTTGCTCCACGTCGGTGCGGCTTTCTTCACGAGCTCGAGGAGTTCCGGCGGGACGTCGTCCTCGCCTGTCAGCTGCCGAATCTCCAGCACATCGTCAAAGCCGAGGCCGCTCGGTGCGCGCAGCGCCCATTCGATCGCCGCTTCGAGCGACGGCACCTCGAGGATGTAGAAGCCACCGACCAGTTCCTTCGATTCGGTGAACGGCCCATCCACTACCGTGCGCTTGCCCTTTTTCACCTCGACTCGCGCGCCCTTGCCTGCCGGGTTCAACCCTTCAGCCGCGACCAGCACGCCCGCCTTGTGCAGTTCCTCGTTGAACGCCATGTAGGCAGAAAAGAGCTTCTCGTCCATCGGCGCGTTCGGATCCACTGGCTTGCTGTGCTCGCCCGGCCGTGCAGTCATGATGAATCGCATGTTTCCGTGTCTCCCTTCATCTACTCGACGAACGATAGGCAGGCGGATCGACACCGGGCTTGGACTTCAGGCTTTGGGCTTTGGGCTTTGGGCATTGGGCTTTGGGCTTCCGGTGCCTAGAGGCTAGAGCCTAGAGCCCTGAGTCGCGATAGCGTCAGCGCTCCGCAGGCTGTCGTCGTCTCCTCCGCGGGGCGCGTTCAAGTTCCCCGAACACGCTCATCCACCACTCCTGGAACGACGTTGCCAGGTCTTTCGCGCCGAGCCCTTCGATGACCTGGGTATGCGCCAGGCGATCGCCGAGCCGCTGCCCTTGCGGATCTCTGATCAGAGTGATCGACTCGAGGAAGATCGCCATGACGTTCGCGCCGGGAATCAGCACGAAGACATTCCGCAGTGCTGACTCCTTCCACGAGCACATCCGGCCAGTCTGGACGTTGACGACGACGAGGCCGACGAGGAGCTTGCCGAGGCTCTGCCCGCCGATCCCATCGCGCAGCAGCAGATACAGCACCGCGACGGCACCGCCCCACAGAAACCCCGTATTGCGATACAGGAACCACGCCGCGATCGCGGGTATGCCGTCCAGCCAGGCCGCCAGCAGCCGCTTCCGGACATCAACCTTGGCGTAGGGTGTAACGATCCCAACAGACAGGTACTTCAGTGTAGGAAAGTAGACCAGCCCGAACAGCACGGCCGCGAACAGAAGGCTGAGCATCGCCCTCGAAATCGTCGCATGGCTTGTGACATTATCGATAGCTATGCCATCGAGACCTTTCGAGATCCGAGGAACCCTCGAGTCCAGTTATCCCGACGTCTTCACGCCTGAAGCGCTGGCCGCGCTGACCGCTATGGCCCCGCTCGATGCGGATCGCAAAGCGATCATGAAGGCGCGCATAGTGAGACGCAGCGCGCGGATACGCGATCGACGGAACATCGCCTTCCTCGATCCCAAGTCGGTCATCCCGCGTACGCAGATCACGGTGCAGGACGCCCGGGACGGCAAGTTCATTGGCAGCGAGATCCCGAACGACCTCAAGCGTCAGTGGATTCAGGGCACCGGTCCGGCGGCGAGGCCAGGCGCAACGGTTGAGACCGGACTGCGCAACATCGCCTACGCACTGCTCTCCGGTGCCGACGGGTGGATGTTCGACGGCGAGGACGCGCTGGGCCAGGTCTCGACGATGTCACTCGACAACCAGCGCAACCTGAAGCTGGCGATTCACCGCGATCCCGTGTTCCTCAAGGTGGCCGAGCACGTCGCGGGCGAGATGAACACCTGGGCGAAAGGCTTCTTCGGACGCGAGACGATCGCCGACTGGCAGAAACAGCTCGACTTCACCACAAAGATCTTCCGCGCACGGGGCCTGCACCTCGACGATCGCCACGTTCGACACAGCGGTGGTGAGAGCTTCTCGGCGTCGATCGTCGATCTGGTGCTCTATGTCACCAACAACCAGCGACGTCTGCAGATGTCGGGGTCCTCGGTCGTGTTGTATCTGCCGAAGATTCAGACCGCCGAAGAAGCGGCGCTCTGGAACGACATGCTGACGACGCTCGAGCGTCACCTCGGTCTGACCGTCGGGACGATCAAGGTCTACGTGCTCGTCGAACAGATCGAAGCGTGCTTTCAGTTGATGGAGATTCGCGCCGCGCTCGGGCTGCACTTCATCGGCTTCAATACCGGCCGATGGGATTACATCAACAGCGTTTCGGACGCGATGGCGTGGGATCCGAATTTCGTGAACCCCAACATCGACGCCATCACGATGACCTACGGCTACATGCGCATTTACGAGGACCGCGTTCGCCGCGTCGTGAACACGCCGGATGCGAAGGGTCAGTACGCGCTGTGGCAGGGCGGCATGGAGCCGAACATCCCCGTCGGCTCGGAAGCCGGCGTCACCAACGCGATGAAGCGCGCCGTCGCTGGCGGAGAGCGCGAGCAGCGTGAAGGCGCGAGCGGCAAATGGGTCGCCCACTGGAAGATGGTCCACATCGTCAGGCCGGTGTGGGAGAAGGTGGGCGAAGACAACCAAATCGGACGGAAGTTCCCGCCCCTCACCTACACGAGCGCCGACTCCGACGGCCTCGTGATGCTGGAAGACGCGCCTCGGACCGTTCGCGGCGCGCGCGATCTGCTCAGCGTCGCGTTGCAGTATGGCAACGCGTTCCTGCAGGGGCTGCAGGCCGCGGCGCTCAAGCCCGCCGACTTCTTCGGCAACGACCACGTGCTCTATCTCATGGAAGACATGGCCACGGGCGAAATCCGTCTCAGCATCCTGTGGGAGTGGCTGCACAAGGGCGCGTCGCTGACCGCGGGTGATGACGAGAGCGGCGCGAAAGCCGGGAGCACGTTCACACGCGAGCTGTTCGCGAAGCTGCTCGAGCAGGAATACGAGAAGCTGCAGAAGGCGAGCAATCGCGACGTCCACGACGTCTCCAAGCGGACGACGCTACCCATCGCGCGCGAGATCGCGAACGTCTACGTCACGGATGATGTGAAGCTGCCGTGGTACATCGACCTGCTGAACATCAACCTGAACAACTCGGATCTGATCGAGGCCAAGCGGCGGATCCAGATGCTCGCCGACGCGTTCCGTAAGGACGGCACACGCATCACTGAGAATCTGGATTTCAGCGCGGTGTCTGCGTAGCAGGAAATCGTCAACGTCACTCAACCGGCCCGAGCATCTGCTCGCCACCGGCCGCGACGAACGCCGCGGCCGCGTCGCGGTATCCCGATTCCGCCTGCGCGATGAGCGCGTCGAACTCGCGGTTGCCGCGCAGTGAATCGATCCACGGATCCCGCCAGAAGAACGGCGCGCAATTGAACCCACCTTCAACCGCGCGCTTGAACATCGACAGCGCCTCGGGATGCTCCGCGACCGCGAGTGCGCGGGCGAAGTAATACGTCCCGCACGGGTCACGCAGCGACCACATCTTGAGCAATTGATCGCCGGTCGTCCGCAGGTCGTCACGACGATTTTCCAGCACCGCGAGTGTGCCTTCGAAGAACAGCCGGAACATCAGCGGAAGTCCAGGAGCGATCTGCTGTCGCGCGTGCGCGATCGCACGTTCGCGGTCGCCCATCAGGTCCATGGCGAGAATGGCGATGAGCTGCGGTTCATCCTGATCACACGCAATGGCCTTCTCGTACTCGCCGGTCATCAGATAGGCGTGGGCCACCGCTGTCCGGATCTGCGGGTCGAGACGGCGGGCGTGGTCATGTGCAGCGATAGCCGGTCGTTGAAGCCCCGCGTATCGACACGCCTGCACTAACCCTGCAAACAGCTCCGGATCGGACGTGCGCTGACGCACGCGCTCGAGCAGACGGAGCATCGCCTGCTTGATTCGACCGGTTTCGATCTCCTGCAGCGTATACAGGTTGTGGGCAATCGACAGGTCGGGGTTGAGGGAGAGCGCGCGAGTGAACGCCTCTTCAGCCTGTGCATACGCCTCGTCCGCATCGGCGCCTGAATACATGCCGATGATGCGGTGGAGCCGCGCAATGCGTGCCCATGCCGGTGCGTAGCGCGGGTCTTCCTCGAGACATTGTCGATACAGATCGCGAGCCACAGACCAGGTGCGCACGTGATTGGCCAACTGATTCGCGCGAAGGTAGTACTCGTATGCCTTCGGATTAGCCGGCACGTCTTGCTTGAGCACCTGGCGATCGTGCGCGCTCAGCGGCAGCGAGAGTGATTCGACGATGCGGCTGGTGAGCGCGTCCTGCAACTGAAAGGCGTCGACGACGCGAACGACCATCGACTGCGACCAACGAACCGTTCCGCCCGGCATCTCTGACAGCTGCGCCGTCACACGCAGTTGATCGTCAGCTCGCAACAGCGTGCCGGTCAGGATGGCATCGACGTCGGCCTTTTTCGCAACGGCATCGAGATCGATCGCCTCGGTGGCGAACTGCAAGCCGGTCAAACTGGATCGCACCAGCAGTGAGTCCAGTCCCGACAATGAGGTGGTGAGCGCGTCGGCAAGACCGAAGCCGAGAAAATCGACTTCGGGATCCGCTCGAAGCATTTTGAACGGCAGGACGATCAGCCGTGTGATGGGACGAGGCGGACGAGCCACCGAACCCGTGTCGGCCGACGAAATCGCCGACCGCAGTTCGTCGGCCATCGCCGTCGCTGTCTTGTAGCGATCCTGCGGCTGCTTCGCGAGCGCCTTGTGGACGATGCGGTCTACGGCGGCGACGGCGGCCGAGCCGCCGAGAGCGGGAGGATGGTCGTACACCACGGCGTGCACCACCTCCGGCACTGTCCGTCCGCGGAACGCCGGCTCGCCCGTGATCATCTCGTAGAGCACGACACCGGTCGAGAACAGATCGCCCCGATGATCGGCAGGCTGACCCTGCAACTGCTCCGGCGCGAGATACCTCGGCGTCCCCATCAACATCCCTGGCGTCGTCAATTGCACGTCGTGCTCGTCGAGCGGACGCGCGAGGCCGAAGTCGAGCAGCTTGACGCCGTGCGGCGTCAGGAAGATGTTCGACGGTTTCAGATCGCGATGAACGAGGCTGTTCCGGTGCAGCGCGTCGAGCGCAGACAACGTCGCCAACGTGATTGTGACCGCTTCACCAAGTGGCAGCGGTCCCTCGGACATGCGCGAGGAGAGCGGCTCACCCTCGAGGAGCTCCATGGCGATGTAGAACTGCCCGTTCTCGGACCCGACGTCGTACAGCTGGCAGATATTGGGATGATTCACCCGTGCCGCGGCGCGCGCCTCACGCCGGAGCCGTTCAGTCGCGACCGGGTCGGATACATTCGCGCGAATCGTCTTCAGCGCGACCGGGCGGTTGAGCCGATCGTCCCAGGCCGCATAGACGATGCCCATACCTCCTTCGCCGAGCGTGCCGGTGATTTGGTAGTGACTGATTGATTTCGGCATCAGGCAAGCCCTGCCTTCGAGGGCAGGACTCTCCATCCTAGCACCCTGACTCCGGCTCCTGATTCCTTCTGACGCCTGTTTCCTGATTCCCGTTCCCTGAGTCCTGATTCCCTTCCCTGATTGCTGATTCCTGATACCTGATTCCTGCTGTTGTAGTATTGGCCCCACTCACGAAGAGGGCCCATCATGCGCCATCATCCGCGTAGGCTGACCACGCTCGCTTGTGCCGCCGCACTGATCGCGGCTGCCGCAACGCTTACCGCGCAGTACTCGCTGACGGTCAACAAAGACCGCCTGATCAACGCCGCGAACGAGCCGCAGAACTGGCTGCTCATGAACGGCGACTACGGCTCGCTGCGCTACTCGAAGCTCACGCAAATCAACCGCGACAACGTCAAGAACATGCGGATGGTGTGGGCGATGGCGCTCGGCGGAATGCAAGACGTCGGTCAGAACGGCCCCGAAAACGAGATGAACCCGCTCATCGACAACGGATTCATGTACACGAGTGACGGCTGGGGCACGATTTACAAGATCGACGCGCGCGATCCGAACCGCGGGAAGTTCGCGTGGGTCGCCGACCCCGGTGTGCCGCACGAAGGCAACACCTCGCGCACGCGCGGCATCGCGCTGTGGGAAGACAAGGTGCTCGCCAATCTGCCGGACGGCCGCGTCATCGCCATCAATCGCGACAACGGCGAAATCCTCTGGGACAAGAAGGTCGCCGGGAAGAACGAGTTCGGCGGTCAGGAGCGGCTCTCGGCAGCACCGCTCGTCGCCGACGGCAAGGTCCTCGTCCAGAACGGCGCCGGCGACGCCGGCACGCGCGGTTGGGTCGCCGCGCTCGACGTCAACACCGGCAACGAGCTGTGGCGCTGGTACACAGTGCCCAAACCAGGCGAGCCCGGTAGCGAGACGTGGAAAGACGATCACAACGCATGGAAGACCGGCGGCGGTGGCGTCTGGCAGACCGGCTCGTACGATGCCGCGCAGAACCTCTACATCTTCGGCACCGGCAATCCCGTTCCCATCTACGATCCGCAGTTCCGTCCCGGCGACAACCTCTACACCAACTCCGTCGTCGCGCTGAACGTGGCCACCGGCAAGATGGCGTGGTACTTCCAGTACACACCGAGCGACTCGTGGGATTACGACGAGGCCGGCGTGTTCATGCTGTACGACACGACGATTGGTGGACGGGCGCGGAAGGTTGTGGGCCACTACGCGCGCAACGGCTTCTTCTATACGGTGGATCGCACCAACGGCCGATTCATCGCTGCCGAGAAGTACGTGAACGATCTCAACTGGACCAAAGGCATCGATCAGGAGACCGGTAAACCCGTCGACTACAACCCGAAGCTCGACGTGCAGGTCTATAACCCTGCGGCTCGCGCGCTGCGAGGCGACCCGAAGAAACGCACGTGCCCGACCTGGCACGGCGGCGTCGCGCATCAGCCAATGGCCTACAACCCGGTGAAGAAGATCGCGTATGGCGTGGGCACCGAGGGCTGCTTCTCGCAGAATGGCGCCGCGGTCGGCGTGCTGTCAAAGGATGGCGGCATCGACAACAAGACCAGCCAGCAACGGCAGTACAGCAGCGACTTGTATTACGGCTCGCTGACCGCGTTCGATGCGGTGAATCACAAGGTGCTCGCCAAGGCGGTCACCGAGATCGAGATTCGCTCCGGTGCGCTGGCGACTGCCGGCGGACTCGTATTCACCGCATTACAGGACGGCTGGGTGGTCGCCTACAACGACGAAACGCTCGAAGAACTCTGGCGCTTCAACGTCGGCACGCCGCTCAAAGGTGCGCCGGTCACTTACTCGATCGGCCCGAAGCAGTATCTCGCCGTGCAGGCCGGCGGACGGCATCTGCATCCGGTGAACTGGGACAAGCTGGAGAACTCGAGCTATCTGTTCGTGTTCGCACTGAATTGAGGCACGTCCGAAAGGACGTGCTCTACGATTACGGCGCAGGTCTACGATCGTAGGGCCGTCCTTCTGGACCGGCCGATTCTTACCGATGGTCCCAGGCACTGTCCTTGGTTCGTACGAGATCGTCTCGCTGCTCGGTGCGGGCGGCATGGGCGAGGTTTATCGCGCACGCGACTTGACGCTCGGACGGGACGTCGCTCTCAAACTTCTGCCGCAAGCGCTCGCCGATGATCCCGAGCGCGTGGCTCGGTTTCAGCGCGAGGCGCAACTGCTCGCGTCGCTCAATCACACGAACATCGGCGCGATCTACGGCCTCGAACAACACCCGTCCGGCCGCTTTCTGGTCCTCGAACTCGCCGAAGGCGGCACACTCGCGGCGCGCATCGCTCGCGGTCCCATGCCGCTCGACGAAGCCAGCGGCATCGCACGTCAGATCGCGCTCGCATTCCAGGCCGCGCACGACAAGGGCATCGTGCATCGCGATCTGAAGCCCTCGAATGTCGCGTTCACGGCCGCAGGCGACGTGAAGGTGCTCGACTTCGGACTCGCCAAGCTTGGCGACCAGTCCGACCGCGCGATGCCGACGACATCGCTCTCGCCCACACTTACCAGTCCAGCGTTGATGACCGGCGTCGGAGCATTGCTCGGTACCGCTGCTTACATGGCGCCGGAGCAGTCGAAGGGCCGCGTGGCAGATAAACGCTCCGACGTATGGGCGTTCGGCTGCGTGCTCTATGAAATGCTGAC
>Ga0310810_10000414_pt1 | contig 44018 bp, 43 predicted proteins | sample NCmetagenome_FD_207641 | JGI IMG/M metagenome (GOLD analysis project Ga0310810, IMG submission 207641) | Soil microbial communities from experimental microcosm in Duke University, North Carolina, United States - NC | ecosystem: Engineered > Artificial ecosystem > Soil microcosm > Unclassified ...
CGGCCGCTGCTTTCGATCAACCGCGATTTCTCGGCGCCGATTTTGCTCGACGTCGACCGCGAACCGGGCGAGCTCGAGCGGCTGGCGGAAGTCGATAGCAACCCGTTCGCCCGCTACGAGGCGCTGCAGGAATTGATGTTCGGGGCGCTGATCGCTGGCGCACGCGGGGAGCAGGCCGATCCGGCGCCGGTCATCGCCGCGATGCGCGGCACGATCCAGTCCAATGCGCTCGACCCCGCCTTCAAGGGCGAGGCGCTGACGCTGCCAAGCGAGGGCCTGATCGGCGACCGCATGGAGCTGGTCGACCCGGACGCGATCCACGGCAGCCGCGATGCGCTTCGCCGCGCGGTCGGTTCGGCGCTGGCGGATGATCTGGCTCGCGCCCAGGCAATTTCTGCTCCGGGAAGCGACCTGTCACCCGAAGCCAAGGGCGTAAGGCGGCTGAAGTCGGTGTCGCTGGCACTGATCGCGGCGGGCGATCCGGTGCGCGGCGCTGCCCTGGCCAAGGCGCAGTTCGACGCCGCCGACAATATGACCGACCGGCAGGGCGCATTGACCGTGTTGGTCAGCCTCGATGGGCCCGAACGCGAAGCTGCCTTCGCGCATTTTTACGAGCGCTATCAAGGCGACAGCTTGGTTCTCGACAAATGGTTCGCCCTACAGGCCGCGGCCCAGCGCGCCGACACGATCGATGTCGTCGAGGCGCTCTCCCGGCACCCGCAGTTCAGCGCCCGCAACCCCAACCGCTGGCGCGCCTTGGTGAGCAACTTCGCCGCCAACCAATGGGCGTTCCATCACGGTTCAGGCCGCGGCTATCGCTTTGTTACCGATATGATCCTGGCGGTCGACCGCATCAATCCGCAGGTCGCCGCGAGGCAGGTGCCCTCGCTGGGCCGCTGGAAAAGGTTCGAGCCCAAGCGCGCTGAATTGATGCGCAGGGAACTGGAGCGGATCGCCTCCACGCCCGGCTTGTCAAAGGACGTCTTCGAGCAGGCCTCGAAGAGCCTGGCCTAGTAGCGGCTCAGTTGCCGACCCACTGTGCGACGTCGATCGCTACGCGATTGGCGGCGGCGTTGATTGCTGACGCAACCGACGAAGCGCTGCCGTCGGACGTTTCGCGCGCCTCGAAACGGCGAGTCTCGACCGCCTTTCCGCCGGCCCGGGTCTTGGCGGCATCGTAGCGCACGATGACCGCCCCTTCCTGGGCGTCATAGCCAAATCGCGACAGATTGCCGGTGATGGTCACGCCGGGATCGAGCGAGGATTGCTTGGGATCGAGCACAACTCGGCTGGTGGTGCGCATCACGGTTTCGGTGAGCAGGTTCTGGAATAGCTTGTCCGGCGTATCCACCCAGGTCAGATCCTTGACATAGGCAATCGCAATCGGCCCCGAATGGACCGGGACGCGATTGGTGCGAATCTCCTTCGGAACGACCGGCAGCTCAATTGTCACCGCCTCGCCTGGCTGAGCAGTGCGAGCGATGCTTTCCGGTGCCGGCGCTTGCGGGGTCAGCGTCAGCAGCCAAGGTGGAGGCTTGCCTCCGCCGCCCAACAATCCCGCGCAGGCGCTCAGCGAAAGGGCCACCGCGATCGGCGCGGCGAGACGCAACGTTCGGCTCATTGTTTCTTCCCCGGTTTATAGTCGGGCAGCTTCGGTGGTCCGAGCGCGCCGCCAACTCCATTTTCGTCCAGCCGCTGAGTAAAGCTCTGCATCGACGTCGTCAGGTCGCGAAGGTCCCGCACCAGCCGGTTCATCTCGGGCAGCGTGTTCTTGCTGAAATTCTGGACGCCCGGGCGCGCGTCGCCAACCATTGCATCGAGATTTTCGGCGGAATGCTGAACCGCGGCGATCGCCTTGCGCAAATCCTCTGCCGCCGGCTTGCCCTGTTCATTGACCAGCTGGTTGGTGCTGTCGGCCAGCATGCCGACGCGCTGGGCGGCAATCCCGGCGTTGCGGGCGGCGATCCGTGCATCGCCGATCGCGTCGGCCAGGTCCGGAGCGCGTTGCGCCAGGACGGCGGTGGTTTTGTCGACATTCTCGAGAATGTCGGAGATCGAATTTTGGTTCTTGTCGGACAGCAATTCCGTCAGACGCTCGGTCAGCCGCTGGATCCGGTCGATCAGCTCCGGCGCACTGTTGAGCAAGGCGCCCAGGCCGCCGGTGCTGGCCGGGATGACCGGGCAGCCCTGCGGACCGGCCTGCGTCAGCGGCCGGGCGCCCTTCATGGCGCCTTCCAGCGCGATTTCGCTGACGCCGGTGAAACCGACGCCCTTGATCTGCGCCGTGGTGCCCTGAAGGACCGGCGTTTCAGCATCGACCACGACCCGTACCCAGACGAACTCGGGCCGATCCGGAAGCAGGCTGATCTTGTCGATCTGACCCACAGGAACGCCCTGGAAATTGACGTTGGATCCCTTGTTGAGCCCCTCGACGCCCTGGGCGAAATAAATGTCGAAGCATTTGGTCGTCTTGTTCGACAGGCCGGCCAGCCACACGATGAAAATTAGCAGGCCGGTCAGCAGGGCCAGTGTGACAGCGCCGACAAGGACGTGGTTTGAACGCGTTTCCATCGGCGCTACTGCCCCTTTACCCCGGCATGGGCCGCGCGTCCGCGCGGCCCGTTAAAATATTCTTGAATCCAAGGATGGTCCAAGGCGAGCAATTCTTCAATCGTTCCGACTGCGACGACCTTTTGGTCGGCCAGGACCGCCACCCGGTCGCAAATTGCCCATAGCGTGTCGAGGTCGTGCGTGATGAGGAACACGGTTAGCTCGAGCTTTTCCTTCAAACCCTCGATCAGCTCGTCGAAGCTCGCCGCCGCAATCGGGTCGAGACCGGCGGTCGGCTCGTCGAGAAACAGCAGCTCCGGATCGAGCGCCAGCGCTCGCGCCAGTCCAGCTCGCTTGATCATGCCGCCCGACAGCTCCGCGGGATATTTCGGACCCGCGTCGGGCGTCAGGTTGGACATGGCGATTTTGTAGCCTGCGATCTCGTCGAGCAGCGGCTCCTTGATGAACGGGAAATATTCGCGGATCGGCACTTCCACATTCTCGGCCACGGTCAGGGTCGAGAAGAGCGCGCCGTTCTGGAACAGTACGCCCCAGCGCCGGCGGATGTTCTTGGCTTCGTCCTCTTCGCGCCCGATCATGTTCTCGCCGAGCACCTCGACGGTCCCGCCGTCCGGCGTCTGCAGACCGATGATCGATCGCATCAGGACCGACTTGCCGGTGCCCGATCCGCCGACCACGCCGAGAATCTCGCCCCGCCTGACATCGAGGTCGAGGTCGTCGTGGATGATCTGTTCGCCGAAGCTGTTCCTGAGCCCCCGGATCTTGATGACGGTGTCGTCGCTCATAGCCAGCCGATCGAGCTGAAGAAGATCGCGAAGACCGCGTCGAGGATGATCACCAGGAAGATCGCCTGGACCACCGCATTGGTGGTGCGGATGCCGACTTCCTCCGAATTGCTCTCAACCTGCATGCCCTGGAAACAGCCCGCCAAGGCGATGATGCCGCCAAACACCGGCGCCTTGATCAGCCCGATCCAGAGGTCGTGCGTAGGCACCACTTCCTGCAGCCGCTGAATATAGGTCAAGGGCGGGATTTCGAGCGAAATCCAGCAGAAGATCCCGCCGCCGATCAGCGACATGATCATCGCATAGAAGGCGAGCAGCGGCATCATCACCACCGCCGCCATCATTCGCGGAATGACCAGCGCCTCGACCGGCGACACGCCGATCGTTCGCATCGCATCGATTTCCTCGGTGATCTTCATCGTACCGAGCTGCGCGGCGAATGCGGAACCCGACCGTCCAGCGACCATGATCGCCGTCATCAGCGTACCCAGCTCGCGGATCGTGATTCTGCCGATCAGGTTGATGGTGTAGACCTCGGCCCCGAACTGTTCGAGCTGGACCGCGCCCTGCTGACCCACCACGATGCCGATCAGGAAGCTCATCAGGCCGATGATGCCGAGCGCGCGCACCCCGACCAGGTCGAAGCGCTGAATGACGGCGTTGACGCGGAATTTCTTGGGACGGCGGATAATCGCCGCGAACCCGATAAGCACCGCACCCAGGAAGCCTACCAGGCCGATCAACGTGTTAACCGCGTCCGAGACCCATTCGCCGATTTCGTTCAATACCCGAAGGGCGCCCGGCTGCTCCTCCGGCCTGACCCGGGCGGGATGATCGGCCTCGGCGACCTGGTCGAGCAGGCCAGCAACGTCCTTGCTCGCGCCGATGACCTTGGCGCCTCGGTCGCGGACCGTCCGGTAGATCAGCCAGGCCCCGACGGTGTCGACTTTCTCGACCCCGCTGAGATCGATCGTCACCGGATCGGCAAGCGCCTCGATTTCCCGCTGCGTCGTCGCGGCGCGCGAAATGGTGAGCGAGCCGAGGACGCGGTACGGCTGCGCCTCGGATGCAGGATCGGACGTGGTCGACTGGTCCCCCATCGGGCGCGACCCTGCGCGAAATCGTCCAGAGCGGCAAGCCCAGCGTAAATTTGCCTCTTTGCTGCCAGAGTTGATGCCCTATAGCGCGTGCACGATGACGAGTGATGAGCCGCCTGCCTTAAGGCCATTGTTCGTGACGGTCGGGGACAACCCCGCCCGCCCTTTCGGCATGAGCGCGGCGGACCGGGCGGTGGCGCTGGCGATCAAGGCAAAGCTTGAGCCGGCCGGCGAGGCCCAGCCTGACCGCTCGACCGTCTACGCCGATCTCAATTGGGGCTGGGACCCCGAATGGCTGGTCGCGCTGAGTGATAAGCCGGGAGAAGTACTCCTCAAGGACGGCCATCCAGTGCTGGCCCATGTCCCTGCCCATGGCGACGCGGCGCCCCTGCTATCGGCAATGCTGTCCGGCGACCGCTACCAGGGTTCGCTGGGACGGATTGACGCGGACACTTCCGATTTCAGCTATCGCAAGCTCAGGAAGCGCGAACGCCCGTTCGTCATGCGGCTCGACCCTTCCGATCCGGAACCGGTCGAGCGTGCGGCCTATGATGCCAGCTACAAGGGCGTGACGGACGCGCTGACCCTCTATCTTTGGCGGCGCCCGGCATTCTACCTGACCCGCTGGGCGGCCAGGGCCGGGATGACTCCGAATTTCGTCACGGCGATCGGTTTCGTCCTGTGTGTGGCTGCCTTCTTCCTGTTCATGGCTGGATGGTATTGGACCGGGATCGCGGCCGGCTTCGGCTTCATGGTGCTCGATACCGTCGATGGGAAGCTCGCCCGCTGTACCGGCCAATCGTCGAACTGGGGCAATATCTTCGACCATGGCGTCGACCTGGTCCATCCGCCCTTTTGGTGGTGGGCCTGGGCAGAGGGTCTGGAGGCCTATGGCAGGCCGTTTGAACGCGTCTATGAGCTGATGATCGTCGGGGCGATCGTGTTCGGCTATGTCGCCCAGCGAGTGATCGAAGGCATTTTCGTCCGCCGCTACGGCATGCATATCCATGTATGGCAGCAGGTCGACAGCAAGTTCCGCCTGGTTACAGCCCGCCGCAACCCCAACATGGTCATCCTGGTCGCGTCGCTGCTGGTCGGCCGGCCGGATCTCGGAATCGAGCTGGTCGCCCTGTGGACTCTGCTGTCGCTGATTTTCCATGCCGTTCGTCTGGCCCAGGCAAATGCCCGCCGCGATCGCGGGCGACCGGTGATCAGCTGGCTGACATGACCGGCTGGACGGCGCTGGTTCTTGCCGGATCGAGGCCGGGCGCCGATCCATTTGCCGAAGCCCATGGAGTCGATCTCAAGGCGCTGATCCCGGTCGGAGGCGTGCCAATGGTCCAAAGACCGGCGCGGGCGCTGCTTGCAGCGCCGGAAGTCGGTCGCGTGCACGTCCTGACCCAGCAGCCCGATCGCATCGCCGGCGCACTGCCGACGGACCCCCGACTATCAGTCGAACCGTCCGGCGCAACGATTGCAGCCACGCTTGCAGCTTTCTTCCACGATCCGTCGACCCCTTATCCGCTGCTGGTCACGACCGCCGATCATGCACTACTTGACCCGGCGATGATTGCCGATTTCTGCGCCCATGCGAAAGGCGCCGATTTGGCGATCGGACTGGTCGAGCGTGCCAATCTGATGGCCCGCCTTCCGACCACCGAGCGGACCTGGCTCCGATTTCGCGGAGGCGCTTATTCCGGCGCCAATCTCTTCGCTTTCGGGAGCGCCAAGGCAGCCGCTGCCGTCGGGCTTTGGCGGTCGGTCGAGCAGGACCGCAAGAAGGGCTGGCGGATGATCGCTGCCCTTGGCCCGCTCGCCCTGCTCGGCGCGGTCCTTCGGCTTCGTACGCTCGACCAGACGCTTGATTCGGTGGGGCGCCGTCTCGGGCTTGCCATCCGCAAGGTCGAGCTGTCCGATCCGCTTGCCGCGGTCGATGTGGACAAGCCGGCCGACTTTGATCTGGTCTCGGCCATTCTCGAGGGACGCGCATGACCGACCTCGCCATTTACGACATGGATCGGACGGTTACGCGCCACGCGACCTACACGCCATTCCTGCTTCATTGCGCGCTTCGCCGTGCGCCGTGGAGATTGCTGCTGATCCCGGCCGCGATAGCGTCGATGCTGGCCTATGCAATGAAGCTGATCGATCGCGGCCGGCTGAAGGAAATCAATCATCGCCTGCTGCTTGGGGACAATCGGCATCCATCCGAACTGAAGCCATTGGTCGACAGCTTCGCCGCGTCAACGCTGGCGCGCAATATCCGGCCCGGCGCCCGCGCCGCCATCGCTCGCGACAGGGCCGAGGGCAGGCGCGTGGTAATGGCCACCGCCAGCTATCGTTTCTACGCGCGGGAGATCGCCGACCAGCTAGGGTTCGACGATTGCATTGGCACCAACTCGATCCTTGGACTGGACGAGCGGGTACACGCCAAGATCGATGGCGAGAATTGCTATGGCCCGGCCAAGCTCCGGATGGTCGAGGACTGGCTGGCCAGAAGCGGACTCCAGCGTGGCCATGTCCGCTTTTATTCCGACCACGCTAGCGACGCGCCGGTATTCGAATGGGCAGACGAGCCGGTTGCGGTAAACGCGCACCACCGCCTGGTTCGCCTCGCCAGGGAGCGCGGTTGGCGGGTTGAGGACTGGAGTTAGACCCCTCTTAGAGCATTCTCGAAATCGGCGATCAGGTCTTCGGCCTTTTCGACCCCGATCGAGATTCGGACCAGATTGTCGCTGATCCCAAGCGCCGCCTTGCGTTCTTCCGGCACGGACAAATGGGTCATCGCCGCCGGCGCGGAAGCCAATGTCTCCGTGCCGCCCAGGCTGACGGCCAGGTTGGCGATCTTGAGGCCGTCGAGGAAGGCGAAGGCCTCGCGTTCGCCGCCCTTCAAATAAAGCGAGAAGGTCGACCCAGCGCCGGTGCAATGGCGCTTGTAGATATCCTCCTGCTGCGAACCTGGCTCGAGGAAACCGAGATAGCCGACCTTTTCGACCTTAGGATGGTCGCGGAGATACTCGCAGATTTTTTCCGCGCTCTCGCCGGCCCGATTCATGCGCAGTTCGAGCGTTTCGAGGCTGCGCAGCAGCATCCATGCCGTGTTGGGATCGCAGATCCCGCCCATCACGTTGCGCATCAGCCGGATCTTGTCGAGCAGGGCACGCTTGCCGACCAGCCCGCCGGCCACGAGGTCGCTATGCCCGCCGGCATATTTGGTCAGGCTGTAGACGCTGATATCGGCGCCGTCGTTAAGCGGCTTGGCCCACAGCGGACCGAGGAAGGTATTGTCGATTGCGATCGGCGGGAGCTCGGCCTGGCCTTCGAACGCCGCGGCCCGGGCCGCGGCAACCGCCTCAACGTCGACCAGCGCATTGGTCGGGTTGGCCGGGCTTTCCAGGTAGATCAACGAAACCCGGCCCTTGGCCTTCGCCTGGGCCATTACCTCGTCGAGTTCTTCGCGCGTCGCGCCGGCGGGGAAATCGATATAATGGACGCCGAACTGGGTCAGGATCTTGTTGATGATCGTCTCGGTCGCCGCATAGAGCGGGCCGGAGTGAACGACGACGTCGCCCGGCCGGACGAACGTCAGCAACAATATGGCGATGGCTGTCATGCCGCTGGAGAAGGTCAGCGCGGCCTCGGCGTCCTCCCAGATCTTGAGGCGGTCCTCGAGGATTTCCTGGTTGGGGCCGTTGAAGCGCGAATAGACCAGGCCCTCGGCCTTGCCGCCCGAGCCATGCTTGTTGGTGATGCCTTCGAAGAAGCGCTTCCCCTCGGCGGCGGTCTGGAACACAAAAGTGGAAGTCAGGAAGATCGGCGGTTTCAGCGAGCCTTCGCTGAGCGCCGGGTCGAACCCATAGCCCATCATCAGCGTCGACGGATCGAGCTTGTGATTGCCGATATGGGTGACCTTGTCTTTGGGGCGGCGGCTCTCGGTCACTGAAATTCTCCTCGGACCGCGCCTTAGACCCGGACGCTGGAGCGCGCTAGCTGGCGAGCCCAATCAAACTCAGCTGCCTTCCATAAGCTGGTTCGTTGCGGTGGGTCGCCCGCCGGTAGCTGTAGAAGCGATCCTCCAGCGCATAGGTGTCCAATCCCAAGGCCTGGACCCGGCGGATTCCCGCCGCGGCCAGCCTGGCGACGAGATAGGCTTCCAGGTCGAAATGCTGCCTTCCGCCCGGTCCTTCGCCAAGGAAGCGCCAATTTTCCGGATCCTCGGATGTCAGCTGCTCCGCGAAATCATGGCCAACCTCGAAACTGGCCTTTGCAAGGCAGGGACCGATCGCCGCTGCGATATTCTCTGCCCGGGCGCCCAGCGAGATCATTGCCGCGATTGCCTGGTCGGTCACTCCAGCCAGCGCCCCGCGCCAGCCGGCATGAGCCGCTCCGACCACGCCGGCTTCGAGGTCCGCCAGCAGGATCGGCGCACAATCGGCGGTGACGACACCTAGCAGGAGGCCCGGCTGATCCGAAACCAGCGCGTCGGCATGTGGCCGCTCGGCATGCGGCACCGCCTCCGTGACGATTACAGCCGTCGGGGAATGGATCTGGTAGACGCTGGCGATCGGCGCGCCTGGCAGGACGGCATCGGCGGCGAGACGCCGATTGGCCTCGACAATCTGCGGATCGTCGCCGCTGCCGGTCCCGCAATTCAGGCCGGCAACCGGCCCCATCGATAGTCCGCCTGCCCGGCCGAGAAATCCGTGCGGAACGCCCTCCAGCGCCGCCGCCCGGACAATGTCGAGGCTCACAATTTCAGCCTCATGACGATGTCCTCATCGGCATGGTTGCCGACCATGAAGGCGTAGGTGCCTTCCGGCTCGAAGCCATATTTTTCGTAAAAGCGGCGCGCCCGGTGATTTTCGGTGAACACCGACAGATAGAGATTGTCGGCGCGCTTGTCGCGAGCCCGGTCGATTACCCAATCCATCAGCGCATGGGCGACCCCTTGGCCCTTCATCTCCTCGACAACATAAAGCTGTCTGAGCTCTGCCGCCTCGCCGCGCGGCTCGAACGGCAAATGCGGCGGCCCGAGCTTCACATAGCCGACCAGCTTGCCGTCGCTTTCGGCGACGCGCACTTCGAACGCCGGGTCGTTGAGTTCCTTGTCCCAATTCTCCGGCGAGTGGTTCTGGAGAAATATCTCAAGGTCGTCCGGTTGGTAGAGATGGCCGAACGTATCGGTAAACGTGTGTGCGCCGAGCTCGGCCAGCGCCTCTGCGTCATCCGCCGTTGCAGTGCGGAAGTCGACGCTCATGCCTCCAGCCCCGCCACTTGCGGCCAGCCCTTGCCGCTCAATGCCATCACCTTGAACAGTCGTCCCATCTCGTCCTCGTCGCAAAGCCGCCGGCGGGCAGCCGCGATGCTTTTCGTATCCGCTGGATTCTTTGCCGCCAAGGCCATTGCGCGCGCGCCAATGCCGAGCGCTTCAAGCCAGGTCCCTTGGCTCGTCACCTTGCTAGCGGTCGCGCCGCACGAACGTGCCGCCTCGGCCAGCGATGCGAAATCGACGTGGGCGGTTAAATCCTGTTCCCCTGGAGCGTCGAGCGGGTCGGCAAAGCGATGGCCACGAACAGCCTGCAACGTGTCGCCCCGTTCACCGACGGAATAGCCATAGTCGATGATGATCGCTGCGCCGCCGTCTGCCGCGATACGGCGAGCCAGCGCTTGCGCGGTCTCTGCCCGCGCCGGCGAGGATTCGCGGACCGATCCGTCTGCAGTGAAGGCAAAGCGGCCTTCGTCCGTCACCCTGATCCGCCGCTCTTCCTCGCCGATCCATTGCTGGATTGGCAGCGCGTCGAAAAACTCGTTCGCCACCATCAGCAGCGGCGCTTCCGGCAGATCCCCAATCCCCTCATGGAAAATGGCTTCCGGCAGCAGCTTTCCCTGCGCGGCGCGGAGCACCGGGCTGATTTCGACCAGGTGCACTTCGCCCGCGAAACCGGCCCGCCGCAACACCCTCAATGCGTCGCTGGCCAATGTCGCCCGCCCTGGTCCAAGCTCGGCATAGACGGCCTCGGACGGCTGGCCGGCCCGCGTCCAGACATCGGCCAGCGCGGCTCCGATCAATTCGCCGAACATCTGGTGGATTTCGGGCGCCGTCGTGAAATCGCCGGCCGTTCCAAGCGGGTCGCGGGTGGCATAATAACGGGCATTTGCAGCGCCCATGAATTGATCGACGCCGATCGGACCTTCGGCGCCGATAAGGGCTTTCAACTCTTCAGTGAGGCTCACGCCACACTGGCCGTACCGGCCGTTGGTTCGATCCGCTCACGCCGCTTCTTTGCGGTAGCCATCAAGTAGATGCCGCCGAGGATCATCGGCACTGTCAGCCATTGGCCCATGTGCAGTCCCGTGGCCTGGGCAAAGGCCGCAAGCTGGGAATCCGGCTCGCGGATGAACTCGATGCCGAAGCGAAACAGGCCGTAAAAGAGGATGAAGGCGCCGACCAGCTTGCCCGGCTCGTACCGCGCCTTGGTCCGCCAGAACATGAACCAGAGGATCGCGAACAGGACGATACCTTCGAGCCCCGCCTCATACAGCTGGCTCGGGTGGCGCGGAGGGCCGAGTGCCGGTCCGTAGGCCGTCGTTTCGACAAACCGGACCGCCCAGGGCACGCTGGTCTCCGCGCCCCATAGCTCCTGGTTCACGAAGTTGGCGAGGCGGCCGAAGAACAGCCCGAACGGCACGCAGCAGGCGACATAGTCGTGGATCCTCAGCCACGGCAGCTTTTCCTTGCGCGCGAGATAGAGGATGCCGAGCGAGGTGCCGATTACCCCGCCGTGGAAGCTCATCCCTCCGTCCCACAGCTTCAATATGTCGATCGGGTGCTGGAGGTAGAAGGGCAGGTTGTAGAACAGCACATAGCCAAGGCGGCCACCGAGAATGATTCCGAGCGCTGCGTAGAACACAAGGTCGTCGGCATGGCGGCGGGCCATTGGCGCGCCTGGCTGATTCAGCAACTTCAGCAGATACCAATAGCCGATGAAGATTCCGGCGAGATAGGCGATGCTGTACCAGCGAAGCTGGAACCAGCCGATCTCAAAAACGGTCGGCTTGAGGCCAAGATCCGGGAAGGCGATCGCCGTTGATGCCGCGATCGTCGATACCAATAAACTCATGGGCTTCCCCTCATCGTTGACGCCTCATAGGGTGGCACAAGCCAAAGGCCAAGGAGTGACGAATGCCAGCCACGGAGCTTGACCGGGACTATGACGCGGGCATGGCCGCGATCACGGCGCCGGGCGGGCGGATCGTCCTCGGCAAGGACGATCAGGGCCGAACCATCGTCACCAATTTTCCGGCGACATTGCCGCTGCTCTTCAAGACATTCTGCGCACTCAACGGTCCGGTCGAAGCAGTAATTTCGGGCGAAGAGCGGCTGACCTTTGCCGAGCTCGATACTTTATCGGACGGAATGGCCCGCGGCCTCGTGGCGCGCGGAATCGGCAAGGGCGACCGGGTCGGGATCGCGATGCGCAACTGCCCCGCCTGGATCCTGTCCTACATGGCCGTTCTGAAGGCCGGCGCAGTCGCCACGCTGCTCAACGGCTGGTGGCAGCCCGAGGAGCTGGAGCATGCGTTGCAGCTGACCCAGCCGAAACTGGTGCTTGCCGACGCGCCGCGAGCCGAGCGAATCGCAGCGACCTGCGCGACCTGTTCGGTCGATGCCATCGCCATCGACAAGCGCTGCCCGGAAGCATTTCTGAAGCTGCTGGCGGCGGGCTCCAGCGACATCAGCCTGCCGGAAGTCACACCCGACGACGATGCGACCATCCTGTTTACATCGGGTTCGACCGGTGAGGCCAAGGGGGCCTTGTCGACGCATCGCGCAGTGACCACCGCGGTTTATGCCTATGCCACCGCGCTTATGGTGCTTCGCGGCATATTGGAATCCGAAGGCCGACCCCCCACCAACCCGCTCAAGACGCTGGTCGTCGTACCGCTATTCCATGTCACCGGCGAAGTGCCCGTGCTGCTCAACAGCTTCGTCATTTCGCGCGGCATGGTGCTGATGCACAAGTGGGATGCAGGCGAGGCGCTTCGGCTGATCGAAAAGGAGCGTATTACCTACTTCGTGGGCGTCCCGACCATGAGCCTTGAGCTGATGAACCATCCCGACCACGGCAATTACGACCTGTCGACGCTAACCGACATCGCCGCGGGCGGCGCTCCCAGGCCGGTGTCGCACGTCGAGCGGCTGCGCCGCTCGTTTCCGGATGCCCAGCCTGCGCTCGGCTATGGGCTGACCGAAACCAACGCCGTCGGCTGCGGCAATTTCTGGACCAACTATGCGGCCAAGCCGGCGTCGACCGGGCGCGCTCATGCGCCGTTCGTCGAACTGGCGATCCTGGGGGACGGCGATCGTCATTTGCCGCCCAACGAGCGCGGCGAAATCGCCATCCGCTCGGCCGCCAACATCAAATGTTATTGGGGCAACCCGCAGGCGACGGCCGCGGCATTCACCGCCGATGGATATTTCAAGACTGGCGACATCGGCTACCTCGATGCCGATGGCTACCTGTTCATCGTCGACCGCAAGAAGGACATCATCATCCGCGGCGGCGAAAATATCTCGGCTGCCGAGGTGGAGGCGGCCATCTATCACTGCGAAGGCATCGCCGAAGCGGCAGTGTTCGGGGCCCCGGATGACCGCCTCGGCGAAATCCCGGTCGCAATCCTGCATCGCCGCGACGGAAGCAGCATCAGCGAGGATGATCTCCGAACCTTCCTCAGCGGCCGACTGGCTGCCTTCAAGGTGCCGGTACGGATGATCTTCTCGGAAGCGCCGCTTCCCCGCCTCGGCACCGGCAAGATCGACCGGGTCGCTCTAAAGCAGCAATACGCAGGATGAAGTTTCCTGCGGTCGATCGCCGCACCATGCTGGTCGGCGGCGGAGCGGGTATCGGGCTAGTGATCGCCTTTTTCGCCTGGCCGAGACGCGAAGGAAGTCCGCTGCGGGGCGGACGGCGCGAGGCGGTATTTGGATCCTTCCTGAAGATCGGGCTCGACGGCCGAGTTACGCTGGCTTCTCCACAAGTCGAGACCGGCCAGGGCATTTGGACAGGCCTTGCCCAAATCGCGGCGGACGAACTCGGCGCTGCATGGGAGAATATGGCGGTCGAGCCGGCGCCCCATGGGGACGCCTATCTGAACCGCCTGATGGCCCATGACATTGAAATTGCCACGCGGATAACTGCCGGTTCCAGTTCGGTCCGCAGCTTTGAACAAGCGATAAGAGAGGCCGCTGCCGTCGCCCGCTCGATGCTTTGCGCGGCCGCCGCGGACCGTTGGGGGGTTAGCGCGGCTGAGTGTGACACCGATGGCGGTTACGTGGTTCATGAGGGCAAGCGGCTCGCTTTCGGTGATATTTCTGCTGATGCAGCTGGCCGTCAGCCGCCCGACAAGCCCCAGTTGAGGGCAGCCGGCGGCGGCAAGCTGGCCGGCGAGCCGCTGCCCCGGCTCGACCTTCCGCCCAAGTCTGATGGAAGCCTTCGCTTCGCTGGCGACGTCCGCTTGCCGCGAATGATTTTTGGGTCGGTCCGGATGGCGCCCCCGGGAGGGCGGCTGACGGGCTTCTCGAGCTCTGCCGCCAAGGCGCAGCCGGGATTGATCGACCTGGTCGTTCGTGACCAATGGCTGGCGGCGCTCGGTGTCACGTGGTGGGCGGCCGATCATGCGCTGAGCCGGGCTGAGCCGCGGTTCAGCGGGCCAGCCACTGGCGACGTCTCGGCGATCCTGGCCCAGGCGCTGGCCAGTGGCGATGCCGAGCGGCTGTACGAGCGCGGCGACTATGACGCCGTAACCAGTGGTACCCGGCCGCTCGCCGCGACTTACTCGATCGCCGCAACGCCGCACCATTCGCTCGAAGCGCCGGCAGCAGTCGCCCGCTTTACCGGCGACCGGCTTGAAGTCTGGACGGGAACGCAGATCCCGGACCTTGCGCTCACCGCCGCCGCAAAGGCTGCCGGCCTGCCCAAACGAGACGTTGCCCTATATGCGATGCCGGTCGGCGACGGATCCGGCGGAGCAATGGAGCTTGCCGCGATCGAGATCGCGGTGGATCTTGCCCGCCATGCGAAGCGCCCCGTTTGCCTGGCGCTTTCGCCATCGACAGCCATCAATCAGCAGTCCGTCCGTCCGCCCCTCCTCGCCAAGCTCGCAGCTTTGCCTTCGCCGGACGGGTCGATCGCCGCCTGGAGCGCGCGCATCGCCGGATCATCGGCTTTGCTAGCCTCGCTGGCGCGTTCGCGGGGCGAAACGACACCGGCCTTCGCGCCGAATGGTGCGGCGCCGCCCTACGGAATATCAGCGATCAGGGTCGATGCGATCGACGCCCGGCTGCCGGTCGCCGGCGGCTATATGCGTGGCGGCGACGAAGCGGTGATGACCTTCACGATCGAGAGTTTCATCGACGAGATGGCCCGGGCGCTGCATTCGGAGCCACTGGCCTTCAGGATCGGCCTGCTCGGCGGCGCGCCACGGCTGGCCCGGGCGATCACTACCGCAGCCGCGATCGGCGGCTGGGACGGCGGCGCGCCGGGCAGCAGCATGGGGCTGGCCTGTGCCTCGCTGTTCGGTTCGCACGTCGGACTGCTGGCCGAGGCGACGATCGGCGCGGACCAGCAGGTCAAGGTATCGCGCCTCGTCGCTGCGGTCGACGCCGGACGCATCGTCAATGCCAATCTCGTGCGGCAACAACTCGAAGGCGGATTGCTCGCCGCCTTGGCAGCTGCCCTCATCCCGGCGCCCGAATTCATTGCCGGCATGCCGCGCGCAGTCCCAATGCGCATTGGCTATGAGCGGCTGCGCGACGTTCCGAAGATCGAGGTCGAGATCATCCAAAGCAACAACCCGCCCGGCGGGATCAGCGGTCTCGGCATGGCGGTGCTTGCCCCCGCCGTCGCCAATGCGATCGCCGCCGGCACAGGCAGGCGCTTGCGTAATCTGCCGTTCGACCCGATGGCGGCGGCATGACCGCAAAGCCCAACGACGTTGCCGTGCTGCTGACCAACCTCGGCACGCCCGATGCGCCCGAGCCCAGCGCCGTCCGCCGCTACCTCGCCGAATTCCTGTCGGATCCTCGCGTGGTCGAGATTGCGCCGGCCATCTGGCGGCCGGTGCTGTACGGTGTGGTGCTTCGCACCCGCCCGGCCAGGTCGGCCAGGGCCTATCGTGAGATTTGGACCAATGAGGGCTCGCCCCTGATGGCCATCTCGAAGCGCCAGGCGGAGGCGCTTCGCCTGCGCTTTGGGGATGACCTCTGTATTGGCCTCGCCATGCGCTACGGCGACGCATCGATCGGCTTTGCGCTGTCGAAGATGGTCGAGCATGGCTTCAACCGCATCCTGGTTGCGCCGCTTTACCCGCAATATTGCGCGGCCACGACGGCGTCGGCGATCGATGCGGTCACTGCGGAATTGCGACGGATGCGCTCGCAGCCGGCGATCCGCACGCTTCCGCCCTATTATGAAGATCCGCTCTATATCGACGCGCTCAAGGCCAACCTCGCCCGGCAGATGGCCGCGCTCGACTTCAAGCCGGAGCGGCTGCTTTTGAGTTTCCACGGCATGCCGGAGCGAACGCGTACCCTGGGCGATCCCTACTACGACCACTGCAAGGCGACGGCGGCGCTGCTCGAAAAGCAATTCGAGCTGCCGATCGACGTCGCTTTCCAGTCGCGCTTCGGCCGGGCGCGCTGGCTGCAGCCGGCGACCGAGATTGTGCTCGCCTCTTATCCCGGACAGGGCGTCAAACGGATCGCCATTGCTACCCCCGGCTTTTCCGCCGACTGCCTGGAGACGCTGGAGGAACTCGGCATTCGCGGCCGAGAGACTTTCCTCAGGGCCGGCGGAACCCATTTCGCGCGCCTCGATTGCCTCAATGACAGCGACGAAGGGATGGCAATGCTCGATGCGCTGGTCCGGCGCGAGCTTGCCGGATGGTGGCCATCGTCCTAACCGGGCCCAATAACAGGGAGCAGGAGAGAGTCATGGCGCGTGTGGCGATCGTAACCGGCGGGACCCGCGGCATCGGCGAAGCAATCAGCATCGCCCTTAAGAAAATGGGGATGGAGGTTGCCGCCAACTATGCCGGCAACGACGAGCGGGCGCGCGAATTCAGCGATCGCACCGGCATCAAGGCGTTCAAATGGGACGTCGCCGATTACGACGCCTGCCAGCAGGGCGTGGCCCAGGTCGAGGCCGAACTCGGGCCGGTCGACGTATTGGTCAACAATGCCGGGATCACCCGCGACACCACCATCAAGCGGATGGACCACCAGAAATGGCAGGATGTGATCGACACCAATCTTGGCGGTTGCTTCAACATGGCCAAGGCCGTGTTCGAAGGGATGCAGTCGCGCGGCTACGGCCGGATCGTCAACATCGGCTCGATCAACGGCCAGGCGGGACAATATGGCCAGGTCAATTATGCCGCCGCCAAATCAGGCATCCACGGTTTCACCAAGGCGCTCGCCCAGGAGGGGGCGCGCAACAACGTCACCGTCAACGCCATCGCCCCCGGCTATATTGATACCGACATGGTCGCCGCGGTCCCGCCGGAAGTGCTTGCCAAGATCGTCGCCAAGATTCCGGTCAACCGGCTCGGCAAGGCCGAGGAAATCGCGCGCGGCGTTGCCTTCCTGGTCGACGAGAATGCCGGCTTCGTGACCGGCTCGACGCTGTCGATCAACGGCGGCCAGCATATGTATTGATGGCGCTCGGATCACCGACGAAGCGGTCGGTGACCATCGCCGGCCATGAAACCTCGATCAGCCTCGAGCCCCTGTTCTGGCGGGGGCTGGAGCAGGCGGCTCGGGATGAAGGGCTGCCGGTCAACGCCTTGATTGCACGGATCGATGTCGAACGGCTGGAAGTGGCGGGCCGCGCGCCCAACCTCACATCCGCAATCCGGCAGTGGTTATTTGTTCGGGAGCGCGGCGCGAATCGCTGACGCAAACACGGCGTCATCCGGCGCATGCTGCAGCCACAGCGCAGGCTCGATCAGCTCCAGTTCTATGATCGCCAGCGCGCCCGATTCGTCGCGGATCATGTCGACCCGGGCATAGGCTGCTTCCGCCGGAGCCGCGGCCAGCGCAGCCTTGGCCAGCTCGATCGACCCGGGCGGCGGGGTGCAAGGCTGCTCGCTCCCCCCAAGGTGCGGCTGGACGCGATAGTCGCCGGCCTTGGGCCGCTTGACGATCGCATGGCTATATTCGCCGCCAAACAGCATGATCGAATATTCGCCTTCCTCGGCCACCGAGCGCAGGAACGGCTGGATCATCATCGCCCGGCCTCGGGATTCGTCGGGCAGCGGGTCAGTCAGCTGGAGCTTGTGAGTGCCGTCGGCCGACGCAGACACCGGCGGCTTGATCACCAGTTCCGCTCCAAACTCCGCCCGGGCATCGGCCAGGGCAGCTTCATCGAGCCGCTCGGCGATCCTGGTCGGGATCACGGCGATCCCCTTCCTGCCAAGCTCGGCGAGATAGCGCTTGTCACTGTTCCACCGCAGCAGCGGGACTGGGTTCAGGACGGCTGGGCCTTCTGATTCGAGCCGATTAAGCAGCGAATGCCAGCGCTCTGGCTCGAAATGATATCCCCAGGCCACGAGCGGCATGACCAAGTCGAAACCGGAAATGTCCCCTGGATCGCTCCACGGCCGCGGTTCAACCTCGATGCGGGCGCGAGTTAACGCATCGGCCTCGACGTCATAAGCCCAGTCCCATTCCTCCCAGAAATCGGGAGCGGGCGTCAGGATGGCGATCCGCACTAGCGGGACAGCAAAATGCGAGCCTGGCTGGCAATCTGCGCCAGCATCGCCGGCGAAACCGAACCGACCAGCTTGGCCCGATCGACCAGCGCCCGGAACTGGGCGATGCGCCGTGGATTGCGATCGACCCAGCGTTCGACGCTTTCGTCAGGCTCTTCGCTCCGCACCCGGCTGATGAAGTCGATTCGAACCTGCTCGAAATCCCGCATCAGCCCGGCCACCAGCAGCCGCTCCCAATTGTCGGCAGGCAAATAGCGCGACACTTGCTGCTGGGCCCAGTCGAGACCAAGCACTTCGCCGAGCCTGGTATAGGCACGCGTAACCGCCAGCTCGTCGAGCCCCTTGCGCGCGCCGAGAGCGGCAATGCCGAATATGCCGTCGAGCTCGTACAGCCGGACCAGCCGGTCCGTGATGTCCTTTCCGGCGCCAAGCTCTTCGAGCTGGGTGCGCCGCGCCGCTGCCTCGCCGCGAACCTCGGCACGGATGAGGCCAGTAGCCTTTGCCGCAACCTTGTCGAGACCGGGCTTCAGCAATTCGGCGGTTTCCTTGATATTGGTTCCGCCGGCCCCGGCACGGATCACATCGCCGATATGCGACCGTACAAACCTCGCGGCCAGGGCGAACAGGGCGATCCGCGATGTCTCGGCGACCTTGGCCGCTTCGATCTTGGCCCACAGGCTCTTAAGGTCGAGCAGCCGCTCGGCGACCAGAAAGGCGGCAATCACTTGCGGAAGGCCGACGCCTTCCTCTTCGGTCATATCGAGCGGCAGGCTCGGGCCGAGCCGGTTGACGAACCGGTTGGCGACCTTGGTGGCGATGATCTGGTGGCGCAACCGGTGCGCCCGGATCGCGTCGGCATGCTTCTTCTGCATCGGCGCCGGGAAAGCCGCCATTAGCTCGGCTTCCATCGTCGGATCGTCCGCGAGCTTCAGCTCTTCGGCAGCGTCCTGCAGGGCCATTTTGGACATCGACAGGATCACCGCCAGTTCAGGACGGGTCAGGCCCCGGCCCTCATGGCCACGGCGCAACAGCACGTCGCTGCTCTCCAGTCCCTCCACCTTGCGGTCGAGCCGTCCCGAAGCCTCGAGCATTTCGATCGTCCGGACGAAACCGGGAATGCCCGCCGTGCCGCGAGATTCGGCGATCGACAGGGCGATCGACTGCAGCCGGTTGTCCTCCAGCACCAGTTCCGAAACCTCTTCGGTCATGCTGGCCAGCAGCTTGTTGCGAACCGGCTCGGCCAACTGTCCGTTGCGCATCTCGCGGTTGAGCGGGATCTTGATGTTGACCTCATTGTCCGAACAATCGACGCCCGCCGAATTGTCGATGAAGTCCGTGTTGATCCGGCCGCCAAGGCTCGCGAATTCGATCCGTCCCGCCTGGTTGATGGCCAGATTGGCGCCCTCGCCGATGACCTTGGCGCGCAAGTCGCTGGCGTCAACGCGCAGCGCATAATTGGCCGGGTCGCCCACCTGCGCATTGGTTTGGTGCGAAGCCTTGATGTAGGTGCCGATGCCTCCGAACCAGATGAGGCCGACGGGTGCCTTGAGGATTGCCGAAATCAAACTGGTCGGGTCGAGCGTAGCCTCTTCGATCCCGAGCGCTTCCCGGGCTTCCTTGGTGAGGTCGATCGACTTCTGGCTGCGTGGGACGATCATCCCGCCCTTCGACATCAGCTTGCGGTCATAGTCGTCCCAGCTGGAGCGCGGCAGGTTGAACATCCGCTCGCGTTCCTTCCAGCTTTTGGCCGGATCGGGATCGGGATCGATGAAGATGTGGCGATGGTCGAACGCCGCGACCAGCTTGATCGCCTTGCTGAGCAGCATGCCGTTGCCGAACACGTCGCCGGACATGTCGCCGCAACCGACGACGCGCACCGGCTCGCTTTGGACATCGACGCCCATCTCGAGGAAGTGGCGCTGGACCGAGATCCACGCGCCCTTGGCGGTGATGCCCATCGCCTTATGGTCGTAGCCGTTGGACCCGCCGCTGGCGAAGGCATCGCCCAGCCAGAAATTGCGGTCCAGGGCGATGGCGTTGGCAACGTCGGAGAAGGTCGCGGTGCCCTTGTCCGCGGCCACGACGAAATAAGGGTCTTCGCCGTCCCGGATCACGACGTCGGTCGGATGGACCACCTTGTCGTCGAGGATGTTGTCGGTGACCGACAGCAAGGAACGGATGAAGATCCGGTAGCTTTCGGTGCCTTCTGCCAGCCAGCCGTCGCGGTCGACCGCCGCATTGGGCAGTTGCTTGGGATAGAAACCGCCCTTGGCGCCGGTCGGAACGATCACGGCGTTCTTGACCAGCTGCGCTTTCATCAGGCCGAGGATTTCGGTGCGGAAGTCGTCGCGACGGTCGGACCAGCGCAGGCCGCCGCGGGCGATCGGGCCGCCACGCAGGTGGATGCCCTCGACCCGCGGGCTGTAGACCCAGATTTCGCGATAGGGCACCGGCGCAGGCAATCCCGGCACCTGCTTGCTGTCGATCTTGAATGCCAGCGCTTCGGTCGCCTGCGGGGCGAAGGCATTGGTGCGAAGCGTTGCGCCGACGACAGCGCGCATCTGGCGAAGGATGCGGTCGTCGTCGATCCCGCGCACTTCCTGCAGCGCATTGTCAAAGTCGGCCGACGCATGTTTGACCGCAGCGTCGCGGCCGGTGGCGCCCTTGGGGTCGTGCGCCGCGGTAAACAGGCGCACCAATGCGCCGGTGGCCTTGGGAGCGCGGCGCAAGGCTTCCACCACGGTCGCGATGCTGAATGCCACGCCGGTCTGGCGCATATAGCGGAACCAGGCGCGCAGCCAGACGACCGGGCGCGGATCGAGGCCGGCATAGAGCACCAGCTGGTTGAACCCGTCGTTCTCGCCCTTTCCACGAAGGACCTCGGCGATCGCCTGCTCAATGATCTCGGCGCGGGCCATGACGTCGTCGACCGACCCATGGTCGGACATTTCGAGCAGGCACGCGTGGATATGGACCTTGGTGTCGCCCTCAAGCTCAATCGGGAATTCGGCGAGGACCCGGAATCCGAAATTCTCGAGGACCGGTACGACTTCCGATAGCGGGATCAGGCCCTGGCGATAGATTTTGAGGCGAAGCTGGCGGTCCGTGTCGTCCGGGTGGCGGAAGAAACGCGCTTCCCTCCCGGCAGAGTCCGACAGCCGCTGCAGCCGCAAAATGTCCTGCGCGGCCTCGTAGGGGCTCGTCCGGTTGCGGTAGAAATCGGGGAAGCGCCCGGCGTAGGCCAGCGTCAGCCGGGTTGCGCGGCCGGCTCCGACCCGCTCGATCAACGCTTCCTCGACGCTCGGTTCCCAGCCGCGGACCATCGCATCGAGCTTGCGGTTCAGTTCCCTCAGGTCAGGGGTTGGATCGCTCGCCTCGATATCGAGCGTGTAGCGGATGAGGGCCAGGTCGCCCTCGCCAAGCTCAACCGACCAGCTGGTTACCGTGCGGCCGGTGGCTTCTTCCAGCAGTTCGGCAACCGCCAGCCGCCGCTCGGTGTTGAGTTCGTCGCGCGGCAGCCAGGCGAAGGCGAAGAGATGGCCCTTGAGGATGCTCCTGACCAGCAGCAGGGCCGGCCTCGGACGATCGGCCAGCGACATGGCCATGGTGACGAGGTCGCGGCCGCTCTCTTCGCTCAGGTTGACGAGCAGGTCGCGCGGCACTGAAGCGACGGCATGGCGCAGCGCCTTGCCGCTATGGCCGTTGGGGTCGAACCCAAATTCCTTGTCGAGCTGCTTCAGGCGCTGGCGCAGCAGCGGCACGTCTTCGGTCGGCTGGATCAGCGCCTGGCTGGTCCACAGCCCGGCGTGAACGCCGATGCCGGTAATCTTGCCCTTCTCGCGGATCGGAACGACGATCAGGTCGAGCGGCACGCGGCGGTGGACCGTCGACTTTCGCTCCGCCTTCGCCATTAGGGGGACGGCCCCGCCGGCCTCGAAATAGCGGATGGCCCCGACCGAGCCGCCCTTGTCCGTGGGCGCGCCGGGGATCGAGAAAATGCCGAGGCAGCCGGACGGATCTTCTCCCGGACGCTCGACCTCATAGCCAAGCAGGGTCAGCGCACCGTCGGCGAACCAGTTGAGCAGCGCCGAGCCTTCGGGCTCCTCGACCTTGGCCGCGTCTGCACGCATCTGCGCCTGCATCTGCGGCCAGTCGCGCACCGCGGCGCGGACATCGTCCAGTACGGCCTGGAGGTCCTCGACCAGCTCGCGGCGGCCGCGCGCATCGGCGCGATCCAGCTCGATATACATCATCGACTCGCGGCGGCTCTTGTCGTCGCACAGAGGCTCGAGCGCCTGCAGCACGCCGCTATCGTCGCGGTCGACGCAAACCACCGGGTGGAGCAGCCGGTGGACGGTCAGCGCCCGGCCGGCAATCGCATTGGCGACCGAGTCGACCAGGAACGGCATGTCGTCGTTGATGATGCCGAGGCGCATCCGCCGCCGGCCGGCCTCGCCGCCGGTCGATTCCAGGCGAATCGACACGTTTCCCTTGCGGCGCTTGTGGGCGACCTCGGCGATGAACCTCGCCGCTTCTTCCCGATCCTCAGCGCTGAAGCCGTCCAGTTCTCCGGTCAGGGCGTTGCCGACCAGTGCCTGTTCCAGGGCGTCGACCGTCTGCCCCTCGGCGCGCGTGATTACCGTCATGTCCGCTATTGCTCCGCATCTCTCGCGATGCGGGGCGGACTAGTCCCGCCTGCTCCTTAAGGCAACAGGTGGAAGGGAAGTTGACGCCTTGGCGTCAGTGTGCGGCGCGGCGAAGGGCGCGGTCGAGCATCGCGCTGTCCGCGACCAGCTCGACCACCTCGTGAACGCCGTTTGCATTGCGCCGGGTCAGCACCAGCGCGAATTCCTGATTGGTCTGGAGTTGGGCCAGCGAAATCGTTTGCGCTGCACGAAGCGCGGCCTTGCCCAGCTCGAGCTTGTCCTCGGCGGGCTGGTCAGGACGGCGCGCCTTGCGCTCGGCCGCGACCAGCCCCTTGAGGCCGCCCTCCGCCTTTTCGACAAAGTCCTGGAATTCGCCGAAGTCGACATTCTCGCGCTCGGCATAGGAAAGCGCGGCGGCAAATTCGGTCAACCGGGTCTTGTCGTAATCGACCCCGAAGACGAGTTTGACGATCGGCGTCATGGGCGCCCGGGCCTGTGCCTTCACTCCGGCATCGTCGAGGATTTCGGCATAATCGTCCGGAACGCGCCTGGCGGCGACCGCGAAATCATAGGCCATGCCCAGCGCGCGATAGAGGGCGGCGCGGCTGCGGCCGTCCTGCTGCTTGCAGACTTCGGCGCTCTCGCGCGCCGCCCACAGGCGGTCGGCCAGGCCGGCATTGGCATCCAGCTCGATCGGGCTGTCGGGGTCTTCGGCTTCAACCGTGGGCGGCTCCGGATCGGCGAGCGGACCGTCCTCCCACACCAGGTGCGGGGTCGGCAGCGCTTCTTCGGGCTCTGAGTCCAGCTCGAATGGGACGTCGATCCCGGGTTGGTCGGAAGGCGACAGCGCATCCGTAAGCTCGAGCATGTCCTCGTCGCCATCTTCCGCCACGTCGTCCGATTCGGACTCGAGGGGCGGCAATTCGGCCCGGATAACATGTGGCGTCTCTGGGGCCGCGCCGAGGTCTTTCCAGTTGATGACGCCATAGATGAAGTCGATGGTGTCGCCGTCCGAGCTGAACGGCATCAGGATGCCGCGGTAGCAGATCGTGCGGCCGCGCTGGTTGACGAACTCGGCCTCGAAACCGACCGGCGCGCGGTTGGCGATGATCTGCATATAATGGTCGGTGAGCCGCGACAGGAGCGAACGGCCCGGGACATCGGAAATGGTCTTGATATCGTCGCCGATGCCGCATTCCTCGCGGACTGCAGTCCCGATGTACGGCGTTGCCGGATTGTCGCTGCCCTCGGTGAAATCGAGCAGGACCGAATGCGGGCCGAAATCCTGGATGCTGCCGGGCTCCAGGTCCTCGATCGACGGATAGTCCCGCCCTTCGAGCAGCGAACACCAATAATTATAGGCGCGCACATGCATGCGGCGTTCGTCTGAACCGATCGCGCAGGCAGTGTCGTCTTGCGGCTCGGCGGCACTGGCCGCGGCTGCGTCGAACTCGCTCGGATGGTCGGAATAGCTGTCCACGCGCTTGTTTTCCCGCAAAACTCCGTTTCCGGCGCAGTTTCACCAAAACTGGTTGCCAAACCGTTAAGGTTAACGACGCCAACGGGGCCGCTTTTGACGGGTTGCCCGCCGATAAGGGCGCGTGTAGGGGCGCTCAACGCAGCCGTCAGGGCATGCCGCTTTAGCTCAGCTGGTAGAGCACATCATTCGTAATGATGGGGTCGTGGGTTCGAGTCCCCCAAGCGGCACCACCTCCGCGCGCAAGCTGTCCGGGGGACAGCCGAGCACGGAGGTCACGCGCAAGCTGTCCGAGGGACAGCCGAGCACGGAGGTCGCGCGCAAGCTGTCCGGGGGACAGCCGGGCACGGGGAACGCACCATCCATTAATTTCAATAGCCGCTCCCATATGCCTGGAGGCGCGCACGATACACCGCGCCGATTACTTGCGGCCGGGCAACGCGCCAACTCCGGTCAGCGCACTGGTTATAGTCAGGCACTGCCAGGCCGTACCAACGGCCCTTGTCGTAGAGGCAGACCCGCTCAACGGCCCCACCCACCCGGCGGTAGAGGGTCTGCTCGCCATAGCGGGTAGCGAGGTTGAGGTCGTAATATCCGATTCGTTCGACCCGGGTGTCCGGGCCGTAGCCTTGGACAATGATTGCGGCCTGTTGCGCGGTTGCCGGGGTGCCGGCGACGATCAACGATGCGGCTACACTGGCCGCGGCGGCGGCAATCTTCCCATGAAGCCGTGGTGCCATTTCGACTTCTCCTTCCTAGCGGAAGGTTCAACGAATGGCGCCCGCATTGGAGCCAGGTTGAGGTCCGGCGGGCGGCCACTCCAGCCGCCCGCACGCCCGTGACTCTATGCCTAGCTTCCCACGACGCGGATGGTGATCGCGGTCGCCGGGATCGAGCTATGGCCGGTCAGGGCAATCTCCCTGGCCCGCGCCACCGCTTGGGCGATCTGCGGATTGGCGCCATCCCATGCGTTACCGGCGCAGCGATAATATCCCCGGTCCTGAAGCCCCTTGCGGCTATCTTCGTACAGGCAAACGCGCTGCACGGCGCCGGTCACCCGAAGATTCAGCTTCCGTTGATCGCGGCGCTCGGCAAGATTGAGGTCGGCATAATGTACTCGTTCGGTCCGAACCCCTTCCTGGGGCCCGGCATAGACAACCACCCTGTCCTGCGCCGCGAGACTGGGTGCGGCGACCCCTAGAGATGCCGTCACCCCTGACAGAACGGCCACAGTCATTGCACTGAAGCGGGTAAGCATCTCGATTCTCCCTTCATCGGTCACGAAGAGGTAACCGGGGATGCCGATAGGCTCGGGAGGTTGCACGTCCGCTTCGATGACGTTGCAGGGAGATTTCGGCGAGCACCGTCCGTTCACGGCGAAGCGGCCGATGGCTTCGACCAAACGGCGAACGGCTGAAGCCCTAGGTGGCGGGCAGCACTCGCCCCGTGCAGGTGCCGAATCCGATCGTCACCGCGCCGGCAGCATGGCAGCGCGCCGAGAGGATCAGCTCATCGCCATCCTCGAGGAAGGTACGGGCCTCGCCACCGGGAAGCTCGATCGGCCGCTTGCCGCCTTGGCTGATTTCAAGCAGCGATCCGAGTCCGGTATCTTCGGCAGTCGACAGCGTGCCGGTTCCGATCAAGTCGCCCGGCTGGAGGTTGCAGCCGTTCGAGGCATGGTGAGTGACGATCTGCGCCGCGGACCAATACATGGCCGCAGCCGCCTCGCCCCGGCTCAGCACATGGGGGACGGCGCCGGCGCCGCGCATCCTGGCGGTCTGCAATGCAACCTCCAGCTCGATGCCGAGGCCCCCTGACTGCTGGTCGGCCGGATCGAACAGGTAGGGCAGCGGGGCCGGATCCCCCTCGGGCCGCGGCGGCATGGGACTGCGGAATGGCGCCAGCGCCTCGCTGGTGACCACCCAAGGCGAGATGCTGGTCAGGAAATTCTTGGCGAGGAACGGCCCGAGCGGCTGATATTCCCAGGCCTGCAAATCGCGTGCCGACCAGTCGTTAAGCAGGCAATAGCCGGCGATATGGCCGGCCGCCTCGCCGATCGGAACCGGTACCCCGAGTTCATTGCCGCAACGGACGAACATGCCAAGTTCCAGCTCATAGTCGAGCCGCCGGCTGGGACCATATTCGGGCGCCTCGGCATCGGGCGGCTTGCGCTGGCCCTTGGGCCGGACCACCGGCGTGCCTGAGACCCGCACGGAACTGGCGCGGCCATGATAGCCGATCGGCACATATTTATAGTTCGGCAGCAACGGGTTGTCGGGCCTGAACTGCTTGCCGACATTGGTCGCATGATGAATTCCGACGTAGAAGTCGGTGTAGTCGCCGATCGCGCAGGGCAGGTGCATTTTCGCGGTAGCCGCGCGGACCAGGTGCGGCTCCGCGTAATGGCGGCGGCGTTCGTCGCTGAGCAGCGCCGACAGCTTCCGGCGCAGCTCGAGCGCGTCGCCGGGCCCATGGGTGAACCAGGCGTTCAAGGTCGATAGGCCGAGCGAAAGTTTCCAATGATCGTCGAGCAATCCCGCCGCCGAAACAGCCTTGAGGTCGAGGATCATGTCGCCGATCGCGACGCCGATGCGCGGCTCGTGATTGCCGACGGAAAAGACGCCCATCGGCAGGTTCTGGACGGGGAAATCGGGATGGCCGTTGGCGCTTTCGACCCAGCTCTTCAGCTGCGGATGGTGCGTCTGGTCGAGCTCGATCATTTGGGCAGCTGCGCTTTGGGGAAATCGGCCCAGGCCTCGTCATAGTCCGGCTGGGCCCGGTCGAGCGCGAACTGGGTCGGAACATATGGCCAGCAGCTCTCGACCATGAAGGCCATTGTGCCCGAAATCTTGGCCGGCTTCAGCTCCGCCTCGCTCGCCTTCTGCCAGCTTTCGACATCGGGCCCGTGGCCGCTCATCAGATTGTGGAGGCTAAGGCCGCCGGGCCGGAATCCTTCCGCCTTGGCGTCATACTCGCCGTGGATCAGCCCCATCGCCTCGCTCATTACATTGCGGTGGAACCACGGCGGACGGAAGGTGTCTTCGGCCACCATCCAGCGCGGCGGGAAAATGACGAAATCGGCATTGGCGCGCCCGGGCGTTTCGCTGGGCGAGGTCAATACGGTGAATATCGACGGGTCGGGATGGTCGAAACTGACTGTACCGATGGTGTTGAACCGTGCCAGCTCATAGCGGCATGGCGCCAGGTTGCCGTGCCAGGCGACAACGTCCAGTGGGCTGTGATCCAGCGTCGTCGTCCACAATGCGCCCTGATATTTCTGAACGACTTCATGGTCGCCGTCGATGTCCTCATAGGCGGCCACCGGCGTTTCGAAATCGCGCGGGTTGGCGAGGCCGTTGGACCCGATCGGCCCCAATTCGGGCAGGCGAAACGAAGCCCCGTAATTTTCCGCGATATAGCCGCGCGCACCGTCGCCGCTGAGCAGGACCCGAAACTTCAAGCCGCGCGGAATGAGGCCGATCCATCCCGGCGCCAGCTCCAGCGTGCCCAGCTCCGTTTCGACCCTGATGACTCCGTCCTGAGGGATGATCAGCAACTCGCCATCGGCATTGACGAACAAGCGCCGATCCATCGACTTGTCGGCACGGTAGAGGTGGATGGCGACGCCGCTGAAGTCCGACGGATCGCGGTTGGCCAACATTGTGACCAGCCCGTCGATAAAATCGCAGTTGGAGGGAAGGTCGGCCGGCGGATCCCAGCGCAGCCGGTTGGGGGCTACCGGCCCGCCCATCGGCCGAGGCGCGAACAGCTTGCTTCCCGAGTAGCGCTGGTAGGGCCGGTGGTCGGCGGTCGGCCGCATCCGGTACAGCCAGCTGCGGCGATTCTCATGCCGTGGCGCGGTGAATGCACTGCCCGACAATTGCTCGGCATAAAGGCCGAAGGCCGGCCGCTGCGGGCTGTTGCGGCCTGCCGGAAGCGCGCCGGGCACCGCTTCGCTCTCAAAATAGCCGCCGAAGCCGGTCTGATACTGAAGCTCGCTGGTCGCCAATGCAAAGACCCCCTCGACTTGCTGAGTGAAGCGAGGGGGTCGTTACGCGTCCAAGGCGGTTCAGGCAATTAGTTGACGTTCACCTCGATCTTGTCGGGAATGTTGATGTCGGTCTTGTCGCTGCCGAAACCGAGCTGGTCGCGGAACAGGAACAGCAGGACCACCACCACGATCACCAGCAGGACCACGGCGAGAACTCCGCCGCCCCCGCCGCCGCTGTCGACAACGGTCACGTGGTCAGTATCATGTTCGTCGGCCATCTCATTACTCCCTGAATTCCATTTTCGTATGCGAAACGAACGATTGCTACTGCGCCGAGTTCCCTTCAAGTCCCAACCGGAACGATGATACCGGCCAAGCGCTTAAGGCGCTCACCGGATGGAGCGAATCGTGAATCGGAGAGCAATGATCCTGTCGGCCGCGCTTGCTTGCGCTGCTTGTGGCAAATCTCAGCAAGACAGTAGCCCGGAACCGCCCCCGATCGTCGAAAACACCCTGCCGGAAGCACCACCGGTCAAGCCCGAGACGATCAAGCCGGGCGAGCCTGGCGGCCTGCCTGACGATAGGACGCCGATATCCGAAGGGGCCATCGATCCCAAGAGCGGCCAGGGGGCGGGCCAAGTGCTGCAGCTGTTTGGCGGCCTGCTCGAACAGCGCAGGTTCGGCGAGGCCTATCGGCTGTGGTCGGACAGTGGGCGCGCCAGCGGGCTAAGCGAGCCGCAATTCATCGCTGCCTACGACAAATATGCCGAGATCCATTCGGAAGTCGGTGCGCCCGCGCAGATGGAAGGCGCTGCCGGCTCGTCCTACGTCGACATCCCTTTCCGCCTCTATGGCAAGCTGAAAAGCGGCGGCCCGTTCAACCTTGTCGGGACAGTCACGCTCAGGCGGGTTAATGACGTCCCCGGTTCGAGCGACGAACAGCGCCGTTGGCACATTTACAAGAGCGATCTAGACGCCCGACCCTGACGCATCCGAAATCATTTTTGTTCGTTAGGCGTAATACCTTTTGGAGGAGGAAAGCGATGAGCGGATTTGAGGACATCAAGGAGCATATGGAAGTAATCGGCGCCGACGGCGTGCACCTTGGCACCGTCGATCGGATCGAAGGCGACCGAATCAAGCTGACCAAGGCCGAGAACGTCGGCAGCCACGAGGGACACCACCATTATATTTCGCGCGGCCTGGTCGCCGAGGTGGAGGGCGACAAGGTGCGCCTGTCGGCCAACGCCGACGTCGCCGTGACCTTCGAGGAAGAAGGTCAATAACCGTTAACCAGCTTGGACTGGCGCAGGTTAAATATCTGCGCCAAAGTCCACGCCATGGCCAACAAGCGTTTCAAGCCGAGAAGGCGCCCGCCATCGTTCAAGCCGCAGGGGCGAGACGTCCGCCAGCTGTTGTGGTTCGCGCCCCTATTGCTGCTCGTCGGCGCACTGCTTGACCCGTCGCTGATCGGGCCGATCGGGCCGCTCGCCGCGACTGAGCGCGTGACGGCAACGTTCACGCCATGCGGTTCCGCCGGCGGATCGGCCTGCGTGATCGATGGCGACACATTCAAGCTCGGCGACCGCACGGTACGCATCACCGGGATCGATGCCCCCGAGTTGAAGTCGCCGCGTTGTCCGGCCGAAGCCGCGTTGGCACGGCGCTCGGCCGACCGGCTGCTCGTCCTGCTCAACGATGGCCCGTTCGACATGGTCGCCCACCGCCTGCAGCGAGAGGACCGCAACGGCCGCGACCTAATGGTGATCCGGCGCAACGGGAAATCGATCGGCAGGCAGCTGATGGATGAAGGTCTCGCCCACCGCTACATCGGGTCTAAGCGGAGCTGGTGCTAGGCTGGATTAAGCTCGCGGCACTCATAACAATCGCGGATGTAGCGGTTGAAATGGACCCCCTTCGAGAAAGCTGCGCGAAAGTCTTCCGCCGCCTGCGGGGGCACTTGCGAGTAAAGATAGCGCCGGCCGGTCACGAACAATATCTCCAGCTCCCGGGTTTCCGGCCGATACTCAAAACGGCGGATGACGGTCGACGGCATGGTGGCAGAACGCCCGAAATGCTTGGAAGCTTCGCGCGCCGCCTGTTAGGCCCGGGCCATGGACCGCCCTGTCTTCGAACATCGCATCGTCGCGCCGGCCGACGCGATCGACGAGCTCGGCCATGTCAACAATGCAGTCTGGGTGCAGTGGATCCAGGAAGTGGCCTTGGCCCATTGGTACAGCGTCGCCGACCCCCGGCATCAGGACGATTATATCTGGGTCGTGGTGCGGCATGAGATCGATTATCTGCGCGCCGCTTTCGAGGGCGAGCTGCTGACCGGGCGGACCTGGGTCGGCGAGGCTCCCAAGGGCGCCCGGTTCGACCGGCACATGGAATTCGTCGGCGAGGATGGGAAGGTCCGGGTGCGGGCAGTCACCCAATGGGCGATCATCGACAAGGCCAGCGGCCGGCCGATCCGGGTTCCCCCCGAAGTGATTGCTCCGTTCACCGGCGATTGACGAACGGCGTCCGCCGGGCGCAGGCTCCGCGCCATGGCCCGCGCCGTGCTCTACGATTATTTCCGTTCCTCGGCTTCGTACCGGGCCAGGATCGCGCTCAACCTCAAGGGCATCGACTATGAGCTGCGCCCGGTCAGCCTGGTCGAGGGCAAGCAAACCCAAGCCGCCTATCGCTTGCTCAATCCGCAGGGCCTTGTGCCCCTGCTCGAGATCGACGGTCACCGAATTACGCAGAGCCTGGCGATCTGCAACTATTTGAACTCGATCATCCCCGACCCGCCGTTCATGCCGGACGACGCCGCCGACCGCGCCCATGTGCTGGCGCTGGCGCTGACGGTCGCCTGCGACATCCACCCGCTCAACAATCTGCGGGTGCTCAAATATCTGCAGAGCGCGTTCGGCGTGGACGACGCCGCAAAAGACCTGTGGTACCGGCACTGGATCGAGGAAGGATTGGCGGCGCTGGAAGAGATGGCGCGGCCCAAGGCCGGCGCCTTCCTGTTCGGCGATGCCCCGACCATCGCGGACATTTGCCTGGTCCCGCAGCTTTACAATGCGCGGCGCTTTTCAGTGCCGGTAACCGACTATCCGACCTTGCGCCGGGCCGACGAGACGGCCAGCGCCCATGCGGCGTTCGCCGCCGCCCACCCTGACCGACAGGAGCATTGAGATGAATCGCGTGGAAACGATCAATCGGGGAATGGAGCAAGTCCACGCCCTCGCCGAGGTCGAGATTCCCGACATGAAGGGCAAGGTCAGCGACGAGGAATGGGCGATCCGCGTCGATCTTGCCGCCGCCTACCGGCTGGTCGCCCATTTCGGCTGGGACGACCTGGTCTTCACCCACTTGTCGGCGCGGATCCCGGGCCCGGAGCATCACTTCCTGCTCAACCCCTATCAGCTGATGTTCGAGGAAGTGACCGCAAGCTCGCTGGTCAAGGTCGACGTCCAAGGCAATCCGGTCGAGCCCAGCCCGTTCATCACCAACCCGGCCGGCTTCACCATCCATTCCGCGGTCCACATGGCGCGCGAGGACGCCCATGCGGTGATGCACCTGCACACCCCTGCCGGCCAGGCGGTCAGCGCCCATGAAGAAGGGCTGCTGCCCCTGACCCAGACGGCGATGCTGGTCCGCGGCGACCTTGCCTTCCACGACTATGAAGGGGTCGCGGTCGATCTCGACGAGCGCGAGCGGATCGTCGCCGACCTCGGCGCCAAGGGCGCCATGCTGCTTCGGAACCATGGCACTTTGGCGGTCGGTTCCAACGTCGGCGAATGCTTCGTGAAGCTCTACTTCCTCGAGCGCGCCTGCCAGGCGCAGATCATGGCGCTTTCGGCCGGAGACAAGGTCAATCGCCCGCCGCAGGGCGCCGCGGAATTGACGGCCGAGCAGGGCAGTGCCGGCCTCAAGGTCGCCGCCAACCTGCTCGCCTGGCCCGCGCTCAAGCGTAAGGCCTACCGGCTCGACCCCAGCTTCGCGAGCTGAGTTGGCAAGAAGGGCCGCAAGCGTTGGCGATTACCGCGCACTGGCGCGGGAGCGCCTGCCCCATTTCCTGTTCGAATATATCGACGGCGGCTCCTACGACGAGGTAACGCTTCGGCGAAACGTCGAGGACCTGCAGGCAATTGCTCTTCGGCAGCGCGTCATGCGCGATGTCTCCGAGATCGATGTTTCGACCGAGTTGTTCGGCTCGAAATGGTCGTTGCCGGTCGGTCTCGGCCCGGTCGGGATGTCGGGCATGTATGCCCGCCGGGGCGAGGTCCAGGCGGCGCAAGCGGCGAAGGCCGCCGGCGTGCCTTTCTCCCTGTCCACGCTCAGCGTCTGCCCGGTGCGCGAGATCGCAGGCGCGCTGAACTCCCCGTTCTGGCTGCAGCTCTATATCGTCAAGGACCGTGCCTTCCTGAAGGATATGCTGGCGATCGGCCGCGAAGCCGGCTGCTCGGTCCTGCTGCTCACCGTCGACCTGCCCGTTTCCGGCAGCCGCTATCGTGACACGCGCTCGGGCCTGTCCGTACCGGCCGGCGCCCGCGCTTCTTTCCGCCGCTTTTGCCAGTCTGCGATGAAGCCTGGCTGGGCCTGGAACGTCGGCATCCACGGGCGGCCGCACGGCCTCGGCAATCTTGAGCCAGTATTGGGCACCAAGACCGGGCTGGAAGACTATTTCGGCTGGATTGCTGCCAATTTCGACCCGTCGATCAGCTGGTCCGACCTCGCCTGGGTGCGCGAGCAATGGCCCGGCCCGATCGTCATCAAGGGCATTCTCGACCCGGACGATGCGCGCGAAGCCACCAGGCATGGCGCGGACGGGATCGTCGTCTCCAACCATGGCGGGCGGCAGCTCGACGGCGCCATGTCGACGGCCCGCGCGCTGCCGGCCATCGCCGAGGCAGTCGCCGGCCGCACCCCCCTCCTGGTCGACGGCGGGGTCCGCTCCGGGCTTGACGTGGTCAGGATGCTGGCGCTGGGCGCCGACTTCGTCCTGCTCGGCCGCGCCTGGGCCTATGCCTTGGCTGCCGGCGGCGAGGCCGGCGTCGCCCATATGCTGCGCCTGGTCGAAGCCGAAATGCGCACGGCCATGGCCCTGACCGGCTGCACCAGGCTCAGCGACATTGGCCGCGAAATACTCGCCTAGCTGCTTCGCCTGCTAGGTCTTGCTCGGCGCCAGTTGGCGCGAATAGAGCCAGCCTATCCCGATCAGGCTGAACCCGAGCGCGACGAACGACGCGATCCGGATCAGCCCTTCAAGGCCCTGCGTATCCCACAGGAACACCTTGGCCACCGCGGCCAGCATCAGCAGCAGCGATCCGATCCGCCAGTCGCGCTGCTCGGTGCGGATGCCCCACAGCAGGAAGCCGATCGCCAGCGCAATCGCCAGGATCGACCGGGCAATGTCCTCGGCCTGGCTGAGGCCTGGTTCGACCAGCAGGGACCCGTGGAACAGCTGGCGAAGCATCGAGGCCGCGAACAGCAGGATAAGGACCATCCAGCCTGTGGCGATGGCGCGATCGGAGGCGAACCGTCCGGCCGGCGGAATGCGTTCGACCGCCCACAGGATCGCCGCAGGCACTGCGTAGGCGGCAACAACCAGGTTGATCAGCGGCAACGCGCCGACCGCCTGCTCGGCCCACAGCGGATTGTGCAGCAGCAGCGTGTAGATCATAAAATGCGCGCCCGCCGCCCCCAGGAAGATCAGGCTCGCGGTCTCCTTCCGGAGGCGCCAGCACGCCGCCGCGGCGCCGAGCAGCAGCACCTCCCACAATGTCCGTTCGGCAAGACCGTAGCTCACAAATCGCCCGTTGCTGCCGATCGCGAAGATCAGCTTGTAAAGGCTGTGAACGGCGATCGCGCCCAGCGCGGCACCGAGCGCAAGGCCTCCAACGCGCTCATATTTGGTCAGCCGGGCACGGGCGAACCAGAGCGAGACTCCGATCGAAGCCGCCGGGATCAGAAGCTTCAACAGTGCGTCATCGGGCCCTGGCAGGGTGTCGATCGTCACCGGGATGCCGAAAAGGGAATTGCCGCCCGCACCCAGCCAGCGACCGCTCGGCTCGACTGCCCAGGCCGCAATCATGACCGCAGCCGACCACATGGCGGGCGCCAGCCGAAGCGGAACCAGCGCCAAGCCGAGCAGCAGTAGCGGCGCAATCAGCGGCTCGAAGCGGTCCTGCACCAGCGCCGCGATCGCCAGGTAAAGGAACACCGGCGCAAGGAATTGTGCGGCGATACGGCCGTAGCGCAACCGGGCCTTCCAGGCGAAGGCGGCGCAGGCGGCGGCGAGCAGCCCCCACTGCAGCGCATCCTGCCATGACGGCTCGACTCCCCACGGCTCTTCGAAGGCATTGGCCGCGAGCCCGGCAGCGGCGAAGATCCAGCATATCGGCTCGAACCTCTTGTCCTCCGCCCGCTGACCGAGGATCAGCAGCGCCAGGCCGATCGCGGCGATGGCGTCGCCTTCCAGCCAGTCCGGCAGCAGGAAGCCCGCCGCGAAACATGACAACAGCCCTGCGGTGATCCCCAATATCGCGAAGCGTGCATCGTCGCGCCGATCCGCGCGCTTCCAGCCGAGGGCCGCGGCAAGCGCTGCGATCAGCGCAACGGCGATCGCCAGCACGCCATAACGCACATCGGTCGCTCGCTCGGGTGAGAATCCGTCGGCGCCATAGAAATGATACAGCGGCAGCCAAAGGCCGGCGAGCGAGATGGCCGCGATCTCAGCCGCCTCGATTATGCCGCCGCCGGTCCGCCACAGCCGCCACAAGGCGGGCAGGCCATAGATGAGTCCGGCGCCAGCCGTCACGATCGCGAAATGATCCTGTCGCGGATCCGGCCAGGCCCCAAGCAACAGCAGGACGATCACCAGGCCGACCGGGGGCAGCCGCTCGAGCGACGGTTCGCGGTTTGCCAGCCAGATCATGGCCAGGGAGATCAGGCCGAACAGTCCCCAATTGAGCATTGCAAAGCCGCCCGTCGCGACCAGCGCGGCCATTTGGGCGGCAGCGGCGACGGCGGTGATCAGCCGCAGCCGGGCCTGCCAGTCTCCGGCAAAACCGAGCATCGGCAGGGCCACGCCGATCAGCATCAGGTAAAGCCCGACCGAGATGGTCTCGGGAACGTTGAGGGCCCCGCCGAGCATCAGCAGCAGGCCCCAGCCGAAGCCGCCGACCAGCGCGCTGATCCCCAGCCAGGCCCAACGCTGTCCGCGCGACAAGGTGCAGAGCCCGCCGACCGCCAGCGCGAGATACAGCGACAGCAAGGCGATGTTGGGCTCTTCGGAACCGATCAGCGCCGGGGCGGCGAGGCCGCCGGCCAGGCCAAGCAGCGCGCTCGGTGCGCCGAAGCGCAGCGACAGGCCCATGGCCAGCGCGGTTACCGCGGCCATTCCCAGCATAGCCGCCAACGGGCCGATCAAATGATAGAGGTTGGATGCAACCAGGACGCTGGCATAGAGGCTGGCAATGCCCGCGCCGGACAGCGCCTGGCGAACCCGGTCGTCTCGCACTCGCGATTCCTGGCGAAGCGCGAGCTCGGCTCCCCCGATCAGCACAAAGCCGAAGATGGAGCCCATGATGACCCGGACCGGCGGCGATAACAGGCCGGCTTCGATCGACAATTTGACGATCAGCATGCCCGCCACCGCCAGGGTGATTCCGCCGGCCCAGATGGGCAGCTTGCGGCCGAATAATTCCTCGAAGCTGAAGCTGGTCGGGGAAGGCTCGTCCTGGCCGCGGGCGGGGTCATGCGCGTCGACGGATTCGACCGGTTCTACGGCGATGGCCTGCTCGGCACGGTCTGACGGCCGGACCTCTGCATATAGGATTTCCGGCTCGGCGGGCTCAACCTTGAGCGGCGCAGCCGCCGCTGCTTCCACCTCCGCTGCCGGGGCCTCCACCGGCGCGGCCGGCGGTTCCGGCCGGGCCGTTTCCGCCACCGGTACGCGCCATTGTGACGCCGAGGACGCGTTCAGGTCGGCGACCTCGCGCTCGAGCTGGCTGACGCGCTTGTTGAACTGCGCGAGCACGACGACAACCGCGACCAGCACCAGGACTTCGAACATTCGAAAGCCACCTCCAGCACGGGATTGGTAGCATAAATTGAGCAGCGTTCAACAAAATAATTAGACACTGCTCAATTAGCCATTTATGACGTTCTCATGGGCAGGCGATCCGATCATAGCCGAACCGAGCTTGAGGAACTGATTGTCGCAGAGGGTCATAGGCTGATGGCGGAAACCGGCTTTGCCGGCTTTTCCGCCCGGGCAGTGGCGCGCCGCATCGGCTATTCGGTCGGCACCATCTACAATGTTTTCGAAAGCCTCGACCATTTGCTGATCGCGATCAATGGCCGCACCTTCGAGCTCTGGACCGCCTACTTGGCCGAGCGCATTGCCGAGGGCGGCGACGACCGGATTCGATCGCTGGTCGAAGCCTATTTCGGCTTTGCCCGCAATCATCCGAAGCTGTGGATGGCGATCTACGACCACCGTCTTCCGCCCGGCATGGCAATGCCTGACCGGGACATGGAAAAGCGCCGGGCGCTAACCCGGATCGTCTTTCAGGAAATTGCGCGCCAGCTCCCCCAATGCACCGACAGCGAGGTCGAACATCTGGCCCGGTCGCTGATCGCCACCGTGCACGGTCACTGCACTTATGAACTCAACGGCAGTTTCGCGCTGATGGGGGAAAAGCACCCGACGGCCATGGCGCTCGGCCGGGTCCGCGAGGCGATCGCGGCAGCGGGCGGCTCCTAGGCCGGAACCTTGTCGACCTCGATCCACAGCGCCTTTGCCACGGCAACCAGCTCGCCGGCATCGTCGTGGATGACTGTCGCGCTATGGTGCTTGCGCCCCTCGCGGCTCAGTTCCCAGGCGGTTATGTGGAGGCGGTCGCCGGGCGTCACCGGCCGTTCGATCCTCCCGGCCAGCCGGGCCAACAGCGCCAGCGGCCGCGGCTCGCACAGACCGAAATAGCTGGGGCAGTCGAGCGCCGCCCAGATGAAGCGCTGGCCGACATGGCCGTGCTCGTCGGCAAATTCCTCGTCCGGCACCCACTCCGCCACCGCCACGTCGCGGTGCGGGCTTTCCCCCGGATAGATGCAAAGCCCGTCGCCGGGGCCACGCTCGGTCCCGCAAACGAAGCAGCCAGGGATGGGGTGGCCGGACGGACCGGGGAAGGCCATTGCCGCGGCCTCGAGCTCGTCTTCGCTTGGCGGGCCGGGCAAGTCGAAATCGAACTGCTCGTCGAGCGGCCGGCCCCGCGCATAATTCTTCCCGGCATCGAACAGCATCACCTCGGCATCGTCGCGGCGTCGGTGCAGCGGCACGTCGAGCGGTGGGGGCGCGAGCAGCGTGACTTCCGCCGGGCCGTCGATCAATTCGGCCACAAGCCCGACGACATAGCCGCCATTGCCTGAGGCCGGCGGGCCGCGGAAACGGTGCGCGATATGCACTTCGTCCGACTGGCTGGTCATGGCGGTGAGCCTAGGCCGCGCCGCCGTTCAGGGCAAATGTAGACGGGCTGGTTTATCGCGGCAATCTGACCGTCCCCCGGACGGTCAGTAAGGATCGTCATTTCGGACCACGCCCCGCATGGTCCTGGAAATGATGATGGTCGGGGAGAGAGGATTCGAACCTCCGGCCCCTGCCTCCCGAAGACAGTGCTCTACCAGGCTGAGCTACTCCCCGACCGGGCTCCCGGACCAATCGGTCCGGTGCAGGGCGAGCGGCCTCCTAGCGGGCGAGTCATGATCGCGCAAGGGCGGCAGGTCAGTGGCCCAGCACTTTTAGCCAATCCTCGTGCCGGACCATTTTTTCGCGCGGGCTTCCGGGCCTCGCCGCAGCCACCTCGGCCGCCTCGATCGTCCGCCAATCGGCGAAGCAGGTCGCCTTGATGCCGCGGTCCTTGAGCAGGGCATTTAGCCCCTCCCCGCCGGCTTTCCCGCCGTCCGACCCCGGCGGCATCGCCGCCGCGATCAGCTCGGCGACCTCATAGCCATCGGGACGGTTGGTGCCGATCGTCCCGGTCGGCCCGCGCCGCGCCCAGCCGACCGCGTAGAGACCGTCGGCAATCTTGCCATGGTCGTTGGCGAATTTCCCGCCGCGCTCGTCATAGGGAACGCCGTCGATCCGCGGCGTCTGGTAGCCGATCGAAGTGACGATCAGGCTGGCCGGAACCTCATAGGTCTCGCCGGTGCCCTTGGCTGCGCCGGATTCGTCCAGTTCGGTCCGCTCGACGATCAGCCGTTCGACCTTGCCATCTCCCTCGATCCGAAGCGGCTTGGCGAAGAAATCGAATATGATCCGTTTCGGCTTCGAGGCGTCTGCTCCGGCCGCAGCAAAATCGCGCAGGATTGTGATCGACTTGCGATGCCCGGGCTCGAGGGCGTCATCGGCTTCGACCGGCGGGAAGTCGGCGGCATCGACCACCGGCGTCGCCACCTCGAGGTGACCGAGCTCGCCCAGCTCCTTGGGCGTCATCGAAATCTGGTGCGGTCCGCGGCGGCCGAGGATGGTGACGGTCTGGACTGCCGATCCGTCGAGCGCGGCGAGCGCATGGCCGACGATATCCGATCCTTCGAACTCGTGGCGGTTCTTGGACAGGATCCGCGCGCAATCGAGTGCGACATTGCCATTGCCGACAACGGCCACATGGCTGCCGTCCAGCGGCGGGGCGAGATCGGTGAAGTCTGGATGCCCGTTGTACCAGCCGACGAATTCGGCCGAGCCGACCACCCCCCGGAGATCTTCGCCGGGAATGCCGAGTTTGCGATCATTGGGCGCGCCCGTCGCCAGGATTACTGCATCATAGTTGGCACGAAGCTCCTCGACGGAAACGTCGCGCCCGACCGCGACGTTGCCGACGAATTCGACCGTTCCGCTTTCGGCAACCTGATCGTAGCGCTTGGAGACGGCCTTCAGCGACTGGTGATCGGGTGCGACCCCGAAGCGGATCAGGCCGTATGGCACCGGATAACGGTCGATGATGTCGATCCGGGCCTGGTCGCCATAGGCCTTGGCCAGCGCCTCGGCTGTGTAGAAGCCCGCCGGCCCGGAACCCACGATCGCGAAATGCCGCATGCCGACTCCCCTGTTTTGCGGGAGCCTAGTCGCGCTTGTCCTCCAGCAGCAAGTCGCTGCCCTTCAGCTTCAGCATCTGTTCGATCGGACCGGCGAACAGCGCCAACATCCCGGGCAGCTGGATGCGGCAATGGACCTTGCTTTCCTCGACATCGATCTGGGCCTCGACCGCCTGACCCATGGCATGGACCGTGAGATTGAGCCGCTCGCCCGACCAGTTGGCGTCGATATGGCTTGCCCCGCCCGGAATATGGTCGCGAAGCTTGTGGATGTTGTTGGCGAGGCGCCGATGCGCCTCGTCGCGGCCTAGCTTGTGCGGGATGTCCACGTCGATTGGTTTCTGCATCGCCATGAGATGCGGCGAGCGGCGTTGCTTTTCAATCGCCTACGGGTTCTGATGGGCAATGGCACGCTGGTTCATCGCTCTGCTGGCCCTGTTCGCGACGCCGGCCCTTGCCCAGGTTCCGCAGTGGAACCCGGCCGCTCCCTACGTCACGGCCGGCCAGGATGAGCCCGGTTATCGCGCCTGGGTCGCAAAGGTCAGTTGGCGGCCGACCTATGTCAAAGCCCTCAATGACTATCTGACGGCCTATGGCGTCGGCGGGGTTGTTCCCACCTGGCAGCTGCTCAGGACCGCTACCGACTGGCAGAAATGCGGCGCCGAGCCGTTCGAAATCCCTCCCTCCAGCGCCTGGCCGAACATCGTCGCGGCGCTGCGTTACGTCGGCACCTACGTTACCCCGAAGATCGGACCGGTCGAGGTCGTCTCGGTCTACCGCAACGACCGGCTCAATGCCTGCGCCGGCGGAGCGCCGGAAAGCACCCACAGGCTGCTGGGAGCGGTCGACATGGTGCCCCTGAGGCCGATCACCCGCGAAGCGCTGATGACCCGGCTGTGCCAGATCCATTTGGCGAGCGGCGAACGCTTCTGGGTTGGCCTCGGCCTCTACAAGGGCATCCGCTTCCATATCGACGCCAAGAAGTACCGCGAGTGGGGCATGTCGGGCGCCCGCGGCGGTTTCGGCTGCGGCGCAGTCCTAGCGGAGGGGCCGATGCCCTTCCCGCTGGCCCCGCCGGACTTCGCCGGAACGCCGGTTTTCACCGACCCGCTGGCCCCAAACCGATAACCCTTGTGTTAAACCAGTAACACACCACATGGTCCCGGAAATGAGGGGTACCCATGGATTTTGAGAAACTGACCGACCGGGCCCGCGGCTTCCTGCAGGCGGCCCAGACCATCGCGGTCCGCGAGCATCACCAGCGCATCACGCCGGCCCATTACGCCAAGGCGCTGCTCGACGACGAGCAGGGCATGGCGGTCGGGCTGATCAACGCCGCCGGCGGCGACGGCGCCGCCGCGCGACGTGAGGTCGACGCGCTGGTCGCCAAGCAACCGGCGGTGACCGGCAGCGGAGCGACCCAGGCGCCCGGCATCGACGGCGACCTCATTCGCCTGCTCGACCAAGCCCAGGAAATCGCCACCAAGGCCAATGACAGCTACGTCACGGTCGAGCGCATCCTGCTGGCGATGGCGCTGGCCAAGAATACGGACGTCGGCGGCGCGCTGGCCAAGGCCGGCCTGACGCCGCAGAACCTCAACGCCGCGATCGACAAGCTGCGCGGCGGCCGGACCGCCGACACGCAGGCGTCCGAAGACCGCTACGACGCGCTCAAGAAATATTCCCGCGACCTCACCGAGGCGGCCCGCGAGGGCAAGCTCGATCCGGTCATCGGCCGAGACGAGGAAATCCGCCGCACCATCCAGGTGCTCGCCCGCCGCACCAAGAACAACCCGGTGCTGATCGGCGAGCCTGGCGTCGGCAAGACCGCGATCGTCGAAGGCCTGGCATTGCGCATCGCCAACGGTGACGTGCCCGACGGGCTCAAGGACCGCCGCCTGCTGTCGCTCGACATGGGCGCGCTGATCGCCGGCGCCAAATATCGCGGCGAGTTCGAGGAACGGCTGAAGGGCGTGCTCGACGAGGTCAAGCAGGCTGCCGGCGACATCATCCTGTTCATCGACGAAATGCACACGCTGGTCGGCGCCGGGAAGTCGGAAGGCGCGATGGACGCGTCCAACCTGATCAAGCCGTCGCTGGCCCGCGGCGAACTGCATTGCATCGGCGCGACCACGCTCGACGAATATCGCAAGCATGTCGAAAAGGATGCCGCGCTGGAGCGGCGCTTCCAGCCGGTGTTCGTCGGCGAGCCGACCGTGCCCGACACCATCTCGATCCTGCGCGGCCTCAAGGAGAAGTATGAGCTGCACCATGGCGTGCGGATCACCGACGCGGCGATCGTCGCCGCCGCCACCTTGAGCAACCGCTACATCACCGACCGCTTCCTGCCGGACAAGGCGATCGACCTGATGGACGAGGCGGCGAGCCGGATCCGCATGGAGGTCGAATCCAAGCCGGAGGAGATCGAAAATCTCGACCGCCGAATCATCCAGCTCAAGATCGAGCGTGAGGCGCTGAAGAAGGAAAGCGACGCCGCCTCGAAGGATCGCCTCAAGACCCTCGAACAGGAACTGGCCAACCTCGAGCAACAGTCGGCCGAGCTCACCACCCGCTGGCAGGCGGAAAAGGAAAAGATCGCCGGCGAAGCCAAGATCAAGGAGCAGCTCGACGCCGCCCGGATCGAGCTGGAGCAGGCCCAGCGCGGCGGCGATCTCGCCAAGGCCGGGGAGCTGCAATATGGCCGCATCCCCGAGCTCGAGAAGAAGCTCGGCGAAGCTTCGCAGGCGTCGAAGGGCGCCATGCTGCGCGAAGAGGTCACCGACCAGGACATCGCCGCGGTCGTCAGCCGCTGGACCGGCATTCCGGTCGAGCGGATGATGGAGGGCGAGCGCGAGAAGCTGCTCGCCATGGAAGAGGCGATCGGCGCCCGGGTCATCGGCCAGGCCGATGCGGTCAAGGCGGTGTCGGCGGCGGTTCGGCGCGCCCGCGCCGGCCTCCAGGACCCCAACCGCCCGCTCGGCTCCTTCCTCTTCCTCGGACCCACGGGCGTCGGCAAGACCGAGCTGACCAAGGCGCTCGCCGAATTCCTGTTCGACGACGCGTCGGCAATGGTTCGCATCGACATGTCCGAGTTCATGGAGAAGCATGCCGTCGCCCGGCTGATCGGCGCTCCTCCCGGCTATGTCGGCTATGAGGAAGGCGGCGTCCTGACCGAGGCGGTTCGGCGCCGGCCTTACCAGGTCGTCCTGTTCGACGAGGTCGAAAAGGCCCATGGCGACGTGTTCAACATCCTGCTGCAAGTGCTCGACGATGGCCGGCTGACCGATGGCCAGGGCCGCACCGTCGATTTCACCAACACCATCATCATCCTCACTTCCAACCTTGGATCGCAATATCTCGCGTCACTCGGCGAGGACGAGAACCCGACCAATGTCGAGGCGCAGGTGATGGAGGTGGTGCGCAGCCATTTCCGCCCCGAGTTCCTGAACCGGCTCGACGAGATCATCCTGTTCCATCGCCTGTCGGCCAGCCACATGGGGCCGATCGTCGATATCCAGGTCCAGCGGCTCCAGAAGCTGCTCGAAGACCGCAAGATCCGGCTGGAGCTGACCGACGCCGCGCGCGCCTGGCTGGGCCGGGTCGGTTACGACCCCGTCTACGGCGCCCGGCCGTTGAAGCGGGCGGTGCAGAAATATCTGCAGGACCCACTGGCCGACGAGATCCTCGCCGGGCGGGTTCATGACGGCTCCATTGTCAACGTCGATGAGGGCGATGGCAAATTGAAGATCGAGCCGGTCGACGCCCTGCAGGAGGCAGCGAAGTAAGCGGCCGCTAGCAGCCGGGCGACATGGGATACATGGCGACCGCCTGGCAGCCGGTGTTGGCGCTTCGCGGTGCTTGATTGGCCATTTCACGCTCGCGCCTGCGCAGTTCCGCCCATTCGGCGCGCGTTCCGCACACCCTCCGGGCCTCCACCCGGCTACCCGGCAGCTTGGTCTTTTCGCATACAATCTCGTGGGCATCGCGCTGCTTATCGGACGGAGCCGGTTGAAGTAGCGCCGATGTTCCAATCCCGGCCAGCGCTAGGGTCGCAAGGACGCTCCATGACAGGGCCATGGCGTTCTCCCTCGTTCACGAGAAGCGATGCGCGCCTTATCCTCCCCGGAACGGAAGGCGAAAAGCGATTTTTAGCAAGCCGGCGCGCCGGTGTGTGTGAGTGTCGCATTGCACGGCCCGTTGGCGCTTCGTTGCGCCTGGTCGACCGCTTCTCGGTCCAGCTTACGCTTCTCTGCCCATTCGGCACGGGTGCCGCACACCCTTTTTGCGCCGAGCCGCGTACCGATTACTTCAATCTTTTCGCACACGACTTCGTTAGGGTCGCCCTTCTTCGGTTTCTGGGCCGTCTCCGGCAGCGCCGGCGCTGCAGCTGCGATCATGACAACAAAGCCCAGGCAGGTCCAAAGCGCACGCATGGCGACCTCCTTCATTGACGAGCAACGTCCCATCATATGCGACTCGTGCCGCATCGCCGGAAGCGGAATTCGACGAACGAAGGCCGTGCGCGCCTAACCTCGCAGCGGCCGGTCGGGCCGCTCCGCCTCGGAAATGGCAAACATTCGGAGGATCATCTGC
>Ga0310810_10000416_pt1 | contig 43940 bp, 36 predicted proteins | sample NCmetagenome_FD_207641 | JGI IMG/M metagenome (GOLD analysis project Ga0310810, IMG submission 207641) | Soil microbial communities from experimental microcosm in Duke University, North Carolina, United States - NC | ecosystem: Engineered > Artificial ecosystem > Soil microcosm > Unclassified ...
GCGACCGTCGGCACGCGCCGGGCAAGCGCATCCAGCACCGCCGAGGCTCGCCGCGTGGCGTAATTCTCAAGTGCCGCGCCGCCAGAGAGCATGAGCACCAGGATGGCGCCCACTAGGTATTCGCCCACCAGCACCGAGGTGACCACCGAAAGTCCGGCCAGCAGGTCAGAACCAAACTCCCGCGCCAGGAGTTTGCGGCCCAGATCGTAGGTCAGGGGCATCCCGCCGGCCACAAGCGTGATGCCGAGTGGAATTTCCCAGAACAGCGGCCGCGTCTGAAAGACATAATGCAACACTAGGCTCAGCGCGATGCAGGCGGCCGCCAGCGCGGCGATGTAAGTCTCCTTGGGATACGCGGATTTGTGCTTCTGGGCTGGCAACGTTACCGCGTCCGCAATCCCGGCCGGCATGTCGCCCGCCGCCATCACACGAGGACGGGCGCGGCGGTGTGGATTTGCAGGTCGATCGCTGGCGGGTGGCTCAGCGTATTGTGAATCAGGCAGGTCTTCACTGCGCGCATCAGGCCGTCACGATACATAGCATCCAGATCGGGCGCATCTACTTCAATCACAAACGACGCCAGGCGCGCCGGCTGCGTGGCCTTTTCGGCGGACACGCGCACCGTCAGGTTGTCCGCGTTCAGCTTGCGCGTTTTCAAATATTGCGCGGCATAGTAACCGGCGCAGGTGCCGAGCGATACCAGCAGGAACTCCGGCGGCGTCATGCCCTTGTCCGATCCCTCGTTCTCGAGAGGTTGATCGCATACCACGCGGTGTCCGCGCGCCGTGGCTTCAAATTTCGAGTGGCCTTGATAACGAATGATGGCTTCCATGATTCCTCCCGGCATAACCGCGCCGCTGGCAGGGCGCGTCTGTTGACGTGCCATCCATGAGGGGCACGCGGGCATCCAAACTGTAAATGGTTGCAATGGCTCATCTCGGACTTCGGCACGTGCGGCATATGACCCACATCCGAGTGGTAGCTGCGCCTAAGCCCAGAGATTCATTGCCTGATCGCGACTGTTTTGGATGGCATGGCGGGTGCACGGCTCTTGGTTGAGGTATTACACGTGGCGCTTGCATCCATTGAAGAAGAGATAGCCGTCTCCCCGCGTAGATTACAAGTTCCGTTTCCAGGCACACCGGCGACCACCGATGGCTCCGGTGCCGTGGTTTGGGTGGAGTCCCACATTTCGCAGGCTGCTGTGGCTTATCCCATCACCCCGTCGACACCGATGGGCGACGGGTTCGCGGCCGAGTTTTCGAACGGCAAGAAGAACGTTTGGGGCGAGCGGATCGAGTTTCTCGAAACGGAATCCGAGCACAGCTCCGGCCAGGGCCTCATTCTCATGAAGGAAGTGCTCTACGTGATCGCGGGCAAGCGGCTGCCGGTGGTGTTTCATATCGGCGCGCGGGCCATCACCTCGCAGTCGTTGAATATCCATTGCGGGCACGACGACGTCATGGGCGTGGCCGATTGCGGCTGGGGCATGCTGTTTGCGCGCAACGCGCAGGAAGCGGCCGACCTCGCGCTGATCGCGCGCCGCGCGGCGGAATATTCCGAGACGCCGTTTTTCAACGTGCAGGATGGCTTCCTCACCACCCATACGCTCGAAAGCCTGCGCCTGCCCGAGCCGGAGCTGATGCTCCGCTACATCCAGCATCCCGAACGCCTGCGCAACTTGTTTGATCCGCGCCACCCGGTACAGAGCGGTGTCGTGCAGAACCAGGACAGCTACATGAAGGGGCGCGTGGCGCAGCGCTTCTTCTACGATCGTGTCAAGCCCTCGGTGCGCGCCGCCATGGAAGAGTACGCCACTCTCACCGGCCGCCATTACGATTTCATCCGCTCCTATCGCATGGAGGACGCCGAGTACGCCTTCATCGGGCTGGGAACGATGATGGAGACCGCCGAAGGCACGGTGGACTATCTACGCAAACAGGGAATGCGTATCGGCGCTATTTCGGTGACCAGCTTCCGTCCGTTCCCGGGCCCGCAGATCGCGGCGGCGCTGCGCAACTGCCGCGCGGCTGCGGTGATCGAGCGGACCGACGAGCCGCTCGCGGAATCGAATCCGCTAATGACGGAGGTGAAGGCGGCGCTCGCGGGCGCGAACGCCAGCGGTTTGATCGACCGGCTGCCCACTCTTTACGCCGCGGTGGCGGGCTTGGGTGGCAGCGACATCCGCCCCGGGCACTTCGTAGCTCTGGCGCGGAACATGGAGCAATCGGGCCGGCAATTCGCCATCCTGGGTCCCAGCCACGCGGATGCCCTAGCGGTGAGCGATGACCCCGACGTGCGGCCGCAAGGCGCGTTCTCTTTGCGCGGACACTCGGTGGGTGGCTTCGGCTCGGTCACGACCAATAAGGTGATCGCCACGGTGGCGGCGGACCTGTTCGGGCTCCAGGTGCAGGCGTTCTCCAAGTACGGGTCGGAAAAGAAGGGCCTGCCGACGAATTATTACCTTACGCTCGCGCCCGAGCCGGTGCGGCTCCATGCCGAGCTGAACACGGTCGAGTTTGTGGCCATCCAGAATCCGCTGGCGTTCTCGATGGGCGATCCGCTGCAGGGCCTCGCACCGGGTGGGGCCATCTTTCTGCAATCTGAAGCACAGCCCGAGAAGGTCTGGGCAACGCTGCCGGCCGCAGCGCAGCGCGCGATTCTCGATCGCGGGCTGAAACTGTGGGTGCTCGACGCCGCGCGCGTGGCGAAGGAACAGGCCAGCCGCGGTGAACTGCAAATCCGTATGCAGGGAATCGCCCTATTGGGAGCCTTCCTGCGGCTCACGCCGTTTCGCGAGAAAAGCGGATTGACCGAAGAGCAGCTGTTCGAATCCCTGGACCGCGTGTTGAACAAGTATTTCGGCAAGCAGGGGCCGAAAGTGATTGCCGAGAACCTGACCGTGGCGCGCCGCGGGTACCGCGAGGTGGCCGAAGTCGTGCCGCCCAAAGACTCAGCCGCTCACCAGAAGACGAGTGCGCCGTCATGGCATTGGGAATCGCCTGCCGGCCCCACAGACGGCTGCCTGGTGGCGCCGGAGTTCTGCGAACACGTGGTGGAGAGCTACGCCCGTGGCCGCGAATCGGAGCTGCCCGCCGATATTTTTGCAGCGCGCAGCCTGATGCCGACTTCCACGGCAGCGCAGCGCAGCTTCCGGCACCTTGCGCCGAATATTCCAAAGCTGCATTCCGACAAATGCGTGGGATGCATGGAGTGCGTCAATCAGTGCCCGGATACGGCGATTCTGGCGCGCGTGGCGGAGCCCGAAGCTCTCGAAGCGCGGCTTCGCCAAATCGAGCGCGAGGATCTGCGTGCCTCCATGCGTGCGCTTTTCGCCAAGACCAACAAATATCACGATATTCCGGTGAAGCGCGCCGAGACCGGCGGCATGTTCGGGATCTTCATCGATCCCGACAAGTGCAAGGGCTGCGGCGAATGCGTGACGGTTTGCGGTTCGCACAACGCACTCGAAATGGTGCCGAAATCGCCTGCCGGCCTATTGGAATCCGATACCGGTATGGACCTTTTCCATCACCTGCCGGCAACGCCCGAGCGCTTCATTAACGAAAAGGCACTGGGCGACATGATGCTGGCCGATCGCAGCATGCTCTACGCTGGCGGCGCCGGATCGTGCATGGGCTGCGGCGAAGGAACCGCGCTGCGATTGATGCTGGCGGCTACGGGATTCGTGTACGGCGCCGATCAGGTGGGCATCGTGGCGTCGACGGGTTGCAACTCGGTATTCGGTTCCACGTATCCCTACAATCCGTTCAAAGTGCCGTGGACCAATTCCCTGTTTGAGAACTCGCCCGCCGATGCCATGGGTATCCGGCTACGCTGGGACCAGGAAGGCCACCAGAAGCGCCGTCTTTGGGTTGTCGGCGGTGACGGGGCGCTCTACGATATCGGCTTCCAGTCGCTTTCGCGGTTGTTAATGTCGGGGATGGACATCAAAGTTCTCGTGCTCGACACGCAGGTTTATTCCAACACCGGAGGGCAAAGTTCCACCGCCACGTTCACCGGGCAGAGCGCTAAGATGGCGGCGTTCGGCAAGTCGTCGCCCGGCAAGCGCGAACGTCGCAAGGAGCTGGCCACCATCGCGATGATGCACCCCGGCGTCTATGTGGCGCAGACTACTCCGGCGCACCTCAACCACTTCTACAAATGCATCATGGAAGCTAACGAATATCCGGGGCCGGCGGTGGTGATTTGCTACGCCGCCTGCATGCCGGAGCACGGCATTCCAGACGATCACGCGGCGGCGCAAGCCAGGCTGGCCGCGGACTCGCGGACGTTCCCGCTGCTCACTTACGATCCCCGTAAAGGCGACAAGATTCGCGAACGGTTGAGCCTGCAGGGCAACCCGGTCATGAAGGAAGACTGGTTCACCAACCCGAAGACCGGCGAGCCGGTAGATTTTATCGCCTTCGCCCGCTCCGAGGGCCGCTTCTCCCGGCACTTCACCGACGGTAAGCCGGACGAGTTCCTGCAGGAAGCGCAGCAGGACCGTCTGCACAACTGGCACCGCATACAGGAGCTGGCGGGGCTGCGGTAGCGGTCACGACGCACAGGAACTGCCGGACGCGAAGAGCGCATGACCGGCATTCCTGCCGGTCCAACGGTTGAGTCATCCCCGTAAGGACGATTGCGGCGCCTGTCCTACGCGGCGGATTCCGTGGCGCGGCGGATGCTCTCGATCAGGCCGCGCCACTTCCGCATAAACAACTCCACCAGGTTGAGGAGAAGGGCCAGCGCCAGCAGGCCCGGCCACAACTCCATGGAGGATGGAATGGAGCGGCCCCCGGAGATGAAAATATCTTTCACCGGCGGATCAAACCTGCCGCCGGTCGATCGCGCGATCTGCCGCAACAGCAACTCGTTCGACGAATGATCCATGAGCTCGTCTTCCTGGCGGTAGAAACCGATCTCCGGGAAAGCGCGCGATTCAACCAGCGGACGAATGCGGAACAGCCCCTGATTCCGTCCGATGGGAACCACGGCACGAAAGCTCCCGGCGGCCACTTTGCTGACTTTTACCGGACTGCGAAATCCGTTGGGCCCGAGCGCGTAGATGTCGGGAATGGCGGCCGGCTCGTCGATTTTGCGGCTCAGATGATAATTGATGACCAGCGCATCACTCGAGCTGTCGAATTCGGCCTCGGCTTCACTCGATTGCGCGTGCGGCAACAGATCGCGTGCCACGTTGGACCACAGACGGTCGAAACCCAGCCAGCCGAGCCAGCCCGCGGCCCAGCGGCTTTTGGCATCGGAGGTAAAGACGGCGGCACGCCCCAGGCCGTACTGCCAGCGCACCAGGAGCGGGTCCCGTTCGCCAACGCTTAACACCGTATCCGCGGTGGGCTTGGCAAGATAGCGGACATAACCGCGCAACGGCGGCGCCGCATCGATGCCCACGCCATCCAGGACTTCGGCGGGCTTTGCCACTACTGCATGGACGGACTTCTCGACCGCGGTCGATCCCGTATGCTCCTGCACGTCCTTCAACAGGATCTGCTCGAGACCAGACGGTTCATTCAGAAAATACGATTTGCCTTTAGCGGACGTCGCGATCTTCTCGAGATAGGCCCGGTTCACGTCCTGGCCCAGGCCGACAGTGGAGATGGTAATACGGTTATTCGATGCTTCGCGCGACAGTGAAAGGCTGTCACCCTCCTCGGAGATACCGTCGGTGAGCAGCACGATGTGCTTGTAGACGGCGTTCTGATACAGGATTCTGCGGTATGCCTCGGTGAGGGCGGGAGCGATCTGCGTGCCGCCATCAGGCGTGATGCCGGCGATAAGGCGCTTGATCAGGGAGCGGTCTTCGGCGCGGCGGAGAGGCACCGCCCATTGAAATGAGTTGTCGAAGATAAGCACGCCCACCTGGTCGATGGGTCGAAGATTGTCAATTACCCCGATTGCCGCGAGGCGCGCCAGTTCCATCTTCTTGCCTTCCATGGACGACGATTTGTCGATGATCAGGATGACGCAGGTGCCTTCCGGCGTACGCGGCGGAGCGAGCTTGGCGGGCAACGCGCGGTCGAGCGGATCGTCGGCGGGCTTGTTCTCCACATAGACGTTGCGCTCACCCGCAATCCACAGCAGCCCGCCACCTTCCTGAACGAATTTCTCGAGTTCCTGCTTGCGGTTTTCCGGGATGGATTCGAGGTCCCAATTGTTGAAGATCACGAGCTGGTAATCGTCGAATTTCTCCGGCACGTCGGCCGCCAACTGGACCACGAACTGGCTGGACTCGAGCGTTTTTTGCAGATGTGCCTCGGTGCCCGCGGGATCATGTGTGATATAAAGGGCGCGCGGCAGCCGGATGGTCACGGCTTGATCGAAGCGGGCTTGCCCCAGGCCTGTACCGCTGATTTTGCCCGCCAGGTCTACGGCGCCGGTGGCGGTCACGCTGGCACGCACGCGCAGATGATTCTCACCAGGCTCGAGCGTGACGTCGCTCAGGCCCAGCGTCTTGCCTTCCGCGGTGATCTCCAGCCGAGCGGCAGCACGGCGCGGCGCGTTTACGGTGACGTCGACCGGGAAGCGCTCTCCGCTGAACACGAGCGAAGGAAGACTGATGGACTCGACGCGCAAGTCCGGGGGCGGAGTGCCCGCCAACGCATAGGTGTCGATCGGAATCCCGAGTTGCTGCGCCTGCCATGCCGCGCGAGCCACGCTGCCCAGATTTTCGTTACCATCCGAGATCAGCACCACCCGGCGCACCATGCCGGCGGGCAGAGTGCCGATAGCTTCGCGGATGGCGGCTTCGAGATCGGTGCCATGCCCGGCATCGCCCGCGGTGTAGTGCAGCTTCCAGGATCTTCCGCCCTCCTGCGGAGCCGCCTTGCGCGCCGAGCGTGCAAACGGGATCACTTCGGTCCAGTGACGGCCGCGCGCGTGCGCGATTTCAGTGGCCAGCGATGAGGCGCGCTCCAGATCCTTCGGCGTGACGCTGCGGGAAGTGTCGGCCAGGACAGCCACTGCCACCTTGGTATCGAAGAATGTGAGACGTGGTTGGGCGAGCGCCAGGATGATGGCGAGAAATGCGCCCGTCTTGAGCAGCAGCGCGCCGCGGCGCAGTGTTGCGCGCCATTCACGGATGGCCCACCCAACGGGCGCAAGAGCGAAAATCAGGATCCAGACGCGATCGAAACTCATGGCGTCACGATGCTTTCTTCACGCCCGGCCGCAGCACGGCGACTCGCGCCTTTAAGCGCCGCATTCGACCCTCAGCGCGGCCGAATAACAGCCATTCCACCAGTAGGCCGATTCCGCCCAAAATGGCGAGCGTCTGCCACAAGTCTCTGGAGAAGCCAACGGTTTCGCGGAACGCCGGAATGCCGCGCCTCACGCCGGGCGGGATCTCCCATCGCGCATCCCACATTTCGGGCAGGGTGAGCGAATACACGGTCTCGCGGTCGGCTGCCAGCACGCGCACGGTTCCCGGCGTTCCGGAGAAGAAACGCAAAGTATGGCCGCGCGTGGTGAAAGGCGCGGGTGTTCCGTCCTGCTCGAGGACGCGGACTTCTTCGGGGCGAATATCCGGGTCGAGCTCCGTGGTCACGGTCCCGGCACTATCTGCCGCTGCCGACGTGCGCCGGAAAAGTTCGGGCGCCATCCAACGCAGAATGTTGCCGAATAGAAGCGGCGTGGCCAGTTCGTAGCGTAAATCGGAAAGAGCCGGGTGAAAGCCGAATACCACGGTCTTGTTCTTGCCGGTGCGCGCCACGATGATCGGGCCGTTCTGAACTTGTCCGATTTTTATATCATCCGGCGCGGCCTCAAAGACGTAGGTGGAGGCCAGGCGTAAGCCTTTGGCGCGCAGACCGGCGCACAGCGGATTATCCGCACACCACCGTTCGAAAGAAACGCCTTCGAGTCGCGCGCGGACCGGAATGGGGGAGGCTCCCTCGGGCGGCTCGATCCAGATGGCGTTCGAGGCCGGCGGCTGCGGCGGCCGGAAGCGATCCAGAATGACTAATTCGTCGATGGGACCGGCCTGATATTCGCTGGTCGGGCGGAATATCACGTGGACGCGCGGAATGGCCGTGAAGACGGGACGCAGCAAATCGGGCTCGTTGGAATAGACCACCACGGTCAGGCTCGGCTGCGGAGGAAGCTCGAGCACCGCGTGATCATCGGCGGGAAACCCGTCGTGCGGTAGCAGTGTGGCTTCTAGCAGGCCGGCGGCGCGTGTACGATATTCAAACATGGCTTCGCGCTCTGAGCGCGGTGGAACGGTCAGCCGGCGCGCGCCCGCGGGAGAGCCTCCGAAGCGCAGCCCCAGCGTCACCGTCCTAGACAAAGCGCCGTAGTTACGGACGGAAGCGAAGATGTCCCAGACGTCGGGATCTTTCGTGGACCGGCGCACGCCGATCTTGCGCAAGCCGCAGTTCTCGGCCGAATCCGCAACCGGCAGGAAGCGCAGATTCTTCGGCGAAGGCGCCACCGACGGATGCGGCTCGGTGGCCACACGTCCTGGTCCCACGTAGACGATTTCACCGATACGATGCGTGCCGAGCGCTTGTTCCTGACGCGCGAACGCCAGCGCAAGATCCAGGTTCAAGGCCGTTGCGCCGGGTTCGGAGGCCGCCACCGCCTGCTCGAGTTTGGCACGGTCCGATTCAAACGCCGTGGCGGGCGTGGTCAACGCATCGGCGCGCACCAGCATCACGCGATCGGATGCAGGCACGGATTTCAGATACGCTCTGGCTCTGTCTCGCGCTTCGTCCATCAGCGTGCGGCGGCCTCCCGTCGTTGACGCCATCCAGGCCGAGGTATCGAGGATCAGGACATGATCGCGGGGCATGGCCAGCGGGGTTCCCAGCCGCAATTGCGCGATCGCCAGCAGCAACAGCAGCATGCTCAGGAGTTGCAGGATGAGGGAAAGCGGCTGCTGAATTCTTTTGCGCTTCTTCACCACCGCCGGCTGCTCCGCCGCTACCCAGAAGCGCAGTGTCGCCACCACCTGCTTGCGCCGCGAGCGGCCCAGCAGATACAGCAACACCATGGTGACCGAAATGGTTCCGAACAGGGCCAGGAACTGCGCGAGCGAAAGATTCAGAAAATACATCAGGCAATCACTCGGGAGCGTACCAGTGAGCCGAATATGATGTCCTCAATCGGCATCCCCGTGGACACGCCCACGTAACGTCCGCTGTTGCGCAGGGCGACCTGCTGCAGCTCGGCGGCATAGGCATCAAACGCGCGCATATACGATTCACGCGCGGCCTCGTCGAACTGCAACTGCAACCGGGATTCGGTTTCGGCGTCCACCAAATCGAGCTCGCCAACCCAGGGTGGTGTGCGGTCGTCCTCGGACCAGACCTGGACCAGCAGCAGCTCGTGACCGAAATCGGCCAGATATTGCAGCGGCTTCACGCAGCCGGCATCGTCCAAAAAGTCGGAAATGATCACCAGCAGGCCGCGCTGCGGATGTGCCGCCATGAACTGGCGCACGATTTCGAGAAAACTGGTCCGGCCTTCGGTTTTCAGGCCGCTCAAGTACTCGATGACCGGGCTGAAACGGTGACGGCCGCCGCCGCATTGTATGCCCTCGCCTAATCGCGAGCCGAACGGCTGGAGGGCAATAGTATCCAGCCGGACCAGGCCCACGTAACACAGCGCCGCAGCCAGTTTGCGCGCGTAATCGAATTTGAATCCGGCCTCGGAGCTCATCGACTGGCTGGTATCGAGCAGCATGCGTACAGGGACGCGCGGCTCGATCTGAAACATCTTGAGAAACATTTTCTCGAGCCGCAGAAAGGCACGCCAGTTTACGGCGCGCAGATCGTCGCCGTGATGGAAATGGCGATGGTCGAGAAACTCCTGGCCGCCGCCGGCGAAGCGCGAGCTGTTGTGACCACCCACCAGGCCGTTGAACGATTTCTGCCAATGGATGGTCAGGCGCTCCAGTTTCTCCAGAAACTGGCGGTCGAGCAGGGGTGTCGAAGCCATGGCGGAGTTACGCCGCGGACGCGTGTTCCGCCACTCCGCGGATAATGGCCGTCAGGATGGAGTCGGGGGTCTGCCCATCCGCGTGGGCGTCGAAATTCAGAATGATGCGGTGGCGTAGGACGGCGGCTGCGACGGCGTCGACATCCTCCAGACTCAAGTGATAACGGCCGCGCATCAGAGCACGCACCCGCCCGCATTCCACAAGGGCTTGTGCGCCGCGCGGCGAACTGCCATAGCGGATATATTTCTTCGCCAGCTCGTGCGCTTCGGTCTGCTCCGGCTGTGTCGCCATCACCAGTTGAATCGCGAACTCTTGCACGTGCGGCGCCACCAGCACCTCGCGGCAAACCGATCGTACTTCAAGAATCTGATCGCGGTCCAGCACCGCGTGCACCTGTTCTTCCTGGGTCTGGATGGTCCGCTCGACGATCCGATTGAGCTCCTCGCGCGACGGATAGCGCACCAGAATCTTCATCAGAAAACGGTCGAGCTGTGCCTCAGGCAACGGGTACGTTCCTTCCATTTCGATGGGATTCTGCGTGGCCATCACCAGGAACGGTGCTTCCAGTTCGTGCGTGGTATTGCCGCTGGTTACCGTCCGCTCCTGCATGGCTTCGAGCAGGGCGGACTGCGTCTTCGGCGTGGCGCGATTGATTTCGTCGGCCAGAACGAGGTGTGCGAAGATCGGCCCCGGCTGGAAGCGCAGCGATTTCGAACCGCGGTCGCTGGTCTCGATAATCATGCTGCCCACAATGTCCGCGGGCATCAGGTCCGGAGTGAACTGGATGCGCGAATACTTCAGTTGCAAGGCGCGCGCCATGGTGCGCAGCAGTGTAGTCTTACCGAGGCCGGGCACGCCTTCGAGCAAAACATGGCCCGCGGCAATCAGGCAGATAAGTACACCTTCGACCACATCCTGTTGACCGACAATCACCTTCGCGATTTCATACCGGACCTCGTTTAGCCGGGAAACCGCCTGTTCGAGCCGTGCATCGGACGCCACGACTTTATTGTAGTGCATGGGTGTATGCCTCGGCCTGAGGGCAGTGTGTAAGAATCAAACTCATGACGCAAGCGCGCGGGCCGGTGGTATCGTCGATCGCGGCGCTCGGTAGCGTGGTGGCGGCGATGAGCTGTTGCCTGCCGGTGGGAACGTTCCTTCTGGCTGCGGGAGCCGCGGGCGCGGCGCGCGTCCTGAACCCCTTGCGGCCGTGGCTGTTCGGCGTCTCGATCGCCGCGTTGATCCTCGGCTTCGTGCAAGCGTACGGGCGCTCCCACTGCTCGCTGCGGCGGAATCCGGTCAGCCTCGGGCTGCTCTGGATTTCGGCGGCCCTAGTTCTGGTAATGCTGTTATTTCCGCAGGCCATCGCCGGTTTTCTGGCGGACCGGTTGCCGTCGGGGAGCGTGAAATGAAGCGCAGGTCCATCGTCGGCGCGGTTATTCTGCTGCTACTCGGAGTTGCCGCGTACTATAGGTATGCTCCGGGCCAAGCGCCTGCGGGACAACCGCCGCTCTCGAATCTCGATCAGGCCGCGTTCGAACAGCAGTTCCGGAGGGCGGCAGCGGGTCCGCGCGTTCTAATCCTGCTCTCGCCAACATGAGCGGCGTGTTTGCGGGGGGCCTCCGCAATCCAATCCGCATTGAGTCTGGCGCACAATCCGCATTTGCGGGTTTTTGTCGTATGGGAGCCCATGCTGCCAACAGATTGGGGGCCGCCATCGACGGGCACGCTGGCAAGGGTCCACGATACGCGCGCGGCTCAATTCTGGGACAAGGAACACGCGCTGTCGAAAAGTCTGGGCGGTCCCGAGCATGCGCCGAAGGGGAGCCGCGCCGACAAGATTGAGTTTCATATGCGGCGATATATCTGGGACTTCGTGGCGATTTACCCGGCGGGATCGGAGACCCCGTCATTCACCGGCGCGCCCATTATCAGCGTGGTGAGTGACGTGCACGAAGAGATGGCGCGCGTGTCGCGAGACTAACGGTCTGTGACCGCGATGATCGAAATCTGCTCGACCATCGGCGCGTGGCCTGAGGCATCGCGTTTGCGTTCGACCGGCGCGAGCGGCGCGATCGTGGTGCGGGCCGGCGGCGCCGCGCCGAAGTACTTGGCATACACGCCGTTCATCTTGCCGAATTCCTCGAGATTATCCACGTAAACATTGCTGGCCACTACGTTCGAGAAATCGAGCCCGGCTTCTTCCAGGCCGTCCAGCAGATTGCGCATGGTCTGGCGGACCTGATCCTCCACGCTCTCGGCGAAAACGCCGCCGTTCGGGCCGGGAATGAAACCCGATTTCGCCGAGCAATAGAATGTGTCGCCGGCGAACACGCATGGGCTCGCGGTCGGGCTGGGCGGCATGTTTTTGGGCCGCACGGCGCGGCGCTTGGACAGATCGGCGATGGCCACGCCAGTGAATTCGATGTTGGCGTCGTGGGGCAGTGACGAGACTTCGATAGTGGCGCGGCCCGGCGTGTTGCCGAATTCGAAACGGCTCGCGTAGGCGCGGTTCATGGTCTGCATCGGCACCTTCGCCGTGAGATACGGGTTCACGAACACAACATTGGCAAACTCCATACCCGCGGCGGCGAGCACCTGGTGGAATCGGTCGAGCGCGAGCGTGACCTGGTCGCCAGGGTCAGCGGGGATCTTGCCGGTTTCCGGATCGCGTCCCTGCTGTCCGGAAATGTAGAGCCGGTCGCCTACTTGAATTCCCGGCGTAAGCGGTGCGCCGCTCTTATAACCCGCCGGCACGATCAGCTTCTTGCGCGCCAGATCGCGCACCGCAACTGCATTGATCTCGACGGGCGTATCGGTCGGCAGATGATGAATCCCGAGCGTGGCGCGGGCCGGCGGGTTGCGCGGGAAGTAATGCGCGTAGACGCGGTTCATGGCGTCGTAGTTGGCCATGTTCTCGAGATACACATGCGTGTAGACCACGTGTTCCATCGTGAGGCCGGCGGTTTCGACGATCATTTTCATGTTTTCGAGACACTGCGTCACCTGCTCGTCGAAAGTCGCGGGCATCTGGCCGTCCAGGCGGCGCGCGCCCTGACCGGACACATAGAGGAAATCACCCGCGAGAATTCCCGGGCTGTAGGGGCCAACCGTCTTCACCCCCGGCGGAAAAATGACACGTCGTTCGGCCAGCGCGTTCGCGGCCAGCAGGAGAACCAGCGCCCAACAATATTTCATGCTTTGTATACGCTCCAGAAGACGTCGCGGAATTTGGACATGTCGCGGTCGGTGCCTATTGAGACCCGCAGGAATTTATTCATGGGCGGGAACGGCCGTCCCACGGCGACGCCCTTCGCCGGCATGGCGGAGATGAACTCGCGGGCATCGCGGCCCACGTCGATCATCATGAAGTTGGCTTGCGGCTCGATGTAGGGAACGCCGCGATCGCGCAACCAGGCGCACAACTCGCGGCGGATACGGATAAGTTTCGTCCGGCGCTCGGGCAGTAGCGTCTTCGATTCGGCGAGCGCCGCCACCACCGCGCGCACCGTGACAATTGAGATCACGTTGTTGCGGAATGGCGCCATTTTGGCGATAAGCTCCGGCGGTGCGCAGGCGAAGCCCGCACGCAATCCGGCCATGCCGTAGATTTTCGAGAACGTGCGCGTCACTACGACATTCTTGCCCTGCCGCACGTAGCCGAGCGCGCTTTCGAAATCCGGCGAGTCGGCAAAATGCGAGTAGGCCTCATCGATCACGACGACCGTGTTGGGCGGCAGATTGTCGATCATCCAGGCGACGTCCTTCTTGGGCGCGACCGTGGACGTGGGGTTATTCGGGTTGCACAGGTAAATCATCCCCCCACCGGACTTGCCGGCCTCCTCCACCAACTTTTTGACGTCCGGAACGTAAGGCGGCTCAAGCCTGGTGCGCAGGACTGTGCGTCCGAGACCTCGCGCGGCGATGTCCACCGGACCCTCATAGGTGGGCTCGACCGTAATCAACGGGCGCGTGGGCGACGTGAAAGCATCAATGGCGGCGTGCAGCACTTCGCTCGATCCCGCGCCGACCAAAATCTGCTCCGGCGCCAGATCCTCACTGCGCGCCAGCGTGGCGTAGAATTCGCCGAACTCCTGGTAATGGTAGCGGCCTCCCTCGGGCAGCACCTTGATCATGGCTTCGATGGAGGATTGCGGCGGGCCGTCCGGATTTTCGTTGGCGTTCAGCCAGGCCATGTCCGGCGGGAGCGTGCCGTGAATCGCCGCACGCTGCGCATAGGCCGCCTCCGGCAACATACGCCCAGCCATGGCCGCGAAGCTCATGCCTGCAAAACCGCGGCGAGTCAGCATATTTAACCTCCTCTATCGGGGTTCATCATAACATCCGATAACCTTGCGTAGCGAATCACATAGCGCCATTCTGGATGGTGCGATTGTTTTTCAGGTTCGTGGCGTTTGCAGTGTGGACTTTAGAATAGGTCTCAGGAGGCCAAGTGTGAAAAAACTTTCACTCGTGCTCTTACTTAGCTGGCAGATCTTACGGGCGGACACACCGGGAATCCGGGTGGTCAACGGCGCATCGTTCATGCAGGATACCAGCCTCGCGCCGGGAGCGATTATCTCGATTTTCGGCCCGAGCCTGGCCAACACCACGGCCACGGCTCCCGATTTCTCGAATCTTCCCACCACGCTCGGAAATGTCACGGTAAGCGTCGGCAGCACCCAACTGCCGCTGTTCTTCGTCACGTCCACGCAGATCAACGCCTGGATTCCTGCGTCCATCGCCCCGGGACACTACACGCTCACTATCCAATCGCCAACCGGAAGGCTAACCAAGGATATAGTGCTGGCGGCGCATTCAAGTCCGGGAATTTTTTCCGCGTTCGGCACCGGGACTCGAGACGGCGCCATTCAGAACGGCGTGACTTACGCGCTTGGCCCGTTCACGCCCACCACCAACGGCGCACCGACGTATCTCACGATCTACACGACGGGCCTTGATCTTTCGACACCGCCTACCGTGACCGTCGGCGGGGTCAGCGTTCCGGTGACTTTTTATGGCGTTACGCCGTGCTGCCCGGCGCTGCAGCAGGTGAATGTGAAGTTGACGCAGGACTTGGCGGGCGCGGGGCGCGTGGAATTGGCGATCAATTCCGGAGGCAAGATCAGCAATATCGTGGAGGTTGTCATTCTTCCCAATCCCGGCCAGGGTCCATCTCCCCCGAGCGGAGAAAACCAGTCGCGCAGCCGGGAAGTTTCGAATATCGCATACATACCGCGCACGAGTCTGGCGCTGGTGACCGATGAAAACGACGACGTGGTGCGTGTGGTTGATATCCAGAAACGCCAGGTGATCCGTACCCTGACGCTGCCCGAAGGCGCGCAGCCGGTGGCGATCGCGGTCAATGATTCAGGAACGCTTGGAGTTGTGGCGGAACGCGATCGCGGCAAGGTAGCCATTCTCAACCTGATCGACTTCGTGGTCTCAGCCGAAGTCGTGGTGGGCAGCGGACCCACTGATGTAGCGATCACAGGCAGCACGGCGATCGTCGCCAACCAGGATAACGACACGGCTTCGATCATCGACCTCACCTCGAACCATGTCACGACGGTGAACGTGGGGCGTGGCCCGCGCGGGGTAGCAGCGGATGCGACCTTGGGCAAGGCCTACGTCACGAATCAGGATGACGGAACCATCAGTGTGATCAATTTGAACAATCTTGTGGCGGCGCCGGCGTTGATCACGCTGCCGGGCGCTGCACGGCCCGCGTTGATCGGGCTGATACCGTCGCTGAAGATGGCGGTGGTAACCGTGCCAAGCGTCAGCGCGAGCGCCCAAGTCCTCACTGTAAACCTGGAAAACGGCTCTGCCGGAACGCTGGCCGTGAACGCTGCCCGCAATGGCGGCGCAACCGGCCTCGCCGTGAACGTCACCACGGTGTATTTTGCCGATCAAACCGGAGGTGCGGTGACCATCGCGCCTATGGGAGTCAAGAGCGGATTCGCGCCGGTCACGGTGAGCGTGGATCTGGGTGCGCGCGCGGTAGCGGTGGATTTGGCCGACAACTTGCTGCTGGTGGCCAGTGAAGGCACAGGCACCATCGTGCTCTTGGATCTCGCCACAAACAAAGTTACAGGGCGTATCAATGCGGTGCGGAGTGAGCATGAAGTCGATAGCGGCAATCACAATAACCACGACGACCGCATCACCGCGGCGACTGCGCCCACCATCACCTCGATAGATCCGGGTAACGCCGCCGCCGGCACAACGTTCACGCTTACGGTTCATGGCACGAATCTGCAGGGAGCGGACAATATCTTTTTCGTCGATCCCGCGACGCTGCCCGGCCACGGCAACGGTCACGTCCAGACGGAAAATGACGAGCGCATGCACAGCCCGTTCGGTATTCCCGATACAAACATCACGGTAAGCAATATCCAGGCAAACAGCGCCGGAAACTCGTTGACCGCGACCGTCACGATTGCGAAAGCCGCCGCCAGAGGCCAGCAGCGCGTAGTCCGCGTGGAGGCGGTCAACGGCGATACCAGTTGGACGGCATCGTCCGCCAACACATTGACGATCAATTGAATGTGAGTCCGGTAAACCGGTCCGCATAAGGGAGCAACCGGGCAACGCGGCAACAGCTGGCGCGAGGGCGCGGGGTCTCTGCCACACTACGGCGTAGCCCCACGCTACAAATTTGTCGTTACCCCGTAGAACGTTTCCGACAACGCCCCGTTTTTTGTAGCGCAGGTCCACGCGTTTTTTGCGGGGACCTGCGGCCGTTTCGTTAGGTCAAAAACCCGCTACCCGCCCTGAACGGCGCCTGTGACGTATAGTCATGGGCGTGGATCGTCATGCGCCTGAATGACTCCCGCTGGATCTACGCCCCGGCGATTTTTCTCAGCTCCACCCTGATATTCCTTTTGCAGCCAATCGCAGCCAAGGCTATTCTGCCCTGGTTCGGCGGATCCGCCGGGGTGTGGACGGCGTGCATGCTCTTCTTTCAGGTCGTGCTTCTGCTGGGCTATCTGTACGCATATGGCGTCACGCGATTTCTGGGCAGCCGGGCGCAGACGGTAGTGCACCTGGCGCTGCTGATCGTGAGCCTGGCAATGCTTCCTGTGAATCTGGCAAATCGGGGAAACTTCACAAGCGTGGATCATCCGGTGCCGCGGATTTTGGTAGCCCTGGGAGTTTGCATCGGTCTGCCGTATTTCGTGCTCTCCACTACCGGGCCCTTGCTACAGACCTGGTACTCCCGCAGGACACCGGCAAGCTTTCCTTACCGCTTGTTCGCATTGTCCAACCTGGCTTCGCTCGTGGCCTTGTTGGTCTATCCGTTGGGCATCGAGCCGATGTTGTCTCTCAGCCGCCAGTTCCTCGCGTGGTCGGGCGCATACCTTGGATTTTTCTTACTCACGGCCGTCGCGACATTGCGCGGCACCGAGAACGAATCGCCGGGAGAACAGCAGCGTACCAACGGTTCCGTCTTGCAACCACTCGTGTGGATCCTGCTGGCGGCGTGCCCTTCGACGCTTTGGCTTGCCGTTGCCAATCACCTCAGCCAGGAGGTAGCGGCGGTTCCGTTCCTGTGGATTCTCCCCCTCGGCGTGTATCTGTTGAGCTTCATCCTGTGCTTCGACCGGATGGGCTGGTACCGCCCCCCGGTATACCGCTGGATCTTGCCGGTTGCCTGGCTCGCGATGGGTTTTCGATTGGCACGCCAGGGCGTGATCGGCGGTCTTCGCTGGGAAATCCTCCTGTTTTCGGCGGCGCTGTTCGCGTGCTGCATGTTCTGCCACGGCGAACTGGCCGGTCGAAAGCCCGAGCCCCGGCAGGGCCTGGCATTTTTCTACCTGATGGTCGCCACCGGTGGCGCTCTCGGCGCGGTGTTCGTGGGTTTCATGGCCCCGCACATTTTCAACACGTATCTGGAACTCCCGCTCGGGATCGCCCTCTGCATCATTCTGGGCGTGGCGCTGCTCTATGGATATTCCTCTCCCCGGCATCTGGCGCGTTTGATGGTCGTCGCGACGCTCGCGTTCGTGGTAGCCACGCAGTTGCATCCCGGGGGCCAAACCCTGCTCCGGGTACGGAATTTTTACGGCACGTTGCAGGTAACGGAGACAGGCGCGGAGGCAATCGCGGCGCGTGCTCTCTACAACGGGACCATTCTCCACGGCATTGAGTTCTCCGCGCCCGGCCGAAGCCGGCTCACCACCACGTACTACGGGCCGCAGTCCGGTGCCGGCCTGGTGCTGCAATCGCGTCTGCCGTCGCAGCAACGCGTGGGCGTCATCGGGCTGGGTGCCGGAACTCTGGCGGCGTATGGCCGCGCCGGAGATTACTTCCGTTTCTATGAGATTAATCCCGCCGTGATCCGGATTGCGTCCGAGCACTTCCGTTTTCTCAAGGAGTCGGAAGCCAAGACTGAGGTCGTTGCCGGAGACGCGCGCCTGGCGCTTGAGCGCGAGCCGGCACAAGACTTTGACGTGCTGGTGCTGGATGCCTTCTCAGGCGACGCCATCCCGGTTCACCTGCTCACCCAGCAGGCTTTCGAAATCTATTTCCATCATCTGCGCCCCGGCGCGATTATCGCCGTACACGTAACGAATAAGTATCTCGATCTGGCATCCGTCGTCGACGGAATCGCGGGCGCAATCGGTAAGCAGTCGCTGTTCATCCACAGCGTGGCGGACAGGCAGCGCGCCACCTACGAAGCGGACTGGAGCCTGGTGGCGAAGGATCGCGGGACACTACGGAGCTTCGAGGCGCTCAGCCGCCCGCTGACGGCGGCTCGCCGCTTCGAACCCTGGACGGATCAATACAGCAACCTGTTCCAGATCTTGAAATAGTGCAGCGTGCCACGATCGTCCCGCGCGGACTATACCAGTTTGCGACCGATGATCGCGTAATCGAGGCCGCCGAAAAACGCATCGCGGAAATCGTTCGGGAGCGAGGCCAGAGCTGGCATCGATTCGATGGCCGGAGAGCGCGGATGCACCTCGATGCGCCCGATCCCGTACTCTTCCATGTAGAACGAGAGCAACGCGTGCGGAATCGGGCGCCGGTGCGTGGGATCCAGATAGAAATGCGTGGCGAAGATCGCCAGGCACTGCGGATTGGGTGTCTCGATGGCGATCACACCGCCGCGCGCCAGCTTCTGCGCAGCCAGCCGGATCATCTCCGGCAGACGATTGGGCGGGAGATGCTCCACCACCTGTGCGCTGAAAATGCCGTCGAGCGAAGCGTCGGCTAAGCCATCGAGGTAGGTGAACAGGTCCGCGACTTCCGCCTGCAATCCTATGCGCCGGCAGCGGTCGACCGATTCGGCGCTGAGGTCGATGCCGCGCGCCGGCACACCGGCCTCGCGCATCACATCGAGAAATTCACCGCGCCCGCAGCCAATGTCCAGCACGTCTTTGCGGCCTGCGAAATACGGCAGGTAGAATTTTTGCCCGCTCTTGACGTAGTCTTCCGAGCCGCGGAAACGCTCGGCGAAGCGGCCATAGTCGAACGGCAATGCGTCCTCGGCGGCCGGAGCCGAGGGCGGTTGCGCCGACGCAATTCCCGGCTGGGCAGACGTCCCGGCGCGCTGCCGGATCACACGGAGCTCGGTGTGGATCAATGCTTCATATTCGACTCGGATGTGTTCCAGATCGGCCCAAAGCCGCTTCTGGATTTCAATATTGGCGCGGTCGAGCTGGGATTTCACGAGCTCGCGGAAATTGCTTTCGATCAGCGTGACACGATGCTGAAACGCGCCTTGCAGCTCCGCAATGCCGCGCAGAAACTGGGCCTCGTGGGAGGTGAGGTTGCGCTCCCACTCCGTGCGCCATGTGGCCCAGTGGGCGCGCATGTCCTTGAACTCCCGCGGCAGTCCGTCGAAGGCCGCCAGCAGGCGGTTCATTTCATTTAAGGCGTCGAGCGTGGACTCCACGCATGCCATCACTTCGCGATTGAACACGATCTGATCGCGTACAAACCACCCCAGCCCGCGCGCGATCGTGCGCTTGAAAATCTGTATAACCGCGTTCAGGGGCCCGGATGCTCGCGGATTAACGCTGCCGATGGCCGCCACTTTGGCTTCGGCGGCATCACGAGCGTGCACCAGGGGCATCAGATCGGCCACCGGCGATAGCGACGTGCCGTCCGTCGCCTCGGGATGGCGCGCGCGCACCCGCTCGCGAATTTCGCGCAGCAGCTCGGCCAGCTCCTCGGTTTTCAGGACGTCGTTATTTGGCTCGGGCGCCACGTTTTCGGCTCCATGTCGCGGTCACTTTGGCGTGCAGCCCGCCACGCGGCGTGAACTCACCCACGACCACCGCCGAGACCGGCCTGGCTGCGGCCACCACGTCGCGCAAGAAACGGTTCACCACGTTTTCATAAAAGACGCCGAGATTCCGGTAGGCGAGGACGTACATCTTCAGCGACTTTAGCTCCACGCAAAGCTTGTCGGGCGTGTAACGCAGCGTCAGCTTGCCAAAATCCGGCAACCCCGTCTTGGGACAGACCGAGGTGAACTCGGGGACCACAATTTCGATCTCGTAACCGGCGAACTGATTAGGCCAGGTCTCGATTTCCGGCAGCGGCGCATCGATACCCGCCTGCGCGTGCTCATCGGTGTATGCCTTCTTCATTTTTTTACCAGCGCGCGGGAAAGCAGGTCGAGGAACAGGCCGACGTCGGTCACCACGCCAACCGCCTGTCCGGTGCCGCGGTCGCTCACCTTGGTGGCCACTGCCGGGTTGATATCCACGCACACGATTTTGACCCAGCTCGGCAGCATATTGCCAGTGGCGATCGAGTGCAGCATGGAGCCCAGGCACAGCACCAGCCCCGCGCCCTTCAGGTGCTCGGCGTAAGCATCCTGCGCCGCATTCATATCGGTAATGGTATCGGGCAGCGGCCCGTCATCGCGCAAACTTCCCGCCAGCACGAACGGCACGCCCTTCTTGACGCACTCGTACAGGACACCCGACCGCAGCCGCCCACTCGCCACCGCGTTTGCGATGTTTCCGCAGTGATAAATCGCGTTAATAGCGCGCATGTGGTTGCGGTGCCCATGTTCTTCCTGGCGCCCATCGGCCAGGCGAACGCCCAGCGATGTGCCGAACAGCGCCGCCTCCACATCGTGCACGCCCAGCGCGTTGCCACTGAGCAGCGCATGGACGAAGCCGCTGCGGATGAGCTCGGTCAGGCCCTTTACGCCGCCCGTATGCACCACCACCGGCCCGGCAACGGCCACCACTGTCAGCCCCTGCTCGATGGTCTGCTCAACGAGCGCAGCCGTCTGTCGCACCGCCGTTTCAACCTGGCGCTCCGATGAGATGCCGTTGCTCATGAACGCGAATGCCAACCGGTCGCGCTCCTTCGATTCCGGCACCACGCGGATGCCGCGCATCCCGACCACAACCTGATCGCCCGTCTGCAAATCGCGCATGCGGCGGCATACGGCGCGTCCGTCTGCCACGACGATGCACGCATCCATGCGCTGGCTGCCCACTTCGATCCATTGCTGCCCATGCCGAACCAACGTGCGGTGATTGGTGGTGGAGTAAAAATCGTCCGGCGCGCACCGGTCCCGCTCGACCGTACGCAGCTGCGCGTCGCCGGAATCCACGGGCGAGCATCCGAGGCCGAGCAACTGCTGCAGCAGCCGGTCCATGGTGGCCTGTTCGGTCGACTCGACCTTCAGCCGCAGATACGATGGCTCACTATTGGTGCGCCCGACGCGGAACTCCTCGACCTCGAACCGTCCGCCGAACTCGACCACTTGGTCGAAGATCTGCTCCATGATGTGGGAATCGATCAGGTGCCCCTGGGCCTCGACAACTTCTTGAAATTGCATGAATTCTAATTCTAACCGCAGGGCAAGTGTCAGGTGCTAGGTGTCAGGTTCAGCAGACTGAAGTTCGCTGGCACCTAACACCTGGAACCTAAAACCTTTCCCCTACGCCCTCGTCAGGAAAATCGGCAGGCCGCTCTTGTTTTCATAGTTCGGCCGGTAGCGGTCGGTGTTGTACATCGTTTCCACGTCCACCTTGCGCGACCCGAGTTTCGGATCGGGAATGGGCGCTGCCGCGTAACAGCCGCCGGAGATGGCCATCATGAGGCCGTGCTGGCCGCGCTCGATGCACCCCATGGCCATGCCGGCGAAAGTGGAAGCGACCATCTTGTCCACAAAGTCCGGGCTGCCGCTGCGCAGGTCGTATGTCAGATCGCTGACGATCGTCTCTTCGCCGGTTCGGCGCTTGATCTCATCGCTCAGATCTTCGCCGACGTTGGCCTTTTTCTTGTGGCCGTACGCATCCGCCTCGCCGGTTTCCCGCACCTGATAGCCCTGCCATTCCGCGCCTTCGGAAAGGACCACTAGCGAGTAGTTGCTGGGGTTGTTCTTCTTGTCCCTCACCAGCAGGTCGATGAGCTTTTGCAGATCGAACTTGTATTCAGGAAGGCAGCAACGTGTCGAAGTCACGTAGGCCGTGTAGAGGGCGGTGTAGCCGGCATCGCGGCCAAAGATGCGGAAAATACCGATGCGCTCGTGTGAGCCGACCGTCGTGCGCTGGCGCCCGATGGCTTCGGTCGCGCGCGTGATAGCCGTCGAAAATCCGATGCAGTACTCGGTGTTCCGCACGTCGTTGTCCATGGTTTTTGGAATGGCGATCACCTTGAATCCGGCGTGGTCTAGTTTCGCCGCATAGCTCAGCGTGTCGTCACCGCCGATGGCAACCAGGTATTCCAGTTCCAGTTTCTCCAGGTTCTTCAGCACCTGCGGTGTCAGGTCGTAAACCGTGGCGGTTTTGCCATCCTTGGTTACCTGTGATGAAGGGAAGCTCGCCGCGCCGAGAAAATCCGGAACCTTCTTCATCTTGGCGGGATTAGTACGCGTGGTGTGCAGGTAGGTACCGCCGGTGCGATCGATGGTTCGTGTGTTGCCGCGGTCCAGCGGCAGAATATAGCGCGCGTGGCTGGCGGGATCTTCAAGATTGACGTGCGTCAATCCTTCCCAGCCGCGCCGGATGCCAATCACCTGGCACCCGATTTCGCTTCCACGATAAACCACGCTCTTGATTACCGAATTCAGACCGGGCACATCACCACCGCCCGTGAGAATCCCCACACGTTTTACAGACATCCAAACTCCCCTCTCGTTAAGTAAATTTCCATTATAAGTTCGGACCGGGGCCCGGCCGGTGGTCGCTATCCGCCGATCACCTTTTCACCGCCGAGACGCAGAGACGCCGGGAAATCCAATTTCCTGCGCTCTCGGTGTCAGTAGCCGCACCGCTGGATTTTTCTTGGCTGCCTCGGCGTCTCCGCGCCCCGGCGGTGAGCGTCTTCTGCCTTCTTAGTGACGGAGGCGGTCTACTTCCGGCGCAGGCGCTTCTTGATGTCAGGCCAGAATTCGTAAAACAGATTCGCCCCGGCATCCGCGGCGATGCTCAGCGAGCCATTGATAAATGCGTCACTTACGGTGCTTGCACTTTTCGGCATCCAGGTGTTTTGGATGAAGCCCGCGCCGTACGCGCTGCCGAAACGCCACACTGCGAAGGTTTCGCCGCCGCTATCGGTGTGGCAGATGAAGATTTGTCTGAGGGCGTCCGCCGTACGGTGCTTGACGCCGGTTCGCTTGGACTTGTAGTAGCGCGGATCCTCGCGAAGCGTGGAATCAAGTCCGAACCCGAGCACGTTGCGAACCGACGTGTATCCGGCGTTGGATGCAAACCGACGTCCATAGCCCGAGGCGCCCTGGCCCCACTCGCGCGGGTCGTTCCGTAACTGTTGGAGGCCCGAGTACGCCGCCCAGCCCAGCCACTTATCCGGCATTACGACCCGCAGTGCGTGGATGCGAAACTTATCCGCAACACCGATGGGCGGCAGCGCGCCTGGCTGAGTTTGGGCGTACACGCTCGCCGGCACGACGGCCAACGCAAAGCACACAAGTCTTAGGGATGGCTTCGTAACATTCCTTCAAGCGCGCCCACAATAAGCGGCGCGGCTTCGGGGCCAACCGAGTTCACTTCGCCATACCAGGCCTTGGGAGCACTGTTGAGCCACGGTTCCTTTTCGTCCCATTCGGCTTTGGGAATGATATACCCGATCTCGTCGTCCGCCAATCCCACCAGCATCTTGAAATCGGCGGTCATGAGTTGTTTGATCGGGGTCTCGATGGGCGCGTCGGGAAAATCGGCGCCGCCGTAGCGCTGGACGCCGCCCACGCTCAGTTCCGGATACACTTCGCCAGGCACAAGCGCGATTTCCAAGAACGCCTTGCTGCGCGAATAAAGCCGCGCCACTCCAACCGGCGTTGTGGTAGCTCCGCCCGGCATCGTCTTCTTACGGCCTTTGTAAAGATCGGCTTTTGCCGCGTGTTGGAAACCCTGGTTGGAAATCGGAATTTCGATGCGTGTCTCCTGGAATTCGATCCGGTCGGCATTCATCGTGTGGCCATTGCGAACAGCATTTGCCGCAACCTGGGCCACGCGCCTCCCGATGAGTTCCGCTTTGAGAAAGCTGTTTTCCGGCGCGGGCCTGCCGGTCGCCGGATCAGGCACGCTGGCTCCCAGCGGGGATTGCATCCCACCGACCGCGCCATTCAAAAATACCGCCACGCCGTCCAACTGCTGCTCGATCTGGCTGCAAAGGAACTGTGGATAGTCGGCTGTGATGAGCGTGTTCTTGGAGCCCATCGTCTCCGGGTGATTAGCCCAGTTCACCAGAGTACCAATGGTGTCTCCCTTCACTGTCGTGGCGCGCAGGATAATGACACCCGCGTCATGAACCTCCGGCGGACGGTCGTCATGAACGAGCGTGTCGAGGTCCGACGGGTGCGCCTGGCCCATGATCACGATTGCCGGCTTGAGGTGGCGAACCGCTTCCGCAGCCGTATGCGCCACCCGATCCACGACGAACGTGTTATACGCTTCGTTAATTCCCGACTGCCCTTCCGCGGGCCCCCATAGGCCCATGGTGTCCGGCGCCTGGTGATCGTGCGTTGCCGCCACCACCACGTTCACACTGCCCGCGGCGCTCTTCTTCTGCGTGGCCAGCCGTTTCTTTACATCCGCGCGGATCTTCTCGACATCGTCTGCAAACAGCCCGATCGAATCCACGCCGCACAGAACCAGTGTTTGGCCGGCGGCGCTCAGCGCCAGGCAGCGCGCGTACAGGGGGTCATGAATGCCAGTGGCGATGCGATTGTTGTCGAAACCCGCCATATACACTGGCCCATGCTTCCTGAGGTCCGGGGTGATTTCCGTGCGCGCCGCTCCGGCACGAATCTGCGGGCCGTGAACTTGCGCCGCAAGGGTTGACGCGCAGGCGCACACAACCGCCAATAGCGGCGCGGGCCTCCTCAAACCCACCATGCCGCCGCCGGTTGCTCCTTGATCATGATACGAGACAGAAATTCGATGCCTTTCGACAGGCCTTCATTGGGTGACAGGATGCTGTCCTCGTGCTCAATCGAGAGGACGTAATCGTACCCGAACATGCGCAGCGTCGAAATGAACTCCCGCCACCACTCCTCGCCGTGTCCGTAGCCCACGGTGCGGAAAATCCAGGCGCGCTGTCGCTCGTTGGTGTATTTCTTGGTATCGAGCACGCCGGTGGTCGGCAGGTTGCGATCGTATATCTGAGTATCTTTGGCGTGCACGTGGAAAATGGAATTACCGAGCACGCGAATCGCCGCGATGGGGTCGATGCCTTGCCAGAACATATGGCTCGGATCGTAGTTCACGCCGATGGCTTTGCCGGCGGCTGAGCGCAGGCGCAGCATGGTCTCAGGGCTATACGCGACGAACCCCGGGTGCATTTCGATGGCGATCTTGACGCCGTGGTCCTCGGCGAACTTGGCGCGCTTGGTCCAGTATGGAATGACTTTCTTTTCCCACTGCCAGTCGAGCACGTCCAGATATTCCGGCGGCCACGGGCACGTCACCCAGTTCGGATACTTGGCTTTGTCGCTGTCGCCGGGACAACCCGCGAAGTCGATCACCACCGGCACGCCCAGTTTTTCAGCCAGCAGGATGGTTTTGCGGTTGGTCTCCTGATTTTTCTTGGCAATCTCCTTATTGGGGTGTAGCGGATTGCCGTGGCAGCTGAGCGCGCTGATGCTGAAACCGTAGTCGGCAAGTTTCTGCTTGAAGTCGTGCAGATCGATTTTGTTGTCGAGCATGGAAAGCTTGCAGTGCGGGTCGCCGGGATAGTTGCCCGTGCCCAATTCGACCGTGCTGATGTTCAGGCTCTTCAGTTTTTTCAGTACGTCATCCAGCGAAAGCTGCGCCAGTAAGGCAGTGAATACGCCGACTCTCACGTGTCTCTCCTTTTTTCGGGGCGCCCCGCCCCGCGTTGCAGTTGATGTAAGCGAACAGAATATCACGGCGTGCCGTAGCGGTAATAAAATGGACCGCATGAAATCACATGTTGGACTCGGCCGCCGGGGTTTCCTGCGGTCCGCCGCGGCCATGGCCGGCGCTAGTTTCTGGGCGGACGAAACGCTCGACGCCGCCGTGCAAAATGTCAATCGGAGCTCCAGTCCTTCCGACTTGAAGATTACCGACCTGCGCGTCGCCGTGGTCAAGGACGCGCCCTTCGTTTGCCCCCTGATCCGTATCGACACCAATCAGGGCATCCACGGTCTGGGCGAAGTGCGCGACGGCGCCAGTAAGACCTACGCGCTATTGCTCAAGAGCCGCCTCCTGGGCGAGAACCCCTGCAACATCGACAGGATTTTCCGTAAGATCAAACAATTCGGCGGCGATTCGCGCCAGGCCGGCGGCGTCTGCGGCGTCGAGATGGCGCTGTGGGACCTCGCGGGTAAGGCTTATGGCGTGCCCGTGTATCAGATGCTGGGCGGTAAGTTTCGCGACAAGATCCGCTGCTACGCGGACACCACCGAATCGCACGACCCGAAGATTTACGGCCAGCGCCTGAAGGGACGCAAGGAAGAAGGTTTCACCTGGCTGAAAATGGATCTCGGCATCGACCTGTTGCATGGCACGCCGGGTACGCTCACGCATCCGCTCGGCCTCACGGAGCGGGACGTCTTCAACACGCAGCACATGTTCACCGGTTTCGAGGTTACCGAAAGGGGCCTCGCCATGATGAGCGACTTCGTGGCCGCGGTCCGCGAGCAGGTGGGCATGGAGGTTCCGCTATCGGCCGACCACTTCGGCCACATCGGCCTCAACTCCTGCATCCGCCTGGGCAAGGCTCTCGAAAAGTACAACATGGCCTGGCTGGAGGACATGATCCCGTGGCAATACACCGATCTCTGGAAGAAAATTACCGATGCGATCGATGTGCCCACGCTCACCGGCGAAGACATTTACCTGAAGGAGCACTTCATCGAGCTGGCGCGCAACCACGCGGTGGACATTCTGCATCCCGATCTCGCCACATCCGGGGGCATACTCGAAACCAAGAAGATCGGCGACGCGATTCAGGAATACGGCGTGGGGATGGCCATGCATTTCGCGGGCACCCCGGTGTCCTGCATGGCGAGCGTACACTGCGCCGCGGCCACGGAGAATTTCTTGGTGCTCGAGAACCATTCGGTGGATGTGCCCTGGTGGGGCGATCTGGTCGAGGGCATTGAAAAGCCCATCGTCAATCATGGCTTCATCACCGTGCCCGAAAAACCGGGCCTGGGAGTCACGCTCAACGATGAGGTGGTGAAGCAGCACCTGATCGAGCCCGGCTACTTCGACCCCACGCCCGAGTGGAACAAAGAGCAGTCCCACGATCGCATGTGGAGCTGAGGAAGGAGGTGAGGACAAACCGCGCGTCTCATTCACCGACCTCACCAGCTTCACCATCATGCGGGAATTGGGCATCCACCACGTACTGACTGCAGATGCCCATTTCCAGCAAGCCGGCCTCGGCTTTCATCGGCTGCCGTAGCGTGACTACCGCCCCGCCCGGTGAGCCGCTGCGGTTGCCGCCGGCGGATCGTCCGGATCGTCGGGCACCACCGGCTGCGTTGTTACAGGAGCCCCGCGCAGCACATCATTCGCAAAGAAAAACTTCCCATCCATCGGCACCATCATCACCTGCACCTTGTCCGACAGCCGCTCGGCAATGATCTTCTGAATCAGTAGTGGATTCCCTTTCAGCGCCGCCGCCTCTGTCTTGAGCCGCTCCGCATCGGCTGCCGCCGTGACCCGAATCCGGTTGGCTTCCGCATCCGCCATCAATTTGCGTTTTTCCAGCTCCGCGCGGCTATCGATCACCTTGGCCTGCGCCAGCGCTTCTGCATTCTTGACTGTTGATTCCTTGCGCGCTTCAGCTTCGAGGCGCGTTTGCTGGATCTGCTTCTCTTTGAGCGGCAGGGTGTGCTGCATGGCATCCGCCTGCGCTTTGGCGCTGATCACCACGATCTGCGCTTCGCCTTCCGCCTGCTTCACGCGCCGGACTTTGTCGGCGTCGGCCTCGAGTTCTGCGGTGCGCACCATTTTTTGCTTGATCTCTACCTCGACGCCCATGCGATCGCTCTCCTGCTCTTTGAGCAGCAGCGCCTCCAAGCCCTTGGCGTACTCCGGTGGAAGCTGGATATCGCGCAGGATGACTTCCTTCACCAGCAGTCCATCGGCAGCCAGTTTCTTCTGAATCGCATCCGCGGCCAGCTTGCGAACCTCCTCGCGGCGGGAGGCGAATACCTCGCGAACCAGATAATTTGGCACTAACTGGCGGAAAACGCCCGCCACCACCGGCGGCACGATCTGCTCCTCGATAGGCTGGGGCAGATTGGCATGGATGTAATCGAGACGCCGGGCATCCAACCGGTAGCGCACCGCGATGGCCATGCCCACCTGCAGGCCCTCCTTGGTCTGGACTTTCAGGCTCTCCGCTTTTGTTTTGGGATCGTCAGCGAGCGCCGTAGTGAACACCTTCTCTCGGGTGTCGTACAAAGTCACGCTCTGGACCAGCGGAACAATCCAATGCACGCCCGGGAAAAGCGTGCCCGGCAGCGTGCCGGAAATCTGGCTCACCAGCACGCCGGCGCTTCCGCTGGGCACCACGGCGAAGCTCTGTCCCAACAGAAGCGGCGCCATGGACACGAGCGCCAAACGCCCGGCCAGGCGCCACCTGATTTCCCCCGGCGGTAGCGCCCTCGTGCCGTCCGCCTGATCCTGCCGCCAGGACTGGCGCGTTCGGTAGACGTCATACATAACGATCGCTAAGGCGCCACCCAGCAGGCCGGCGCCCATGAACATCAGCAGAAACTTCAACAGCAGCATTTGCGTTCTCTCCTTGAGCTACTCCCGGTTGGCGCAGCTCGGGAGCGTGAATGGCACGCCGGTGTCCACATGTTATCTGCTTGATTTGTTACGCCGGGAAGAAACAACGGCCGTGTGCCGTCACACACGGCGTGGAAGAACGCACTCAGTCCTTGCGCAGCTCGCGGTTCAGATCTTCGATGGCGTCGGTGCGCCGGTCGCTATCAAGATCCTTTTCCAGCCTGCGCAAAGCCGCCCCGATGACGTCGCGGTGATGCAATTTCGATCCGAATTGAGCCTCGCTCAACCGCAGCCAGAGTTCGTGCAGGCGGTCCAGATCTTCCGGCCAGAGCCGCGGCGGGTGCGGTCCCAAGTTCACGTAGATGGACGGCCGCCCCGGGCTGATCACTTCCAGAGAGAACGGGTGCCGCGGTTCCGGCAGCCGCTCCCAGGCCTGGCCTATGCGGCGCGCCAGTTCTTCAGAATCCATCCGCGAGGAGACGCCCGTCACCAGGCGCGAGGCTTGCAGTTTCTGCGCCGCCTGCACCATGGCGTCGAAGGGATCGACTCCCGGTACCACCAGCAGGTCCACGGTCTTGCCTTGCTTTTCCGCCACCGTCACGACGCGCGAGAACAGCTCCTGCTCGTAATCCGAGAAAAGCTGTTTCTGCGAGAGCTCATATTCGCCGGCGCCCGTCGAAACCGGCCGCACCGTCATAACAACAATATCGTGACGCCGCAGGTTGGTCTTCTGGAGCACCATTTCGAGATGCGCCAGTCGGCTGTAGTCGCGTACCGCGACCAGCACGCATCCGGGGCGGGCATGGATGGCGTCGCAGGCGATCTCCGGCCGCAAATCGAGATTGAATTCTTCCAGCCCGGATTTCTTTTGCTTCCGCCGGCTGTGGTTAATGCGCTCCGATATCGTGAACAGCAGGAACAGCAGGATCGTGAAACCAACGCCATAGATGGTCGCGATCTCTTTGGAAAACAGGTTCGCCATGGCTACCAGGAACAGAATGCCTGTCGTGATCACCAGACCGACGGGCCACTCCTTACCCCACAAGTGGAAATTCAGAGGGGTTTTGTATTCCTGATCGTGGCGGCGGAACCGGAGAACCAGCACACCCAACGCCTTCATGAAGAAGCTCCACACGACGCCGAAGGCGTAGGCTTCGCCCAGCAGATACATGTTGCCTCGGCTACCCAGAATAGTGGCGATTTGCAGAATGGCGATCAGGTTGATAATCCGGTAGCTCGTGCCGAAGCGTTTATGCGGCTTACGGAACCAATCGAGAAGCACGCCGTCTTCCGCCACGCGGTTCATTACGCCATTCGCCCCGATGATCGACGTATTTACCGCTCCCGACAGGATCAGTACGCCGACAATCACGACGAAGACGTGGAAGGTCAGGCGCAACAGGTAGGGTCCCGCCAGGTGCATGGCCAGGCCGCCCAGCAGATTGTCCACGTACTTCGGGCGGATTTCGTCGGGAATAATCATGCCTGCGAAGAACGTCACGACGCCGGTGCAGATTAACGCATAAACGCAGACTATGTTGCCCGTGATCCGCAGGTTCTTCATCTTCGGATAGGCGATCTCCCGATAGACTTGGGCCAGCGTCTCGAAGCCGCTCATCGATAGCAGCGAGTGCCCGAACGCGATGATAATAGCCACCACCGGTATGGTGGGCCAGAATGTCCCCTTGAACCACCCCAGGCCGTCCGCACTGAACTGGAAATTCCGCGGAATGGGCGCGGGCGGCAGGTGCCCGCCGTTTACCCAGAGCGTGATGGGGCACCAGATCAGAAACGCCACCACCATTACAGTCGTAATCTGCATGATGCGCAGCGCCTTGCTGCTCGATTCGTGAATGCCCTTGGTATTGTTCCACCAGAAGTAAACCGTCGCGACGGCGCCGAAAATGGCCGAGAAACCGTTGGGCGAAACACGCAATCCGCTGTGCCCGAGTTCGCTGACTTCATTGAACAGCCGCCCGAGGTACTGTCCCGCGGTCACGATGCTGATGGGACCGGTGAGAATGTAGTCGAAGATCAGCGCCGATACCGACAGGCGCGCCAGAAACGGCCCCATGGCATCGCGCACGACAACATACACACCTCCGCGCACGAACATGCTGCAACTTTCCATGTAGACCGAGCGCACCGCAAAGCTGAACAGCATGACGCCCAGAATGAACCAGGGCGCGCTTTTCCCGATGGCCCGCTCGGCAATGCCGCCGGCGTAAAAGGCGGAGGATGCCAGATCGCTGAGAACGATGGCGGCCGCGCGCCAGAAGGAGATAAAGGAAAGAGCGACGGTAGTCGCGACTATGATTTTGGCGGTTGTCTGCCGGTCCGCCGGAGAAGAGAGATCGGCCATTCCAAGCTTTATTCTACGACCTTATTCTACGACCTTTCGTCCCGCGCTCCTATGAATTCGTCAGGCGGCGCGGTTTCGTCAAGCTGCATCGTCTCTAGCACTGGCGGCTGCCGATAGCTCACTTCCTTCGTCACGTCCAGCATCACCTCGTCGGCCTTGGCGGAACGCAATTGGTCATCCATGCGGCGCAAAGCCACGCCCACCACATCTCTATGGTGCAGTTTGGCGCCCGGATCACTCTCGTTCAACTCCAGCCACAGACAGTGCACCAAATCCACATCTTCCGGCCATTGGCGCGGCGGGTGTGGCCCGAGGTTGAAGAATACGGATCGCCCATCATCGGTAACAATCTCGAGCGACACGGAAGGGCGGGGAGGCGGCAGTCGTTCCCAGGCCTGGCCCACGAGTTTGCCTGCTCGGCGGGATCCAACTCCGGCAATAGGTCGCTCTAGTCTCTTTGCAGCTTCGTGGGCCTCCAGACTCGCGGCCCGGTTGATGTTAGGGCAGTCTATGGAATACAATTTGTATATACATATTGCGTTACGAATGGGAACAAGCGAAGAACCGGCGGAACCATGAAGGAATCGCATTCGAGTTGGCGGCGTTAGTCTTCGAGGACGAACGCTGCATTATGGTCTGGACTGCATTGACGAAACAGGAGAGCGGCGCTGGCACGCAATCGGCGCGGGCCCGTATTGAGCCAGACGTCGCCATAGTGCTGCTGGTTGTTCACGCATACCGAGAGGACGATCATGGCGAAGAAATCATCCGCATTATATCGGCCGGCACGGCCGAAAAGCATGAGTTCCGAAGATATCAGGAACAGGCGATGGACTGAAAAGGAGCGGCGGGCACTCCGCCGCGTCGCCGAGCGCCAGGCGACCGGAGACGAATCGCGTCTCAATCTCAAAGACATCCCGCGCCTTACCGATGAGCAGTTGGCAAGCATGGTGCGACTGCGGGACGTCCGGCGGAAGGTGGCGGTAAGCGTGCGCCTCGATGCGCGAGTTCTCGATTGGCTGAAGTCCAAAGGCGAAGGCCACCTGAGGCGCATTAATGACATTCTCACAAACCTGATGGAAGCAGAGGGTAGGGGGTCTGAGGGGCCTAGCCGGTAGGTCGTCGTTGCTGCGGCCCGGCAGCGTCGGAAATATCCTCCCATGCGTGTTAACGCCCGGTATTGGCAACCACGTCAAATAAGCTACAAAGCCGTGCGACGGAAAATCTATGCGAACGGGCTGCGCTTCAGCGCATACTGCAGCGCTTCTTCCGGCACGTGGAACTCGCTTACCGCGGTGTTACCCATGTAGCCCAGGTCTTTGACGCCGATCGGGCTGGTGTAATAGGCATCCGTCACCAAGTTGCGTACCCAACTGAAGAAGCGAACAGCTTCCGCGTTCTCAGGCGTTTCATTTTTCCGGAACGCGATCACATCCAGCATGGCGATCTGGTCGGCCGGTTTGGCATCGACGAAATCCGCGCCGTAGAGGCGCTGCATGTGGTGATCCAGCCATCCGAAACCGCCGGTGAAAATCTGGGCCAGTTCCGTGCTGTTGCCCGCCATGTAATCGATCCACTCGGCGGCGCCGGCTTCAAGCGCGCCGGGCGAGTGGTCGTCGGCCGGGATGATGAGATCGGACAGTCGCCGCAGCGTCTGAAATTCACGCGCCGTGAAACATTTCGGCGTGTACTCGCCCTTGGCCGCGCTTTTGTTCTCAGCCACGGCGTTGTGCGCATGTTGCGCGGCTTCGAGAGTTACCAGACCGGCGCCCGATGTCGCCAGCGCCGCCGAAATTCCCAGACCGCGCAGCAATTCCCGCCGCGATACCTGATCTGCCTCAGACATTGCCTTTCCTCATTTCCTCCGCCAGATATTCCGCCGTCCGCCAGGCCAGCGCCACAATCGAGAGCGTGACGTTCTTATCCGGATTCCCCAGGAACGGCGCCGCATCCGCTACGAAAAGATTCTTCACGTCGTGCGCCTGGCACCAACGGTTGAGCGGCCCTTGCTTGGAATCGTCGCTCATACGCACCGTGCCCGCTTCATGAATGATCTCGCCGCCGATCGAGATGGCGTCCACGCCGCGCTCCGGGTGTCGTCGGCCCGTGACTTTGCCGCCCATGGTTTCGATGATGGCGGCGAAAGTATCGTGCATGTGCCGCACCTGCTTGATCTCGTGTTCGCTCCAGCGGAAATGGAAGCGCAGCACGGGAATGCCCCACTGGTCCACGGTCGCGGGATCGATCTCGCAATACGAACTCGCGTTGGGGATCATCTCGCCCCGGCCGGAAAACCCCACCCACGCGCCGTAGTCTTCGCGGATTTTGGATTTCAGCGCCACCCCGTAGCCTTCGCGGCCGTGCGCGTGGCCCAACTCCGGCATATCGAAGCCGCCCCCGACCTCGATGTGATAGCCGCGCGGGAAATCTTTCTTCTTGTCATCCAGCAGCCACCACGGCATGTAGACGTGCATGCCGCCGATGCCGTCGCAATTGTGCCGCGGCAGATTCGCCAGCGCCGGAACATAGCCGGAAAGATCGTAGCCCGTGGTGTCAGTGAGGTTGCGCCCCACCATCCCGGATTCGTTCGCCAGCCCGTTTGGAAATCGCGGTGACGTCGAATTCAACAGCAGCCGCGCCGATTCGCACGCGCTCGCCGCCACCACCACGGCCCGGCAGCGGATCTTCTTTTCAGCACGCGTCGCCTTCTCCACGTACGAAACCGCCGTCACCCGGCCCCTGTCATCGGCGATCAGCTCGCGCGCCATGGCGCCGGTGATGACGCGCAGCTTGCCGGTCTTCATCGCCGGAAAAATCATAGCCTGGCTCGAAGTGAATGCCGACGCCGTCTGGCAACCCCTCCCGCACTGCCCGCAGTAGTGGCACGCGGCGCGCCCGTGAATGGACTTGGTCAGCATGGCCATGCGCGACGGGATGCACGGCATGTTCAGCTTCTGGCAGGCCTTCTGGATCAGCGTCTCATGCACGCGCGGCGCAATGGGCGGCAGAAATTTTCCGTCGGGCGCGGTCCGCAACCCCTCCCGCGTGCCGGTGATGCCCATGAATTCCTCGGCCTTGTCGTAGTAGGGCGACATCTCGTCGTAGGACACAGGCCAGTCGGTGCCCAGGCCGTCAAACGAGTAAGGCTTGAAATCGTAATCGGAGAAGCGCAGCGAGATGCGGCCGTAGTGATTGGTGCGGCCACCCATGATGCGCGCCCGCCACCATTTGAACTGCGATCCCTCCGCCACCGTGTACGGTTCACCGTCGAGAGTCCAATTTCCGGCGGGCGCCGTAAAGTATCCAAACCCGTACGGAGATTTGCCGAAATACCGCTCGGCGTGCGGCCCGGCTCCTCGATGGTCCACCTGGTACGGCCACACATGCTCCTTGAAATCCTTGATGGGATTCAGCATTGGTCCCGCTTCGAGCAGCGTGACGTTGACGCCGAGATCGGTAAGCACCTTCACCACTGTGCCGCCGCCCGCGCCCGACCCAATCACCACCACGTCGTGCACCTCGGGACTGCCCTGAACCTGGAGCATGATGTCCGACTATATCACCGCCCGAGCAGCACAGACGTTCTGTTTGTGGGTTCCTGCGCCGCACGTCACGCTTTTTCCGCGCCTTCGTTTTCATAGACTTGAGCCGGCATCTTGTGCCTCCAGGCCAAAAAGCGAAACAAAGCCAATTTGGGATGGCGTACTGGGTTGGCACTCCGTAACCCATCCCTGGTCGCACCGGATCTTCGGGGCGGTGGCCGGCCTGCTGCTACAATAGAGAACAAGGGGGGCGCAACGGATTCGACGGGATTGAATCGTTATGGAGAGGCGTGCCGGGTTCCGAGCTCCCGTTAAACGATCGGAAAAACACAACTGCCAATACGCAGTTTGCATACGCTGCTTAATTAATTAAGTAGCCGCTCCAGCCGCTGAGCCCGCGCGGCGGTGAGTGAGCGTCATTTTGCGGGATAGGCAGCAGGCTTCGGTCCGGAGCCGAGAGCCGAGATCAATCGGACTAGGTAGCGGCTGTTCTCGCCGGTTCTGACGGCCGCGACCGAATTATTCGAGCCGGATACGCATCGTAGGCTCTTCATGGCGGGCTTTCTCGGACGCGGGTTCAACTCCCGCCGCCTCCACCAAATTTTCTTGACCGGGCCGCTTGCTTCAAGCGGTCTTTCCCTTACCTGCTCGCTGACCCCTGGTTAAAAGCGCGCAGCATAATCGAAAAGGACACGGCGCCGGGATCGGGATGGCCCAACGTCCGGTCGCCCAGTCGGCTGGCGCGGCCTATCCGGCAAACCATATCGGCGGTGCGTTGTGCGGCTGTCTCCGCTGCGCTCGCCGCCGCCGGGAGTGCCACCGACAGAGGCTGCTTTGACTGGGCCGCGGCCTCGGCTGCCTCGCGCGCTGCGTGAATGGCATCAAGGATGGTCTTGTCTCCTGGCTTAACTTTTCCAGCCTTGGCGACCGCGGTTTCCATCCCTGCAAGCATCAGGCTGAGTTCAGGCGTGCCGAATTCCGAGACGCCGCGCAACGCAGTGCCGCCTCCCATCAGCATCTTTGCCAGGATAACGCCGATGGCTCCGCCCGTCACACCCATAAATGCCTGCGCGGATTCAACCAGAAACCGCTCGAACGTCGCGTCGTCCTCGAGCTGCGTCATGCGCTGCTTGACGGCTTCGAAGCCGAGTCGCATGGTGATGCCGTGGTCGCCATCGCCCACCGCCGCGTCCAGCGCGTTCAGGCGTGCTTCCACCTGGATGATCTTGTCGGCCATGAAAAGAAGTCCGCGACGGAAATCGCCGGCATTGAGAGTCGCGTTTATCCTCACACCTGTACCAACGCGGGCGACTCGCCCGGCGCCAGCAGGAGTGGTTTCAGGCGCGATGTCAGCCGCATCAGCGTGACGGAGCATCCGGCCATTTCAAGCGAGGTAGCGAAATTGCCGACATAGGACCGGACAATCGAAATGCCCGCTGCCGAGAGTATCCGGCTTGCCGCGCGGAAAATGATGAAGAGTTCCGCGAGCGGCGTCGCGCCCATCCCGTTCACCATGACCGCCACTTCCGTTCCGCGACCCATGGGCATGTCTGCCAGAATCGCCTCCACAATCTGCCTTGCCACTTCGTCTGCCGGCCGCATGGGCCCGCGTTGAATACCCGGTTCCCCGTGGAGACCCATGCCGAGTTCCATGTCCTGTTCCGAGATGTCGAAGATGGGCCGTCCCGACGCCGGAATGATGCACGAGGAAAGCGCGATTCCCATGGTCCTGGTGTTCTGATTCGCTTCCTCCGCCGCGGCCGTGACCTCGCTCAGCGCCGCTCCCTGTTCGGCGCGCGCACCCGCAGCCTTGATGACGAAAAAGTCACCGGCGATTCCGCGCCGTTCGGCCTGTTGGTCCGTGGGAGCGGAAGCGACATCGTCGGTGATGCGAACGGTGTTGACCTGAATGCCGTCGGCGTCAAGCATTTCGGCAGCCATGTCGAAGTTCAGCGTGTCGCCGGAATAGTTGCCGTACAGAAACAGAACGCCGGCGCCGCCGTGAATCGCCTTCGCCGTACCCACGATCGGAGCAGGCGGCGGAGACGTGAAGATGTTGCCCGCGACGCTGCCATCGGCAAGGCCGCGGCCGACAAAACCGGCGAACATGGGCTCATGCCCGCTGCCCCCGCCTGTCAATACCGCTACTTTGTTCCGCACCGGCGCATCCCGGCGCACGACCGCCTGCAAACCTTCCACCTGCCGAACGTATTGCGGGTATGCGAGTGTCAGGCCTTCAATGGACTCGCGCACTACCTGGTTGGGATCGTTAATCAGTTTTTTCAATGAATTTCTTCCGTCTAGAAGGCTATAGTTAGCTTGCTGCCGTGTCAAGAAGTCTGGCGCATTGACAACTTCCGCGGGACTGTCCTATAAGTCAACTGTAACGTTCCAGCAAGTGCCTGGAACGGGCCCGCAATCGTGCCGAGGGGAAGAAGTATGCGAGTGGCTGTGGACAGCGATGATGCCGGAATTGAAATGAAGCGCATTGTGGTCGAACACCTGCGTTCGCTTGGTGCGGAGGTGGAAGACCTGAACGTGCTCGGCTCGCGCAGAACGGATTATCCGGACATTGGCTACAACCTGGCGCGGCGCGTGGCGCAGAAGGACTTCGAACGAGGCGTGCTCATCTGCGGTACCGGCCTCGGCATGTGCATGATCGCCAACAAAGTGGACGGCATCTATGCCGGTGTCTGCCACGACGTGTATTCGGCTGAACGCTTGAGAAAGAGCAATGACGCGCAGATTATCACCATGGGCGCGCGCGTCATCGGCTCCGAATTAGCGAAGAGCATTCTATCCGCCTGGCTGCACGCGGAATTCGAAGCGGGACGATCAGGCCCCAAAGTCGCACGCATGCGTGAACTGGAAAAACTCGAGCGTCAAGGCATCGACAAGGCATGAATCGCCGGCGCATCCTTTTGGGCACCGGCTGGAAGATGAATAAGACGGTGCGCGAAGCGTCAGATTATGCGCAACGATTGGTCAAAGTCCTCGATGATCTCGGCGGTCTCGATGACATCCAACTGTTTGTGATTCCCCCTTTCACTGCGATCGAGGCCGTCAAGCGGGCCGGCGCCGGGCGATTCTGGGTGGGCGCCCAGAACATGCACTGGAAAGAGTGGGGCCCCTACACCGGCGAAATCTCCGCACCCATGTTGGAAGAGTTAGGCGTCGACCTCGTTGAGTTAGGACATGCCGAGCGCCGCCGCTACTTCAATGAGACGGACGAATGCGTGCAGCGTAAGGTGCACACGGCGCTGAAACATGGCATCCGGCCGCTGGTCTGCATCGGAGAACAGCGCGACGAGCGCGAAAGCGGCATCCAAAAGGAGGTCATCAGCCGGCAGCTGAAAGTCGCCTTCGGTGGCGTTTCCGCAAAGCACGCTTCCATGCTGATGGTGGCGTATGAGCCGGTTTGGGCGATTGGCGAACAGGGCACGGCCGCTTCGGTCCAAGATGTCCGCACAATGAGCGGTCACATCCGCAGACAGCTCAAAGAAATCTTCGGTGCCAGCGCATCGTCGGTTCCGGTGCTCTATGGCGGCACGGTTGAGTTGAACAATTGCAGTGAGCTTCTCACGGCGGGCGGCGTCGACGGGCTTTTTATAGGACGTGCGGCGTGGAATGTCGAAGGCTTCGCGCGTCTCATCAGCTCCTGCGCGGCCAGCGTCAGGTAGCCGACGCCCGCCAACACGGCTCTTGCCCCAGGCATCGAGCCGCCGCACCTATTGCGCCGAGTCCCTCAGCCGAACCGTTTCACCCGAAGCGGCGGACCGGCGGGCGGCATCCAGAATCTCCATCACCACGACGTTGACGGCGAGAGAGGACGGGCCGGAGGGCTTGACTTCGCCGCGCACGACGGCCGTCAAGTAGGAGAGCGGGTCGTCATAGCGCGGGTCGAGAGGGTGGGCGGCGATTTCCTCTTCCTCCTTGCCTTCCAGGCGCACGCGGATTTTGTCCGCACCGATGGTCCGGGCGAGACCGGTCTGACCGTAGACTTCGAGATCCTTGCGGTCGAACGGCCAGTTCCAGGAGGCCTGGATGATGCCTTGCGCGCGGGGGTAGGTCACGACGATGGTCGCCTCGTCATCCACCTTCGGATAGATGTCCGGCTTGATCTGTTGCGTCAGGGCGGTGACGGAAAGCGGGCGCTGGCCATCCATCAGCCAGGTCATCAGGTCCGCGCCGTAGCAGCCGAAATCGAACAGAGCGCCGGCGCCGTCGAGCACCGGGTCGGTGAGCCAGGCGAAGAATTCCGGCTCGACACCGATCTCTTTCGGTCCGCGATGGCCGTCGTGCGCCACCATCTTGCGGATCCCGCCGAAAGCCTTCTCGCCGCGCGTAAGCGCCCATGCCGCCTGATTGCTCGGATACCACGTGGTTTCGTAATTCACCAGCACGTGGATGCCGCTCTTCTGTTGCGCCGTTTCCATGGCGCGCGCCTGTTCCAGGCTGGTGCTCAGCGGCTTCTCCATCATCACGTGGATGCCGCGCGCCGCGCAGGCCTCGACGACCTTGAGGTGATCGAAAGTGCTGGTAAACACGACGACCGCTTGCGGCTTGGTTTGGTCCAGCATTTCCTCCAGCCGGGAATGGAGCAGCCGCGGGTCGAGTTTGAAGCGCGTGACATAGGCTTCTGCCACCTTTTGATCGGGCTCGGCGATGCCCACGATCTGCGCATCGTAGCGTTGGCCGAAGCGGCTGAAAAAGCCACCCACGTGGCCGTGAACCAGCCCCACCACGCCCAGCCGGATGTTGGGCACTTTTTTCAAATCCTGCACTTCGGTGCGCGTGCCATCCGGATCGAGCAGGTTGATGGCCCAGATGTTTTCCGCGTTGACCACCGGCTTCATCCAGCGCTCGAAGTTTGTTCCGCGTTCCAGCAATGCACGGTAGGGCAGCGTGATCTCGGGCACCTCGAAGTTGATGTGCTGCATGGAACCGTAGTCGGCACGGCTGGGCAGCTTGCTGTAAATCATGAGCTCGATGATGTCGCGGCGATTGCCGGGAGAAAGCAGCTTGATCAACCGCAGCTCGCCGCCGGGCGAATAGCGCCAGAATTCCGCCATGCCAAGCTGGTCGTGGTAGAAGTGCATGGCGACGTCGACATGGTCCTTTGGCACGACGACGCCGACGTGCTGCAAGTGGTCGGAGACGCGGCGCGAGTCGAGAAACTTCCCGCGCGTTTTGCCTTCGAGTGAACTATCCAGATACTCGACGAAGTCGAGGCGTTGTCCTTCGGGATCATGGAGCGTGAACGCCAGATTGCCGTCGCTGGTCTGGGCGGCGGCGGGCGGATTCAGGCCCCGAGCCGACAACAGCCGGCGCAGCGCCTCGATGTCGGTGGTCTGGAAAGCAATGCGCGTGAGCCGGACATTGCCGGAGGGAGTTAGACCGGGCTCGAGTTCGATGTACTGGTCTTCGTTCACCTTGAAGAACGCGCTCGCGGTCCCACCGGCATTCTTCAGCTCGAAGGCCTGCTGGTAGCCAAGGCGGCCGGTATAGTAGGCGCGCGAGTGTTCGAGATCGCTGACTCGAAAGCTGGCGCACGCGATGCCTTCGAGTGGGAGTGGCTGGCCCCAGGCGGTGACGGCGATAATCGGAAACGAAAATGCGGCGAGTACAAAGATGAGTATGCGCATCGTCATCAACATTATCGAGCAATGGCCTCGCACATGCGACTGCCTATCTAGCCGTCACAAAGTGCAGCTGATCATTGAGGGGAACAATACACGGCAACGGCTACAAGCTGGCATCATGCGCCGCGACTTCGGCCAATGCAGCCCAATCCGCATCGCCTCGTCCATGGGCGATGGCGTTCAGGTAATGATTCCGGACCAAACTCGCCAGAGGCATGGGGACGGCGCTGTCTTGTGCTGCTTCGAGCGCGAGCCCCACGTCTTTCAGGCCGAGCCGCAGTTTGAAACCGGCCGGCTCGAAACGCTGCTCCGCGATGACCTTGCCATAACTCGCATAGACCGGCGAGTTGAAAAGCCCGTTCAGGACCTCGAGAAACTGTTGCGGGTCTATGCCGGATTTACGCACCAGCGCAATGGCTTCACCCATGGCTTCCAGCATCGAAGCCAGCATGAAGTTCACGGCGATCTTGGTGAGATTTGCGCGCCATGCTTGATCTCCATTACCGTGACGGCGCGGCCTATCGTCTCCATCAGCGGACGGCAGCGCTCGACCGCATCGAGCGGTCCCGCGGCCATGATCCACAGCTTCTTCTGCGCGGCCGCATCCGGTCTTCCCAGCACCGGCGCGGCGACGTAACCCTGGCCGCGCGCCGCGTGCTTCTCGGCCAGTTCCTTTGAAAGCGCCACGCTGATCGTGCTGGTGCACATGTGTATGGCCCCGCCGGGCAGTGCATCGATGGCAGCGCCTGCATGTGGGGTTGGGACGAGCATCGCGTCGCGCACGGCCTGGTCGTTGGCAAGCATGGTGATCGCGACTTCGGCTCCGCGCACAGCAGCGGCGGCGAGTCCGCAACGCGCGCGCCCTCTTTGGCCAACGGTTCCGTCTTCCCTCGTGTTCGGTTGTAGACGGTGAGTTCATGTCCAGCGCGGACCAGGTTGGAGGCCATAGGCTCGCCCATGTTTCCCAGGCCAATGAATGCGATTTTCAAGTGGATGCTCCTGTGAAGGAAGATGCCCGGCACGCTGTCGATGATGCGCAAATTCCGGCTGCTTTGTCACGCCATATAGGCCGCGATTCAGCAAAGGAGTGCGGCGCAATACGAACGGCAGTGATACAATTGTTTCCGCCGAACTGTACATGACGAAGCGCACGACGCCGCGAATTCTTTTCCTGTTGCCGGCTCTCCTTTGCGCTGCTGATACGAGCGGCGTTCGTCCGCGCGTCGACCGGACGCAATACGCCGTCGCCATGTTCAACCAGTCGCTGGCTGTTGCGGCGGAACTGGTGCCGGCGGAGAAAGTCCGCAAGCAGTTTGGCTCCGACGTGGACAGCCGCTACCTGGTTGTTGAGGTGGGCATGTTTCCGAAATCCCGTGGTCCGCTCGAAGTCCACCCCGGCGACTTCGTGCTGCGCGTGAATCGAACGCGCCACTCGATCAGTGCTGCCGTTCCCTGGGCCATTGTAAATTTGAGCGACGCTCTGAAACGGGCAGTCACGGACCTGGAAGCAAGATGCCTGCCCGAAACGTCGACCGATAAACCCGTGGCTGGTTATTTGTATTTTCCTTTGGCGGACAAGAAGGACGGCGACAACGAGTACGAGCTCGAGTACAGGGCGCAGAGGATCTGGATGATTCTGCCACTGCACGCCGGCACCCTGCGATAAACCACAATTGAGAAAGCAGTAACTTGCCGGATTATAAGCCGGTTTCTGTACCCTTACGGGCGGCAGCCATTCCTCTAGGCCAGCCATTACTGATTGGCTCCAGCAACCTACCCGGGAGTCGAACGGAGCGGGCCGCTCCTCCTCCCCTATTTGGTCTTGCTCCGCGTGGGGTTTGCCCTGCCAGCCGGATTACTCCGGCCGCGGTGCGCTCTTACCGCACCATTTCACCCTTACCTCGAAAAGAGGCGGTATATTTTCTGTGGCACTATCCGTAAAGCCCGCTTTGAGCGGACCCTCCCGGCCGTTAGCCGGCACGCTGCCCTGTGGAGACCGGACTTTCCTCCCCTGAAATCAGGGGCGGCTACCCATCCGGCAAGTTACACTTTCATTATTGCATCGGGAGCAGCCCGCTCCGCTGACAAATGACAGGAGACGAATAACGGTGAAGAGACTTCTTTTGCCTTTTCTTTCGATCTTGTGCTTGCAAGCCCAGAGCGGCGGCCGGATACACGGGGTGAAGGTAACGGTGCTCTCCACCATGTTGGCCGATTCCGGGATCGGTGAGTGGGGCTTTTCAGCGTTAGTGGTAGCCGACGGCAGGCAGATTCTCTTCGACACTGGGGCTCGTCCGGACACGGTGCTCGCCAACGCTCGCGAGCTCAAGATTGACCTCGCGCGGGTTCAGCAGTTGGTCCTCAGCCATAACCACGCCGATCACACTGGCGGCCTGTTGAAACTGCGCCGTGAGCTTTCAGCCAGCACACCCTCTGCGCTATCGGTGGCCCACGTTGCGAAAGGTATTTTCCTCAGCCGCCCGCAGGGACCGCATGGAGAGGGCAACACGATGATTGCCGTCAGGAAAGAATACGAGGCCGGCGGCGGGAGCTTTGTCGAACACGCTTCGGCGGAGCAGATTTTTCCAGGCGCATGGCTGACCGGACCGGTCCCGCGGAAGTATCCGGAACGCAACTGGACTATGGGCGGACGAAGCGGCGAGATCCAAACGGCCGACGGCTCCACGGCTGAGGATACGGTGCCGGAGGATCAGTCACTTGTGCTCGACACCGATCGCGGGCTGGTGGTGATTGCTGGCTGTGCGCACGCTGGAATCATCAATACCCTGGACTACGCGCGGCACCGGATCCGCGAGGCGCCCGCCTACGCGGTGCTCGGTGGCCTGCACCTGTTCGAGACCAGCGATGATCGCCTCGCCTGGACAGGCGGAAAGCTGCGCGAGTTCGGCTTGACGAATCTGTTAGGCGCGCATTGCACAGGCATCGAAGCCGTTTACCGCCTGCGCCAGTTGACTGGCCTCGAGAGGCGCAATTGCGCGGTTGGGGCCGTCGGCGCGACGTTCGATCTGGATGAAGGATTGAAGCCCGGCAGGCTGGCGCGTTAAACCAGCCTAGTTATCCCTGGAGGTCGAGCGTGCTGAAGAAATAGCGCAGCTCGACTTCAGCGGTTTCGGGCGCGTCCGAGCCGTGAATGCAGTTGCGCTCGATGCTTTTGGCGAAGAGTTTGCGAATGGTGCCTGCGGCGGCTTTGGCGGGATCGGTCGC
>Ga0310810_10000417_pt1 | contig 43885 bp, 46 predicted proteins | sample NCmetagenome_FD_207641 | JGI IMG/M metagenome (GOLD analysis project Ga0310810, IMG submission 207641) | Soil microbial communities from experimental microcosm in Duke University, North Carolina, United States - NC | ecosystem: Engineered > Artificial ecosystem > Soil microcosm > Unclassified ...
CGCGGGGCGAGGCGTGACCGTCAGCGACGTCGACGGCTACCTGGAGGCGCGCCTGGTGTTCTTCCTGATGAACCTGCACCTGAGCGCGCGGCCGATCTGGCTCACGCGTCACGGCGAGAGCGTGTACAACGCCGCCGGTCTGCTCGGCGGCGATCCCGAGCTGACGCCGGCCGGGCACCGCTACGCCCGGTCGCTCGCCGAGTTCCTGGACCAGCGCTACCCGGATCACGACGACGTCGTGATCTGGACCAGCTCGCTCCGGCGCGCGGTGCAGACCGCGAGGCCCCTCGATCGCACGCCCTGGGCCTGGCGCGCGCTCGACGAGATCGACGCCGGCATCTGCGACGGCATGAGCTACGCGCAGATCCAGGCGCAGATGCCCGAGGAGTACGGGGCGCGCCGGCGCGACAAGTTCACCTACCGCTATCCGCGGGGCGAGTCGTACCAGGACATCATCCTGCGACTCGATCCGGTGATCATCGAGCTCGAGCGGACGCGCCGGCCGGTGATGGTGATCGCCCACAACGCGGTGCTGCGGGCGCTCTACGCCTATTTTCAGGGCGTGCCGCGCGAGCGGTGCCCGTACCTGCCCATTCCGCTGCACACCGTGATCGAGCTGACGCCGCACGCGTACGGCTGCCACGAGAGCCGCGTGCCCCTCGAGCCGAAGCTGGACTCGGGCGAGGCGCTGTAGGGCGGCCGCCGCGGCCCCGGGCGCGGCGAAGGGTCAGAGGGGCGAGGGCCCCCGCAGCTCCCAGCCGTGGCGCTCCAGCATCTCCGTCTGCTCCCGCGCGGTCATCGAGGCGAAGGTGCGGCTTGTCCGCTGCTGCTCCTCGATCAGGCCGCCGGCCTTCGCCGGGGTGTAGAGGAAGAGGATCCGCCCGGTTTCCGCGCCGGTGTACTTCCAGCAGTGCGGCACGCCGCGCGGCATGAAGGCCCAGCTGCCGGCGGTGGCGACCGTGGTCTGCTCGCCGATCTTGAAGACGACCTCGCCGCTCAGGACGTAGGCCACCTCGTCGCTGTCGTGATGCAGGTGGAACCAGCTCTTGGTGCCGGGCGGCACGATCTCCTCGAACACCATGATGCTGCCACCGGTCGCCCCGCACCCGAGCTTCGGCAGCAGCGCGCGCGGAGAGTCCCTGGTGACCGATTCGTCTCCGGGCAGCACGACCATGCCCTGCGCCGCCATCGCGGTCCCTCCTCTCGCCCGGGCGGTCGCGCGCGGGGCGAGCGTCGAGGCGCCTGCTCCCTGGCTACCGCTCCATCTCCACCAGCTCCGGCGTGTCCTTCGCCGGCTTGTACCCCATGTGCGCCGGGAACTCCGGGCTCAGCGGCCACGGCTTGGGGAACTTCAGCCAGAGCCGCAGCATGTGCCGCTTCTGATCCGGCTCCGGCCCGTCCACGAACCCGGTGCGCGAGTGGAGGATCGTGTAGTTGTTGATGAACTGGATGTCGCCGGCCTGGAGATCCATGTCCAGGCGCAGGTCGGGGCGGCGGGTCTGCTCGTCCATGAAGTCGAGCGCGGCGCGCTCGAACGTGGTCAGCGGCACCTCGCGCTTCACCGCGCCGGCGTTGATCTGGTTGCGGATGTAGCGGCAGCTCACCACGCCGTCCTGGTAGCCGAACACGGGGATCGGCCGCTCGGAGACCCCGCGCTCGGTGAGCGCGGCCTCGCGGCGGATGTAGTAGTAGCCGTTGTAGAGCAGGCCCAGGTACGCGGGATGCTGGGCCAGGATCTCGTTGTGCACGGTGGTGGAGCTGACGATGCTGCTGAGCCCGCCCTCGAGCGAGCGGCGCAGGCAGAGCAGGCCCACGACGTCGCCCGCGTCTGTGTGGTAGGGCAGGTAGGCGTTGGTCTCGTAGCCGCGCACGTCGATGTTGCCGTACGTCCGGCCGTGGTCATAGACGTGGCCGAGCAGCTCGCCCTGGGGGTTCTGGTAGAGCGGGGCGCCCATGTAGCGGCCGAAGCCCCAGAAGATGAGCCCCACGTCGTCGTCGCGGTAACGACGCACCGGCAGCCCGCGCAGCACCACGAAGCCGCGCCCCTCGTACATCTCGGCCACCGCCTGGTCCAGCTTCGCGCGCAGGGCCGTCAGCGGGAAATGCTCGCGCTGGATCTGCTCGAGCGGCAGGCCGGAGGCCTTGGCGGTGGTCAGCGCGCGATCGATGTCGGCGATCTCGGCGTCGGTCAGCGTGACGATCCAGGAGGTCTCGCGGGCGAGGGCCTCGCCGCGCCAGGCCTTGGGGCTGTTGATCGGGGTCATGCACACGTGGCTCACGGGACTACCTCCTGGGATCGGATGTCGGCGACACGCACCGCGCCGACGCGCACCGCACGGATACGAGGACTCACCACCCGAACATAGCCCTACTGGTGCCGCGGGTCCAGCACGTCCCGGAGCCCGTCGCCCAGCACGTTCAGCGCCATCACGATGCCGAAGATCATGAGCCCGGGGTAGAGGGCCATCCACGGAGCGGGCCCCAGGTACCGCTGGGCCGCGTTGAGCATGCTGCCCCACGACGGCGCGGGCGGCTGCTGGCCCAGTCCCAGGAACGACAGGCTCGCCTCCGCGATGATGGCGGCGGCCACCGTGATGCTCACCTGCACGAAGAGCGGCGGCAGCGAGTTCGGCAGGATGTGGCGCAGGGCCACCCGCGGGCGCGAGCAGCCCAGCGCCTGCGCGGCCTCCACGTACTCCTCGGTCTTGATGGCCATCACGGTGCCGCGCACCAGCCGCACGAACGTGGGCAGGGCCGCGATCCCGATCGCGATCATGGCGTTGCCGAGGCCGGGCCCGAGGAACGCGGCCAGGGCGATGGCCACGATGAGGAACGGGATCGAGAGCATGGCGTCGTTGACGCGCATGATGAGGCCGTCGGTCCAGCCGCCGACGTAGCCCGAGAGCAGTCCGAGCGGCACGCTCAGCGCGACCGCGATGGTGACCGGGATGACGCCGGCCAGCAGCGAGGCGCGCGCGCCCCAGAGCACGCGCGAGAGCACGTCGCGGCCCACCTCGTCGGTACCCAGTACGTGCGCGGCGGACGGCGGCTTGCGCAGCGCGCGGTAGTCGATGGCGTTCGGGTCGTAGGGCGAGAGCCGGGGCGCGGCTACCGCCACCACGATGAAGCCGAGCACCACGAGCAGCGCGGCGATCGCGGCGGGCCGGCGCGCGAGCTGGCGCGCGGCCTTCCAGCGCCGCCGCGGGGCGGCCACCGCGGATGCGCCGACCAGCACCGCCGGGGTCGCGCTCACGCGGTGCCCCGCAGGCGCGGGTTGGCCACGAAGTACAGCACGTCCGCGCCCAGGTTCAGCAGCACGTAGAGGGTGGCCGAGACCAGCACCACCGCCTGCACCACCGCGTAGTCGCGGTTGAACACCCCATCCACCAGCAGCTTGCCGAAGCCGGGGATGGCGAAGACCTGCTCGGTGAGGACCGCGCCCGACAGCAGCCGCCCGAACTCGATCGCGCCGAGCGTGATGACCGGGATCAGGGCGTTGCGCAGCGCGTGCTTCAGCACCACCAGCCGCTCGGGCACGCTCTTGGCCCGCGCGGTACGCACGTAGTCGGCGCCGAGGGTCTGGAGCATCGCGCTCCGGGTGTGGCGCATGATCACGCCGGCCACCCCGGTGCCGAGGACGAACGAGGGCAGCAGGATCGTGGTCAGGTTCTGGCGCAGATCCTCCCACGGCGCCACGTAGCCCGAGGCGGGCAGCCAGCCGAGACGCACCGCGAAGAGCAGGATCAGCATGATGCCCAGCCAGAAGTGCGGCACCGAGAGCCCGGACAGCGCGAAGAGGTTGGCCACCACGTCCACCGCGGTGCCCTTCCGGGTGGCAGAGAGGATGCCGGCCGGGATGCCGATCGCCAGCGCGATCGCCATCGAGCAGAGCGCCAGCTCCACCGTGACCGGCAGCTTGGAAGCGAGCAGCTCGCGCACCGGGATGCGGCTGCGCAGCGACTCGCCGAAGTCGCCCACCAGCACGCGGCCGAGCCAGAGGACGTACTGCACCGGGAGGGGCCGGTCCAGGTGGTAGCGCGCGCGGATGGCCGCGATCGCCTCCGGGTCGTTCTCCTCGCCGGCCAGCGCCACCGCCGCGTCGCCGGGCAGCAGCTGCTGCAGCGAGAAGATCAGCACCGAGACGAAGAAGAGCGTGGGCACCAGGACCGCCAGCCGGCGCGCCACGTAGAGCCAGAGCGCCATGCGGGGCGGCGCCTCAGTTGGTGAGCTTCAGGCCCCGGAAGCGGATGATGCCGTCGGGGTAGGGCGTGAAGCCCTGCACCCGCGCGCTGAAGCCGGTGAACACGCGGCGGTGCCACAGGATGAGCCGCGGCACCTCCCGGGCCATGATCTCGGTGGCCTGGTCGTAGAGCTTCTTGCGCTCGGCCGGCTCCGCCACCTGGCGGGCCTTGGTCAGGAGCGCGTCCACGTCGGCGTTGCAGTAGTGCTGGTCGTTCTGCGCGCCCTTGCACGTGGCGAACGAGTAGACGTTGCCGTCGGGATCGGGCCGGCCGCTCCAGAACGTGAAGTAGGCCTCGAAGTCGCCCTTGCGTCCCGACTGCAGCATCGTCACGTTCTCCTGGGTTTGGAGGTTCGCGGTGATGCCGGCCTCCGCCCACATGGCTTGCAGGATCAGCGAGGCTTCCTGCCGATCGCGCTCCGGCGGAACCACCAGCGTGAAGGTGAAGGTGGGCTGGCCCGCATCCTTCAGGAGCTGCTTGGCCTTGGCCACGTCACGCTTGGCCACCGGGGTCTTCTTGTCGTAGTACGGGTTCGCGGGACTGATGAACTGGTTGCCCTCGATGTACTCGCCACCGAACACGGTCTTGACCAGAGTTTCCCGATCGATCGCGAGGTCCAGGGCCTGGCGCACCCGCACGTCGGAGAAGGCCTTGCTCTTGGGCCCGTTGGCCACGTTCAGCGGGATCATCTGGTAGCCCAGCTCGGGGACGCCGGTGACTTTGAGCTTGGAATCCCCACGGATTTCCGCGAGGTCGGTGGGCGAGACGCGCTCGATCATCTGCAGGTCGCCGGAGCGCAGGCTGGCCAGGCGCGAGCTCGAGTCCGTGATGGGCACGAACTCGACGCGGTCGACGGCGAAGGAGCCCTTGTCCCAGTAGTCCGCCACCTTCTCCAGCACGATCTTGCCCTGAGCCACCCGCTGCACGAACTTGTACGGTCCCGCGCAGACCGGCTGGGTGCCCAGCTTGTCGCCCAGCGCCTTGGCGGCCTTGGGCGAGACCATCATGCCCGCGCGGTCGGTCAGGGCGGCCAGCAGCGGCACCAAGGGCTGCGAGAGGTGGAAGCGCACCGTGAGGTCGTTCACCACCTCCACCGACTGGATCTCGGCGATCTCCGACTTGCGGAACGAGCCAGGGGTGGTCTGGTGCCGCTCGATGTTGAATTTCACCGCCTCCGCGTTGAAGGGCTCGCCGTCCTGGAAGCGCACGCCCGGCCGCAGCTTGATCACGATCGACTTGCGGTCCGCGGCCCACTCGTAGCCGGTGGCGAGCTGGGGCACGATCTTGAGGTCGGGGGTGACGTCGAAGAGCTTGTCGCAGAGCGCGGCGAAGACCAGGCGGCCGGTGTAGGCGCGGCTGATCGTCGGGTCGAGGGCGTCGGGGTCGTCGTTGAGCCCGATGCGGAGCACGCTCTGCGCCCCCGCGGGAGCGGGCAGCAGGGGCAGGATCGCGAGCAGCGCGGTCAAGATCGTCTTCACGGGGTCTCCTTCGTCCGATCGGGGATGCCGGGCATGGGTCGAGCTCCGGTGATGTCCGGGATACTGCGGCGCGGGGGCGGCACTGTCAAGACGGCCGTGTTCGCGGTACTGTATCGGGCGCGCCCGCGATGAAGGCACTCGGCCGGCGCGGGAGGCGTCACATGAGCGCAGGGCTCCGGATCATCGACATGGAGTGCAGCGTCCCCTACGGGGCCGAGCACGAGAAGAACGCCGCGGCGGCCTCCCCGGCGCCGGGCGGGAGCGCGGGGCAGCCCGCCGGCTACGGCATGGCCAACTACGGCCGCATCTTCCGCTCGCGCAGCGAGGGCAACGACCCGCGGCCGCGGACCGACCTGGACGCCTACATGAAGCACATCGCCGGGCTCGGCATCGTCCGCTCGGTGCCGTTCGGCGTCTCGAACCAGGAGGCCGGCGAGCTGATGCGCCGCTACCCGGGGCGCTTCCTGGGCCTGGCGCGCATCAGCGTCAACACCCACAAGGGCATGGCCGGCGTGCGCGAGCTGGAGCGGCTGGTCCGCGACGCGGGCTTCAGCGCCCTCGGCGTCTCGGCCCTGGTCGACTGCCTGCCCGCGAGCGACCGCCGCTACTACCCGCTCTACACGAAGGCCGCCGAGCTCGGCATCCCGGTGCGCATCTACTCGTCGATGAACTACGCCAACGACCGGCCCTACGACCTGGGCCACCCGCGCCACCTCGACCAGGTGGCGATGGACTTCCCGGAGCTCACCATCATCGGCGGCCTCGGCGGCTGGCCGTGGGTGAACGAGATGGTGGCGCTGGTGCGGCGGCACCCGAAGCTCCACATGGACACCTCGGCGCACCGCGCCCGGTATCTCGGCCAGCCGGGCTCCGGCTGGGAGATGCTGATGCAGTTCGGCAACACGCTGATCCAGGACAAGGTGCTGGTGGGCATCTCCGCGGGGCTCGTGGGGCAGCCGTACGAGACCCTGATCCAGGAGTACCTCGGGCTTCCGCTCAAGGACTCGGTGAAGGAGAAGTGGCTCTACGGCAACGCGGCGCGCGTCTTCGGGATCGTGTGAGGCGCGGGCGATGACGCCGCCGATGCAGACGCCCGCGCCGCGGCCGGGCCTCCCGGGCGCCGACCGCGGCGGGGCGCTTGCGGGCCTGCTGGTGCTGGAGCTGGCGGAGACGTTCGCCGGCGAGCTGGCGGGCGGCCTGCTCGCGGACCTGGGCGCCACCGTGATCAAGGTCGAGCCCGCCGCCGGCTCGCCGATGCGGCGGCGAGGGCCCGCATTGCCGGGCGAGGACTCGCTCTACTTCCAGTCGGAGAACCGCGGCAAGCTCTCGGTGCGGGCCGAGCTGGCGGACCTCGTGCGCGAGCCGTGGCTCGGCGCGCTGCTCGCTTCCGCGGACGCGATGATCGAGGACCTGGGCCCCGGGCGCCTGGAAGCCGCGGGCCTCGCGCCGACCGAGCTCGAGCGGCGCAACCCGCGCCTGGTCGTCCTGCGCATCTCGCCCTTCGGCCAGACCGGGCCGCTGGCGGCCGAGCGCGGCGACGACCGCATCGCCCAGGCCTTCTCGGGCGTGCAGTTCACCACCGGCTTCCCGGACCGCGCGCCGATGCCGGTGACGGTGCCGCTGGCCGAGGGCTGGACCGCGGTCCAGGGCGCGAGCGGGCTGCTGATGGCGGTCTTCCACGCCCGTCACGGCGGTGGGGGGCAGGTCGTCGACATCGGCCTCTACCAGATGGGCCTGCGGCTGCAGGAAGAGGTCGTGGTCCGCCACGCGAGCTCGGGCGAGGTGGCGAAGCGCCTCGGCACCGAGTCGCCGGTGGTGGTACCGGCCAACGTGTACCGCACGCGCGATGGCGGGTGGGTCGCGGTCTCGGGCGCGGGCGATCAGCCGTTCGCGCGCCTCTGCGAGGCGATCGAGATGCCGGACGCGCCGAAGGACCCGCGGTTTTCCACCAGCGCCGCGCGCCTCCAGAACCGGGCGGCGGCGGACGCCCTGGTGGGCGACTGGATCGCGCGTCACGACCAGCTCGAGGTGGAAGCGCGTTTCGCCGCGGTCGGCGTGGCCGGCACCGCGGTGCGCTCGGTGGACGAGATCCTCGCCGACGAGCACGTGAAGGTGCGCCAGGCGCTGCTGCGGCTGACCTCCACCGGCGGGCAGGCGTTCGTCGCGCCGGCGGCGGTGCCGAAGCTGACGCGCACGCCCGCGGCGGACCCCGCGCGGGCGCCGCGGCTGGGGGAGCACACGGACGCGGTGCGCGTGGCGATGGCGGCCGCCCCGGATCGTGCCGGCGCGCCCATGGCCGGCGGCGCGACCCCCGGCCCGCTCGCCGGCGTCCGCGTCCTCGACCTCTCCCAGTGGCTCGCCGGCCCCGCCGCGGCCGGGATCCTCGGCGACTTCGGCGCCGACGTGATCATGATCGAGCTGCCGCCGGCGGGCGGCGCCTCCGACACCTGGGCGCGCACGAGCCCGGGCACGGTGGTCACCAACCGCAACAAGCGCAGCCTGGCCCTGGACGTGCGCAGCCCGCGGGGGCGCGAGCTCTTCCTCGATCTGGCGCGCGTGTGCGACGTGATCGTCGAGAACTTCCGCCCCGGCACGCTCGAGCGCTGGAAGCTCGGCCCCGAGGTGCTGCTGGAGGCGAACCCGCGCCTGGTGCTGCTGCGCTCCTCCGGGTTCGGCCAGACCGGGCCCTACACCGGCCGCGCGGCCTTCAACCCGGTGGGCCTGGCCTTCGGCGGGATCACCTATCTGAACGGCTGGCCGGACCGGCCGCCGCTGCGCGACGGCGTGATGTCGGGCGACTACACCACCGCGCTCTTCAACGTGCTCGGCACGATGGCCGCGCTGCTGCGCCGCGACGTCGACGGGCGGGGGCAGGTGGTCGACACCGCCATGTTCGAGGCCGCGCTGAGGCTGACCGGCGACCTGCTCCCGGCACGGACCGCGCTCGGCCTCCGCCGCGAGCGCGCGGGCGGCGACTGGCCGCTCTACCCGGCCGGTCTCACCGTCGAGGCCGCCGACGGACGCTTCGTCGCCGTCTCGGCGGGCTCGGCGCGCGAGGTCGCCGATGCGCTCGAGCGCCTCGGGAGCCGGCCGGGCGCCGATGCCGCCGGCGCGCAGGAGGGGCTCGGCAAGCTCGCGGCGGGCCTCCCCGCCGACGTGGCGGTGGCCCGGCTGCGCGGCGCGGGCCTAGCCGCGAGCGTCGTCAACTCGGTCGCGGACCTGGTGCGGGAGCCGCACTGCTGGAGCCGGGGCGACCTGCTGCGGCTCACGCATCCGGCGCTGGGCGAGATCGTCACCCAGGGCATCGTGCCCGCTCTCTCCCGCACGCCGGGATGCGTCGCCGGCTGGTCCACGCGGCCGGGCTCCGACACCGAGGCCGTGCTGCGCGAGCTCCTGGGCTTCACCCCGGAGCAGATCCGCGAGCTCGCCGCCGGGGCCGCCCCCGGCTCCGAATGATCCGGCTCGCCGAGCGCACCTGGCCGGAGGTGCGCCGGCTGGCCCGTGACGCGCGTGCGGTGATCGTGCTGCCCCTGGGCGCCGTCGAGCAGCACGGTCCCCACCTGCCGCTCCTGGTCGATTGGCTCGGCGCCGAGGCGCTGGCCCGGAGCGTGACGCCCCACCTGGAGCGCGCCGGCTACCGGGTGATCCTGGCCCCCGCGCTCCCGTACGGCGCGAGCCCGCTCGCCGCCGCCTGGCCCGGCACCGTCTCCCTGGCCGGCGGCACGCTGCGGCGCGTGATCGTGGACGTGGTGGCGAGCCTCGCCCGCCACGGCTTCCGCCGCTTCGTGCTCGCGAGCTACCAGGCCGACCCGGCGCACGTCCGGGCGATGGGCGAGGCCAAGCGCGCGCTCCGCCGTCGTCGCGGAGCGGGCGCCCGCCGGCTCCTGATCCAGTTCGCTGGCTTCAGCCCCGAGGCGCCGAGCCGCGCCGCCATGCTGAGCCCCCGCGTGCTGCGGCTCTCGCGCAGCCCGCGTCCGGCCTTCGAGTGGCACGCGGGCGAGCTCGAGACCGCCCTGGTGCTCGCCCGGCGTCCGGAGCTGGCCCGCCGAGGCCTGATCCGTCGGCTGCCGCCGGCGTGGATCGACTACGGGGCCGCGCTCCGGAAAGGCGCGCGGACGTTCGAGGAGATCGCGCCCGGTGGGCTCGGCTACTTCGGCTGGCCCGCCGCCGCTCGCGCGGTGACCGCGAAGCGGGCACTGCGGCTGCGGGGAGGGCTGATGGCTCGGGAGATCTTGCGCGCGTTCGGCAAGCCGCCGGCGGGCGCGGTCCGTCGCGCCCGCCGGCGCTAGGCGGGAAGAAATGACGCGGTGTCGGCGCCCCCGGCGTCAGGGCGCCTGGTTCGCGGCCGTCTGGTACTCGCAGTAGCCCGGGATCAGGTTGCCGCGCCACCATCCTCCGCGGCGCTCGCAGATCACCTTCAGCTCGTCCTCGGTGTAGGTTGGCCCCGGCGGCATCGAGCCGCACGCGGTCAGGAGGCCCCCGGCGGCCGCCGCCAGCAGCGCGCCGATCACCAGGCGCCGCGCCACATGCTTCGTCGTGTCCACGATTGTCATCCCCTCTCGCTCTCCGGTCGACGCCCTTGAGATGCGGGCCGACCCCCGAAAGTGACAACCGAGGGATGCGGGGAGGGGTTCCCCGGGGTCGGGGGATCGGTCAGGCGGGGCTACCCGCGAGCGCGTAGGCCTGGTCGATCAGACGGACCGCGCGGGCGCAGTCGGCCACCGAGACCGGCGGGGGCGCGCCCCGCTGCCAGTGATCGAGGGCGTCGCGGACGGTCGTGAAGTAGGGGGCCTCGATCTCGGTGCCCGGCGTGACCTCGTCGCCCTCCGCGGTGGCGAGCTTCATCACGTTGTCCTTCACGGTCAGGATCGCGTCCCGGCCGGCGATCTTCCACTCGCCGTCGGTGCCCACGCGTGGGAAGCCATTACCGACCTCGACGGTGCCCAGGACTCCGCTGGTGGAGCGCAGCAGCACCGAGGCGTAGTCCTCGACCAGAAGGTCATGCGCCCGTCTGCTGATTTGAGCACCGGTCACGCGGGCGTCCTCGCCGGTCAGGTGCAGGAAGATGTCGAGGCCGTGCGGACCCAGATTGCGCAGGCAGCCCCCGCCGGCCTCGGCCGGATCGAGCATCCACGCGCAGTCCCACCCGGGATAGCGCGCGGGCCCGGGCCGGTTGATCCGCACGTAGATGTGGGAGAGCGGCCCGAACCGGCCCGCCGCGAGCAGCTCGCGGGCCCGGATCGCGAAGGGCTGGTAGCGCTGCGAGAGGGGCACCGCGGCGTAGGCCTTGAGGCGCGCCGCCTTGTCCGCGATGGACTGCACCTCGTCCGCGCTGACGCCCATGGGCTTCTCCATCAGGAACGGATAGCCCTGGTCGAGCAGGTCGTGGGCAATCCGCGCCATCTGCCGGTGCCGGCCCAGCGCCACGACGAAGTCGGGCTTCGTCTCCTTCAGCATCTGGTGGTAGTCGGTGAAGACGGCGGGGTTGCCCACCTCCGCGGCACGCTTGCGGGCGAGGCCCGCGTCGCCGTCCTGCACCGCGACCAGGGCCACGTCGGGCATCGCGACCAGGTGGCGCAGGTACGCCGCGTCGAAGAGGGAGTGCCAGTGGCTGACCTCGATACCGGCTACGCGAATGGTCATGGAGTCCTCGCTCGGGGATGCGAGTGACGACTCTAGCACAATCGGCTCGCAACATATGGGGGGGCGCGCGCCCCTCGCGCGGATGTATGGGGGGCGCGCGCGCGCCGCCGCCATACATGGGGCCGCGCGTGGCGGGCTACCGGTTGTATGGGGAATTGACCGATCGCGCGGCCGCGCGCGATGCTGCTGCGCATGATGACCACGCGTGATCTGGAAGCGTTCTTCAGCCGGGGCTGGAACCGCCACGACGTCGGGTGCCTGATGGGCTTCATGGCGGAGGAGTGCGTGTTCGAGAGCGCGAGCGGGCCGGAGGCCTGCGGCACGCGCAGCGTGGGGCGGGAGCAGGTGCGCCGAGCGTTCGCCCGCGTGTTCGAGGCCTTCCCCGACGTGCGGTTCGAGGCGACGCGCCACGTGGTGGCGGGCGACCGCGGGCTGTCGGAGTGGCGCTTCACCGGGACGAGCGCCGAGGGACGGCGGGTGGAAGTGGACGGCTGCGACCTCTTCACCTTCGTAGGCGACAAGATCGCGCGCAAGAGCTCGTTTCTCAAGACCCGCACCGGGTGACGGGCGGCCCGCGCGTCGCGGTGCTATGATCCGCCGAGCCATGGCCGAGACGGCGGACGCGATCATCATCGGAGCCGGCATCATGGGCGCCGCCACCGCGTATCACCTCGCGCGGCGGAAGCACGGACGGGTGGTGGTGCTCGAGCGCGACGGGGTCTGCTCCGGCTCCACCGCGCTGGCGTCGGGCGGCATCCGCCACCAGTACGCCAACCGGATCGGTATCGAGCTGACCCAGCAATCCATCGTGGTCTACGAGAACTTCGCGGCCGAGTTCGGGGTGGACCCCCAGTTCCGCCAGCACGGCTACCTGATCCTCCAGCAGACCGAGGAGGAACGCCGGCTCTACGCCGAGAGCGCGGCGACCCAGCGCGCGATGGGCGTCGACACGCGGGTGCTGGGCCCCGACGAGGTGCGCGCGCGGTGGCCGTACCTCCGCGCCGACGACCTGGTCTCCGCGACCTACTCGCCTCGCGACGGCTTCGCCGATCCCTACCTCGTCACCACCGCGATCGCGGCGCGGGCCCGGGACCTGGGGGCGGGGATCCGGACCGAGCACCCGGTGGTGGGCATCGAGCGCGGGGGCCCGCGGACCACCACGGTGCGGACGCCGGGCGGCGACTGGGAAGCGCCGGTGGTGATCATCGCGGCGGGCTGCTGGTCCGGCCAGGTCGGCCGCCTCGCCGGCGTCGAGATCCCGATCTTCCCGCGCCGGCGGTGCAAGTTCATCACCGCGCCGCTGCCCGCCGAGCGGATCCCGCTCGAGACCCCGTTCATCATCGATCATCACGCCGGCTTCTCGATCCGTCGCGAGGGGGCGGGCGTCATGGTCGGTTACGGCCGCAAGGGCGAGGCGAGCACGTTCGACACCACGCCGGACTGGGCCCTGGTGCCGGGAGTGGCCGAGCGCGCGGTGCGCCGGGTGCCGGCGCTGGCAGACGCGGAGGTCATGCGGGCCTGGGTCGGGCTCTACGAGATGACGCCCGACCAGATGGGCATCCTGAGCGCGCTGCCCGGCGCCGACGGCCTCTTCGTGATCGCGGGCTTCAGCGGCCACGGCTTCATGCACGGCCCCATCGCGGGCCAGCTCATGGCCGAGCTGGTCGTCGACGGGCGGGCCCACACCGTCGACGTGGCCCCGCTCGACATCGAGCGCTTCCGCCGCGGGGAGAGCCCGGTCGAGGTGATGACGTTCGTCTAGGCCGCCCGCCTAGAACGGGGCGCGCTCGCCCTCCGGGATCGGGGTGTCGAACGCGAAGAGCACCCCCGCGATCATGCGGTACTGGCCGGCCAGAGTCACCAGCTCCATGAGCCCGGTGATCCCCAGCTCGCCCTGCACCGCGGCCTGGAGATCTGCCGGGATCGACTCGTAGGCCAGGACGTGCTGCACCACCCGGGCCGGACGGGCGTAGCGCGCGGGCAGCGCGGCGAGGTCGCCCCGCGTCCGCACCCGCTCGATCACGTCGTCGGCGAGCCCTTCCTTCCGGGCCACCTTCGCGTGGGCGATCCACTCGTAGCCCTGGCCCACCGAGCGCGCGGTGATCAGGATCGCCAGCTCGCGGATGTCGCCGGGCAGCGTGCCGCCGAAGCGGAGGTACTCGCCCAGGTCGCCCACCCGCTCGGCCAGGGCGGGGTGGTGCATGAGCGAGGCGAAGGGGCCGCGCACCGCCCCACGCTTGGCGGTGATCTTGTCGTAGACCTGCTTGGCCGCGGGGGTGAGCGTGTCGAGCGGGTCGGGCAGTCTGGCCATGGGGGCTCCTCCTCCCCCGGGAATATAGACGATCGCCTCCCGAGCCGCTCCCACGCCTTGACAAGGGCGCGGCCCCGGGCGCAGTCTTGGCCCGCCCAATGACCGGCGCGCTCCAACGGGGGCGCGCGACAAGAGAGGCCAAGAGTAAGGAGGATGCGATGAAGCAGCCCTGGAGACCGCGGGTCCTGATCGGGGTCGTCATCTCGCTCGTCATCGGCGCCGTCGTGCTGGCCGGCGCGGGAGCGTTCGTCGCGCGGGCCGCCGACCCCATCAAGATCGGCTTCGGCATGGCGCTGACCGGCGGGCTCTCCGCCAACGGCAAGCCGGCCCTGCTCGCCCTGCAGATCTGGAAGGACGACGTCAACAAGAAGGGCGGTCTCCTCGGGCGCCCGGTGGAGCTGGTGTTCTACGACGACCAGACCAACCCCGCCACCGTGCCCGGCATCTACTCGAAGCTGCTCGACGTGGACAAGGTGGACCTCGTCACCTCCGGCTACGGCACCAACCTCATCGCGCCGCTCATGCCGATCGCCATGGAGCGCAAGCTCATGATCATGGGGATCTTCGGGCTGGCCAACAACGAGAAGTACAAGTACCCGAACTACTTCCAGATCTCGCCCAACGGTCCCGAGCCGGAGACCAGCACCGCGCTCGGATTCTTCGACCTGGCCGCCCGGCAGAACCCGAAGCCCCAGACGGTGGCGATCGTGGGGGCGGACGCCGAGTACCCGCAGAACGCGCTGGTGGGGGCGCGCGAGCTGATCAAGAAGTTCGGCTTCAAGACCGTCTACGACAAGACCTATCCGCCCAGCACCACCGACTACACCCCCATCGTCCGCGCGATCAAGGCCACCAATCCCGACGTGGTGTTCGTGGCCTCGTACCCGCCGGACTCGGTCGGCATGCTGCGCGCCGCCCACGAGGTGGGCCTCCAGCCCAAGCTCTTCGGCGGCGGCATGGTGGGCCTGATGTTCACGAGCATCATGACCAGCATGGGGCCGATGCTCAACGGCGTCGTGAACTACGACTTCTGGGCCCCGGAGCCGACGTTCCTCTCGATGCCCGGCATCAAGGAGTTCTTGAAGGAATACCAGGCCCGCGCCGAGAAGGCGGGGGTCGATCCCCTGGGCTACTACCTGCCGCCCTACTCGTACGCGACCGGCCAGGTGCTGGCCCAGGCCATCGAGGCCACCAAGGGGCTCGACCAGCAGAAGCTGGCCGACTACATCCGGGCCACCGAGTTCAGCACCATCGTGGGCAAGGTGAAGTTCGGCAAGAACGGGGAGTGGGCCAAGGGGCGCACCCTGATGGTCCAGTTCCAGAAGATCCAGGGCACCGGGATCGATCAGTTCCGCGGACCGGGCAAGAAGGTCGTGCTCTATCCCGACGAGTTCAAGTCCGGGAACATCATCTACCCGTACTCGGCGGCGAAGAACTAGCGCGAGTCGCTCCCTGTTCTCCTGGGACCTGCTGGCGAACGCGCTCGTCGCCGGACTGCTGCTCGGGGGCTTCTATGCCGCGGTGAGCCTCGGCATCTCGCTCATCTTCGGGCTGCTCGACGTCGCCAACATCGCGCAGCCCGCCTTCCTCATCCTGGGCTCCTACTCCGCCTACGTGCTGAACGGCACGTTCGGGCTCGATCCCATCCTGGCCGGGCTCCTCTTCACCCCGCTCTTCTACCTGCTGGGGGCCGCGGTCTACCGTGTCTACTACAGCAGCTTCGAGCGGCGAGGGGAGGAGTCGCTCCGCGGCCTCGTCTTTTTCTTCGGGCTCCTCTTCATCATCGAGGTGAGCCTCAGCCTCAAGTACGGGGTGGACTACCGGCTGGTGGAGGCCTCCTACATCGGCAAGTCGATCGAGCTGGGCAGCGTCGGCATCGCCTACCGCCTCCTCGTGCCGTGCGTGGTGGGGCTCGTCATGACCGGGGCGCTCTACCTCTTCCTCGGCCGCACCTTCTACGGGCGCGCCATCATGGCGGTGTCGCAGGACAGCGGGGCCCTGCGGCTGATGGGGGCGAACCCGGTCCGCATCAAGACCATCGCCTTCGGCATCGGCATCGCGGCGGCGAGCCTGGCCGGCGCGCTCCTGATCATGATCGGCCCGGTGGTGCCGTCGAGTGACCGCGACTACATCGGCCGGATGTTCGCCATCACGGTCCTGGGCGGCATGGGCAGCATCGGCGGCACTCTGGTCGCCGCGGTCATCCTGGGGGTGGTCGAGAGCCTGATGGGCACCTTCGCGGGCCCGTCGTGGTCGCTCGCGGTCTCCTTCGGCATCCTGCTGATCGCGCTGGCGGTGCGGCCGGCGGGGCTGTTCGGGCGCTAGATGCGGCGCACCGGGGTGGCGTTGGTGGTCGGCCTGATCGTCATCCTGGCCGGGATCGCGCTCGCCTCGCTGCGGGTGAACCCGTACCTCTACTTCGCGGGCTACGTGATCCTCCAGTACGTGGTCATCGCCACCGCGTGGAACATCCTGGGCGGCTACGCGGGCTACGTGAACTTCGGCACCCCCGCGTTCTTCGCGCTCGGGGCCTACACCGCGATCGTCCTCATCCAGACGGTGCGGGCGCCGCTCCCGGTGCTGATCGTGGCCGGCGGGCTCGTCTCGGCCCTGCTCGGCCTCGGCATCGGCTACCTCACGCTCCGCCTGCGCGGGGTGTTCTTCTCCATCGCGACGCTGGCGCTCTCCATCGTGCTCCAGACCATCATCATCAACTGGGAGTTCGTGGGCGGCTCCCGGGGCCTCAGCGTGATCCGCCCGAGCGGGGCGCCCTTCGGCAACTACGTCACGTTCCTGTTCACGGTCATGACCGGGCTGGCGGTGCTGGCGGTGATCACCGCGCGCTTCATCGAGCGCTCCTGGATCGGGCGGGGCCTCGCGGCCCTGCGCGACAACGAGGAGGCCGCCGAGTGCATGGGGGTGCCGACGCTGCGCCTCAAGCTCTTCGCCACCACCGTGAGCGGCTTCCTGCTCGGAGTGGCCGGCGCACCGTTCCCCTACTACGTGACGTTCGTGGACCCGAACTCGGCCTTCAGCCTCGACTACGCGGTGAACGCGCTCGCGATGCCGATGATCGGGGGAACGACGAGCTGGCTCGGGCCGGTGATCGGCGCGGTGCTGCTCAACTCCGCGCAGCAGTACGCGAGCGTGACGATCTCGTCCGAGTGGAACCTCTTCATCGTGGGGGTGGTGCTGGTGGCCTTCGTGGTGCTGGCCCCCGAGGGCATCCTCGGCCTGGTGCGTCGGCTGCGGGGGCGCTGACCGATGAGCGCCATCCTGGAGATCGAGGGCCTCACCAAGCGCTTCGGCGGCTTCACCGCGCTGAACGGGGTGTCGCTCCACGTGAAGGCGGGCGAGCGGTTCGGGCTCATCGGCCCGAACGGATCCGGCAAGACCACGCTCATCAACTGCGTCTCCGGCTCGCTCCCGGTCGACGGTGGCCACATCCGCTTCGACGGCCGCGAGATCAGCGGGCTCCCACCCCACCGCCGGACCCGGCTCGGCATCGTGCGGAGCTTCCAGATCCCCAAGCCGTTCGGCAGCATGACGGTGCAGCAGAACCTCGACATCCCGCTGGAGTACGCCGCGCACGAGCGCTCCGACGCGGCCGACGCGGACGCGATGGAGATCCTGCGCGCCATCGGCCTCGAGGCGAAGGCCCACCTGCGGCCCGCCGGGCTCACCCAGATCGAGATGCGCAAGCTCGAGCTGGCCCGCGCGATGGCGGCGCGGCCGAAGCTGCTCATCTCCGACGAGGCGATGGCCGGGCTCTCGCACGCGGAGGTGGACGACATCCTGGCCATCCTGTTCGGCCTCAGCGAGCGAGGCATCACCATCATCATGATCGAGCACATCATGCGGGCGGTGATGCGCTTCTCCCAGCGCATCGTGGTGCTCGACGCGGGAGAGCTCATCGCGGAGGGCACTCCGGACGAGGTCGTCCGCAACCCCGCGGTGGAGAAGGCCTACCTTGGCGAGTAGGATCGTGGTCCGGAACGTGGACGCGGGCTACGGCGCGGTGCGGGTCCTCCACGGGGTGTCGATCGAGGTCCGGGAAGGGGAGACGGTGGCCCTGCTCGGCACCAACGGCAACGGCAAGAGCACGCTGATCAAGTGCCTGATGGGCATGGTGACGCCGGAGGCCGGGGAGATCTTCCTCGAGACCGACGGCAAGCGGATCGACCTCGTCGGCAAGTCCACCGAGGAGATCGTGGGCCTCGGCATCGCGCTGGTGCCCGAGGGCCGCCGGCTCTTCCCGAAGCTCACGGTGGAGGAGAACCTGCTGCTCGGCGCCTACCGTCCCGCCGCCCGCGCCGACATCGCGGCCAACCTGGGCTTCGCCTTCGAGGCGTTCCCGGTGCTGGCCGGACGGCGGCGCCAGCTCGCGGGCAGCATGTCGGGCGGCGAGCAGCAGATGCTGGCGGTGGCGCGCGCGCTCATGTCCTCTCCGAGGATTCTCCTGGTGGACGAGCCGTCGGTCGGGCTCGCGCCCATCCTGGTGAGCCGGGTGATCGGCAAGATCCGGGAGCTCAAGGAGCGGCGCCAGCTCACGGTGCTGATGGCGGAGCAGAACTTCAACCAGGCGACCAAGATCGCGGACCGCGGCTACATCATCGTCCACGGCAAGATCGAGTTCGAGGGCCGCAGCACCCGCGAGCTGCGCGAGAACGAGCTGGTGAAGAAGTATTACCTGGGGGTCTGACGCTCCCCTCAGCACTTCGTGCAGGCGGCGGCGGGTCTGACCTCGACGACCTTTCCGGTGTAGGGATTGACGATCTGCTCCTGGCACCGCCCGTCCGGAAGCTGGAGCCGCCGGACGATGAACCCGTTGGCGTCCCGGGTCACGCAGATCACCACGCCTTCCGCCTGGACGAGCATCCGGGCGCCCTCCGCCGCGGCCGCCGCCCGGACCGAGAGGGCGGGCGGCCCGTCCGTCATCGCGGTCCGGCCCGCGTCGAACCGGTCGAATCCGATCCAGCGGAACCGCGGCTCGGCGCCCGGCGGCTGGATCGCCACCAGCGCGTCGCCGGACGGGCACAGGGTGACCGTGACGCGCTCGTTCCGGCTGGTCGTCAGGGTCGTCTTCGCGGTCTGAGAGGGCTCCTTCCAGGAGCACTCGAAGTTCTTCGTCCAGAGGGCCTTCTGCTCCTCGGCCTCGCCGACCGCGCTCCACGGGACACCCAGCATGACCGCCTTCGTCCACGTCGTGTACTGGGGCACCGCGCCGATCGCCGAGGTGATGATCGTCGGGTACGCGAAGAGCCACTGCCACCACTTCTTCTTCTTGCGAGCGGCTGTCATCGCCTCCTCCTTGCTCGGTGCCCGCTACCGCCCGGCCCGCTCCGGGTCCGCCGGCATCGCGGGCTGCTCGACCACGCCGATCGTGGCGCCGGGGGCGTGGAGCGCCTGCGCCCGCGCCACCGCCTCCTCCACGGTGGCGGCCACCTCCCAGCCGAGATGGCGCGGCACGTGCGCGTCGCGCGCGCCGGCCACGATCACCCGGCCCACGCGGCGCAGGCGCTTGAGCGGGTGCGTGGCCAGGATGCCGTGGATCGGGTGGAAGGCGAACCGGTGCCGGTAGGCCTCGATGTGCCCGGCGTGCCGCGCGAACTCCTGCTCGAAGCGGGCGGTGATCTCGTAGGGGTCGCGGGTGCGGGTGAGCACGCGCTCCCACACCTCCGGGTAGGACGGGTGGTGCACGCGATCCCACGCCTCGCGGACCGCCGCGGCCATGACCACCGTGCAGCCGGGCTTGCCCGCCGCGTCGATCATGCCGCCCAGGTATCCGAGCCCCATCGAGATCAGGGTGAGGATCGGATTGACCTGGGCCCAGATCGCGTAGGGGCTCGAGTCCGGCACCCCGTAGACCAGGATGTCGACCGGCTCGGGCGCGGCGGCCCGCCGGGGCGGGAAGCGGAGCGACTGCACCTCGAGGGCCGCGCGGCGCGTCTCGTCGACCCCGCCCGCGAACACCCGCGCGGCCGAGGCGCTCCTCGAGGTGGTGGCCCATCTCGTCGAGCACCGCGTGCATGCGGTTGCGCTGGAGCGACATCGACATGCCGTCCGGGTCGTGCGTCACCCGGATCGAGCGCCAGGTCGAGAGCCCGATGCACACCGACTTCCACCCCCCGGTGAAGCCACGGATGTAGTTGGTGTTGACGTAGACGGTGAGATCGGCGTCGGTGACGAGCTGGCTCACCTCCACCGGGTAGCCGTGCTCCGCGGTGACGCCGAGGTCGACGATCTGGTCGGGATCCTCCGCGTCGTGGCACGTCAGGCGCGGGCCGAAGTCCCGCACCAGCGGGGCGTCGAGCAGGCGCGTCAGCTCGGCGGGCCGGCACATGCGGTGCAGCGCGTTGGCGCACACGAGCCGCACCTGGGAGGCCGACACCCCGGCCGCGGCCAGCTCGTCCAGCACCGCGCGGATCGCGACCGGGCGGATCGGCCCGAACGAGCCGGTGGTGTGGTCGTCGAACGCGATCGTGACGCGCGCGCCCGGCCGCGCCAGGTCGCGCAGCCGCGGCAGGCCGAGCGGAGCGGCCAGCGCGTCGCGCACCGCGCGGTCGAGGTCGGGCAGCGGAGGGAGCGCGGCGGTCGCCTCGCCGGAGAGGAGGCGGCTGCCCGGCGGCAGGGTGGCCGAGAGCGTGCCATCGGCGTACGGCAGGTCCACGCGCATGCTGCGGGGATGATACCCGGTTTGGCCTCGGGTGAGGAGCACCGGGTGCTAGACTGCCGGCCCATGGCGATGCGCCTGGCCGCCGCGTGCCTGATGGGCTGGGCCGCCACCACCAACTACACCAACCACGCGGCGGTGATCCCGCTCCTGATGGCGGAGCTCCACTTCGGGCCCGTCCAGGCCGGCCTGCTCTCGACCGCCTTCTTCGTCACCCTCGCCGTCGCGTGCGTCCCCGCCGGCATGCTGTGCGACCGCCTCGGACCCACCGGCGTGGGCACTGCGGGGCTCGTCGCGGTGTTCGCGAGCAATCTTGCGTTGGGGTACGCCCGTGACTTCCCGGACCTCCTCGTCGTCAAGGTGGTGGGGGGCCTCGGCTGCGGGCTGGCCTTCGTCGCGGGCATGCGCTACGCCGCCCTGGTCGTGCCGCCGGCGCGCGTGCCCCGGGCCCTCGGGCTCTACGGCGGATTCGTCCAGCTGGGCGGCGGCACCGCGCTCTACCTGATCCCGCTCCTCACCAGCCTCATGGGCTGGCGCCGGGCCTTCGTGGCCTCCTCCGCGCTGATCGCGCTCGCGACCGTGGGGTGGCTCGCGCTGGCCCCGCGCGTTCGTCCGTCGCTCGCCGCCGCGCCGCTCACCGAGGCGGTCCGCAGCGCGAAGGTATGGACCCTCGGGCTCGTGCACACCGCCACCTTCGGCCTCGCAGTGCTGATCGGCATCTGGGTCACAACCTTCCTGGTCCACGACTTCGGCCTGTCCCTGGTGAGCGCGGGCGCCGCCGGCTCCACGATCCTCGCGCTCGGGGTGCTCTCGCGTCCGCTCGGGGGCCTCGTGGTCGATCGGGGCCTGCTCGGCGCCCGCGCGGTCATGCGGCTCACCGTGCTGAGCGGCGCGCTCGGGCTCGTGGCGCTGGCGTGGCCCGGCCGGCCGCTGATGGTGGCGGCCGCCGCCATCATCGCGCTCGGCGTCGCCTTCAACGCGCCCTACGCCGCGGTGATGCACACCACCGGGGCGGTCCTGCCCCGCGCCCCGGGGGCCGCGGTCGGGCTCGTCAGCGGCGTCGGCGTGCTCGGGATCTCGATCGGGGCCCCCGCGGTGGGCGCGCTCTTCGCCACGACCGGCGGGTTCTCGCTGCCCTTCGGCGCCCTCGCCGCGTTTTCCCTGCTCGTCTTCTGGGTGCTCGGCTCGCTCTGATCGCGGCGAGGGCCCGCGCGGGCGGCCCGGGGAACCGGATAGCCAGCCTGGGAACTTCGTTGCTCCAGTTGACGAATCTTGCCGCGCCCCGGCTCCCGCAAGGGCGCGGATTCGCGCTCATGTCACGGTGGCCCGGCTCTTGCTCGCTTACAGCGCGGAACCATCATGAGCTTTGCCTGCAAGAGCGACCAGCGCTGCGACCACCCGCTGAAGGACTGCGCCGCGGTCCAGGGCGAGTACTGCCCCGTCTGCCACCACGGCTCGTCCCTGGCCACCCGGCCGCGCCGGTCCACGCTGGCGGGCCCGCGGAGGGATCAGCGGGGCATGTCCGCCATGCTCCGCGAGATCCGGCAGCGTCGCGGCCGCCGCGACTGACCGGGCGGCCCGCTCAGCCCTTCACCCCGCCCGACCCCCACCCCTGCACGAGGTAGCGCTGCACCGCGGCGAAGAAGCACACGGTGGGCACCGTGATCATCACGCCCGCGGCCATGATCATCCCCCAGTCCACGATGGTGGCGTTGAACAGGTCGTTGACCCCGACCGGTAGCGTCTTCAGCTCCTCCGAGGTGATCAGCACCAGGGCGAACAGGAAGTCGTTCCAGGCCAGGATGAAGGTGAAGATGGCGGCCGCGATCAGCCCGGGCAAGGCCAGCGGCAGCACCACGTGCCACACCGTCCGGCCCCGGCCGGCGCCGTCGACCAGCGCCGCCTCCTCCAGCTCGAGCGGGATCGACTGGAAGAACGCCCGCAGCACCCACAGGCAGAAGGGCAGGCAGAAGGTGGTGTAGGACAGCACCAGGGCCAGGCGCGTGTTCACGATCCCGAGCTGCTTCACCAGGATGTAGAAGGGGATGATGATCATGATCGGGGCGAACATGTAGGTGAGCAGGATCAGGCCCGCCACCGCCTCCCGCCCGCGGAAGCGGTAGCGGGTGAGGGCGTAGGCCCCCAGCGAGGAGACCGCGAGCGTGAGCAGGACGGTGGCGCCCGCCACCGCCACGCTGTTGCGGAAGAACACCAGGAAGCTCGTGTCCGCGAACAGCCGCCGGAAGTTCTCCAGGGTGGGGTGGAGGGGCACGAAGCGCGGCGGGGTGGCGAAGATCTCCCCCGAGGGCTTGAGCGCGGTGGAGAGCATCCAGAAGAGCGGGAAGGCCGCCGCGAGCAGCAGGACCGCGCCGGCCGCGTAGAGCGCGGAGGCGCGCCTCACGAGAAGACCTCCTCGGTGCGGAACGCGCGGAAGTACACTGCGGTGGCGGCCAGCAGCATCGCGAACATGATCACCGCGAGCGCGGCCCCCATGCCGGCCTGCAGGTAGGTGAAGCTGCGCGCGTAGGCGTAGACCGGCAGGGTGCGGATGTAGCGGCTCACCCCGCCCTCGCCGGCCAGCAGCCAGACCGTGTCGAACTTGGTGAACATCCAGATGCTCCGCAGCAGCACGATGACGAAGAGCACGCTCGCGGTCTGGGGCAGGGTCACGTGGAGGAACCGGCGCCAGGCGGAAGCGCCGTCGACGGTGGCCGCCTCGTAGAGCTCGGGGGCGATGGTCTGCAGGCGAGCCAGGTAGGTCACCACCACGAACGGGAAGAACTGCCACACGCTGGTGACGATCAGCGCGGTCATGATGTAGTCGGGGCCGAGCCAGGCCACCGGGGCCCGCACGAGGCCCGCGCTGGTGAGCAGGTAGTTGACCAGGCCGTAGGAGTCGTTGAGCAGCCACTTCCAGAGGATCACCGCCACGATGGTGGGGATCATGTAGGGGAAGAGCACGAACCCGCGCAGGAGATTGCGCCCCCGGAACGCCTCGTTCAGCAGCAGGGCCGCGGGCACGCCCACGCCGAGCTGGAGCACCATGGTCGCGCCCGCGTAGACGCTGCCGTAGTAGAAGCTGGTCCAGAACTCGGGATCGCTCGCGAAGTAGCGGTAGTGGCGGAGGCCGACGAAGCTCTGCACCGGCATGAACGCGTGCTTGTCGAACAGGCTGAGCCAGACGTTGTAGAGGACCGGGAAGACCACCAGCCCGCCCAGGAGCAGGAGCGACGGGGCGAGGAGGAGCCAGCCGACGAGCGCGCTCTTCCTCACTCGCCCCGCCCGGGAACCGCGGCTACGACCAGCGCTTGTGACCGAGCTGGGCGAGCAGCTCCTCGGCGCGCTTCTGCGCGCGATCGGCCTCCGCCTTCGGGTTCTTGCCCCCCACCATGACCTCCACCACCATGTCGGCCACGATGCTCGAGCCGTCGAGCTCGGCCAGGAACGGCAGCAGGTTGTCCTCCGGGCGCGTGAAGCCGAGCGGCAGGAAGCGGTTGCCCCGGAGGCCGGTCAGCATCACGTCGTGCCACGCCTTCCACTTCTTGATCCGCTCGTTGGCCAGGTAGGCTGGGTCGCCGAGCATGGAGGTGAAGATCGGGGTGAGGTGGATCGGCACCGAGTGGCAATACTGGAGGTAGTGCTCCTTCTTGTAGAAGAGCCGCAGGAACTCGAAGGCCTCGTTGGGGTACTTGGACTGGCTGAAGACCGCCCAGTTCTCCCCGTCGAGCGCGGAGATGCCGACCTTGCCCGATGGACCGTGGGGGCGAAGCATGGGCATGAAGTGCTCGGGGTCCCGCATGCCCTCGGGGGCGTACTTCTCGATGTAGCCGATGGCCCGCGCCCCCGAGAGGTAGCTCATCGCGATCTTGCCGGTGGCGAGCGCGGCCTGGGTGTCGAGGTACTTCTGCCCCGACCAGCCCTGGGACTGGAACTTGTTCAGCTTCTGGAGATAGTCGAGCGTCTCCAGCATCGACTTGCTGTTGAGCTGCGGCCGCCACGTCTTGGCGTCGACCCACGAGCCCCCGTTGCCGGCCAGCCACTCCGCCGGGTGCACGAAGCCCATGTAGAGCTTCTCGCCCGGCATCTGGAACGCGTAGCGGCCGTCCTCGGTGAGGGCCGCGGCCAGCTTGAGCATGTCGTCGTACGTCGCGGGCGGCTTGAGCCCCTTCTTCTCGCGCAGGTCCCGGCGCTCGCAGAAGTAGGTCGCCCCCATCGCGTGGGTGATCCCGTAGTACTTGCCGTCGAAGTACTGGAGCTTCCGCGTCGCTTCGTGGATGTCGCTCTCGCCCACCGCCCGGATCAGCTCGTCCATCGGGCGCAGCAGGTTCTTGGTGTAGAGGGACGCGGTCATGAACGGGTTGAGGTGGGTCAGGTCGGGCGGGCTGCCCGCGGCGAGCGAGGCCAGCAGCTTGGTGTTGAGGTCGCCCCAGCCGAGGGCCTGCTGGCGCACCTTGAAGCCGGGAAACTTCTTCTCGAACTCGGCGATGCTCGTGTCCTGGATGACCTTGACCGTCTGGGGCTCGACCTCGGTGTGCCAGACCTGGAGCTCGCGCACCTGCTGGCCGATCACCGCGGGGGCGCGGCCGAAGGTGGCGGCGCCGACCGCCGCGCCGGTGCCGGCCAGGAAACGACGGCGGGAGATGCGGGACGACGATGCGGGCGTGTGTGCCATGGCCGCTCCTTCCGTGGTGCCTCCGTGTGGGCCTCCTCCGAACGTGCCGGGTCCGCCTCGACCGCCGCCGAGTCTACGCGGGCCGGGCCGGGTGTCAACGTCTTCGTGCCGGTCGGCTTCCCCGCGGTGGTAGCATGAGGGCGATGTCAGCCAAATCGACCGGAAAGGGGTCCGTCATGACACGGAAACTTCGCTGGCTGTGGGTCACTCCGGCATTCCTCATGGTCGTGAGCCTGGGCGCGGGCGCGGCCGTCGCCGCCGACAAGACCAAGGTGGACCAGGCGACCAAGCAGGTCGAGCAGGGCGCCAAGCAGATCGGTCAGGGCACCGTGGGCCCGGGCTTCGTGGGCCTCTTCAAGGGTATCGGCAACACGATCGTGGAGGGCGCGAAGTTCAGCGGCCAGACGATCGGGGAGTTCTTCAGCAAGAAGTCGAGCTGACCGGGCCGTCCCGGCCCGGCGGGACTACCGCGGGGGGGCGCCACCCGGACGGCAGGTGTAGGTGAGCCACCAGCCGAGCGGATCCTTGATCCGCACCGTGTCGGCGCCCACCGCGGTGACGTCCTTGCGGCGATACCGCGCGACGATCTCACGCCGCATCGCGCGGCAACCCCGCGCGCCCTCGTAGCTCCCGATCGGGGTCCAGGTGTCGTTGAATTCGCCGCTCGTCTGCCCTTCCTTCTTCTCCCACAGGATCCAGGTCTCCGCCCCCGAGACGGGACGGGGCGGGCCCAGGAGCAGGGCCGCGAGCGCGACGAGCCGGAGGGTCATGCGCCTCTCCATGCACCTCTCACTGTAGCCTGCCAGGGAATTACCGTCCCGGTCGTTCGGCGGGCGCGCTCCGCCCTTGACAGGGCGCGGGTTTCGCACCATCGTCGGCCGCACAGAATGTCGACCAAGGGTCGCCGGGGTGGCCGCGTCTTCCTGCCGCATCGCATCCTGCGATCGCGCCCCCGGCTCTTCTCCTCGGCCGGGCTGGGCATCGTGGTCACCGCCGCGCTCGCCGCGTCGACCACCTGGCCGCCCGCGTCGCGCCTGCTCGTGGGCTGGAACGTGGCGGTCGCGGTGTACCTGGTCCTCGTCTTCGAGATGATGGCCGGCTCCCGGGTCCGCGACATCCGCCGGCGCGCCGCGGGGCAGGACGAGGGGCAGCTCACCATCCTGGTGCTCACGGTGGCGGCCGGGCTGGCGAGCCTCGCGGCGATCCAGGCGGAGCTCACCTCCGGGAGCGGGGGCCGGCGGCCGGGTCAGCTCGCGCTCGCCTCGCTCACCATCTTGTTGTCGTGGGCGTTCATTCACACCATGTTCGCGCTGCACTACGCCCACGAGTTCTACGGCGACAGCGGGAGCCCGGCCGGGGGCATGGCATTCCCGGGGGAAGACGAGGAGCCCGACTACTGGGACTTCGTGTACTTCTCGTTCGTGATCGGCATGACCTCTCAGGTCTCCGACGTGACGATCACGAACAAGCCGGTGCGCCGCACCGTCACCGCCCACGCGGTGGTCTCGTTCGCCTTCAACGTGGCCCTCCTGGCCCTGACCGTCAACATCGCGGCGAGCGCGCTCTGAGGCCGGACCCGATCGGGCGTTGGACCCCCGATTGGCAGTTGAGCCCCCCGCGGTCACGGTCGGGACAGCACCACCGCTTTGGCTATCTGATTGAAGTGAGGGAGTAGGCCGGTCTTGACCCTAATCCCCGCTCAGTGACTGGGGGCCACGGGTTGTGACAGGGTTTGTGACGAAGGAACCCCGACGGCTGACCAGGACAGCTCCGGGATGGGCGGTCCGCCTGGACCCGGGCCTTCCCGGGCAGGCTAGGATAGGCGACGTGCGAGGGCGCCCTTTCTCGCTCGTCGCGGTCGTGCTCCTAGCGGTGCTCACCGCCGGTGTGAGTCCGATCCGCGCGAGCGTGCTCGTCTGGTCGTCCGGCCCGGCCGACGCCGAAGCCGGCGGGACGGGCGTGACGCGCGCCGTGCAGGTCGCGACGAGCACCGGCCGGCAGGGGGCCTACTACCTTCCGCGGGGCCACGAATCCCGGGTGCTCCCGCTGCTGGTCTTCTTCCACGGAACAGGGGGCAAGGGCTCCCTGGCGATCCTCCGTCTGCAGGCGCTGGCCGAGCAGGAGGGGTTCATTGTGCTCGCGCCGGATTCGGTGAGCGTCTCGGGCGTCTGGATGGTCGGGCAACACCCGGGCGATACGACCGCGGACCATCGCCACGTCATGGCGTGCGTGCGCGAGGTGATGGCGGCTCCCGGCGTTCGCGTGGATCCCGGGCGTGTCCTCGCCGCCGGCTTCTCCGTCGGCGGCAGTGGCGCGGCGTACCTCGCGACGCACGAGACCGTCTTCACCGCGCTCGCGGTCCTCCACGGGCACGTGATCCCGAGCGCGATGGGGCCCCGGCGCCCGCGGACCTGGCTCTCGGCCGGCGACCGGGATCGGGTCCGGACCGTCGAGTACACGAGGAGCGTGGCCGAGCACCTGCGACAAGAGGGCTTCCCCGGAGTTGAGCTGCGCGTCTTCCGGGTGGACCACACACTCCAGGAGGAAGAGCTCGCGGCGCTCGTCGACTGGTGGCTCGGCCCCCCGACGAGGCGTGAGACCCGGTGACAACTCTGGGTCGAAGCACGCCGACTCATCCTCGCCTCGCCCCCAGGCGGTGAAGGGGGCTCAACGGACTCCGCCGAGCCCATCGCTGACATCAGGTTGCTACTTCGAAGCTGAACTCGAGCGGCCTGTTTGCCGGCAGGTGGTTGCGGGCCCCCGCAACCACTTGTAGGTGAACTGCCTCCTGAGCAGTCAGGAGCTGTCGTTTCTTGCGCGGCCGCTGATCTCGGCCCGCTGCGCGCTGGCGATAGAGGGCTTTCGCGAACGACGGGTCTTCGCCGGAAGGGGACCGCCTGCGCCTCGCGTCAGGCGAGGAGTGCTAAGATGTCGGCCCCTGACGCGATGAGCGCGCGAGCCTCGAGAGTGCGGTGGGCCACAGTGCTGGCCGTGAGCGTCGGCCTTGCCGCCACGCCCCCGCCTTCGTTCGCCCTCTCCGTCCAGGAGGCCTTGCTCCACGCCGTGCCGGCTGTCGCGCTCGTGAGCGCCGAGGTCAGGGCGAGCGCCACGGTGAATTGTGGCCAGGGTCCCATCACGGTCAGCCCGAAGCCGTTCATCGAGGTCGGCACCGGATGGTTCGTGGATGGTCGAGGCTACCTCATCACCAACGCGCACGTCATCGATCCCGCTTACCGTGTGCCGCCGTGGGTCGAGTTCAACCTGAAGCTAAGGGCGGTCGAGGAAGGCTGTGTGGACCCCGCGCTGAAGGCGCGCGGCGTCGCGCGGGGTCAGCGGCCTGACCTCGAGGAAGAGCTACTGCGCGCGATTCCCATCGCCGCGGTCAAGCTCACGCCGACGGGGCGGGTGAGCGTGCTGCTGTCCAACGGCGCGAATCTCGAGGCCCAGGTCGCGAAGTTCAGCGCACCGATCACGCTCGACGCGAAGGGCAATCCGCTCAAGGATTCCGGGCGCGATCTGGCCTTGCTGAAAATCCAGGACGGCGCGTATCCGGTCATGTCGATCACCGACAAGGAGCCCAAGCTCGGCGACGAGCTCCACATCCTGGGCTTCCCAGGGGTGGTCAGGGATCATGAGCTTCTCAGCCGGACGGCCTTGAGGGAGGCGTCCGCCACGAAGGGACAGGTGTCGGGATTCAACACGGACGCCATCGGTCAGGACGTGATCCAGACGGACGCTGCCGCCGTCTATGGAAACAGTGGCGGGCCCGCGGTGGATGACAGCGGATCCGTCGTCGGCGTCATGACGTTCATCTCCCTCCGCGGCAACGCCGAGGTCCAGGGCTTCAATTTTCTGATTCCTGCCAAGGACGTGCGCGCCTTCCTGGCGGGCACCGATGTGAGGCGGGGTGAGAGCCGCTTCAATCCGGTATGGGCGGCCGGGGTCACGGCCCTGCTGGGCGAGCGGTACTCGCTCGCGCTCGCGAAGTTCCGTGAAGCGGATGGATTGCTGCCGGACCTCGTGGTAATCAAGCGCTCGATGCGGGAGGCGGAGTACAGGCTCGCCCACCCGCCGACCCGACCTTTTCCCTGGGCGTGGACGACCGCCGGCGCGCTTGCGCTGCTGAGTGTCACCACGTGGGGCACGTGGGGCGTCCGACGTTGGACGCGCAACCGGTATCGAGTTCATCCGGGCCAGGTCGTCGACTTCCTGGAGAGAGGGTTGAATCCCGTGCTTCTCGATGTGCGCGTCCCCGCCCACTACGAGACCAGCCCGCTCTCGATCCCGAGGGCGATCCGCCTCGACCCCGAGCACATCACCGAGCAGCGCATCGATCTGCCGGTCGAGAAGCACCAGCTCATCGTCACGTTCTGCACGAGTCCGGAAGAGCGAACGAGCGCCAAGGTCGCTCGGCTCCTGCGCCGCCAGGGGTGGAGCAGAGTCCGGATTCTCAAGGGCGGTCTCGGCGCGTGGGCCAACGCCCGTCTGCCCGTGGAGAGCAAGTCGCACCTGCCCTCGATCGGGATCGAGATCTACCGGAACCTCACGCACGGCGACATCGAGCGGCGCCACTACGCGCCCGGCGCGGTCATCTTCGAGGAGGGCGACGACGCGCATGGAGAGGCATACCTCGTTCACGCGGGCACGATCGAGATCGTGAAGCGATCCACCGGCGGTGAACGCCGGCTCAACCTAGTGAAGGAAGGGGAGCTGCTAGGGGAGATGGCGCTGTTCAGGCACGCGCCACGTTCGGCCGCCGCGGTCGCCATCACCGACGCGGAGCTTCTCGTTATGCGGAGCGAACGCCTCGAGTGGCTGATCCGGAACCGGCCCGAGCTCACGCTCGAGCTCCTCAAGTGGCTCTCGGATCAGATCGTCTCGAGGGACGCCTGAAGTCTCACCGGCCGGTGCGTGCGCCGCGCCGAAGTAGCAAGAGTGTCGCACTCACCCCTGTCGAAATGGGGCTGGCTCGTACCGTTTGGGACGGTAAGCCTCCGGCGACTTCCCGCCACCCCGTCCGAACCAGCGCCGGAGCCAGCGGAGCAATCGTCTCATCGGCGGCCGGTGGTGTAGCGATCATGCAGCATGACTGCCTCCGGTGCTCGGTTGAGCAGGTCGTCCCGCCATGGGCGTCGGCGGCCCCCAGATCAGCACCCGGTCCGTCTCGTGCGCGGCGGCGTCAAGCTCCTTGCCGAGTCTCCGGAGGACCTGTACGAGATCGGGAGCTTGAGGTCCGCATGCGGACCGAGACCAGGCGGTGACGGTAGTTGGACCCCCCGCGATGGCAGTTGGACCAAGGTCCAATAGGCGCGGGGCCGGCCGTCCCCTAGAGTGCAGCCATGGCGCTGAGCCGGTGCGAGACGTGCCACAAGGACCTGACGGCGGGAGTGGAGCGGTTCTGCGGCGACCAGTGCCGCGACCGGTTCATCGAAGGGCTCAGGAAGGGCACCGCGAGGCATCCCGGCCGCCGAGCGGCCTGGAGACTGCGCCGGCGGGGCGGCTGAGCGGACGCGCCCCATGTTCATGTCGCGGTTCCTGATCGCGTTCGCGATCCTGCTCGTCGCCTGGGCTCTCGACGCCTTCGTCCTGCACCTGACCGGCGGGCTGATCCACGTGCTCCTGGTGGTCGCGGCCGTCCTGCTGATCGTCCACTTCCTGCGCGGCCGCCCCTAGCCGCCCGGCTCGCGCACGATGTGCTTCGCGTGCAAGAGCGACGCCCGCTGCGAGCACTCGCTGAACGACTGCGGCGCGGTGAAGGGCGAGTACTGCCTGGTCTGCCACCACAACTCGACGCTGTCGGTGCCGGTACGCCGGTCGACGTCGCTCGGGCCCCGCAAGGATCGTCCGAGCCTCTCCGCGCTCCTGCGCGAGATCCGCGAGCGGCGCGGGCGCCCGGCGTAGCCCGGCGCCCGGACCGGCTCAGCCCGCGGGCGGCCCGGCGATCTCCTCCGCCTGCGCCCGGGTGACGCCCATCGCGATCCCGGCGGTCACGATCGCGTCCCACGTCGCCGCGTCGAGCGGGACGCCCGCCCGCCCCCGCTCCTCGCGCGAGAGCCGCTCCGGATCGCCGGGCACCAGCACCGGGTTCGCGGCGTCGGCCGGCGGGGAGGCCTTCACGTAGCCCACGAAGGCGTCGACCTCGTGCCGCATCCAGTCCACGCCCGCCAGCCGCGCTGGATCGACCACGATGCTGAACATGTTGTTGACCACGCCGCCGCGGCGCGGGTTCTCGGGCTGGATGGTGCCGCCGCCGGACATCGCGCCGGCCAGCAGCTCGGTGAGGACGGCGAGCGCGTAGCCCTTGTGCGCGCCGAAGGGCAGGAGCGAGCCGCGCGGCTCCCGGTACATCACCTCGGGATCGGTGGTGGGCGCGCCCTGCGGGTCGATCAGGTTGCCCTCGGCCAGGCGCTTGCCCGCGAGCTTGGCTACCAGGACCTTCCCCATCGCCACCCCGCTGGTCGCCATGTCGAGCAGGAGCGGCGGCTGGGTGGCGGTGCCGGGCATGCCGATGCAGACCGGGTTGGTGGAGAATCGCGAGTCGGTTCCCCGGAAGGGCGCCACCAGCCCGCCGTGATCGGCCACGTTGACGAAGTGGATGGAGACCAGCCCGGCCGCGCTGGCCATCTCGCCGTACGCGCCCACGCGTCCGATGTGATGCGAATTCGCGAGGGTCATGACCGCGACTCCGGTCTCCCGGGTGCGCGCCATCGCGGCGGCCATCGCCTCGCCCGCCATCCGCCGGCCGAACCCGCGCTGGCCGTCGAACATGAGGAACGCGCCGTCGTCCTTCACCACCTTCGCGGTGGTGTTGGGCACGACCAGCCCTTCCTTCAGGTGCCGCACGTAGTGCGGGATCAGGCTCACCCCGTGGCTGTCGTGGCCCGCGAGGTTGGCGTCGACCAGATGCCCGGCGACGAGGTCGGCCTCCGCGGGCTCGCTGCCCCCGCGGGCGATGATGGTGGCGGTCAGCCGGCGAAGACGGTCGGGGGATACGCGCATCGGGGTCTCCTTGCGGGGGGTGGACACCAGCGGAGCCTACTCGCCGGCGGCGCGCGAATCAAGACCGGGCGCCGCCCCACTCCCGCCGGAGCTGCTCCCGGGTGTACCCGGCTTGCTCGAGCTGCTTCATGACCAGCGACACGCTGGTGGCGCTGAGCGCCTGGGGACCGTGGCCGAGGACCACCACGTGGTGGCCCCGCAGGGTGAAGTGCTTGTGGCCGTCCGCGCGCTTCACGCGGGTGGCCCCCTCGCGCAGGAGCCAGCGCTCGAGCTCGCGGCGCGTGATGATCACGCGCCGGTGCGGCGGATCACGCGCTCGCCGAAGGCGGCGAGCCGGGCCTCGGGATCGGGGAGGAAGGCCGCCGAGGGCACCAGCACGCGCTGCGCGCCGTGCGCCCGGCACGCCTCCACCGCGCCGACCGGGTCGTCGCCCAGCGCGCCCGGGCAGCCGGTGGTGACCTCGATGTGGTCCGGATCGCGGCCCGCCTCCGCGGCGGCCCGGCGCATCAGCGCGATGAGCGGCTCCACCGGCCCGGCCATGCCGGTGGCGGGGAAGAAGCCGTCGCCCAGGCGCCCGGCCCGTCGCGCCGCCGCCTCGGAGTGGCCGCCCACCAGGATGGGCACCGCGCCGTGAACCGGCTTTGGGTTGCAGCTCATGCCCTCGAAGGCGACGAAGGTCCCCCGGAAGCTCGCGTCGTCGCCCGCCCACAGCGCGCGCATGGCCGCCACGTGCTCGTCGGTGCGCGCGCCGCGGCGCTCGAACGGCACGCCGAGCGCGTCGAACTCCTCGCGGAGCCAGCCCACCCCGATCCCGAGCGAGACGCGCCCGCCCGAGAGGTGATCGAGCGTGGCCACCTGCTTGGCCAGCACCAGCGGGTTGCGCTGCGGCACCACCAGCACGCCGGTGATCAGCCGCAGCCGCGTGGTGGCCGCGGCCACGTGGGCCATCCAGATGAGCGGATCCGGCAGCGGGGTGCCGGGCCCGCCCGGGAGCCGGCCGTCGGGAGCGTACGGGTAGCGCGAGGCATACCGCGTGGGCCACACCACGTGCTCGACCGTGATCAGCGACTCGAAGCCGGCCGCCTCGGCGGCGCGGGCCACGCGGTGGGCGGCCGCCGGGTCCGGGAAGGTCATGTTGGCGAAGTGCAGGCCGAACTTCACGACGCGGTCCCGCTCAGGTAGTCGAAGGCGGAGAGGGTGTGGGTGCGCACCACGTGGAGGAACTCGTCGATCGCGACCGACTCGTTGGGCGCGCCCATGCCGGAGGGCGAGCAGCCGTACACGTAGGCGGGCGTGCCCGCCGCGCGCCAGAAGCGGCAGTCGGTGCCGCCCAGCGAGATGATCGCGGGCGGGCGGAAGCCGAGCAGCGCCTCGACGTTATCTTGGAGGTGGCCGACCATGGGGTGCTCGGGATCCGACCACGTGGCGTTCACCCGCTGGCTCGCGCCCTCCTCCCAGCTCACCTCCGGGTAGCGGGCGACGATCCGCTCGACCACGCCCCGCACGTCGGCGCGGTCCACGCCCACCGGCAGCCGAACGTCCACCTCGATGTCGCACGCGGCGGGCAGCATGTTGACCTTGACCCCGCCCCGCATCACCCCGACGTTGAGCGTGACCTTGTCCAGGATGTCGGTGGCGCCCGCGCCCAGCCCGCGCTCGGCGCCCGCGCGCACCCCGGGCCCGGCGAGCGCGCGCGCGACCTTCTCGGGGGCGGTGGGCACCAGGGTCTCGAGCGACTCGAGGTCGCGGACGAGGGCGGCCGCGATGCGGTTGGCGCTCTTGCTGACGTGGGGGTAGGCGCTGTGCCCGCCCGGGGTGCGGACCGAGAGCTTCAGCCAGAACATCGCCTTCTCGCCGAAGCGGATGGTGTGGGGGCTGCTCGGCTCCCCGTTCAGCACGCAGTCGCCCCGGACCAGGTCCGCGTGGTGCTCGACGAGGTAGCCGCTGCCCCATCGCCCCCCGGTCTCCTCGTCGGACACCAGGGTGAGGGTCAGCGCGCCGCCGAGCTCCCCGGCGAGCCCGCTCAGGTAGAGGTACGTGAAGATCGACGCGGTGCTGCCGCACTTCATGTCCACGGTGCCGAGCCCGTGCAGGCGCCCGTCCACGATCGCACCCGAGAGCGGGTCGTGCGTCCAGCGCGCACGGTCGCCGGCCGGGAACACGTCGATGTGGCCGTTGAGCACGAGGTGCCGGCCCGGCCCGGCGAAGCGGGTGGCGGCGACCAGGTTGGGCATCGTCTCCTGGGGGGCGATGCGCCGGTACGGCAGGCCGGCGCGGTCGAGGAAGTCGGCGATGAAGGCGGCTCCGGCGCGGGTGTCGCCCGGCGGGTTCGCGGTGTCGATGCGCGTGAAGGCCTGGAGGAAGCCGACGAGGCGGTCGCGGTCCGCCTCGATCCGCTCGAGCAGCGCGCGCCTGGTGTCGCTCATGGCATCGAGGGCAGGCTGAGCGGGGTGATGTCGATCGAGCGGCGGCCGCGGGGGTCGCGCTCGGGCACGCTCGCCTCCATGCGGCGCTGCGCGGCGGTGAGGCGCTCGAGGGAGCCGGCCTGGTCGAGGGTGAGCACGCGCCCGTCCGCCACCACCCGCTCGCCGTCCACGTAGACGTCGCGCACCGCGCGGTCGGCGGCGTGGAAGATCAGCGAGCGCAGGGGATCGCGCGCCGGCATCATCCACGGGCTCTTGCAGTCGACGAGGACGAGATCCGCCCGGGCCCCGGAGGCGAGCCGGCCGAGGTCGTCGCGCAGCAGCGCGTGCGCGCCGCCCACGGTGGCGGCGTGGAAGACGTCGGCCATCTCGGTGGCGCGGATGTCCTCCGCCGCGATGCGGGCGAGCACGGTGGCCCAGCGCATCTCCTCGATCAGGTTCTGGGGCACGGTGTCGGTGCCGATGCCCAGGTTCACGCCGGCCTGGCGGTACTTGCCGAAGTGCTCGAGGGTGTGGCCGTAGCGGGCGAACGGGGTCGGGCAGTGCGCGACCGACGTCTCGGTGTCGGCCATGATCGCGATGTCCTGGCGCGACCACCAGTGCAGCCACGAGTGCTCGTCGATGAACATCGCGTGGCCGAGGATGGTGCCGGGCCCCGCGAGCCCGATCTGGTGCGCCCACTGGATGGGGGTGATGCCGTGGCGGCGCACCATCTCGTGGAACTCGCCGGCGGCCTGCGCGCAGTGCACCGTGAAGGGCAGCCCGCGCTCGCGCGCGGCCGCGACGCTGTCGCGCAGGAGACCCTCGGTGCAGGTGTCGATCTGGGCGGGGGAGATCATGCCGGAGAGCCGGCGGCTGGGATGCTTGGCCAGCTCGTCGCAGAGCCGCAGGGCCTCCTCGAAGCCCCGGCGGCCGGCGGCCTCGTTCCACTCGTACTCGAGCAGGTGCGAGCGCCGCACCACCCATCGCGACGACGCGTAGGCGGGGGCGAGCACCCCGCGGAGCCCGCTCCGGGCGATGAGATCCACCCATCCCGGGTAGTCGCCCGAGATGTCGACGAGGGTGGTGACGCCGGAGCGGAGCAGCTCGCAGTACGCGGCCTCCGCGCAGGCGAGCTTGCCCGCGTCGTCGGGCCAGTAGGCGCCCGCGCGCTCGAAGAGGCCCGACATGTACATCTCGGGCACCCCGTGCTCCTCGCGGATGCCGCGGTAGCTCGCCTCGAGGCACGGGTGGGAGTGGACGTCGATCAGGCCCGGCATCACCATGAGGCCGCGCCCGTCGATCGTCTCGTCGGGGCGGCCCGGGTAGTCGCGGCCCACGAAGGTCAGGGTGTCGCCGGTGAAGGCCACGTCGCCGTGCTCGAGGTAGGCGTGGCGGGCGCTCGAGGCGTCCCATGCCACCACCCAGTCCGCGTTCTTGACGCACACCGTCTTGGTCATCGGAGGGTCTCCGGTTCCGGGTCGTGGGCCTACTGGTCTCGCAGCCGGGGATTGAGCGCGTCGTTGAGGCCTTCGCCGATCAGGTTGAGGGCCATCACCGTCACCAGAATGGCCAGCCCCGGAATGGCGGTGAGGTACCACTCGGTGCGGAGCATCTCGCGCCCCGCGCCGATCATCGAGCCCCAGCTCATCACGTTGGCGTCGCCCAGGCCGAGGAACGCGAGGGCCGACTCGGTAAGGATCGCGGTGGCCACCATGATCGACGCGGTGACGATGATGGGCGCGAGCGCGTTGGGCAGGATCTGGCGGAAGATGATGCGCCCGTCGCCCATCCCCACCGCGCGGCAGCCCTGGACGAACTCGCGGTGGCGGAGCGCGATGAACTCGGCGCGCACCAGGCGGGCCACCGACGGCCACGAGACCAGCGCGATGGCCAGGATGATCGATCGGATCGAGGGACGGGCGATCACCACCACCACGATCACGAAGACGAACGGGGGAATGGTCTGGAACGCCTCGGTCGCGCGCATGAGCAGGTCGTCCGGCAGACCCCCATAATACCCGGCGAGGGCCCCGATGAGCACGCCCGCGCCGAGGGCCGCCGCGGTGGCGGTGCCGCCGATGGCGAGGGAGACCCGCGCCCCGTGGAAGATGCCGGCGAGGATGTCGCGGCCCAGCATGTCCGAGCCCAGGAGGTACTCGCGGTTCTCGCCCGGCCACTGGAGCGGGCGCGTGACCATCGCGAAGGGATCCTCCCGGAACACGTAGGGCGCGCTCACCGCCATGGCCAGGACCAGGAGCAGGATGGCCAGACCGACCGGCGCGGTCCAGCGCCGGAAGAAGCCCTGGGCGAAGCGGCGCAGGCCCGAGACCGCCATCAGCGCAGCTCGATGCGGGGATCCAGCACCGCGTAGAGCAGATCCACCGCCAGGTTGACCGCGATCACCAGGATCGAGCTCATGAGCAGGATGCCGAGCAGCAGGTTGTAGTCGCGCTGCTGCACCGCCTCGAAGGCGAGCCGGCCGAGGCCGGGCCAGCCGAACACGCTCTCGACGAGCACCGAGCCGCCGAGGAGCGAGCCCACCTGCACCCCGACCACGGTGAGCAGCGGCAGCAGCGCATTGCGCAGCGCGTGCCCATAGAGGACCCGCCGCTCGCTGATGCCCTTGGCGCGCGCGGTGCGCACGTAGTCCTGGCCGGCGACCTCGAGCATGGAGGCGCGCATGAGCCGGGTGTAGATCGCAGCGTAGAAGAGCGCGAGCGAGGCCGCGGGCAGGATCAGGTGGTGAGCCACGTCGAGCATCCGGCCGGGCCCGGAGAGGCCGGCCCCGATGGTCATCATGCCGCCGGTCGGCAGCCAGCCGAGCTTGACCGAGAACAGCACGATCAACATCAGCCCGATCCAGAAGGTCGGGGTGGCGTAGGAGAGCAGGACCAGGACCGCGATGGCCCCGTCGGCCGGCCGGTTGACGTGGCGGGCCGCGGTCACCCCGAACACCACCCCGAGCGCCACCGCCAGCCCGAGGCTCGTGCCCATCAGGATCAGGGTGGCGGGGAGCCGGTCCAGCATCAAGGAGAGCACGGTGGTGTTGTGGCGGAAGGAGAAGCCGAGGTCGAGATTCACAACGCCCCATACGTAGCTCGCGAGCTGGGCGGCCAGCGGGCGGTCGAGACCGAAGCGCTGGCGCAGCATGGCCACGTACTCGGGGGTGGCCGCCCCCGCCTCGCCGGCCAGGACGTCCACCACGTCGCCAGGCGTGAGGTGGAGGACCAGGAAGTTGACCACGATGATGAGGAGGATCGTGGGCACCGCCTGGGCGAGGCGCCGCGCGAGGAACCGCGCGACGCCCGGTCGGGCCAGGGTCACCGCCACACCGGCCGCGGCGCCGGCCGCCTAGGGCTGGAAGTAGGTGTCGCGGAAGCTCCCGTACGGCCCGTCGGCCCCCATGGTGTGGTTCACGAGCTTGCTGTTGTAGAGGGTGACGAAGGACAGCTCGAGCAGGTTGAGCGCGGGCAGGTCCTCCTGGATCTGGCGCTGGGCCCGGGCGAACAGCTCCTTCCGCTTGGCCTGGTCGTTCTCGGTCTGCGCGGCGGTGAAGGCCGCGTCCACGTCCTTGTTCTCGTAGCCCGCCGCGTTGGCGAACGGAGTGCCCTTCTTGATGTTGGCGCTGATGTAGAGCCGCTGCACCCCCAGCGTCGGGTCGGGCAGGAGGTAGAGGTAGTTCTGGGTGAGGTCGAACTCCCAGTTGTAGACCTGGCGGATGAAGGTGGCGATGTCGATGTTGCGCAGCTCCACGTCGATGCCCACCCGACCGAGGGCCTGCTTGATGTACTCCGCGGTGCGCGGGACCTCGGGCTGCACCGGCGGGAAGGTCAGCCCAACCTTGAAGCGCATGTTGCCCGCGCCGCGCTTGAGCCCGGCCTCGTCGAGGATCGTGTTGGCCTTCGCCACGTCGTACGGATACTGGGGCACGCCCTGGGTGGTGTAGAACGGCGAGGACGAGACGATGGGACCGGTGGCCGGCTTGGCGAAGCCGAACCAGATGTTGTCCGCGATGAACTTGCGGTCGAGCGCGTGCAGCATCGCGTGCCGGACCCGCTTGTCCTTCAGGTGCTCCTCGCGCAGGTTGACCTCGATCATGTACATCGGCGCGAAGTACTCGTAGCCGCGCGTCTCCGCCTTCACGCTGGGCAGGGCGGTCAGGCGCTTGACGTCCGAGAGCGGCACCGGGTTGAACACCCCGAGCTGCACCTCCCCCTTCTCGAGGGCGGCGGCCCGCGCGGCCGCGTCCGGGATGATCCGGATCACGATCGCGTCGAGGTACGGCTTGCCCTTGTCCCAGTAGCTCGGATTCTTCTCGAGGCGGATGAAGTCGCCCTTCTTCCATTCCTTGAACACGAAGGGTCCGGTGCCGATCGGGGCGTTCAGGGCCGGGTGGGTCGTGAAGTCCTTCCCCTCGTAGACGTGCTTCGGCAGCACCTGCGACTCGTAGGAGCTGAACGCGGACAGCATCATCGGGGTCGGATCCGACAGGTGGATCACCACCGTGCTGGCGTCGGGCGTATCGACCGTGGTGACCTTGCTGAACGTGACGCGCCCGCGCGGGTGGAGCTTCTTCCAGATCTCCTCGAGCGAGAACTTCACGTCCGCGGAGGTGAACGGCTTGCCGTCGTGCCAGGTGACGCCCCGCCGCAGCTTGAAGCTGTAGGTCTTGCCGTCCGGCGCGACCGTCCACGACTCGGCCAGCGCCGGCCGCGGCTTGAAGTCGAAGTCGTAGTCGAGCAGGCCCTCGTGGATCTTGGTCGACACCGTCCCGATGAAGGTCGAGGTGTTGACGCCCGAGACCAGCGAGGCGGGCTCCGCCCCCTGCACGATGGTGAGGGTGCCGCCGGCCCGCGGCTGGGCTCCGACCGGGAGCACGGCCCCGGCGAGCAGCGTGAAGACCGTGGCGAGGCGGGCGAGGCGCAGGTTGAGACGATGCATGGTGGACTCCCTGTTAGCGCGGGCGCGGGGTCGAATCGAGCGAGATGGCACTGGCGGGAAGGATAGTCGAACTCGGCACGTCCCGCTAGGCCAGGCCCGCCCCCGCTAGGGTAGGCCCGCCCCCGCTAGGGTAGGAAGGTGATGGGGGCGGCGCGGTAGACCGGGCGCCCGCCCTGCACCACCTCGCGGCACGGGTTGTCGGCGATGCGGTAGGCGAGCTCGCCCGGCCGGTCCACGTCCCAGATCGCGAAGTCGGCCAGCTTGCCGATCTCGAGGGTCCCCCGCGAGTCGAGCACCCCGAGGGCCTTGGCCCCGTGGCGGGTGAAGCCCAGCAGGGCCTCCTCGGTGGTCAGCCCGAACAGGCGGCAGGCCATGTTCATCATCATGGTCGGCGAGCAGGTGTGGGAGCTGACCGGGTTGCAGTTGGTGGCGAGCGCCATCTTGACCCCGTGGCGACGGAAGAGCGCCACCGGCGGGCGCTGGGTCTCGGCCATCGTCCAGTGCGCGCCGGGCAGCAGCGTCGCCACGGTGTCCGCCTCCGCCATCGCGCGGATGGTCGCCTCGCCCGCGAACTCGAGGTGATCCGCCGACAATCCCTTGAAGCGGGCGACGAGGTCGGCGGCCCCGAAGTCGCGGTACTGCTCGGCGTGGAGCTTGACCGGCAGCCCGTGGGCGCGGGCGGCCTCGAACAGGCGCGTGATCTGGGCGTGGGAGAAGCCGGTGGGGTCGCAGAAGCCGTCCACCTGGTCCACCAGCCCCTGCGTCACCGCGGCGGGCAGCACGGTCCCGCACAGGTAGTCGATGTAGTCGTCGGCCCGGCCCCGGTACTCGGGCGCGATGCCGTGGGCGCCCAGGAACGTCGTCACGATGCGCACCGGCAGCGTCCGCCCCAGCGCGCGCCCGATCCGCAGGCAGCGCAGCTCCGTGTCCAGATCGAGGCCCGCGCCGGACTTGCTCTCGAGCGTGGTCATGCCCGCCGCGATCAGCTTGGCCACGCGCGCGGCGGACGCGGCGTGGATCTGCTCGTCGCTGGCCGCGCGGGTCTGACGCACGAGGCCGCCGACCCCGCCACCGGAGGCGATCATGTCCGCGCGGGTGCCCCCCTGGGTGAGGAGCTCGAAGTCGGCGAGGGCGTCACCGTAGTAGACCGCGTGGTTGTGGGGATCCACCAGGCCGGGCGTCAGCAGGCGGCCGTCGAGGTCGTGCACGGCGCGGGCGCACGTGGCGGGTGCGGCGGGCAGTGTCGACTCCGCGCCGACCCACGCGATGCGGCCGTCCTGGGCGGCGACCGCGCCGGCCTCGATGAGCCCGAAGGGCGCACCGGCCGTCATCGTCGCCACCTTCCCGTTTCGCCAGAGGGCATCCCACATCGCGTCGGCCTCCCAAGGATCGGCCGTGGTGCGTCCCGCCGTGAGCTGGGCGCAGTCTAGCAGACGTCAGCGAGGCGTGGCCGGCCCGCCGGGCGCGGCGACGCTCCGCCGGTCCGCGCAGATCGCCCCGCCCTTGAGGACGAGCTCGATGCGCGCGGGATCCCGGAGCACCGTCACGTCGTCGAGCGGGTTGCCCCCGACCACCACCAGATCCGCCCGCCGCCCCTTCTCGACGCTGCCGATCTCGTGCGCGAGCCCGAGGCACCGGGCGGCCCACTGGGTCGCCGCGCGCAGGGCCTGCATCGGGGTGAGGCCCGCCTCCACCAGGTACTCGAGCTCGAGCGCGTTCCGCGGGTGCCCGTGGCCACCCGCGTCGGTGCCCGCCGCGATGGGCACGCCCAGCTCGAGGGCCCGCCGGACGCTGGCCACGTGGTGCGGATGGAGGGCGATCGCGCGCTCGCGCACGTGGGGCGCCGGGCTCTCGCGGTGGTAGACGTACACCGTGAGGGTGGGCACGAAGAAGGTGCCCTGCACCGCCATCTGCCCGAGCAGCGTCGGATCCTCGTCGAGATAGCAGCCGTGCTCGATGGAGTCGACGCCCGCCTCGAGCGCGGTGCGCAGGCCCGGCCCGCCGAGGGCGTGACACATCACGCGGCGCCCCAGGGCGTGCGCCTCCGCGACGAGCGCCTCCATCTCCGGGAGCGTGAAGGCCGCGTCGAGCGGCCCGTGGCCCGCGCGCGAGCTGGCCCCGCCGGTGGTCGCGGTCTTGATCACGCCCGCGCCCGCGGCCACCATGGCGCGCACCACGTCGCGCACCGCGTCCGGCCCGTTCGCCACGCTGTCCGGCAGGAGCGGATCGTAGGCCGCGCAGCAGCCGGGGCCGGCCGCGCGGTGGCCCGAGGGGCTGACGCGGTCGCCGATGCCGCCGGTCGGCGAGATGATCTGGACCGCCAGCACCAGGCGCGGCCCCGGGATCAGCCCCTGCTCGACCGCGAGCTTGAACCCCGCGTCGAGCCCGCCCGCGTCGCGGACGGTCGTGTAGCCCATGGCGAGCGTCTCGGCGAGCACGCGCGCGGTCCGCAGGTGCGCGGTGCTGGCCGGCTCGTCGAGCCCCCAGCGCGTGGCGAGCCCGTAGCCGTGGGAGGCGAGGTGATCGTGGGCGTCGATCAGCCCCGGGATCACGGTGCGGCCGCGGACGTCGATGACCTCGGCGTCGGGAGGCCAGGTGACGGCGGGGCGCGGACCGGCCGCCGCGATGCGGTCGCCGTCGATGACGACGGCGGCGTCGGGGACGGGGGCGGCGCCGGTGCCGTCGATCAGGCTGGCGCCCGCGAGGACGCGGATCATTGCGGGCCGAGCTCCACCAGCAGACCCATCAGGTGAGGCCTCCTCCCGGAAGAGGCTCTCGGCGACCTGGGCCTGGGCGAGATCCAGACGACGGTCCTGACCGCGAGCTGCTCCGGCGAGTCGTCCCCGGCCCGGAGGGGACGGTCGGACCACCCAGCCCGGATCAGGCGAAGCGGGGTCCGCAGGAGATCCCGAGCCCGCTCCCTCCGCGTGGCGGCTCTCATGGCTTGCCGCGTGCGCGGCGCGGGCCAGGATAGCCAATCGGGTTGCCCTTCCGCAACACCCGCCGGGGATGAGGACGAGGACGGCTTAGCTTCGACGCCCCGGACGCTTGCGCGGGACCTTCTTGCCCTTCTTGCGGGCCTCCGAGAGCGCGATGGCGATGGCCTGCTTGCGGCTCTTCACCTTGCCGCCCTTGCCGCCTTTCCCGCTTCGCAGCGTCCCGCGCTTGCGGCGACGCATCGTGCGCTCCACGTCACGGCTCGCGGCGCGGCTGTACTTCCGGCTGCTGGCTTTCTTCCTCGCCATCTCCGCTCTCCCTGTCGGATCGAGATCGGACGACCGGGGCCGAGCCCGACGGGCGCCGGCCCCATCGTCCGCTCTAGCTATGCCGGGGTGATGCTGGTCGCGACCATCTCGCCCCGGCTGTTCTTGTAGGTGACCTTCACCCGGTCGCCGCGCTTCAGGCTGCCGAGCTGCGGCGCGGTGTCCGTGTCCGCCTTGAGGCTGAACGTCCCGCGGTCCGGGGTCCTCACCGTGAGCATCAAGGTTTCCTGGTTCACCGCCACCACCTGGCCGGTTACCTGGTGCGGCATCGAGAACATGCTGGGCCGCTCCGCGGGCGCCGACATCGCGCCCTGGGCGGCCAGGCCGGGAGCGGCCGACAGCAGCGTCGCCAGCGCGGCTCCCGCGAGACTCCTGGTCTTGCTCATGATCGCCCTCCTTCCTCAGTGACGATCCATCTCTCGGACGTAGATCGTGTCCGCGTCGACGGTGTTGGCCGAGATCGTGTCGGCGTAGATGGTCGACGCCACGACCTCCGGGGCCTTGATCTTGCCCTGACTGTCCCGCACCTTCACGCCGTGGGTCTGGTGCACCGTCCCGCGCACCTGATCGGCCTCGATCTTGTTGGCGTAGATCACGTTCGCGCGCACCACGCCCGCCCGGATCTCTTCGGCCTGCACGGTCTGGGTCGGCGCGGGAACCGGCACGATCACCGCGGTGGGTGGCGGGGTGGTGGGCACCGGAGACTCGATCCGGATGTGATTGGCGGAGACGACTCCGGCGGAAGCAGCGAGCGTGGCTGCCGCAGCCGCGACGGCGAGAAATCTCTTCCTCTCGGTCATGGGCTCCCTCCTGTTCGAGTGCTCGTCTCCCGTACGCAGCCAGCACTCGACGTGCCAGGAGCGCGAACCGCACGCAATCATGGGGCTTCCCGGAGCGCGCATCGTCGTCGGCCCGGCACGTCCCGGGAATTCCTGCACGGTAAGCTGTTCCGGGCCGGCCGAAGAGGCCGCCCGCTCGGTGAAGTGGATTTCATTGTCACTCGGCTGACGCACGGCCGGGAGCCGGCGTGTGCCGCATGGCCGCGCCTACCGGATCCAGCGCGTCTCGCCGCTCCGGACGAAGTGAAGGCCGGGGCGGACGGCGGTACCGACCTGGGCCGCCCAGTGCGACGCGTAGGCCAGGATCTGCGGCGCGTAGCGGTCCGCGAGCGGATCGACCCCGGGGGCGAGCTGATCGGTCTTGTAGTCGACCAGCGTCCAGCCCTGGGCGGTCCTGAAGGCCAGGTCGATGACGCCGTG
>Ga0310810_10000418_pt1 | contig 43871 bp, 47 predicted proteins | sample NCmetagenome_FD_207641 | JGI IMG/M metagenome (GOLD analysis project Ga0310810, IMG submission 207641) | Soil microbial communities from experimental microcosm in Duke University, North Carolina, United States - NC | ecosystem: Engineered > Artificial ecosystem > Soil microcosm > Unclassified ...
AAGCGCTCATCATGACGGCCATCGGCCTTGCGGTCGCGGTGCCGGCGGTGCTGGGCTACAACTGGCTCGTCCGCCGCAACAAGTCGGTGATGGACGATGTCCGCGGCTTCGGCGCCGACCTGCATGCGGTGCTCCTGAGCGCAGCGGCGAATCCCGCGCGGGCCTGACCATGGCAATGACCGTCGGCCCCGCCGAAGGGGACGAGGACGAGGCGATCTCGACCATCAACACCACGCCGCTCGTCGACGTGATGCTGGTGCTGCTGATCATCTTCCTGATCACCGTGCCGGTCGTGACGACCTCGATCCCCGTTCAGCTCCCCAAGGAGCGCAACGCGATCCGCGAGACGAAGCCGGAGAACATCACCATCTCCGTCGACTTCAACGATCGCGTCTACTGGAACGATCTCTACATTCCGACCACCAATGCGCTGATCGACCGTTTGAAGAAGGTGTCGCGGCTGACGCCGCAGCCCGAGGTGCAGATCCGCGGTGACGGCTCAGCCAACTACGAGGGTGTCGGCAGGGTGATCTACGCATGCCAGCGCGCGGGCATCACCAAGATCGGCTTCATCACCGAGCCGCCGGCGCGCGGAGGTTGAAGATGGAGGTCACCACATGGCAATGACCGTGGGCCGGCCGGGCGCCGAGCCCGACGTCATGATGGACATCAACACCACGCCGCTCATCGACGTGATGCTGGTGCTCCTCGTGATGCTGATCATCACGATTCCCATCCAGCTCGACTCGGTCAACCTGAACATGCCGACCGGCAATCCGCCGCCGCCGCTGGTCGAGCCCGAGGTGCTGCGCATCGACATCGACCCGACGAGCCGCGTGTTCGTCAACGGCGAGTTCGTGCCCGGCCGCGCGGAGCTCGAGCAGCGGATCGCGCAGGAAGCGGCAAAGAATCCGCAGCCGGAAGTGCACATCAGGCCCGACAAGGCGTCCAAGTACGAGGTCACGGCGATGGTGCTCGCCACCGCGCAGCGCCTCGGCATGACCAAGCTCGGCGTGGTGGGCAGCGAGCAGTTCATCGAGTAGCGCGTCGCGCTCGCCGCGTCGCGCTGCGGAGTCGATCATGAGGGATTTCGCAAGACATCAACGGGACCCGAAGCGCCATCTGATCGGGTTGTCGGTCGTCGTGCTGCTGCACATCATCGTCATCTACGGCCTGATGACGGGGCTGGCGCGCAGGGCGGTGGAGGTGATCAAGAAGCCGGTCTCGGCGACGATCGTCGAGGAGATCAAGAAGCCGCCGCCGCCACCGCCGCCGCCGCCGAAGAAGATCGAGCCGCCGAAGACGCCGCCTCCGATCAGGGAGACGTACGTCCCGCCGCCGGACATTCCGCCACCGCCGCAAATGGTCGAGCAGCCGACGATCACGGCCATCGCGCCCGAGCCGCCGAAGGAGCCGTACGTGATTGCGCCGCCGCCGCCGGTCGTCGTGGCACCCCCCGCGCCGCCGAAGCCGGCGGTGCGCCGCGGCATCACGCGCCTCTCCGGGGAAGATCCGACCTATCCGCGTGAAGCGATTCGCGCCGGCGTGCCGAAAGGGCGCGTGGTCGCGCGGCTGCGCATCGACGAGAAGGGCAACGTCACGGACATCGACATCATCGCATCGACGCCGCCGCGCGTGTTCGATCGCGCGGTGCGCGACGCGCTGCAGACGTGGAAGTTCGCCGCCGAAGGCGAGAAGTACGTCGGCGAGGTGGAGATCAACTTCACGCTCAAGGACGAGTGACGCGACGGCACGCATGACAAACGGCCGCCCCCGGGCGGCCGTTTCATCTGGCGCGGCGCGGCGTTCGCTAGTCCTTGCGCAGGGCCATGACCGTGCCGGTGCCGGTCGCCACGCCGACGACGAGCAGCAGCGCGGCGATCTCCGAAAGCGCGAACGGCCGCGCGGACACCAGGCGGAACGTCTCGCGCGCGACGTCGAACATCGTGCCGGGCAGCGCGAACGCGATGCCGATGCCGGCGACCGTCCAGAGCGCGGCGAGCGCGGGCTTGCGCCAGCGTGGCAGTGCCGCCGGTGCGGGCAACGCGTCCATGACGCGGGCGGTGAATCCGCTGTCCTCGATGTAGGCGTCGCGATGAACGGCGCCGTCGGCGACGAGCGCTCGCTCGAGCCATGCGTCGGCGTCGTCGGGGCGAAGGTCGCTTTGTGTATGCGGCATGTCTGCGGCGCTCACGCTATGCGCTCGCGGCGTCGGGATTCCACGCCGAGAGCGCCACCTTCAGCTTCTGCTTGGCGCGAAGCACGTGCGTCTTGACCGTCCCCACGGGGCAGCCGAGCACGTACGCGGCCTCCTCGTGAGTGAGATCGTTATGGTAGCACTGCACGATCGCCGCGCGCTCCGCCTCGGACAGCACGCCGAGCGCGCGCTCCATGTCGATGCGCAGCGTGCTCGCGCGCGAATGGTCGCCGTGCGACGCCGCGACATCCTCGCCAACCTGCTCGTCCTCGATCGCGCCATCGCGATCGCCCAGGAGCTCCTCCTTGCGCTTGCGCGCATTGGCGAGCCAGCAATTGGTGGCGATGCGGTAGAGCCACGTCGAGAAGCGCGCTTCCTGGCGAAACGCGGCGAGGTTGCGCCATGCGTTCACGAACGTCTCCTGCGCGAGGTCATCGGCCAGCGCATGGTTGCCCGCGGTGAGCTTGCGCAGGCACGCGCGCACGCCCGACTGATGACGCCGCACGAGCGCGGCGAACGCATGGCGATCGTCCTGCACCAGGCAGCGTGCGATGAGTTGCGCATCGGTCACCTCGGGAGGCGACGCCATCGGCGCGTGGCGTGCGAGGCCCGGTACGGATCACGCGCCGCCAGCGGGCGGCGGGCCCGCGTCCCGCTGCACCGGCCGGTCCTCGAAGTACCACAGCAGGCAATAGCCGAGACCCACGAACAGGCATACGAGCCCCACGCTGTTCGGCGAGCCGTCGTCGAGCATCGAGAACATGGTCAGGCCGAGACCGATGGCGCCCACGACCACGCCCTTGCGCAGATCGGACCATGCGGCCCGCTTGCGAAGCTGGCGCGCCTGGTCGTAGAGGGGCACGGCGCTGGGTGGCACCTGCGCGCCCGGCGGCAGCGGTTGCGCCAGCGCCGCCATCGCCTCGGCAGGCGGGACGACTCCCCTCTCGGCGAGCTTCAGCATGGTTTCGTTCTGCATGCGGGCCTTGCGGATCTTGTACCAGACGAGCAGCGCGACGATCACCAGAGGCGTCAGGAATACCGTCAGCACGATCAGAAACACGAACGCGGCGAGCGCCGGCGCGTGGTCGATGAAGTCCTGGAACGAGTCGTACTCGCGGTCGACGCCGAAGCCGCGCACGGTGACGCGCTTGCCGTTCTTCAGGATGCCGATGCCGTGGCTGTCGATGGTGACGGTCGAGTCCGCGTCGGGGCTGTCGGCGACGTCCGGCTCGGTGTCGGCCTTGGAGTCATCGGGCTTGGCAGCGGGGGCGGGTGCCTCGGGCGCCTTGGACGCCGCGGGCGCGGGCGTGGTGGCCTGGGCGAGCGACGGCGCGGGCGCCGCGTCGACCGGCGGCACGCTTCGGGCGGCGGCCAGGGCCAGGCCGAGCGAAACGGCCAGCGCCAGCACCAGCCGGCGGCGCCAGGGCGGGGCGAACGGGTCGTTCACGTAGGGCATGGGTGCTCCTGAGCGGTTATCGCCGGTTGGATGCGGTAAAGGGGACCTTTGGATTCTTGCGCCGACCCAGGCCGTACGCCGTACCCGTCGCGCGCGCGAGGCGACGCTGCGTGCTCGGCAATCATGCGCATGGCGCTCGCCATCGTGCCGATCGCGTGCGAAAAACGACCCGTTTCGCTGCGGGGTTTCGTGCGGACCCCATGCTATCATCGCCCCGGCTTTCACCACGGGGCGCACGCTGCACCATCTTCTCTCGCCACCCGTCTTGTGCGCCCCTGCGTTTTTCGCCGCGGCGTCGGTCTTCCGCCCCCTGACGGCGACTCGGTTCCTCTCCCTTGCGATCGCTGTCCTCGGCAGCCTGTGGCTGTCGAACGCCGTGGCGCAGACGCCGCCGGTGGCGCCGGCTGCCGGCACGCCCCCGGCGAACGCGTCGCAACCGAGCGGCGTGCAAACCGCGATCGGGCCCAACGACACGGTCACGCTCAACTTCGTGAACGCTGACATCGACGCGGTGGTCAAGGCGGTCGCCGACATCACGGGGCGCAATTTCCTCGTCGATCCGCGCGTGAAAGGCACCGTCAACATCGTGTCGTCGCGTCCCGTGCCGCGCAGCCTCGTGTTCCCGACGCTGCTGTCGGCGTTGCGCATGCAGGGCTACACGGCGGTCGAATCCGACGGCGTGGTGAAGATCGTTCCGGAAGCCGACGCGAAGCAGCAGGGCGGCCCCGTGGTGCGCGGTGCGCCGGGATCCGCCGGTGACCAGCTCGTGACGCAAGTGATCACGCTGCGCAACGAATCCGCGGCACAGGTGGTCAACGTGCTGCGTCCGCTGATCTCGCCGAACAACACGATCGCGGCGTATCCGGCGAGCAACGCGCTCGTCATCACGGACTACGCGAGCAACGTCGCGCGCCTGACGCGCATCATCGCGTCGCTCGATCAGCCGGCCGGCGAGCCGATGGTCGTGCCGGTGCGCTACGCGTCCGCGCTCGATCTCGCGAACCTGATCTCGCGCTTCATCTCCGAGACCGGCGGCGCACCGGGTGCCGCCGCCGAGCCGATCCAGCGCGTGACGGTCATGGCCGATGCGCGCTCCAACAGCATCCTCGTGCGCTCGGACAACGCCGGCCGCGCCGCGCGCGTGCGCCAGTTGATCGAGCAGCTCGACACGCCGCAGCGCGTGGGCAGCAATGTGTTCATCGTGTACCTGCGCAATGCCGATGCCACGCACGTCGCCGAGACGCTGCGCGGCCTGTACGCCGGCACGAGCGCGGAGCGCGGCGGCACTGGCGCGTCGCCGCCGACCGCAACCGTGCAGGCCAGCGCGCCCACGAGCGTCGCGGGCACCGCGACGATGACCGCACTCGGCACGTCGGCCCAGGCGACAGCGCCTCTGTCGAGCGGACCGGGGCAGGGCCCGCCGCCCGCGTTCTCCGCAGGCGGCGCGACCATCCAGGCCGACGTCGCCAACAACGCGCTGATCATCCTGGCGCCCGAGCCGGTTTACAACAATCTCCGCGCCATCATCGACAAGCTCGACCTGCGCCGCGCGCAGGTCTACATCGAAGCGCTGATCGTCGAGGTGACGTCGGACAAGGCGGCGGAGTTCGGCATCCAGTGGCAGGTTCTCACCGGCGCGCGCAACCAGGGCATCCAGGGCATCGGCGGCACCAACTTCACGCCGCGGGGGCAGGGCACCAACATCATCGATGCGTCGATCAACCTCACCACGGTCGCACAGGGCCTGAACCTCGGCATCATCAACGGCTCGCTCACCATCGGGGGCATCACCATCAGCAACCTGGGTCTGCTCGTGCGCGCGCTCGACACGGACGCGCGCGCGAACATTCTGTCCACGCCGACGCTGCTCACGCTCGACAACGAGGAAGCGCGCATCATCGTGGGGCAGAACGTGCCCTTCATCACCGGCCAGTACGCGACCACCGGCACGGTCACCACGCCGACGCCGTTCCAGACCATCGAGCGCCGCGACGTCGGCGTCGTGCTGCGCGTGAAGCCGCAGATCACCGAAGGCGGCACGGTGCGGCTGCAGATCTACCAGGAAGTGTCGCGCGTGCAGGACAACAGCGCCGCCGGCCCCATCCTGTCCAAGCGCGCGCTCGAGTCGTCGGTCTCGGTCGACGACCAGCAGATCGTCGTGCTGGGCGGGCTCATCCAGGACAGCGACACGACCAACGCGGACAAGATCCCGTATGCGGGCGACGTGCCGATCTTCGGATCGCTGTTCCGCTACGATTCGCGCGCGCGCTCGAAGACGAACCTGCTGATCTTCCTCAAGCCCACGGTCGTGCGCACCGACGCCGAAGGGCGTCAGCTCACGACCGAGCGCTATGATTACCTGCGCGGCGAGCAGGAGCGTCTGCGGCCGGACCCGCAGTGGTTCTGGCCGGACCCGACGTATCCCAAGGTGCCCGAGAAGCCCGCGATGCCCGGGGCACCCGGCGGCGAGCCGTCCTCGCTGCCACCGGCGCCGCCGTCGCCGAAATAGGTCGCACCGTGGCCACCGTACTTCGCGAGCAGCCCGATCCGGCGCTCACCGCGCGCATTCCGTACGCGTTCGCCCGCGCGCACGGCGTGCTCGCGTGGGGGCACGACGGCGAGGCGGCGATCGTATGGCTGCGTCCCGACGCGACCGTCGAAGGCATCGCCGAGGTGCGGCGCGTGCTGAACCGTCCGCTGGTGACACGTGCCGTCGCGCCGGAGGCGTTCGCCGCCGAGCTCGCGCGCGCCTACAACCAGGGCGCCGCCGCGGCCGCGTTGTCGGACGGGCTCGCGAACGAGGACGATCTCGCGCGCCTCATGCAGGAGCTGCCGCCTTCCGAAGACCTGCTCGGCGGCGAGGCGCAGGCGCCGGTCATCCGCATGATCAATGCGCTGCTGCTGCAGGCGCTGCGCGAGCGCGCGTCGGACCTGCACTTCGAGCCCTACGAGAGCCGGTCGGTCGTGCGCTTTCGCGTCGACGGCCTGCTTCACGATGTCATCGAGCCGCCACGCGCGCTGCATGGCGCGCTGGTGTCGCGCCTCAAGATCATGGCGAGCCTCGACATCGCCGAAAAGCGCCTGCCGCAGGACGGCCGCATCGCGCTCAAGCTCGGCGACAAGCAGGTCGACGTGCGCATGTCGACGCTTCCGACCGGCGCCGGGGAGCGCGTGGTGCTGCGCCTGCTCGACAAGGATTCGGCGCGACTGGACCTCGCTGCGCTCGGCATGAGTGAATCGACGCTGGCCGGCATCGATCGCCTCATCCGCGAGCCGCACGGCATCGTGCTCGTGACCGGGCCGACGGGCTCGGGCAAGACGACGACGCTCTACGCAGCGCTGTCGCGGCTGCCGCGCGGCACCAACAACATGATGACGGTCGAGGACCCGATCGAGTACGCGCTCGACGGTGTCGCGCAGACGCAGGTCAACCCGCGCATCGAGCTTACCTTCGCGCGCGCGCTGCGGTCGATCCTTCGGCAGGATCCGGACGTCATCATGATCGGCGAGATCCGCGACCTCGAGACGGCGCAGATTGCCGTGCAGGCCTCGCTCACCGGCCACCTCGTCCTCGCGACGCTGCACACCAACGACGCGGCGAGCGCGGTGACGCGCCTTGCCGACATGGGTGTCGAGCCCTACCTGCTCGCGTCCAGCCTGCTCGGCGTGCTGGCGCAGCGCCTGGTTCGCACGCTGTGCCCCGCTTGCCACGCCACGGCGGCGCCGTCGGAAGGCGAGGCGCGCATCGTGGCCGACCTCGGGCTTGCGCCCGACACGCGCATCGCGACGTCGAGCGGCTGCGCGCAGTGCAACGACACGGGCTACCGCGGACGCACCGGCGTGTACGAGCTTCTGCAGGTGGACGACACGCTGCGGCGCCTGATCCACGACCGCGCCGGCGAGATGGCGCTGCGCGACGCAGCGATTCGCGCGGGCATGCGCACGCTGCGCGCGGACGGGGCGCGATGGATCGCGAACGGCACGACGTCGCTCGCGGAGCTCGTGCGCGTCACGCGTGAGGGCTGAAGGGCGATGGTGACGTCACCACGCGCGCCTCGCTCGTTCCCGCTGACGGCGCGGAGTCGTTCTCCTGGACCGGGCTGCGACTGACATGGCCGCGTTCCGTTGGCAAGCCGTCGACGCCCGCGGCCAGGTGCGCCACGGGCTGCTGGAGGCCGATACCGCGCGCGCGGCGCGCGATCGATTGCGCGCCGACGGCCTCACGCCCACGGCGCTCGAGGACGCGCCGCAGCGCGGCTCGCCGCTCGCGAGGGCGCGGCTGCCGGCCGTGGCGGTCGCATTGTTCACGCGTCAGCTGGCGACGCTCACCGTGTCCGGCATGCCGCTCGACCAGGCGCTTGCCGCCATGCTGGAGCAGGCGGACGAGCCGCGCGTGGCATCGATTACCGCGGCGCTTCGCACGCATCTCGCGGCCGGCGAGCCGCTGCCGGCGGCGCTCGCGCGCTTTCCGCGCACGTTCTCGCCGCTGTATCGCGGGCTGGTCGGCGCCGGCGCGGAAACGGGCCGCCTCGCCGAGGTGCTCGCGCGGCTCGCCGACTATCTCGAGGCCCGGCAGGCGCTGCGGCAGAAGTTCGTCGTCGCGTTGATCTATCCGGCGCTCGTCACCCTCATCGCGCTGGCGGTCATTGCCGTTCTGCTCACCTATGTCGTGCCGCAGGTGGTCTCGGTGTACCAGCAGAGCCGCCAGACGCTGCCGCTCCTCACGCAGGCGCTCATCGCCTTCAGCGGGTTCGTGCGCGAGACGGGATGGATATGGATCATCGCGCTCGCGCTCGCGCTTGCGGCGTTCGCATGGGCCAACCGCCAGGACGCGTTTCGACGGCGCTGGCACGCATTCCTGTTGCGGCGTGTCGGCATCGGGCGCCTGCTGCAGAGCCTGGATTGCGCGCGGTTCGCGAGCACGCTCGCGATTCTCGTCGCGAGCGGCGCACCGCTGCTCCGCGCGCTCGACGCGGCCGCGGAGGTGATGTCGATGCGTCCGCTCGCCGCAGCCGCTCGGGCGGCGGGAACATTGGTGCGGCAGGGCGTCTCGCTGTCGCGCGCGCTACGCGAGCAGAAGGTCTTTCCGCCCGTCCTGGTGCATCTCGTCGCGAACGGCGAGACGAGCGGCGCGCTCGCGCCCATGCTCCAGCGTGCCGCCGACGAGCTCGAGCGCGAAGCCGAGCGGCGCCTGACCTGGGTCGCGGCGCTCATCCAGCCGGCGCTCATCGTCGTGATGGGCGCGATCGTGCTGGTGCTCGTGCTGGCGGTCATGCTGCCGATCGTGACCATGAATCAACTCATCCGCTGACATGCGACTCATCAGGACATTGGCGTTCCTTCTGCTGGTTGCGTGCGCTGGCGACGCGGCTCCGGCGAAGTTCGATCCCGCACGGGATCCCGCCGCGGACGTCGCGCACGCCGTCGCGCTCGCGAGCTCGCAGCACAAGCGCGTGCTCGTCGACGTGGGAGGCGAGTGGTGCTCGTGGTGCCACATCATGGATCGCTTCTTCGAGACCGATCGCGAGGCGCGCGAGCTGCGCGATCGCGGGTTCGTGCTCGTGAAGGTGAACTACTCCAAAGACAACACGAATGCCGCATTCCTCGGGCGCTGGCCGAAGATCCGGGGCTATCCGCACCTGTTCGTGCTCGGACCCGACGGCGCGTTGCTGCATTCCCAGGACACGAGCGAGCTCGAGGCCGGGAACGGATACGACCGGCAGAAGATGCTGGCCTTCCTGCGGGCCTGGAGCCCTTAGGCGCCGGCGCGCTGGCGCGCCAGCGCCCACGCCGCGTGCTCGCGCACCAGCGCCGACGGGTGGTCCATTCGCCGCACGAGCGCATCGACGATGGCCTCGGATGGCGGCGCGTTGCCGAGCGCAACCGCGACGTTGCGCATCCAGCGGCTGTAGCCGATGCGCCGGATGGCGCTGCCTTCCATGCGCCGATCGAACTCGTCCTCGGTCCATGCGAACAGGTCGAGCAGCGTGGCGTCGTCGAGGCCGTTTCGCACCGACACGAAGTCCGGCGCCGACGCGGCCGCGGCGAAGCGGTTCCACGGGCATGCGAGCTGGCAATCGTCGCAGCCGTAGATGCGATTGCCGATGAGCGGCCGCAGCGGCTCGGGGATGCTGCCCTTGTGCTCGATGGTGAGGTACGAGATGCAGCGGCGCGCGTCGAGCTCGTACGGGGCGACGATCGCGCCGGTTGGGCACGCATCGATGCACGCGTTGCAGGTGCCGCAGTGCGCCGTCGCCGGCGCGGTCACCGGCAGCGGCAGATTCGTGTAGATCTCGCCGAGGAAGAAGTACGAGCCCTCGTCGCGCGTCAGCAGCAGCGTATGCTTGCCGCGCCATCCGGTGCCGGCCTTCGACGCGAGCGCGACTTCGAGCACCGGCGCGCTGTCCGTGAACACGCGATAGCCGAACGGCCCGATCTCCGCCGCCATGCGCTGCGCAAGTCGCGCGAGACGCGCGCGCAGCACCTTGTGATAGTCGCGTCCCATCGCATAGCGCGCGACATACGCGCGCGTCGGGTCGGCGAGCACCTCGCGCGCATCGCGCGCCGCGGCCGGCCAGTAGTTCATGCGCACGCTGATCACGCGCACCGTGCCCGCGACGAGCGCGGCGGGACGCGCGCGGAGGCTGCCGTGTCGCGCCATATAATCCATCTCGCCATGACGACCGGCATCGAGCCACGTGATGAGACGCGCTTCGTCGTCCCCGAGGTCGGTGTCGGAGATGCCGAGTGCATCGAAGCCGAGCTCGCGCGCCCACGCGGCGATCCGCGCGGCGAGCGCGGACCAGTCGCGCGACTGCGCCGGCGTTCGGTCTTCGTTGGATTGCGCCTGACTCATCTCATGCAATGAAGCTCGCGTTGCCCGACGCAGCGACGACGGAGCACGCAGGTGCAATGCTCGCGCCGCATCTTGCGGGCGGAATGGTCGTCACGCTCGACGGCGATCTCGGCGCCGGCAAGACGACGCTGGTGCGCGGGCTGTTGCGCGCGCGCGGCGTGCAGGGTCCGATCAAGAGTCCGACCTTCGATCTGGTTGAACATTATCCGCTTTCGAGCATATACTTCTATCACATTGATTTGTATCGCTTCACAAACGCGGATGAATGGGAGCAATCGGGTTTGTCGGAATGTTTTCGCGCCGACTCCGTTTGCCTCGTGGAGTGGCCGTCGCGCGCAGCCGGCTTGCTTCCCGATCCCGACCTCGCGCTCGTGCTCGCGTGGCCGGAGCACGGCGAAGGCCGCACGCTCGCGCCTCGCGCATTCAGCGCCGCCGGTGAGCGATGCCGCGACGCACTGAGCGCCGCGCTGGCGCACGCATAGTCGCCGTCTCGTACGAGCGGCGCCGGGCGCTCGCATGGATCACGCTCCCCGCCTTGGGCGCGCTCGCGCCACACGCGTGGGCGGCCGCCTCGCGCGTCGCGTCGGCCCGCCTGTGGCCGGCGCAGGAATACACGCGACTCATCCTCGAGTCGAGCGCACCGCTCCCCTACGAGCTCATCACGCTCGCGCAACCGGACCGCGTGGTGATCGACCTGCCCGGCGTCGAGGCCGGCGGCGATCTGGCGGAGCTTCCTTCGCGCGTGCATGCGAGCGATCCGTACGTCGCGCGCATCCGCGTCGGACGCAAGCCGCCGAACGTGCTGCGCGTGGTGCTCGATCTCAAGACACCGGTCGTCCCGAAGATCTTCGCGCTCGCGCCGGTGGCCGAGTTCGGACATCGCCTGGTGCTCGACCTCTATCCGCCCGCGCCTGTCGATCCGCTGATGGCGCTGCTGGAGAGCGAGCGGCTCAAGGACGCGCGCGAAGCCGCGAGGCCGGCGCCACCGCAGCGGCGCGGCGGCGAAGCGCGCGAGGCGCCCGCACCACGCCGCGTGACCGTAGCGCTCGATCCCGGCCACGGCGGCGAGGACCCGGGCGCGATCGGACGCCGCGGCACGCGCGAAAAGGACGTCGTGCTCGCGATCGCGAACAAGCTGAAGTCGATCCTCGATGCCGAGCGCAACACGCGGGTGTTCCTCACGCGCGACGACGACTACTACGTGCCCCTCGCCACGCGCGTGCAGAAAGCGCGACGCGTGCAGGCCGACCTCTTCGTGTCGATACACGCCGACGCGTTCCGCGAGCCGCAGGCGCGCGGCTCCTCGGTGTTCGCGCTGTCGGAGAACGGCGCCACGAGCGCGGCCGCGAAGTGGCTCGCGCAGAAGGAGAACGCGGCCGATCTGATCGGCGGCGTCGGCCTCGACGGCCGCGAGCCGGTGCTCGCGCGTACACTGCTCGACCTGTCGCAGACCGCGCAGATCAACGACAGCCTCAAGGTGGGCCAGCAGGTGCTGAACAGCCTCGCATCGCACAATGCGCTCCACAAGGGCACGGTGGAGCAGGCGGGATTCGCCGTGCTGAAAGCGCCCGACATCCCGTCGATCCTGGTGGAGACGGCGTTCATCTCCAATCCCGAGGAGGAGCTCAAGCTTCGCAGCGAGCGCCAGCAGCAGCGATTCGCCGAGTCCATCGCGGCGGGCGTTCGCGCCTACTTCGCGCAGAATCCGCCGCTCGCGCGGGCATGAGCGTCCGATGATCCGCTTCTTCATCCTGTTCCTCGTGCTGCTCGGCGTGCTGTTCGGGCTCGAGCTCACGCCGCCGGTCCAGCAGTGGTTCGTCGTACCGTGGACGAACGCGCTTGCGCACGTATCGGCCGGCCTGGTGACGCTCTTCGACCCCGGCGTGGAGGCCGCGGGCAAGGTGCTGCGCTCGACGGGCAACGGCTTCGCGGTGTCGATCGAAGCGGGCTGCAACGGCGTCGAGGCGACGCTCGTGCTGCTCGCCGCGATGCTCGCCTTCCCCGCCTCGTGGCCGCGCAAGCTGCTCGGCCTCGCCGCCGGCATCGTCGCGGTGCAAGGGCTCAACATCGTGCGCGTGATCAGCCTGTTCTACCTCGGCCAGTGGAACCGCGACGTCTTCGAATGGGCGCACCTCTACGTGTGGCAGGCGCTGATCATGCTCGACGTGCTGATCGTGTGGCTGCTGTGGGTGCGCACGCTGCCGCGCGGCGACGAGCCGCCGCTTCCCCCGGGCGCGGCCGCGGCGGCGTCCGCATAGCGCATCGAAACGATGGTGCGCGGCGCCACGCGGATCGCACGGCCCCGCCGCCTTTCCGCGTTCATCCTGTCGGTCGTCGCGTGGCTGCCGCTCACGTTCGCGGTGTGGTACTTCGCGGCGCCGATCATCCTCTGGCCGGCGGCGATGCTCATCGAAGGCGTCGCGCGTGCGGGCTTCTCGGACCTGGTCGGCACGATCGACCAGGCCGGTGCGACGCTCACGTTCACCACCACGCTGCGCCCCGGCACCGGCGCGGGTGGCGGATTCATCAGCGTGGACGTGAACCTGCTCCTGTATTCGTTCGGCATGCCGCTGCTCGCGGCGCTCATTCTCGCGGCACGCGAGACGACCTGGAAGCGGCACCTCGTCGTCGGCTACCTGGTGCTCACGCCGTTCATCGCATGGGGCGGCCTCGCGGACTTCCTGAAGAACGTCGCCATCACGGCCGGCCCCGCAGTCGCGTCGCAGACCAATTTTTCGGCGGCGCAGCGCGAAGCGATCGCGTTCGCGTTCCAGTTCGGCTCGCTCATCCTGCCGGCGATCGTGCCGGCGATCGTGTGGGTGCTCATGCACCGGCGCTTTCTCGAGCGCCTGCGCAACGACGCGGCGGCGCGCGCCTAGCCGTCGCGGGTATCCACGTTCCGCCGGGCCCGGCGTACACTCGCGGCGGCGCCTCACAGGAGAGCGTGGCCGTGCCGTCCGATACGCGTACCGTCTTTGCAGGCTCCATTCCGCAACTGTACGACCGTCACCTCGTGCCGCTCATTTTCGAGCCGTACGCGGCGGACATCGCCGCGCGCGCCGCAGCGCGCAAGCCGTCGCGCGTGCTCGAGATCGCGGCGGGAACCGGTGCCGTCACGCGCGAGCTCTCGCGTGCCTTGCCGCCCGGCGCGTCGATCGTCGCGACCGATCTCAATCAGCCGATGATCGATCATGCGGCGAGCGTCGGCACCGAGCGTCCGGTGGAATGGCGGCAGGCCGACGCCATGGAGCTGCCGTTCGACGACGGCTCGTTCGATCTGGTCGTGTGCCAGTTCGGCGCGATGTTCTTTCCCGACAAGGCGACGGCGTTCGCCGAGGCGCGTCGCGTGCTGCGGCCTGGCGGTGCGTTCCTGTTCAACGTGTGGGATCGCATCGAGGACAACGAATTCGCCGACGTCGTCACGCACGCCGTTGCAACGCTGTTTCCCGGCGATCCGCCGCGCTTCCTCGCGCGGCTTCCGCACGGCTACCACGACAAGGCCAGGATCGCGAGCGACCTCGCGCGTGGCGGTTTCGAGGCCGAGCCGGAGATCGCCACCGTGACTGCGCGCAGCCGCGCGGCAACGGCGGGCGTGCCCGCGATCGCGTACTGCGAGGGCACGCCGCTGCGCAACGAGATCGAGGCGCGTGACGCATCGCGCCTCACGGAAGCGACCGACGCGGCGACGCGCGAGATCGCGAAGCGCTTCGGCGCGGGTCCCGTCGACGGCAGGATCCAGGCGCACGTCGTCGAAATCGCCCGCTCGCGCGGATGACATGACCAACGCCACCGTGCTCAGCGGCCTGCTGATCGCCATCGGCGCGGCGATCGCGATCGCGGGCGGGTGGTTGCTCATGATCGCCCGTCGCAGCGCGTGCTGGCAGTCCACGCGCGGGCACATCGTCGGCGCGAAGGGCGACGTGTCGAGCGGCAGCCACAAGAGCGGCAGCGGTACCGATTACCGCGTCGTGATCGCATACGCCTACGAGGTTGCCGGGCAGCGCTTCGAGGGTCACCGCATCGCGTTCGGCGACAACCTGTGGGGCAATGCGCGATCGCGCGACGAGATGCAGCGTCGCGTCGCGTTCTATCATCCGGGCCGCGAGGTGACGGTCTACTATGATCCCGCGAGCCCCGACCGCTGCACGCTGACCGCCGGTGTCGGCAACCTGCCGTTCAACGCGACGCTCGCGGTCGGCGCCGCGCTCGCGATCGCCGGCGCCGCGGTGCTGCTCGGCTGGATCCGCGTCGCGTAGCGGCGCGCCGCTTCAGCCGCCGCGCTCGCGCTTGCGCGCGGCCTCGCGCTCGCGCAGCACCTTGCGCTGCACCTTGCCGGTGGTGGTCATGGGCAGCGCGTCGATGAACTCGATCTCCTTCGGGTATTCGTACGGCGCGAGGAAGCGGCGCACGTGCTGCTGGATGTCGTCCTCCAGCGCCTTCGACGCCGCGTGACCGCTGGCAAGGACGATGAACGCCTTCACGACGTTGCCGCGCGTCTCGTCGGGCGACGGCACGACCGCAGCATTCGCGACGGCCGGGTGCTTCACCAGGCAATTCTCGATCTCCGACGGACCGACGCGATACGCGGCGACCTTGAACACGTCGTCCGCGCGTCCCTGGTACCAGAAGTAGCCATCCTCGTCGACGCTCACCACGTCGCCCGTGCGGCACCAGTCGCCCGTGTACTTGTTGCGCGTGCCTTCCTCGTTCTTGAAGTACTCGAGGAAGAACACGGGATCGGGGCTGCCGTCGGGCGCCATGCGATGGACGGCGACCTCGCCCGTGCCGCCGGACGCGACCGGGCGACCTTCGTCGTCGAGCGCGACGATGCGATGCCCGGGATACGGGCGTCCCATCGAGCCCGGCTTCACCGGCCATAGCGCGTGCGAGTTGCCGACGATGTAATTCATCTCGGTCTGCCCGAACATCTCGTTGATCGTCACGCCGAGCGCATCGCGCGTCCACTCGAACACCGTCGTGCCGACCGCTTCGCCGGCGCTCATGATGCTGCGCAGATTGACGTCGAACCGCTCGCGCGGCCGCGGCACGGCCTTCATCATCATCTTGAGCGCGGTCGGGAAGAGGAAGCTGTTGCGCACCTGGTAGCGCGCCATCAGGTCGAGCGCGCGCTCGGGATCGAAGCGGCCGCGATAGCCGAGGATCGGCTGGCCGAAGTACATGGTGGGCAGCAGGGCATCCATCAGGCCGCCGGTCCATGCCCAGTCCGCCGGCGACCAGAACACGTCGCCCGGTTGCGGAAACCCGTCGTGCGAATGCACGAAGCCCGGCAGGTTGCCGATCAGGCATCGGTGCGGCATGAGGGCGCCCTTGGGCGGCCCCGTCGTGCCGCTGGTGTAGATCAGGAGCGCGGGGTCGGTCGCGGCCGTGTCGGCGCAGTCGAAGCGCGTCGCACCGCGCTCGAGCAGCGTATCGAACGGCACGATGTCGCTGCCTCGCGCGCCGGCGACGCCCACGACGTGCGCCAGCGTCGGCACGTTGGCGCGAATCGGCGCGAGATTGGGCAACGACTGCGGGTCGACGAACGCCACGCGCGTTTCGCTGTTGACGAGGCGATACTCGAGCGCATCGGGACCGAAGAGGAACGACAGCGGCACCGCCACCGCGCCGAGCTGATACACGGCGAGGTGCGCAACGACCGTCTCGGGACGCTGCGGCAGCACCAGCGCGACCTTGTCGCCACGCGTGACGCCGAGCGCGGCGAGCGCATTCGACAGCCGATTGGCGCGCGTCTGAAGATCCCAGTACGTGTACGCGGCGCGCTCCCCGGACTCGTCTTCCCAGTAGAGCCCGAAGCGGGTGCGATCGTGCGCCCAGCGCCCGCAGCAGGCTCGCGCCATGTTGAACCGCGCGGGGACGTCCCAGCGATGCGCGGCGCAGATCTCGGCGTAGCGGTCCATCGCGACGACGCCGCGTTCAGGCCCGGTCCCGGCCCTGGACGGTGGCCGGCCCGCCGAGCGTGCCGCCGAGTTCGAGCGGCTCGACCGCCGTCCAGACCCAGTCGGGCTGCTGCTCGATCAGGCGGCCGAAGCGTATGGGCGAGGACGACTTCGACGTGAGGAGCCGGAAGCGCTTCGATGCCTGGTACTCCACGCCGGGCACGATGAGCGATTGCACGGGCGTGTCGCCATCGCGCTTGCGCAGCGCGAGGAACAGCGCGCCAAACGAACGTCCGTTCATGGTGATCGCCTCGCCGTCAACCGAATAGTCGTCGTCGACGTTCTTGCGTTGCTCCATCAGGTCGACGCCCACCAGCGTGTTGGCGATGATCTGCAAGCCGATCTCCGCGCGATCGGCGGTGAGACGCTTCATGCGGCGCACGATTCCCAGCGTCCACGAGGCCTGACCGTGCGGACGTATCGCGGCGAGGGTGTTGAGCGTCACGGCATTGGCGACGCTCATCGGCGCGATCAGTCGAAAACCGGTTTGCGAAACATCCTTCACTTCCCAGGGACCGCCCGGCGCCGCGAACGTCGCGAGGCGGCGTCGCGCCAGCTCGAGGCGCCGGTCGTACTCGTTGCGCGCATGTCCGAACACCGCGAGCTCCAGCGTGCCGCCGAAGCTGTCGCCGGGCTCGATCTGCGGCACCGGGTTGCGCTCCTCTTCCTTGAGATAGCCGGCGATCTTGGCGAAGCCGACGATGGCGTCGACCGTTCCGACCGCGGCCGTGCGCTCGCCGCGGCGCGCGAAAGGACGAAACTCCGGGTCGACCTGTGCGGCGAGCTTGTGCAGCAGGTTGAGCTGCTCCGTGCGCCGCGGCGTCTTGTCCGAGAGCGGCTGGCTCTTGATCTTCTGCTCGATCATCACGGCGTTTTGCATCAGCGTCGCGTGCAGCGTCCGCGTATCGAGAAACAGCACGCGGCCTTCGAGCGGCACTGCGGGGCGGCGGCGCAGGCCTTCGCGACTCGCGAAATCGACGTAGAACGACGTCACCGACGACGGCTCGAGGGTGAGCCGCAGCGGCGCGCACCACTCCGCGAGCTCGCTCGCGATCCACTCGAGATGCCGCGGCGTGAGATTGCCCGCGTTCATGAGCTGCAGCAGCAGCACGACGAGGAACTCGTGCTCGATGGTCGTCGTCACGCCACCCTTTGCGAGCGCGAGCGGCGTGCGCTCGATCTGACGCGAGCATGCGAGCGAGAAGAGGCCATGCAGCTCGGCCCATTTCGCCGGTATCCATTGCTCGAAGCGATAGAGGCGCGTCTTCGCGTCGAGGCCGAGGTGCAATACCTGCCGGCACACGAGCTCGGGCAGCAGCTGCTGCCACTTCGCGCTGTGCGCATGCACGGGCACGTCGCGCGCGAACGCCTGGTACGCCAGCAGGAAAGCCTGCGTCAGATCGAAGAGCGCGGACCACAGCTGATGCTCGATCTTCGAGCTGCGGTTGGCGTGCTCGATGTACTGGCTCGTCAGCTGCGCGCGCAGCGGCGCGGTGAGCGCGTCCAGCTCGAACACCGCCTCGAGCCGCGCCGGCGTGCGCCGTGCGGTGCGCTCGGCGATGCGTCCGAGCTCGGCCAGGACCTCGCCGTGCACCGCCAGCGGATCGCCCGCCGGGAAGGAGCTCAGCCAGCGGCCGACCGTCTTCGCGTCGGCGAGGGGGTCACGCGTCGATTTGCCGAAAGAGAACATGTACCTGACTTCACCCCGAGGGCGCGGCAAAGGGCCGCGTGCGCGCCGCGCCGGTCGGGGATGCGGCCGTCGGGGCGGCATCGACGAGCGTTGTTCGAGGATGCCGCGCATCATCGCCCAAACCGCGATGTCGCGGCAAGACGCAACGGATGCCGCTTGGCACATATCGTGCATGGTACGCTCCGTGCAGCACAGGTCCCTTCGGGGACCAAGGTGCCGGGTGAGACGGGGGTCATGCCGGTCGTGACGGCTATACTTGTGCAGGACAGCCTGCGCAGGGACACGTGACGCAAATCGCTCAAGGAACGACGTAGATGGGCATCCTGATCAAAGCTCCCACGCGCCGCCGAGAGGGCGGTCTCAACCCGGTCTCGGTCGCGGAAGGTTCGTCCGATCCATCGGGCGCGCTTCATATTCGCGAGGTGGTGCGCATTACTGGCCTGCGCCGCGAGCAGCTCTACATGTGGCAGCGCCGCTATGGCTTTCCGGCGCCGCTGCGCGATTCCTTCGGGGATCGTGTGTACCCGCCCGACCAGGTCGGGCGGCTCAAGCTGATCAAGCAGCTGTTGTCGGAAGGCTGGCGCGCCGGTGCCGTGGTGCCGCTCGCCGAGACGGCGTTGCAGTCGATGCTCGGGCTCACCGTGGCCGATGCTGCGCCGCTGCCGGCCGAGATCGACACGGCGGTGCGCCTCCTCGGCCAGCATCGCGTCGGCGAACTGCAGAATCATCTTTCGAAGCTGCTCGTCGGGCAGGGCCTGCGCAAGTTCCTCGAGCAGACCCTCATCCCGCTGAACGAAGCGGTGCACGAGCGGGTCGTGCGCGGCGAGATGCAGACGTATCAGGAGCTGCGCTTCGCCGACCTCTCGCAGCGGCTGCTGCGCGACGTGACGCGTCTCGTGCGACCCACGCGCGATTCGCGGCAGATCCTGCTCGCCACGCCGCCGAACGATCCGAACCAGTTGGGTCTCGCCATTCTGGAGCTGCTGCTGTACACGGAAGGCGCGAACTGCCTGACGCTCGGCGCCGGGGTACCGGCGCAGGAGATCGCCGGCGCGACCAAGGCATACAAGCCCGCGCTCGTGGTGCTTCTGTTCGATCGCGGGATCTCGGGCAAGATCGCGGGGCAGGAGATTCGCAGCCTGCGCCAGGCGCTGCCGGCGGACACGCCGCTCATCGTCAGCGGGCGCGCGGTGAACCTGCTCGCCAAGCCGATCGAGAACGCGCAGGCCGCCGCCGACTTCAACTCGGTCATGGCCCGCATGCGCGCACAGGGCCTGCTGTCGCAGCCGGCCAATGTCGCGCGCCTCGAGAACGTCGGCGAGGAGCCGCAGCGCGCGTAGTCGCGACGTGCCGCGCCGGCTTGCTCCGTGCGCGGCACGGCCTTACATTCGGGGCGTGGACGATCCCACGCCCCTTTCGTCTGTCCGGCCCCGGCCGCTGCTGCTGCGACGCGCCGCCTGGCACGCGCTCGGCATCGTCGTGGCGGCGATCGTGACCTGGCTCATCCTTCGCGGGTACCGCCAGCCCGAGTTCCTGCTGGATCTCGCCAACATGCGCCTTTGCTGAGCGCGCTTGGCTGTTTCGAGTTGTAACGCGGACGTTCCGCGCGGAAACCTCGCGACGGCCTGCGCTTTCCAAGCTCCATGCCGCATGCGCGGCGCACGGATTGGAACGCTCATGAATCACGTCGAGCACGCACGCGTGGCGCGCAGGTGCCTCGCCGTCGCGCTGGCAACGATGGCCGGTGCGGCGTGGGCCGCGCACGGCGGTGGCGGCGGCGGGGACAGCAGCATGAATCCCTTCACCGGCGACTCGTACGCCTACTTCCACGGCGGACACAACCTCGGTGAAGGCGCCATGATTCGTCCGGGCGGCACGCCGCCGCAAACGGGCTGGCAGCTCTATCCGTGGCGCGGGCGCGCGGCAAGCGATGCGCCGGTCGCTTCCGCGCCGACGACAGCCACGCCGCCCGCGGAGCGCCGCTACGTGCCCGCGCCGAGCGCCACGCCGCCCACTACGGCTCGTTGAGAAAATCCTCGAGCTTGCGCCGTTCCTTCTTGGTCGGCCGGCCGCGCGCGGTCGACACGGCGGCGCGCTGGGCGAGGGCCTGCGCGCGGGCGGCGGCGCTTTCCGACGTTTCGCGGTAGAGCTGCGCGGCGACCTGCGCGGAGCCGCGTTGCGCCGCAACGCCGGTCACCTCGACGCTCCAGGCGAGTCCCCCCTTGCGCACCTCGACCATGCTGCCGGTACCCACGAGCTGCGCGGGCTTCACGCGCTCGCCGTTGACGCGCACCTGGCCGTTATCGACCGCGCTCGACGCGAGCGTGCGCGTCTTGTAGAAGCGCGCGACCCACAGCCACTTGTCCACGCGCATGCGGTCGGCCGCCGCCGCCCGCACGTCCTTCTCAGCGGGACTCATCCGGCGCGGGCGGCGGCGCGTAGCTGCGCATCCACGCCGCCGTGGCGTGCGCATCGGCATAGGGCTCGGCGTCGAGCGCCGCGATGACGCGGGCGCGGTCGGCTGCAGGACGGTTCTGCGAGAGCTTGAACTTCGCGTCGATGCGCTTGATGCGAAGCCGAAACGCGACGATCGCGCTCACCAGCGCGTCACGCTCGCGCGCCGGCATGGCGAACTGCCACGGCGACTCGCGGCCGCTTTCGAAGCGCTGGATCAGCGCGTCGAGCACGCCGCGCGTCTCCACGGGATCCTCGATGATCTCGAGGACGCCGTGCGCGTGCACCGTCGCGTAGTTCCACGTGGGAACCGCTTTCGCCGGCTCGCCGTACCAGGACGGCGAGACGTAGGCGTGCGGCCCGTGGAAGATGGCGATCGACTCGGCGTCGCGGCTGCTCTGCCAGTGCGGGTTGGCGCGCGCGACGTGGCCGATCAGCGTGCCGTGCGGCTCGCAGTCGGAGACGAGCAGGAGCGGAACATGCGACACGCGCGGCTCGGGTGATGTCGGCGTGACCAGCGTCGCGAACGGATGATCGTGCATCAGCCGTGCGACGGCGGCGCGATCGCGGGCGTCGAAGAGCGACGGCGTGTAGAGGCTCATGGAGTCTCCCTGGACGGCGCGGCGAAGAGCGCCCGCGCGGCCGGTGCATCGAACACGTACTGGCGTCCACAATACTCGCATGTGACGTCGACGCGCCCGCTCTCGGCGAGCGCGGCCTCGACCTCCGCCGCGCCCGCGATGCGCAGGGCGTTCTCGGCGCGCGCGCGCGAGCACTTGCATTGGAACCGCGCGAGGCGCTCGGGAAATACGCGCAGGTCGTCGCGCGGAAACAGCGCCTGCAGCAGCGTCGTGGGCTCCCGCACCGCGAGGAGCGCGTCTTCCGCGCCGGTCACCGCATGCGCGGCGCGATCCCAGAGCGCGGTGTCCTCGTCGGTCGAGGCGGGCAGGCGCTGGAGGAGAATGCCGGCCGCCGCGCCGCTCGCCGTCACCAGCACGAGACGGCTGGGCAGCTGCTCGGACGTCGCGAGATAGTGCTCGATCGACGCCGCGATCGAGTCGCCTTCGAGCGCGACGATGCCTTGGTAGAGCGCCGCGCCGTCGCGCGGATCGAGCGTGATCGCAAGGCGAGCCTGCGACGGCTCGCCCGCGAGGGCGCGAAGCGATGCGTTCGCGCCGAGTGGCGAGACCGCTTCGTCGGACCATTGCGCCGCGCCGCGCAATCCCAGCGTGCCGTCGCATTCGACCACGAGCAGGCGCAGCGGGCCGTCGCCGCGCAGCTGGACGGTGAGGCTGCCATCCAGCTTCAGCGTCGCGGCCAGCAGCGCCGCCGCCGCGGTGAGCTCGGCGAGCGCGCGCGCGATCGCGGGCGGATAGCGGTGCGCGCCGAGCATCGTGCGCGTGGCATCGCGCAGATGCACCACGCTGCCGCGAATGGCGGCGCGCTCGAACACGAACGGCGTGAGCGCGTCGGCGCGAGCGCGCGTGTCCATGGCGTCGCGGACCCTAGTCGCGCCGCGCGAGCGGCAGCGTGTAGAGCGTCAGCGGCAGCGCGGAATTCTTGTCGAACATGGCACCCGCCTCGACGCCGGCCTTGGCCACGGCTTCGGGCGTGCGCAGGCGCGGATACAGCGCCTGCATCGCGCCCAGGGCGAACTCGCGTCCCGAGCCCGCGGCCCAGAACTGCGTGTACTCGAACACCTCGCGCATCGAGTACACCCCGAAGATGCCGTAGCCGTTGGCGATCAGCGCGGTGATCTGCGTCGACTCGTACGGGTCGTCCTCTTCCTCCTTGGGATTGAGGAAGTGCTGCTCCTTGAGGATCGGATGCAGCTTTCGGAACGTCTCGAAGATTCCCGACTTGGTGGAGAAGTCGAGGTCGGCGTGCTTCGCGAGCAGGCTCTCGAACACCAGCTGGTGCGCGGCGGATCCGCACAGCCCGATGTAGGTGTCGCGATGGCGCACGATCTTGTCGTACGTGCGATCGTGCTCGGCTGCGAGGCGCGTGTCGCCGAACGTCGTGAGCGAATCGGCGGCGATGGCGACGGAGTCGCCCTTGCGGACGACGACAAGCGTAGTCATGACGGGAGCAAAGCGAAGTTTGTACTCGCGCGCAACGCATGCCGCGAGCAGCAAGGGCGCAATTATACGGCACGCGCGGAATGCGCTTCAGGCCGCGAGCATCGACACCGGCGGAACGCGCGCGGAATCCCATGCGCGCGATGCGAACTGCCAGAACTCGGCGCAGGTGCGCGGCGGGGCGAGGGGAAGCGCCTGATCGAGAAACGTCCATGCCGCCATCAGCGCGCGCACCGGATCACCGCCGAGAGGCGGCGCGTCGGTCTGCTTCGACAGCTTGCGGCCATCGCGATCGATGGCGACCGGAACATGGAGATAGGACGGCGTCGCGAGTTCGAGCGCGCGCTGCAGGAATATCTGGCGCGGGGTCGACGAGAGCAGGTCCGCGCCGCGCACCACGTGCGTGATGCCCTGCGCGGCGTCGTCCACGACCACGGCGAGCTGATAGGCGATCCAGCCGTCGGCCCGCTTGATGACGAAGTCGCCGACGTCCTGCTGCAGCGATTGCGACTGCGGCCCCTGCACGCGGTCGACGAAGGCGATGCGCGCGGCCGGCACTTTCACCCGCACGCTGCGCTGCGTGCGGCGCGCGCGCGACGGCGCGATGCCCGCGCGGCACGTGCCGGGATAGACGCGCTCGCCGTCGCGCAACGGAGCGGTTTCGAGCTCGCGCCGCGTGCACGCGCATTCGTACACGAGATCCTGCGCGCGCAGGCGAGCGATCGCCGCTTCGTACAGCGGCGTGCGCTCCGATTGGCGCACGATGTCGCCGTCCCACGCGAAGCCGTGCTGCACGAGCGCGGAGACGATCGCGTCTTCGGCACCCGGCGCGCTGCGCGGCACGTCGACGTCCTCGATGCGCAGCAGCCACCGGCCTCCTGCAGCGCGCGCGTCGGTACAGCTCGCCACCGCCGCGACGAGCGAGCCGAAATGCAACGGTCCGGTGGGCGAGGGCGCGAAGCGCCCCAGATAGTGCGACAGGTCAGCGCGCGGGAACGGCGACGCTCACCGGCGTCAGCACCGGCTGCGACGAGTCGACCGGCATGCGGTAGCGCGTGAGGGCCGCCATCACCGCGCTGGGATAGTCGGGCTGGCCGACGCTCCCGTTGTAGCGGCCGAGGGCGCGGTAGAGATCGCCCTTCTCGATGCTGAGGTAGTGGCGCAGGATCGTGCAGCCGTAGCGCAGGTTCGTGCGCAGGTGGAAGAGGTTCTGCTGGCTGTTGCCGATGAGGCGCGTCCAGAACGGCATCACCTGCATGTATCCGCGCGCGTCCGCGCTGGACACGGCGTACTTGTGGAACCCGCTCTCGTGATGGATGACGGCGAGCACGAGCTCGGGATCCAGTCCCGCGCGCGTCGCTTCGTAATGCACCGTGGCGAGGAAGTCGTTGCGCTCGGCGGTCGACGGCAGGCGAGCCGCCAGTCGCGGCGACATGACCTCGATCCAGGCGCGCACGTCGCCGCGTTGCGCGTAGTTCGCCGGCGCCGGCATGTCGGATACGGCCGCGGCAAGCCCGGCCACCACGGACGGCGCGAGCGATTCCTCCACCTGCGCGCCGGCGTAGGCGCCGCGCGGGACGACGAAGGCGGCCGCGGCCGCCAGGCACAAGCAGAATAGCGCCGCGCGCGGGCGGCGATGGACGTGTTGCGTCATGCGTCAGGCGTGTTGAATCCGTTCCCGAAGGAAGCCGGCGATGGCATCGACCGGTATTGCAGTGGCGGCACTGTCGCGCCGCGCCTGGTACTCCACGTTGTTGTCCTTCAGCCCCCGCTCGCCGATGGTGACGCGATGCGGAATGCCGATCAGCTCGAGGTCAGCAAACATCACGCCAGGGCGCTCGCCTCGGTCGTCGAGGAGCACCTCGACGCCTGCCTGCACGAGCTCCTGGTACAGCCGGTCGGTAACCGACCGCACGGCGGCGCTGCGCTCGTACGCTACAGGCGCCAGGGCAACCGCGAACGGCGCCATGGCCGCGGGCCAGATGATGCCACGGGCGTCGTGATTTTGTTCGATCGCCGCGGCCACCACGCGAGTGACCCCGATGCCGTAGCAGCCCATCTGAATGACCTGCGACTGACCGGCAGCATCGAGGTAAGTTGCACCCATGGCCTTCGAGTACACGTCGCCCAGCGCGAACACGTGGCCGACCTCGATGCCGCGCACGATCTGCAGGGTGCCCTTGCCGTCCGGCGAGGGATCGCCGGCGACGACGTTTCGGATGTCGGCTACAAGATCGGGCTCGCGCACGTCGCGGCCGAAGTTCACGCCCCGCAGGTGGAAGTCCGCCTCGTTCGCCCCGCAGACGAAGTCGCTCATCACGGCGACCTCGCGGTCGACGATGAGCGGCATGTCGCCCGGCATGCCGACGGGACCGAGATACCCGGGCGCGCAGCCCGTGGCCTGCACGATCTCGGCTTCGCTGGCCCACCGCCAGCCGCCAAGATCGGGCAGCTTACCGATCTTGACTTCGTTGGCCATGCGATCGCCCCGAATGAGCAGCATCTGCACGCGGTCCTGCGCATGGACCATCAGGCACTTGACCGTGCGCGCGAGCGGCAGCCCCAGGAGCTCCGCGACGTCCTCGCACGTCGCCTTGCCGGGTGTGGGCACCTTCTGCATCGTTTCGGCCGGCGCGGCACGTGCCGTCGCGGGGGCGACAGCCTCGGCCTGCTCGACGTTCGCGGCGTAACCCGAATCGGGGCTGAAAGCGATCGCGTCCTCGCCCGATTCGGCGAGCACCTGGAATTCGTGCGACGCGAAGCCGCCGATCGCGCCCGTGTCCGCCTCGACCGCGCGAAAGCGCAGCCCGAGGCGCGTGAAGATGCGCTCGTAGGCGTCGTACATCGCGCGGTAGCTCTTCAGGGCGGCATCGCGATCAACGTCGAACGAGTACGCGTCCTTCATCAGGAACTCGCGGCTGCGCATGACGCCGAACCGCGGGCGTATCTCGTCGCGGAACTTGACCTGGATCTGGTAGAGGTTCACCGGCAGCTGGCGGTAGCTGCGGATGTCCTTGCGCACGATGTCGGTGACGACCTCCTCGTGCGTCGGTCCGAACAGGAAGTCGCGATCGTGGCGATCCTTGATCTTCAGGAGCAGCGGGCCGAACTTGTCCCAGCGGCCGGTTTCCTGCCACAGCTCGGCCGGCACGACGTGCGGAAAATACGATTCCTGCGCGCCGGCGCGATTCATCTCTTCGCGCACGATCTGCTCGACCTTGCGCAGCGTGCGGAGCCCCAGCGGCAGCCAGGAATAGCTGCCGGCGGTGACTTTCTTGATCATGCCCGCGCGAAGCATGAGCTGCTGGCTCACGACGTCGGCTTCGGCCGGCGCCTCCTTCTGCGTGACGAGATAGAACTGCGAAGCGCGCATGACGCCAGGGCCGTGGGTCAAAGGCGCGATCTTACCTTGGCACCCCTGCCCGAATGGGACAATGCGCCGCATGCTCGATCTCGCCGACCCGCGCGAATGGCCGTCGCTCGCGACCGCGCCAGCCGGCGCGGCTGCGCTGTATGCGCACGTCGACGCACGCTTGGCGGCGCAGGCCAGCCGCAGCGCGGACGCCGAGGACGGGCACATCGACGCGGCACTGATGCACGCCATCACGGCGCGCGACGGGTACGCGCTCGCCGCGCTGCTGGAAGCCGCGCCATCCGCCGCCGCGCATCGTCATCTGGCGCGCCGCCTCGCGGAGGTGGAGCGCACGGCGCTGCGCGCCGGCACGCTCGCCGTCGCGCTCTTCGCGATTCCCGTGGTCATCGTCGCCGCGCGCGAGAGCGAAGGCGATCCGGTCGAGCTACCCGGCACGCTGGCATCGCCGCACGCCGTGGCCGACCTGCTGCGCGAGCACGACGCCCTGCGCGGCAACGTGCAGTTCGCGCTGTCCCCGGCGATCGCGGGTCCCGAGTCGCTCGACGTGGCGCGGCTGCCGTCGCTGATCGCCCACGCCCACGCCGCCCTCGACGGCGCCGCGATCGAGCCGCTCGCGCTCTGCCCGCAGCCGGTGCGCGTCGAAGGCACCGCCGAAGGCGCGCACCTGCGATTCGTGGTGGGTTCCGCGCTGTGCGGTCCTGACGCCGAGCCGTTCGAGGCGCGCGAGGAGCCGTGGAGCATGGCGCTCGCGCGCGCGCTGTCACGCGCTCTGGTCGTTCCCGGCGTCACCGTGCTGGCCTTGCCACGCCCGCCGCAACGCCTGACGAGCGCGCTGGCATCGGGACGCCTCGCGCAACGGGACGTCGCGCTCCAGCTCTTCATCGGCAACGCGCTGCGCCGGCTTCGATCACGCGTGGGCGAGCCCATCGTCGTGCTGAGCGCGCATCGCGCGCCCGACGCACCGGGCGGCGGCGAGCTGCGGATCGCGCTGTCGTCGCCGTTCGCGCCGCGCGAGGCGCAGGGTTTTCGCTATCCCTTGCAGCGTTACGAGCGCGTGCCCGACGCGGTCGCGAGCATCGCCACGCTGCTCGCCGATTGCCGTGTGGCGGACGTGCGGATGGTGGCCGCCGTGCTGCCCGACCGCGACGCCGCCACGGGCGTGCTGCGATTCGGCCAGCCGCAGGAGGCGGCCCCGGCGGATGCGCTGCGGTGAGCCGCCGCGATGCGGAATCGATCGTGCGACGGCGCCGTCGCTTCACGCCGCTTGACGCGGCCGACGCCGCTCACGTGCTGCTCGACCTTCGGATCGCCGTAGTACTCGATGCTGCCGGCGCCGGAGATCGACGCGTTCAGCGTCTGCGCGACGCGCACGACGACGTGGCCAACGCCGCTCACGTCGATGCGGGCGCGCTCGCTCGCGAGGTCCTGCGCCTCGTACTCCGCGGCGCCGGAGATCGAGACGCGTTGCTCGGTCGCCTCGCCCGCGAGCCGGGCCTTGAGCGCGCCGTCTCCACTGATGCGCAGCAGCTCGGTGGAGAGTCCGTCGAGGCGCACCGAACTGCCGCCCGACGCCGCGATGCTGAGCGCGCGCGTCTGCAATCCCGACGCGGTCAGCCGCACCGCGCCCGACAGCGCGATGGCGTCGACGTCGCGATACGTGACGGTGACGCGCACGCTGCCGCCGCCGCCGCGACCGATCAACGCATTCCACCAGCGCCGGGTCTCGCGCGCGCTGACGTGCAGCGTGCCGTCGCGCACGTTGGCGCTGACGCGCGCGCCACGCGCCGGCGCCTCGATGCTCACGTGCTCTGCATTGCCGCGCTGGAGCACCACGTCGGCGGCGCCACTGACGCTCACCTTATGGAACGGCTCGACGTCGCGGTCGACGCTGGCGCCTTCCGAGGCGGGCGGTGCTCGTCCGAGGGTCCACCAGGTGAGGGCCAGGGCGATCACGAGCGCGATCGCCAGCAGGAGGGGCAGCGCGTAGCGGGGCATCGTCGCTCCGGAGTCGACCCGCGTTAGACGCGGCGAGCGGCGCGTCCGGATTCGGGTGCCCGCGCTACCAAATGGCGTACGCTTGACAGGGATCGAGCTGCTCGCATACCGTATACCGAATTCAATAAGAGGAGCGCCCGTGGAGCCTGCCCCGGACCGCATCCGGGTGGTCATCGCCAAAGTCGGCCTCGACGGTCACGATCGCGGCGTCAAGATCGTCGCACGCACGTTGCGTGACGCCGGCATGGACGTCATCTACACCGGCCTGCATCGTACGCCGGATGAGGTGGTCGAGGCCGCCGTGCAGGAGGACGCCGACGTGATCGGCGTGAGCATCCTCTCGGGGGCTCACATGACGGTGTTCCCGCGCATCATGGAAGCGCTGAGGCAGCGGGGCGCCGACGACATCCTCGTCGTCGGCGGAGGCGTGATCCCGGACGAAGACCTGCCGAAGCTGAAGGCCGTCGGGGTGCGCGAGATCATGCTGCAGGACACGCCGCCCGAGTCCATCGTCGCCATGATCCGGCGCATCGTCACCGAGCGCGGTCCGCGCTGAGCGCATGGAGCAGTGGAGCTTCCCGCCGCGCTACGACGGCGACTACGCGCCGCCGGCGCGGTCGCGTTACTGGTTTCCGCGGCGCGAGACGATGCCGCCTGCCGAGCGCGAGCGCGCGATCCTGCAGCGCCTGAAGGAAGTGACCCGGTACGCCTGGGATCACGCGCCGTTCTACCGGCGCAAATGGGACGAGGCGGGCTTCCATCCGGACCAGCTGCGCTCGCTCGAGGACTTCGAGAGCAGGGTGCCGGTCATCACCAAGAAGGATCTGCGCGAGGCGCAGGCGCGCACGCCCCCGTTCGGCGATTACCTGTGCGTGCCGGAAAACGACGTCCACCACATCCACGGCACCTCGGGCACCACGGGGCGGCCGACCGCGTTCGGCATCTCGCGCGTCGACTGGGATGCGATCGCCAACGCGCACGCCCGCATCCTGTGGGGCATGGGCGTGCGGCCGGGCGACACGGTGTTCATCGCCGCGATCTTCAGCCTCTACATGGGCTCGTGGGGCGCGCTCGCCGGTGTCGAGCGCCTGCGCGCGAAAGCGTTTCCCTTCGGCGCAGGCGCATCGGGCATGACGGCGCGCGCGGCGATGTGGCTCGATCTCATGAAACCGCAGGCGTTCTACGGCACGCCGTCGTTCGCCATCCACCTCGCGGAAGTCGCGCGCGCGGAGGGCTACGAGCCGCGCCGCTTCGGCTTGCGCACGCTGTTCTTCTCCGGCGAGCCGGGCGCCTCGGTGCCGGCCGTGCGCGATCGCATCGCGCGGGCGTACGACGCGCACGTGATCGATTGCGGGTCGATGGCGGAGATGACGCCGTTCATGAACCTGGCGGGGTCTGCCGAGACCGACGGTATGCTCCTGTGGCAGGACATCGTCTACACCGAAGTGTGCGACCCGCGCACGTTTCATCGCGTGCCGTACGGGCAGCGCGGAACGCCGGTCTACACGCATCTCGAGCGCCTGTCGCAGCCGATGATCCGGCTCGTGTCCGGCGACCTCACGCTGTGGGAGGACGAGCCCAACGCCTGCGGGCGCACCTATCCGCGCCTGCCGCACGGCGTCTTCGGGCGCATCGACGACATGTTCACGATCCGCGGCGAGAACGTGTACCCGAGCGAGGTCGACGCGGTGGTGAACCAGCTCGCGGGCTACGGCGGCGAGCACCGTATCGTCATCACGCGCGACGGCGCAATGGACGAGCTCCTGATCCGCATCGAAGCCGACGCGACGGCGTTCGTGATGCCCGGCACCATGCGCGACGAGGCGCAGCGGCAGCTGCTGCGCGTGCTCGGGCTGCGCGCAAAGGTCGAGGTCGTGCCGCCCGGCACGTTTCCGCGCACCGACTTCAAGGCGCGCCGGGTGATCGACGATCGCGAAGTGTTCCGCGAGATGAACGCGCGCCTCGGAGGCTGACGCCGTGGCGTACCTGCCATCGCAGGATCTCGTGGAGGGCGTGCTCGGCGGTGACGTGCGCGCCATCGCGCGGCTCCTCACGCGCGCCGAATCCGGCACCGCCGAGGCGCGCCCCGCGCTCGATGCGCTGTTCGCGCGCGCCGGCCGTGCGCACGTCGTCGGTATCACGGGCGTACCGGGCAGCGGCAAGTCGACGCTGGTCGCGAAGCTGGCCGCCGCGATTCGCGCGTCGGGGCGCAAGGTCGGCATCGTCGCGATCGATCCGTCGAGCCCGTTCTCCGGCGGCTCGATCCTCGGCGACCGCATCCGCATGGGCGATCTCGCGGGCGACCCGGGTGTGTTCGTCCGCAGCATGGCGACGCGCGGCTCGCTGGGCGGCCTCGCGCGCGGCACGCTGGAAGCGGTCGACGTGCTCGACGCCGCCGGCTTCGACATCGTGCTGATCGAGACGGTCGGGGTCGGGCAGGACGAAGTCGACGTAGCGCGCGCCGCGCACTCGACGGTGGTCGTATCCACGCCGGGACTCGGCGACGACATCCAGGCCATCAAGGCGGGAATCCTCGAGATCGCCGACGTGCACGTGGTGAGCAAGTGCGACAGGCCCGACGCGAACAGGACCATCGCCGATCTCAAGGGCATGCTGTCGATGGGCCTCCGCGCCGGCATGAACGGCGCCTGGCGCGCGCCGGTCGTCGCGACGAGCTCGCTGCGCGGCGAAGGTGTCGACGACGTGCTCGGCGCCATCGACCGTCATCGCGAGTGGCTCGCGCAAAGCGGCGAGATGGAGCGGCGCCGCGCGCAGATCGCGCTGCGCCGCCTGCTGCGGGCCGGTGAGGAGCTGCTGCGCGACCGCTTCGAGCGCGAGCGCGACTCGCATATCCAATCACTGCTCGACGAGATGCAGCGGCGCACGTTGTCGCCGCATTCGGCCGCGCTGCGGCTGCTCGGCGAGCTTGGAGAAGCGTCATGAACGATCCTGCATTCCGCGGCAAGTCGGCGTTCGATCCGGCGGCGCTGGAGCGGCTCGCGGACGAAACCGCGCAATGGGAGCAGGGCGAGGTCGCGCGGTTCATCGCGCGCGCGTCCGAGCGCAAGGCGGAGTTCCGCACGCTCGGCGGCTTTCCGCTCAAGCGCACGTACACGGCGCTCGACGTGGCCGACACGCCGCTCGAGGACATCGGCCTTCCGGGCCGGTATCCCTTCACGCGCGGGCCGTACCCGACGATGTATCGAGGCCGCTTCTGGACGATGCGCCAGATCGCGGGCTTCGGCACCGCGGAGGACACGAACCAGCGTTTCAAGTACCTCATCGCCAACGGCCAGACCGGGCTGTCGACCGATTTCGACATGCCGACGCTCATGGGCTACGACAGCGACCACCCCATGAGCGAGGGCGAGGTGGGCCGCGAAGGCGTCGCCATCGACACGCTCGCCGACATGGAGCACCTGTTCGACGGCATCGACCTCGAGAAGACGTCCGTTTCGATGACCATCAACCCGAGCGCCTGGATACTCCTCGCCATGTACGTCGCGCTCGCGCAGAAGCGCGGCTACGACCTCCACAGGCTGTCGGGCACGATCCAGGCCGACATCCTGAAGGAATACCAGGCGCAGAAGGAATGGATCTTTCCCATCGCGCCGTCGGTGCGCATCGTGCGCGACTGCATCACGTACTGCGCGCGCAACATGAAGCGGTACAACCCGATCAATATCTCGGGCTATCACATCTCCGAGGCGGGCAGCTCGCCGCTCGACGAGGTCGCCTTCACCATGTGCAACCTGATCGCCTACGTGGAGGAGGTGCGGAAGACCGGGATGCACGTCGACGAGTTCGCGCCGCGGCTCGCATTCTTCTACGTGTGCCAATCGGATTTCTTCGAGGAGATCGCGAAATTCCGCGCGGTGCGCCGCGTCTACGCCAAGGTGATGAAGGAGCGCTTCGGCGCGAAGAACCCGGACTCGATGCGGCTGCGCTTCCATTGCCAGACCGCGGCCGCTTCGCTCACCAAGCCGCAGTACCAGATCAACGTCGTGCGCACCGGGCTCCAGGCGCTGGCTGCCGTGCTCGGCGGCGCGCAGAGCCTGCATACCAACGGGATGGACGAGGCGTTCGCGATCCCGACCGAAGAGGCCATGCGCATCGCGCTGCGCACCCAGCAGATCGTGGCGGACGAATCGGGCGTTGCCGACGTGGTGGATCCGCTCGGCGGCTCGTACTTCGTCGAGAGCCTGACCACGCAGTACGAGCGCGAGATCTTCAACGTCATCGACTACGTCGACCAGAACGGCGGCACGGTGAAGCTCACCGAGGAGGGCTGGTTCCAGCGCCGCATCGCGGATTTCGCCTACGAGACGGCGCTGCGCAAGGCGAGCGGGGAGAAGCCCGTCATCGGCGTGAACAAGTACGTGATGCCCGACGAAGCGTTCGACATCGAGCTGCACCCCTACGATGCGTCGACCGCGCAGCGGCAGATCGACCGGCTCGAGCGCGTGCGCCGCGAGCGCGACAATGCCCGCGTGCAGTCGCTGCTCGACAAGCTGGTCACGGTCGCGCGCGACGACTCCGCGAACATCATGCCGGTGACAGTGGAGCTGGTCGCGGCGGGTGCGACGATGGGCGGCATCGTCGAGAAGCTCAAGAGCCTGTGGGGCACCTACCGCGAGAAGCCGGTGTTCTAGACTTGCAGCGATGAAGCTCGCGTACCTCCACCACACCGTCGCGCTCGAAGGCGAGCACGACATCGCACCCGGCGCCGCAGTGATCGGCCGCCTCACCGCCGGACGAAATCTCGTCCTGCGGCCGTTCGCCACGCTGCGCGCGGACGGGGAGACGATCCGCGTGGGTCGCAACGCGTTCTTCGGCGAGCGCGCGAGCGTTCACATCGTCGATGGGATCCTCGGCACGACGATCGGGCACGACGTCACGGTAGGACGCTTCGGTCTCGTGCATGCGTGCACCGTCGGTGACGGCTGCGTCGTCGGCGAGAGCGCGGCGATCCTCGACGGCGCCTCGGTGGGCGACCATGCCGTCGTCGCGGCGGACAGCGTCGTCACCCCGCGCAAGAATCTTCCCGGCGGATGGCTTTACCAAGGCGCGCCGGCGAAGCCGGTGCGCGAGATCGCGCGCGACGAGATCGCGGGCCTTGCACGCAGCATTCGCGACGGGCGGCCCCACGCGCTCGTCGCGGCGCAGGTGCTGCCGCCGCTCGGGATGGAAAGCTTCCTGCCGCACGGCGCGACCGGCGGTCCCTTCCACGCGTTCGGCGAGCGCTTGCCGCGCGTGGACGATGCGTACGTGGCGCCGACCTCGGTGCTGGTCGGCGACGTCGAGCTCGAGCCCGACGCCGGCGTGTACTTCGGCTGCGCGCTGGTCGCACGGGGTGCGTGCATTCGCGTCGGCGCGCGCACGAACATCCAGGACAACACGGTGATGGAGACCGACGCCGCGCGCGGCGACATCGTCGTGGGGAAGGGCGTCACGGTCGGGCACAACGTGCAGCTCGGCGCCGCTCGCATCGGCGACGATGCGCTCATCGGCATGGCGTCGCGGGTGGGCGATGGCGTGGTCGTCGAGCCCGCCGGCTGCATCGCCGCCGGCGCCTGGGTCAGCGCCGGCACCGTCGTGCGCGGTGGATGGTTGTGGGCCGGCCGTCCGGCGCGCGCATTCCGGCACGTGAGCGATGCGGAGCGCGAGCAATTCGCACGCGGCCGGGACGTCTACATCGGTTATGGCGCCGCGTACCGCGGCGCTGGCATCACTCCAGCCGTCTCGCCGTCGGCGACGGCGCGCCCGAAGAGCGGGTGAGCGGCGCGCCAGCCGCGGCATTCGGCTCGGCCGGCAGCACGACCTGCACGTTCACCGCCGCATGCGTGAGATGCGCACGCACCAGCGCGGCCGCGTTCGCGCCGTCGCGCGCCGCGAGCGCGCGCTGGATGTGCGCGTGCTCGGTCCAGATGGCCTTGCGGTATTCGCGATGCTGCAGCACCTCGCGCATCGCCCGTCGAAGGTGATGCCACAGCCCGCCCATGGTGTCGACGAACAGGCCGTTGCCGGACAGCTCGTACAGGTAGATGTGGAACCGCATGTCGGCGTCGATCAGCTGCGCCAGCGAGCCTTCGCGCACGGCATGCTGGCCCGCGGCGATCAGCGCGTCGCCTCGCGCGAGCTCGTCCGGGGTGGCGTGCGCTGCGGCCAGCGTGGCGGCGAGCGGCTCGAGTCCCAGCCGCAGCTCGTAGATCCATCGCATGAATTCGCCGTCGAGCGGCGCCACCATCAAGCCGCGCTTGCCCGCGTCGACCAGGAACTTCTGCTGCTTCAGCAGCAGGAGCGCCTGACCGACCGGCTGCCGCGACACCGCCAGCTTCTGCGCGACGGATTCCTGCGTGAGACGCTCTCCCGGCATGAGGCGGCCCTCGATGATCGCGTCGAGGATCGCGCGATAGGCCTGCTCCACCATCGTCGGTTGCGGTGTGAGCGTCTCCATGTCCCGATCAGCGCTGCGACGTGAGGCTGAAGTCGCCGTACCAGGCTTGCGCGCGCTCGCCGGTGTTGTCGGTGTCGGTCAGGACGCCGAGCGACAAGAGCTTCTGCGGCTCCTCCTTGAACGCGCGCTTGTAGTCCTCCACGACGTTGCGCACGAACGTCTGCCACGTGCCCACGGCGGCGCCGCTGTCGACGACGATCATCTGGATGCGCCGCGTGTGCGGGTTGGCGACAACCGTTCCCACGGGCAGCTTCTGCGAGAAGATATACATCAGGGTCGCGTAGGGCAGCGGCTTGCCCGAGAGGTTCTCGCTCAGCTGGTTGACCGCGCGGTCGGACAGCGGGAGCTTCGAGCGGTCGCCGTCGAATTCGAGCACGACGCGGGCGGGCGAGTCCTCTTTCTGCGCGGCCGACGGATCGGCGCTCGCGATCGGCGCGGCGACCTTCCATCGCCAGTGCAGCCAGGGCGTGTCGGTCAGCGCTGCGTTCACGGGATGACCGAGCGCGCTCGCCGCGGAATCCGCCTGCGCGTACAGCACCACCGTGCCACCGTCGTCGACCAGCGAGTATCGCGTCGGCGTCTTGCGGTCGTTGATCTTCACGCCCGCCCAGGGTGCGGGGATCGCGCCGCCCGCCCCCGCCGCTGAGAACGGCGTGATCGCGACGCCACCGTCCTTGCCCGTGCCGGCGCAGCATTCGCCGCCGAGCGCAGGCGCGGCGCCGAGCGCCAGCACGAGGCAGAGGAAGAGCCGGGCCGCCCCGGCGCGCTCGTCGAGTCGCGCGGCGCGCCGGTATAGACTGCGCGCCATGAGCCTCGATCGCGTGCCCGCAGGGCGGGACGTTCCGAACGACTGCAATGTCGTCATCGAGATCCCCATGCACGGTGAACCGATCAAGTATGAAGTGGACAAGGAGACGGGCGCGGTGTTCGTCGACCGCTTCATGTCCACGGCGATGCATTATCCCTGCAACTACGGCTACATTCCGCAGACGCTGTCCGACGACGGCGATCCGTGCGACGTGCTCGTGCTCTCGCCCGTTGCGCTCATCACCGGCGTGGTCGTGCGCTGCCGCCCGATCGGCATGCTGAAGATGGACGACGAAGCCGGCGGCGACGCCAAGATCCTCGCGGTGCCGATCGACAAGCTGTCGTCACTGTACCGGACGATCCAGTCCCCGCGCGACTTTCCCGAGGTCCAGCTGTCGCAGATCGCGCACTTCTTCGAGCACTACAAGGACCTCGAGCCGGGCAAATGGGTGCGTCTCGCCGGCTGGGTCGGTCCCGACGAAGCGAAGCGCGAGATCCTCGAGAGCGTTGCGCGTCATCGCGACGCGCACCCGCCGCCGAGGTCTTGACGCGCCGCCTGACGGCGTCCGCTTTCCCGCTTTCCCCGGCGTACCCGACACGGTGGGCGCGGGTGGTCATGCCGCCGCCGTCAACCTCCCGTCCGACGCCGCGAGCGCGACGCGCCTCCCGGCGCGTGCGAGGTCGGGTGCGCGTGCGAGCACGCGATAGTCCCGCGCGGTGCCGACGCACGCCACGCAGAATCGCATCCACGGGCTCGCGTCGTGCAGGGGGCGAAACGATGCGCCCGGCGCCAGACGCAATCCCTCGCGCCGGGCGCCTTCGGCGATCCACAGCGAGTCGTCGACCGCGGGATGGCGCGCCCACAGGAACATGCCGGCATCGGGCATGCAGGCGAGCGCCCAGCCCGCGCGCTCCAGCTCCTGCGCCATCCGCGAGCGGCGCACGTCGAGGCGCTCGCGTATGCGCGCCACGTGCTTGCGGTAGTGGCCGCCCACGAGCATGGCGTGCACGACGCGCTCGGCGAAGGCCGGCGTCGTGAGGCCCGTCAGCAGCTTGAGGCGTGCGAGCGCGTCGATCGCGTCGGGCTGGCCGATCACGAACCCGGACCGCAGGCTCGCCGACAGCGTCTTGCTGAAGCTGCCGATGTAGAACGTGCGCTCCAGTCGATCGAGCGCGCACAGCCGCGGCGGCGCGCTCGTCGCGAGATCGGAGAAGATGTCGTCCTCGATCACGTAGAAGCGATGCTGCGCGGCGAGCTGGAGCAGACGGTGGCCGACGTCCGGCTGGATGTGCGTGCACGTCGGGTTGTTCAGCACCGACGTCGTGAAATACGCGCGCGGCCGATGCTCGTGCGCGAGGCGCGCCAGCGTATCGAGATCGGGCCCGTCCAGGCCGCGTGGCACGGGCAGCAGGCGCGCACCCGCGAGGCGCAGATGACCGAACAGGTTGTAGTAACCCGGGTCGTCCACCAGCACGGCGTCGCCGGGGCTCACGAGATAGCGGATGAGCAGGTCGAACGCATGCGTCGCGCCGTTGGTGAGCAGCACCTGATCGTTCGCGACCGCGAGACCGAGCTCGCCGACTCGGCGTGCGATCACGTCGCGAAGCGGCGCGTAGCCGAGCTTCGTGCCGAAGTCGGTGAGCTCGTGACCCTGGCTCGCCGCGATGCGTGCGTGGCGCCGTATCCCGGACTCTTCCTGCCAGTCGTTCGGCAGGCAGCCACCCGCGAAAAGCCGATCCTGCGCGAACATCGCGCGCGCGTCGTCGTCGCACATCCCCGCGATGAGGTTGGCCACGTCGACGGCTCGCTCGAGGCTCCCCGTGCGCTCCGCGGCGGTCTCCGGCAGCGTGCGCGCCGCGACATAGAACCCAGAGCCGCGTCGGGACTCGACGTGACCCGACGCGACCAGGCGGTCGTACGCTTCGACGACGGTGAAGCGGCTCACCTGCTGCTGCGCTGCCAGCGCGCGGATCGATGGCAGCCGCGTCCCGGGGCGCAGCAGCCTGCCCTCGATGTGCTGGCGCACGCCGGTCACGAGCTGCTCGACGAGGGGCTCCGGCGAGCCGGGAGCGAGGCGCACGTTCAGCATGGGTGGACCGGTCGACGGACCATAACAGTCTCCGCGGGACGGCGAAAAGTGTATCTGAGCTGCGCGACAACTGTCCGTTACTGTACAGGTAGCCGCCAAGACGGCGCAAATGCCCGCCATGTCGCCCCGACTGCTTCTCCTCGCCTCCCTGCTGTGCGTCGCATGCGCGGCTCCGCCGCGCCCGCCGGACGCCCTCGTCGCGCGCGACGCGGACAGCGGAGTGATGGCGATTTCGGCGGTCGGTGCACGCAACGTGAAGGTGCTCTACGTGCGACCGCCGTCGATCGTGCTGCTGCGCGAGGTGTTCGTGCCGGAGGGCGAGCACGTGACGGGCGTGCACTTCAGCGGCGCCGCCGGCGCGTTGATCGTCGACACCGACCTCGAGCGCTTCGCGCTCGACTCGCACACCTGGCGCCTGGCGCAGCTTCGCCAGGAAGCGCGCGACATCGCGTCGAGCGGACGTGCCCGACGGCGCGGTTGACGCCGCCGTCGGGATGACACCCGGCGCACGCGGCGAGCCGAGGCTCGCCCGCGCGTTCCCGTCGCTCTTCGTTGTGCTGTGGAGCACCGGCTTCATCGCCGCGAAGTACGGGATGCCGTATGCGCCACCGCTGACCTTCCTGCTATGGCGTTTCGCGCTCGTGGCCGCGCTGATGACGGCAGTGGCGCTCCTCACGCGCGCGCGATGGCCGCATCGTCGCGAAGTGGCGCATCTCGCCATCGCGGCGTCGATGGTCCACGGCGCGTATCTGGGTGGCGTGTGGATCGCCATCAAGCACGGCATGGCTGCCGGCACCAGCGCCATGATCGTCGGCCTGCAGCCGCTGCTCACCGTCCTCATCGCGCGGCTGTGGCTGCGCGAGCGCGTGCTCGCGCGGCAATGGCTCGGCCTTGCGCTGGGCCTCATCGGCGTGTTCCTCGTCGTGCGGCACAAGGTCGCGTTTACCGGCGACGCGAGCGGCCTCTTGCCGGTCGCTGTCGCGTTGCTCGGCATCAGCGTCGGCACGCTGTACCAGAAGCGTCATTGCGCGCACGTCGACCTTCGCAGCGGCGCGGTGGTCCAGTTCGCGGCCTGCACGCTGCTGTTCATTCCGTTCGCATTGCTCGAGCACGAGCCGATCCAGTGGACGATGCCTTTCGTGTTCGCGCTCGGCTGGTCGGTGATCGTGCTCTCGGTCGGCGCGATCAGCCTGCTCTATTGGCTGTTGCGCCAGGGCGCGTCCGTGCACGTCGCGCGACTCTTCTACCTGGTGCCGCCGGTCACGGCGCTCATGGCGTATGCGTTCTTCGGCGAAGCGCTGGACGCGGTCGCGATCGCCGGCATGCTGCTGATCGCGTCGGGCGTCGCGATGGCGCGGCCGTCGACGCGCTGACGCGTTGGCAAAGAAGATTGGCGGCGGCGACGACGGTATCCGGCGTCAATCCGGCCGACGGTTCATGCGGCTGTCGCCGCCGTCACGAGGCGCGTGCCCGCGATGCGGTCATGGAGGAACTGGCGTTCGCGATCGATGAACGCCCACAGGAAGCCCAGGGCGACGAGCCACGTCGCATGCGCGCCCCAGCCCAGCGGTCGAAGAATCAGGTAGGCGATCACCGCGATCGCCGGCCCGATCCACGCGCCGAGATAGCGCGCGAGCGCCTGGCGCGTCGAAACGATCGCGCCGCGCCGATCGACGACGCGCAGGCGCCACGTCTTCTGCGCGAGCGTCGCGCGTCCGCCGGTCCAGCTCCACGCGAAGTACGCCGCCAGCACACCGAACACGACGAAGAACAATCCCGCGCGTGCAGGAAGCGCAGGGATCGACAATGGCTCGCGCCCCGGCGCGGCGTGCGGCGAGACCAGCGGCAGCATCGCGAAACCGATCACGAACACCACCGCGGTGACGAGCAGCGCTTCGTACGCCAGCGCCGCGAGGCGCCGCGGCAGCCCCGCGAGCGGATCGGTCACTGTCCCTGGGAATGGGGACGCGACGGCGAGCCCGGCCGCGCGTTTCCGCGCGTCGCTGGCGGCGGGGCGGGCCGCGAGGCGAGCTCTTCCTTCCGCTCGGGCGGCAGCGTCTGATACTGCTGCCACTTCTGCCGTACTTCGTCCTTCTGGTCGGGCGGAAGCTGCCGCAGCGACTTGTAGCGCTCGCGCACGGCCTGCCGCTCGGCCGGCGTCAGCTGCGACCACGAGCGCATCTGCGAGTGAATCCGCTGCTGCTGATCCGGCGGCATGGAGGGAAAGCGCTGCGCGATGCCGCGCCACTTCTGCCGTCGCTGCGCATCGAGCCGATCCCAGTCCGATTGCAGTGGCGCGAGAATCTGCCGCTCCTGCGGCGACAGCTCATTCCAGGACGGCGATCGCAGCGCGATCTGGGCCGACGCGGCCGCCGGGATGCCGGCGGCGAGCACGAGCGCGAGCGTCAACGATCGGAGTCGGCCTTGAGCCAATTCAGGAATCCACGGTCCAGATAGGCGTCGATGGGAAGATCGGAAGTCAGGATCTGCATGTCGAGATCCTGTAGATCCTGCACCTGCTGGAACGCGTTCCACTGCTGCCAGCCGAACGCCGCCGCGGCGACGATCAGCACCACGCCGAGCAGCCGCACGGGCGTGTTGACCCAGGGACGGATGCGTCGCGCGGGTCCCATGCCGGCAAGCGCGGGCGCCGCGGCGAGTTGCTCGGCGGACGACGGCTGCAGCCGCGCGATCGCGCGGGCGCGCGCCTGCTGCAGGCGATACGCAGTTCCTTCGCGCAGGCCGGCTGTGCCGTGGTCCAGGTAAGCCGTTATTTTGTCGGCGATTTGCTTTTCGGTCGTCATAGGTGCACCCCTTTGGCCGCAAGCATTTCGGCCAAAGCACGAACGGCCCGGGAGCAGTGCGTCTTGACGCTGCCCTCCGAGCAACCCATTGCGGCAGCGGCTTCCGCCACGTCGAGTTCTTCCCAGTAACGCAGCAGAAATGCCTCGCGTTGACGTGCCGGCAGGCGCGCGATCGCCTGCTCGATGAGGCGCACGGTCTCGCCCTGTTCCAGCTGCGCGGCGGGATCGGCGGCGAGCGACGAATCGGATCGCGCCGGCAGCGTTTCGAGCGGATCGTACTCCTCGTCCCTTTCGTCTTTCTGTCCGAGGGCGGACAGCACGGTCGTCCACGTCGACCGCACTTTCTGGCGGCGGAAATGGTCGTGGATGGTGTTCTGAAGGATCCTCTGGAACAGCAGCGGCAGCTCGCCGGGCGGTTTGCCGGCGTATTTCTCGGTGAGCTTCAGCATGGCGTCCTGCACGATGTCCAGCGCCGCGTCCTCGTCTCGCACGGCGAACATCGCCTGCTTGAAGGCGCGACGCTCCACATCGGCGAGGAACGCGGAGATTTCTTGAGCGGAAGCCAGTTTCGACGCCGGTTCGGGATTCGGCCCGGATTATAGGCAGAAAGGTACCGGCAAGCCGGGCGGGTGCGGCTCGATCGCCATTGTGCAGTGAAGCAATCGCCCGCTTGACCCGTCGATGCCTTTGCCGGTAATGTCCCGGTGTGCGGACCGTGCGGTCCGGATGCTGTACTGCAACAGCGGCCGTAAAGCTCCCTCTGGCGACGCCACAAGCGTCGAGGAGTCTCCCTCGGAGCAGGCCGGTTTGCCCGATTCGCGGCTTTCTACCCGATCCGAGCCCGGTTGGTGCGGCAACATGCGCGCCCGGCAAATCGCTTCACGCCCCGTGCGCGATGCGACGGGGCTCATCGCTACTCTCGACAGGCGGGTGTCATGCAACTCACCGGTGCGGAAATCCTGATCCGTTGCCTCCAGGAGGAAGGCGTCGAGTACGTCTTCGGCTACCCGGGCGGCGCAGTCCTCAACATCTACGACGAGCTCTTCAAGCAGGAGAGGGTCAAGCACGTCCTGGTGCGCCACGAACAGGGCGCGGTTCACGCGGCCGACGGTTACTCGCGCTCGTCGCAGAAGATCGGGGTGGCGCTCGTCACGTCCGGACCGGGCGTGACCAACGCCGTCACCGGCATCGCCACCGCGTACATGGATTCCATCCCCATGGTCGTCATCACCGGGCAGGTGCCGACGGCGGCGATCGGACAGGACGCATTCCAGGAATGCGACACCGTCGGCATCACCCGGCCCTGCGTCAAGCACAACTTCCTCGTGAAGGACGTGAAGGACCTGGCGGTGACGATCAAGAAGGCCTTCTACCTCGCGGGCACCGGACGTCCCGGTCCCGTCGTGGTCGACGTGCCGAAGGACGTGACGCAGGCCACGGCCGAGTTCGCGTATCCCAAGACCGTGTCGCTGCGCTCGTACAACCCGGTCACGAAGGGACATGCGGGGCAGATCAAGAAGGCCGTGCAGCTGCTGCTGGAGGCGAAGCGGCCGATGATCTACACCGGCGGCGGGGTCATCCTCAACAACGCATCGTCGCAGCTCACGCGGCTCGTGCGCCTGCTCGGCTACCCGTGCACGAACACGCTGATGGGCCTCGGCGGCTTTCCCGCCACCGATCCGCAGTTCACCGGCATGCTCGGCATGCACGGCACGTACGAGTCGAACATGGCGATGCAGAACTGCGACGTGCTCTTCGCCGTCGGCGCCCGGTTCGACGATCGCGTGATCGGCGACCCTGCGCATTTCTACCGTGCCGATCGGCGGATCATCCACATCGACATCGATCCGTCGTCGATCTCCAAGCGCGTGAAGGTCGACGTGCCGATCGTCGGGTACGTCGGCGACGTGCTCGAGGAGATGGCGAAGCACATCGAATCGTCGCCGCAGCGTCCCGACGCCGCGGCGCTGAAGGCATGGTGGGCGCAGATCAAGGACTGGCAGCGCAAGGACTGCCTGCGCTACGACCGCAAGAGCAACCTGATCAAGCCGCAGTACGTCGTCGAGAAGCTGTACGAGATCACCGGCGGCGATGCCTTCGTCACGTCCGACGTCGGCCAGCACCAGATGTGGGTCGCGCAGTACTACAAGTTCGACAAGCCGCGGCGCTGGATCAACTCGGGCGGCCTCGGCACGATGGGCTTCGGCCTGCCGGCGGCGATGGGCGTGCAGCTCGTCAACCCGCACGCGACGGTGGCGTGCGTCACGGGCGAGGCCTCGATCCAGATGTGCATCCAGGAGCTCTCCACCTGCAAGCAGTATCACCTGCCCATCAAGATCGTGAACCTCAACAACCGCTACATGGGCATGGTGCGGCAGTGGCAGGAGTTCTTCTACGGCAACCGCTACGCGGAGTCGTACATGGACGCGTTGCCGGACTTCGTCAAGCTCGCCGAAGCCTACGGGCACGTCGGCCTCAAGATCGAGCGGCCGGGCGACGTCGAGGGCGCGCTGCGCGAGGCGCTCGCGCAGAAGGAGCGCCTCGTGTTCCTCGATTTCATCACCGACCAGACGGAGAACGTCTTTCCGATGGTCCCGGGCGGCCGCGGGCTGACCGAGATGATCCTCGCGGAGGAGCTATGAGCGCCGTGGAACGGTTCGCCCGCGCGAACGCGGGGGGCCAGCGTCGCGAGCTGCGACCATGAGACACATCCTTTCCATCCTGGTGGAGAACGAGGCCGGCGCGCTGTCGCGCATCTCGGGGCTGTTCTCGGCGCGCGGCTACAACATCGAGTCGCTCACCGTCGCGCCGACGGAGGACCCGACGATGTCGCGCATGACGATCGTCACCGTCGGCTCGGACGACGTGATCGAGCAGATCACCAAGCAGCTGAACAAGCTGGTCGAGGTCGTGAAGGTAGTGGACCTCACCGAGGGCAACCACATCGAGCGCGAGCTGATGCTCGTCAAGGTGCGCGCGGCCGGCAAGGACCGCGACGAGATGAAGCGGCTGGCCGACATCTTCCGCGGCCGCATCCTCGACGTCACCGACAAGAGCTACACCATCGAGCTCACCGGCACCGGTTCCAAGCTCGACGCGTTCATCCAGGCGATGGAGCCCGGCGTGATCCTCGAGACGGTGCGCACGGGCGCATCCGGCATCGGGCGCGGCGAGCGGATACTGCGCGTCTAGGGCATCGACTACAGGCACAAGAGGGCATGAACATGAAGGTCTATTACGAGAAGGACGCCGATCTCTCGCTCATCAAGGGCAAGAAGGTCACGATCGTGGGCTACGGGTCGCAGGGCCATGCGCACGCGCAGAACCTGAACGACTCGGGCGTGAAGGTCACCGTCGGCCTGCGCAAGGGCGGCGCCTCGTGGGACAAGGCGAAGGCTGCCGGGCTCAAGGTCGCGGAGGTCGGCGACGCCGTCGAGGGCGCCGACGTCGTGATGATGCTGATGCCCGACGAGCACATCGCCGCGGTGTACAAGAGCGACGTCGAGCCGCGCATCAAGAAGGGCGCGGTACTGGCGTTCGCGCACGGGTTCAACATCCACTACGGACAGGTCGTGCCGCGCGCGGACCTCGACGTGGTCATGATCGCGCCCAAGGCGCCGGGTCATACGGTTCGATCGACGTATGTCGCCGGCGGCG
>Ga0310810_10000419_pt1 | contig 43719 bp, 38 predicted proteins | sample NCmetagenome_FD_207641 | JGI IMG/M metagenome (GOLD analysis project Ga0310810, IMG submission 207641) | Soil microbial communities from experimental microcosm in Duke University, North Carolina, United States - NC | ecosystem: Engineered > Artificial ecosystem > Soil microcosm > Unclassified ...
CCAGGTTCTTCTCCCAGCCGTACCGGACGTTCATCACGTCATCGCACGTCTGGCTGAATCTGGAGCCGTAGAAGTCCAACCTGCCATCGATAAAGACTTTGTTCTCGGGATAGAGGCGATAGATCAGATAACCGCCCCATTCATCGTCGGCGAAAATGATTTTGGGTGAGCCGGGGTGGCGCAGCACGTCAATAGCTTTGGCGGGATAGCGCGTGACGTCGTACTCGGCCCGGCACTGTGCCGGGGCATTCGGCGCGTAGAACAACGCGACCATCAGGCATGCGGCCGCAGCGCTGGTCAGATGCCCGCGCGGGATGGAATCGGTAGCGCCGAAAGCGGTTGTGAATCGCTCCGCTTTCAGAGCCGCCGCCCGCACCCATGCAGCGATATTTCTACCAGGCAACTCGCGCAACAGGCTCTGGAGCATCGCCGCTATGGGGGGCGCAGCCACGATCATGAAGATCGGCTCGTTTCGCACTACTACCAGCGCCAGGTGCGCCCACCCGGCCAGCAAGATCGTGTAAACAAATTGCCGGTGGTACAGACCCCATACCGCTGCCGCCACGCTCAGAAACAGCATCGGCTCGAAATAGATTGCCGCCGGATGGTGGAAATCGAAGGCCTGGAATTCAACGACGCTCTTGTACCAGTACTTGTCCGTCAGGTGCTCGTAGACGCGAGTGTGCAGATGATAAGAATAGGGATTGATCAACGTTGCCGCGAGGCAGCCGACGGCAGCCGCGAGATATGGAATGCTGCGGCGGAGCGCCATCGGCCGCTGACCGGCATCGGCCGTGAACAGCCCACCGACGATTTCGCCGGCGGCGTAGGCACTCACTAGAATGATGCCCACGAAGAACCCGCCGTGTAGATTGGTCCACAGCACCGTCAGGGCCGGCAGCCACCATAACAGACGCACTCGCCCGTCTTTCGCGCGCTCCAGAATGGAGTAGAAAATCACGGTAAACAGCAGCGTGAATAGATGCGGCCGCGCCAGCCAGTGAATCGATGAGGCGCCAGTCACAATGAACATCACACCAATGGCCATCAGCGGGTTTCCGCACTTGCGCCGGATTAGGCGGAACAACAGGACCGAAATCAGGCAAACGACGAACATACTGCTCAGCACCACCGCCGCCATGCCCCCGCGCTGATGCAGCCACGCGAACGCCACGTCCCAAAGCCACTCCCAGGCAAACCAGGGCTGGCCGGCTTTGGTGTAGGAGAAGATATCCTGGCTCGGAATCCGGTGATTGGCCAGAATCCATTCGCCCGTGCGGATGTGCCACCCGGTATCGCCATCGCCGAGCATGCTCTTCGCGCCGCCCATGCGCAGAAAAAGGAAGGCCAGCGGCATGAGGAACGCGACGTCCGTCAGCGACGGAACCAGGCGGACCGCGAAATGTGGCTTACGTGCGTCCATGTGATTCGACTAGCGCTGCGGGCCGACGGGTGAGCGAAGAATTCGGCCAAGGGCGTAAACAGAAAGGGATCCAGGGCTCTATGAAAAACATGTGGTTCATGGCCTGCCCCCGCCGCCCCGGTTGAGTTTGTCGCTTCCGCATTATCGGTACCGCTAAGCCGGAAAATTTCCTACTTCGGCTTCAATTCCATTAAATTCAACTGCCGGATTCTCATATTCGGTGAATTTCATCTGATTCACGCTGAACGCCACCTGAAAGGGCTGGCCGTCCTCGCGCGAAGCGCGAACCACTGTAGCCTGGCAATGTATGCACTTCCTGCCGAACACAGGGTTTTCAGGCAACTCGATTTCCACCGTAACCACTTCGCCCACGCGCGGCTGCTCACCCGCGCAACCATCGCCGCAGAGCATCAGGACGCCATTCCGGCTGATGTTTTCGGTCACCCCCGAAAGGCCCTGCGGCCATGTCTTCATCGGGGCCACGTGGCATTTCAGTCTTACGTCCATACGCGGGCTCTCACGCCTATTCATGCGATAAATTCAGATACCTCAGAACTTTAATTGTTTACCGGGTGGCGATCAATATTGAAAATAGATGTCAGCCAGTTGTACACGAAGGTTAGCGGCAAAAGTGCCCTCGCCGGTCATGGCGTGGCGGGATGGCGGGTCCTCCCGGTGGCCAAAGTATGAACTATAGGCGTAAAAAAATCTAATTTCATATCAATTACGAAAAAAGTTTAAAAAATAACTGGCTTTATGGTTAACACCGGTGATATTCTGATGTGCGAAATGACACGCACCCTCCTCTTCAGCGATGAACCTATTCTGGCCAAGGGACTGGAATCCGTCCTGGCCGGTGTCGAAGGCTTTCACTTGGCTGGTGTCTGCTCCGGCACCACCAAGCTCAAAGAGATCCTGGATGCGGGCGAACCCGACATTCTGCTGATCGATTTGACTTCGGATGTTACCTTCAGCATCTTGAGCGAGCTCAAAAAAGCTTCGGTCAATGCAAAAATCGTGTTGTGGGTACATTCGATCTCGACCGAACTGGCGCTGCAGGCCATGGCGCTCGGCGTGCGCGGGATCCTCCGCAAGACGCTGCCATCGGACCTGCTGATCAAATGCCTCCAGCGCGTAAATGAAGGCGAATTCTGGTTTGAAAAGGCGCTCACCGACAGTTTTCTGTCCGCCAAGCGCATCGCCCTTACTAAGCGCGAAGGCCAGTTGGTCAGCCTGCTCAGCCAAGGGCTCAAAAACAAAGAGATCGCGTCGATGCTGCTGATCTCGGAGGGGACCGTGAAGGTTTATTTGTCGCGGCTTTTCCAGAAAGTCGGCGTCAAAGACCGCTTTGAGCTCGCGCTCTACGGCTTGAAGAACCTCACCACCGGGCATGGCACGCTCGAAAAGGCGCCGGCGGTGGCTTCGGACCGTTCCTCGATGCCGGAGACGCTTCCCATGCAGGACTTGCGCGCACTGTTTCTCGAGAAATCTTCTTTGCGCATGTCCGCGCCCCCTACCCGGCTCAGGAACGCGAGCTAGCCCCGGCACTTCTCCACCCGGGAGAGTGAGAAGTCATGCCGGCGCTGCTCATCCTGGCGGTCATCTCCTGGCTTTTAGGCTCCGGGAAATCCCGCTCCAAAGCGGACGAACTTACGCTGTTTACGGCCTTGGAGGTGCGGCCCCGTCGCCGTTTGGGGGCATTCTTTGTCTCCATAGCCGTACATGCCTTCGGTATCCTTCTGGTATTGATTGCCTCCGATCTGTTCTCCGGCCCCGATGATGACTTTCTCCCGCGGCAGCTCGCGCTTCACGCCCTGGTAATCAGGCTTCCCGACCATATTTATCTGGCTCCTGCGAAGGGCCGGACTTTCCCCGCCACGGCAAATCTCAAGCGCAGTCCACGCATTACGGTTCGGCGCAAGGACCTCCGCAAATATGCCGAGGGAGGCGAGGAAGCGAAGTTAACAGCGCCAACTGCGACGCCGCCCCCTGATATCCAGCCGAGCCCTTTCTCTATGGCGATTCCACCCCTTGATTCGCCACGCACAGAGCCCAGAAAGTTTGAATTGCCGGAAATGGCGACGCGCGTAGCGGCCACGCAGACGGTTTTGCAGGCCGAACTGCCGCCCGATCTTCCGCCTCAGGTCGATAAGCGGCTGCCACAACTATTGTTCTGGGATGCCGAGACGGTGAAACCGCCGGACCGACCGATTGATCCCGGCAACCTCGCCAAGAGACTGGAAGCTCCAAAGCTCAACTCTACCCCGCGCCTGGCCCCCCCCAACAGCGAGACTGTAACTGCCGACGTGTCCGTGATAGCCCCTGCATCTACGAACGCGCAAACGGCGATCGCACTGCCGGCAGCCACTACCATGCCCCTGCGCCTCTTAGATCCGTCGAAAGAACCCGATGGTCCAACCTCCATTGATCCCTTCACCGGCCATCCGATCCATGTGCTGGCGCTGTCTCCCGACCCAGCTCCTTTGACCGACGCGCTGAAAGCTCTATTCATTCCGGCGGGGAACCAGTTCGCAAGGCTGCCCGGCGCATCGCCGCTATTCGGCGTCCCCGGCCTGGGTGGCGATGGCGCAGGCAGTCGGGGCGCATCGGGAACCGGCGAAGCGGGCGACAATGCAGCGTCCGAAGCCGGTTCGGGACCGGCGGAGCTGGTGCATTCCCTTCCTGGCGGTGGGCGCCTGTTCGGCATGCTCAGCCCGCCCGGACTCAACGGTACGCCGCTGCGGGTCGTTCACCCGAGTAACGGTGTTTTTGACGTCGTGGTGGTGCAGTCCTCGTCGTCGGAAACGTTCCCGGAACGCGCCGACGCGCTATCGGGCAGGCCAATCTACACGGTCTATCTTCAGGTGGGGGCGCCCAAGGAGTGGATTCTGCAGTACTGTGTGCCCAACATGGCCGGCCCCATGCAGTCGGGCAGTGTAGTCTCGCTCGGCAACCCCGAGTCGGTCGGAGCCCCGTATCCCACCGTGACAGTGCGACCGCCCGAAGACTGGAGCCATGGAACTGACTATCTGCTTGTACACGGATTCCTGGACGAATCCGGGCGTTTCCGCGAAATGAGGATCCTCCAAAGTTCCCAACCCGCGTCGCCGATCACCGACGCGCTGCTGCAGTACCTTGCCTTTTGGGAATTCCGGCCTGCTCTGCAGGACGGCCGTCCGGTGAAAGTGGAGGTAATTCTCGCAGTTCCACCAGACCGCTTGTCCTGAGCGCAACCCCTCCTCAATTGCCCGGCGCGCCTATTAGTTTATTGCGTCGGGCGGATGGTCAGCGATGGAACTATGTCACTGCGGCCTGCCTGTTTGGACCTAAAAAGCCGAATCCGCTACTTCGCGTGGAGCATTCATCATCAGGGAGACGCTCGGCATCGATCCGCTCGCCCGGCACTGGAATCCAGGCTGCGTTTTCACCGAGACGGGTGGCGGGCGACTGCGCATCGAAGATGGGGCGACGCCGGCTGCGTCTGCCACAGCACGCCACTGCCGGGATCGGAACTGGCACGCTACTGATAGCGGAGTTTATTAGAAGCCGTCAGGGTCTGCGCCTGGGCGGTGACAGTTCTGGTAGCCGAAGCGCTATCGCTCCCCCCTAGAATGCCGGCTGCCAAAGCAGCGTAGCCGCCGAGACGAATTTCTGGTCATCGACGTAAAATTGCAAACACGCGGACATGGTGTAGATGTGGACGCTGCCCGTCGTTTGTGCCGCCAAGCCAGCCGCCACGCGAAATGGGCATAAAATCAATCCGAATTTTGCGTGTGATTTCCTTAGAATTATTGTTCTCCTGCTAGTGAAGCCACGCTCGCGTGGAGGCCGTCTGGAAAGGCTGGCTATCTAAGAAACACGTTGAATTAAAGCTATACGAGCGGTTGATGTTGTTATTCCGCTTTGGGGTATAGCCCGTGTTAACAGAAGAAAGGAAAACTATACTACCCATTTTTGCTATTGCATTTCATAACGATAATGCTACATTTACAGGGTCATTTTCTGGGGAAATATCTTGCTTCCACGAGGCCTTGACGTCTTATGCACTGCGCCGGTCACTTTCGAGCCGTGATGTTCAGGTTGGGATTCTGGCTGGCGGTGGTGGCTCTGGGCTTGTTGCTTGTGCCAGGGCTGGTAGCGCCGGTATGCGCAGGCACATTTGGCCGGGTCGTGCCCATTGTTGGAGAGGCGAGCGACATCGCTCTGGATGAGCCGCGTGGCGTGCTGTACATTGCCAATTTCACCGCCAACCGGATTGATGTGATGTCGCTCCAGGACTTCACCATCCGTAAGTCTCTGCACGTGGCCCCCAACCCCGGCTCACTGACGCTATCTCCCGATGGTAATTATCTGGTGATCACCCACTTTGGCAATTACACCGCGCCCACATCTCCTTCGAACGCGCTGTCGGTGATCAGCCTGAATGCTAATAACGACGTGCAGACTTTCGCGCTGAGCGATCCCCCGCTAGGAGTGGCCTTCGGTTACGACGGCATCGCGCTGGTGGTCACCACCACGAATTTCATTTTGTTTGACCCGGTAAGCGCGCAGATCACAGTGGTCGACACCATCGCGGGCGTGACCGCCAGGACCCTGCCGGTTCCGCCGGCCAATTTCCCGCCCAACATCGTCGCCGCTTCGCTCAACGTTTCCGCCGACAATTTTCATGTTTACGGCCTCACCGATACGATTCGGTTTCATTACAACGTATTGACTCACGAGATCCTTTCACTGGGCTACACCTCGAGTCCGCCCATGGGTCCGCGGGTAGTAAGCGTGAGCCGCGACGGCGCGTTCTACAGCGCCGGATGGGCCCTGTTCAGCTCGAGCGGCTTGCTGGTTGCCCAATTTGCCGATGCTGCTGGCCTGCTGAATGTCGGCAGCAACGTCATCGATTCCTCAGCTGGGCTCATTTACGCCCAAATTCCCGAAGGAGCGGCGCAGTCCACAGCCGTCCCACCTACAAACCCCGCCACACCACCGGCGCCACAAGCAGGATCCGTGGCGCCGCCTATCCTCCAGATTGTAGACGCGGATAATCTCACCGTGCGCCAAAAACTGCAATTGCCGGAAAACCTGGGGGGCAAGGCGTTGCTCAGCTCCAAAGGCGATCTGCTTTATACCGTCTCCGACAGCGGAGTGATGGTGCTTCCCGTCGGTTATTTGAATAGTGCGCATCGCGTGCAGGCATCCCAACCGGATATGGTATTCCGCAGCAACTTCTGCGATCGCAGCATGGTCACGCAAAAGATCACCATATTGGATCCAGGCGGCAACCACACGGATTTCTCCCTTTCGGCCTCGCTCCCAGGAATTGTGGTTTCGCCGACCACCGGAACCACGCCAGCCACGGTGCACGTAACCGTGGATCCCAACATTTTTCAGAATGAAAAAGGTACCGTCACGGGTCTGATCAACATTCAGTCGTCGGCGGCGGTGAACGTACCCGATCCGATTCGCGTGCTCATCAATAACCGCGAGCCGGAGCAGCGCGGCACCTTCGTCAACGTGCCGGGCACATTAGTCGACGTGAAGGCCGACCCGGTCCGCCACCGCTTCTACATCCTGAGGCAGGACAAGAACCAGGTGCTGGTTTACGATTCGACCGGCCAGAACCGGATCGCCGTGATGCGCACCAGTAACACGCCGACCTCCATGGCCATCACCATGGACCACAAATACCTGATCGTGGGGCATGACAATTCCCAACTGGCTTACGTGTATGACCTGGATAAGCTGCGGCCGGTGGCTCCCATCGTCATGCCCTTTGGGCACTATCCACGCTCTGTGGCGGTTTCGACGCGCGCCATTCTCGTGGCGTGCCGCGTAGCTGGTTCGACTCACGTGATTGACGCCGTCGATTTCCCGAGCCGCACAGCCACGCCGCTGCCTACGCTGGGCATATTCCAGAACGACATTAACATCGACACGGTGCTCACCTCTTCCCCTGATGGCAGGACCATTCTGGCGGCGAGCGCCGATGGCACCACTATGGTGTATGACGCCAGCGCCGACACCTTCGTCTCCGCCCGCAAGGATTTCACCGCTCTTTCCGGTGCGTTTGCCGCCTCGAACTACCGCCAGTACATCGTCGACAATAACCTGCTGAATTCCTCTCTGGTCCCGATCAGAAAGCTGGACGCGACGATCGGCAATTCCTCCGGCTTCGCCTTTGTGGATCATAACGGGTTTCGCACAACAGCCGTCGCGGTGCAGGCGACTGCTGGAATGATCCAGCGAGTGCAAACGTCGAGTGGCGATGGGATCCGTCCTACTAACATCGTGGAAGCGCCGCTCACGTCAAACCGCATTTCCGCGTTCACACGCACGCTTGCGCCGCTCGCCGATCAGAGCGCGATCGTTTCTCTCACTACTTCCGGTTTCACCATGCTCCCCTGGAATTACGACGCCGCGGTCGCGCCGCCGCAACTGAACAAAATCGTCAACGCGGCGGACTTCACAACGCCGGTGGCGCCGGGCGGACTGGTTAGCCTGTTCGGGACGCAATTGGCCACCATGAGTCAAAGCGCCAACGCAGTTCCCCTCCCCCCGCTGCTGGCTGACTCGTGCCTGTCCCTGAATGGAACGCCGATTCCGATGATGTACGTTTCCGGCTCGCAGATCAACGCGCAATTGCCGTTCGGCGCCTCCGGGGACGCGACCCTGGTGCTGCGCACACCGGGCGGCATCAGCCAGGGGCTCAACGTGACGATTCAGCCGAATGCGCCGAGCGTATTCCGCGGCGGCACGGCCGGCCCGACGACTGGGATTCCCACGGTCGTGCGCTCGGCCAACAATACGCTCGTGACGCTCTCTAACCCTATCCATCAGGGCGACGAGATCACCATCTACGCCACCGGAATGGGTGCCGTATCGCCGGCCGTACCGGACGGAGCAGCCGGGCCGGCCAATCCGCTGGCGGTCACCATCGCCGCTCCCACGGTGTCGATTGGCGGCGTGAATCTGAGAGTAGATTATTCCGGCTTGGCGCCCGACATGGTGGGGGTCTATCAAATCAACGCGAAGATCGTATCGAAGTTGCCAGCCGGATTAAGCGTGCCACTGGTCATCAGCCAGGGCGGCGCCACCACGACGATGCCGGTAAGGGTCGTGAAGTAAAAGTCGAACCGCCGCCGTTATTTTTACCAGCGCGTGCGGCTTTCTGTGAAAGGAATCGTTTCAACGGGAGAAGATATGCGAAAGGCAACAAAAGGATTGGCGCTGGCCCTGCTCCTCGCCGGAGCCTGCGCCGCGCAGGAATGGGAGGTGGGCGGTATGGCCAGCTACGGCTTCTATCGCAACCTCGCGGCCACGAGTCCAGTGGGATCAGCGACCGCCGGTTTCGGCCCTGGCACCGCGTTCGGCGCGGTCATCGGGCACAACTCCAATAACTGGCTCAGCGGCGAGTTTCGCTACACGTACCGGGATAGCCAGCTCCAGCTTTCATCCAGTGGAACCGAGGCCCACTTCAACGGCGTGGCCCACGTTGTGCATTACGATCTGGTGATGCATCCGCGGCCGAAGCATGGCACCAAGGCGCTGCCCTTCTTCGCGGTGGGCGGCGGCATGAAGCTCTATCGCGGCACGGGACACGAAGTGGCCTATCAGCCTCTGGACAACATCGCGCTTCTGACCAAGACGCAGCAGGTCAAGCCCATGATCAGCGTCGGCGGCGGCATCAAGATGGTGCTGGGGCCGCGTGTGGTGCTGCGCGCCGAAGTCCGGGATTACATCACGACATTTCCTAAGGAAGTGATCGTTCCCCTCCCCGGGACCAGGATTAGCGGCTGGTTAAACGATATCGTTCCGATGGTCGGCATCAGTTACATCTTCTAGTCTGTTACCTCCCCCCTTGGCGCCGGTAGAGATACCGGCGCCTTTTTTTTTGCCCGCAGCGCTTTGCCCATCCGGACGGGCGGCGTAAGGCTGGAATCCCCAAAACTTCGCGAGAGTATCGGATTTTTTGCGGCACTCCCAATTGAGCCTCATTAACGGATTAGCTTTGCAATTTGGGGCCTTTTCTACAAATATGCCCCTGCTTGCGCCGGCAGATCGCGCGATTTCTGTCCTTTTGGTTGAAGATGATCACCTGGTACGCGCATCGATCCGTGAAATGCTGGCGGCGGAAGAATTTAGCGTGCTCGAAGCTAGCAACGGCGAGCAGGCGCTCGAAATCTGGCAAACGAATCATGCTGGAATCGACCTGCTGGTGACGGATATCTCGATGCCGGGCATGAGTGGCATTGACCTGGTCGACCGGCTGGGCCGGCAGACCGGATATTTGAAGGCGCTCTACATTTCCGGATTTCCCGAGCTGCTCGACAAGCCCGGCGCCGCGCCGCGCAACGTGCCATTTCTGCAGAAGCCTTTTTCCACCGAGCAGGTATCGCGCAAGATCCGCGCCATTCTGAACCGCCCATTGCACGGCTGGAAATGCCCGCGTTGCATCAGCCGCCGCTACCGGGGGCTGACCGCGGACAGCGAGGGCGACAGCCTGGCGCTGACCTTTATGTGCGCGGACTGCGAGCTGAAGCGGTTCAGGGTAGTGGAGTCCTTCAGCGTGCTCGAGCGCTGCCCGTTCTGCTGCGGAGCGGTCGTGCCGGCAGGCTACTCATTCGTGGGCCAGGAAGGTTATCACTTGGGCAGCAAGTGCCACGCGTGCGCCGCGACCATCCAGACTTACACGCGCGCATGCGCCGCCATTCCGTGGCGGTAACGCTCACGCTATCCCCGGAGCGTAATGGCTCCAGGCCGGTACAATATGCGGGCATCCCCTGAAGATCCTTTTTTCTCCGGTGGTAAGATCGCAGAAACTCCAATGGGCCAAAAGCGCATCGCCGACATCGTATTTCTGCGACTGGCTTTGCCCGGCCAACCGGAGCGCAACGTGGGTCTGTTCCTGCTCGATCGCGGGACCGGCGATCTGTTCATGCGGGTTCGCGACGATTGGGACCGGATCGTCGCGCCGGATGATGCCGAACTGCTCTCGCAACTCAGCGGCGATTTTCAGCACCGCATTCAGGAACTCCAGAACGGCGGCGGCGAACGGTTCCTCGCATCGCTCGAGGAGCAGCTCTCGAATATTTTGCGATTAAGTAACCGCGAGACTGTGCTTGTCAGCAATGTCCGCGCGGAGCTCGACCGGTTATTTGACCAAAACTGCGCGGCGGCGTGAGCCGGGCGGCCGTCAGTTCGCCATCGCCCAATCGATCACAATCACCGAGATCTTGGGATTCCTGCTGCGCAGCACGCTGCTCCACCCGTTTTGCACCGATGGCGTCTCCTGCACGGTGACATCACTCGCGAACTTTGGATTCCAGGTGTAGATCGTCTTGTTCCAGCCGTTCCCCGCGCCCGGAGGTTCGACTATATTGTTCGCGTATTGCGAATTCGATGTGTAGAGCACAATCCCATCGCTCGACAGGTCGCCTGGCGATAGGCTGAACTTGATCGGGCGGGCGGGTAACTCCCCAACGAGGGTGCCGGTGGAACAGTTCTTGCCCTTGATGATCAGCGCCTGGTTCTTCTGCAGGCGTCCAATCCAGATCACCCTGCCCGAAGTGGGTTGCGCGGGCGGGTGCGTGGCCGGAGCCGGGCGCACGGGATTCTGAACGGCGGGCGCCGAAACTGCGGAAATGGCAGTTGCTCCAGTCGAGGCGTTTCGCGCCAAACCATCACGCACCGATGATGCGGGTGCGGAGGCGGCCGGCGCCTGCGGAATCGCTGCCGGAATCTGCGGAGGAGCCAGTTTTTCAACCGCCAGTTGCGCGTGCAACGATGGCGGGACCGCGGCGGAAGCGTTATCGCGGGCCACCAGCGGCGGCGGCGTCATATCGGGAACCGCGCGCTTGCTCGCCGTGACGATGGGCCGCAGAGCCGATGGCGCCCTGAATTTCGGACGAGCTTCACGAGGGGCTGGCTTGATCGGGACGGCCACCACCAACTCCTCGGTTCTCTGCGGCACAGGGCCGGAATCAACTGGCGGCTGCGATTTCACGCGCGACGCGCTGCCCGACTCCGGCTCCTGCGCGCTCGCCGCCACAGCCGGCTGCCCCACGGGCCCGAGAAAACGCGCGGCCTCCTCGACTGGCGCCGCACCCGTGCGCGGTATCACCAGGCGTACCGTAACGTTGCTCGAGTGGCGCACGTAGGTCACACTGCCGTCGCGCAATTGCTCGCGGTCTAGCTCCACCCAAGCCGTAGCGCCGCCGTCATGGATCTCCAGGTGCGCGCTGTGCCCCTCGCTGACAGGTTTTGCGTTTCGGTTCCACGAGATGCGCAGCTGCCCGTCGTTGTTAAACACCCGTAGCGCTAGCCCCTGGGGCCTCCCGAACCAGTAGAGCGCAGCCACCAGGCCGGCGAGAACGATCAAGGCCGCGGGCCAACGTAGCGCGGCGGTCCAGCCGGGCGCCATGGACGGAGGTGTTTCGAACGGCCCTTTCACGGGGGTTTCAAGTGCCAGGCGCAGACTCGCCACGAGGTCCGCTTCGGGAGTGGTTGCAGGCTCGTGGTCGGCGTTCGCCGCCAGCACCGGTAGGGTGTCCGTCCGCGACACCGCGTCCTGAGCCGGCGAGGCGTCCTGCGCTGGCGAGGCGTCCTGTGCCAGCGAAGCGTCCTGCGCCGGCGACGCATCCTGAGCGGGAACTTCAAGGACAGGTGGCACTTCGGCCATCGGCACAGCGGACTGTCGCGGCATCTCGCCGCGCGCCGGGTCTACGGTGAACTCCTGAAATCCCGCGCCCGCCGACAGTGGGCCGGCCGATTCGCGGAAGAAGATCCGGCCGCGGGTCATCGCGGAATTGCCGGGACGCACTACCAGCGTCACCTGCCACGGTTGCGGAAAAAGGGTGTTGGCGATTTCCAGGTCTCGCTCGACAAGTGCGAGGCCGCTGCGTGGATGGGAACGGAACCAACCCACCGCCGCCAGTGAGGACTCGCCCGCTTCGCCCATGCTGGCCGGCATCGCGCTGGCGAATGCGGCGCACTCCTCATCGGACAGTTCCCCCGGGTGTGCGAATTCATGGTCGGAGATCAGCGCGCGAAACCCGGTGATGCGCACGTCGGCGTCATGATGCGTTCCGAACAAAACACCGAAGATTTCCGTGCCGCCGTGTGGCAATGAGTTAAATTGCTCGAGAACGGTGGCGCGAATTTCGTGTAATACGGACGACGGACATTCGATAACGCGCGAATGTGGGTCGGATTTGGAAGATTTCTCGCCTTCGAGTCTGTGTGCAGTTCCACCCATATCTTCTCTGTAAGTTTAGTCCAATCATGGGACTATAAACCAGTCGGCACCCTAGTGAGCCAGAGGTACGATTCAGTACAATTCGGTGCCACGCCCAACCTGTATTAAGCTTTTGTATTGCTTTCCCCATCGGAGGGGCTCATGGTGCAGTACCCAGGCAACACTACACGCGCAGCGTGTGCGGTATTGATTAGCTGCATTCTCGCATCGCCCGCCGGCGCACAGGACGCCGGCCTCAAAATCATCGTTCAGGAAGGGCAAGGCGCGATCAATAACATTCCGCAGCATCGCGCGAAAGAGCCCGTGGTTCAAGTACAGCATGAAGACGGCGAGCCAGTGGTGGGCGCGACCGTCACTTTTCTCTTGCCGGATACCGGACCGGGCGGCACATTCGCCGACGGCGCGCGCATGCTGAACATTCAGACCGACGATAAGGGACAGGCCACGGGCCGTGGACTGAAGCCCAACGGCACCGCCGGACGGTTCCTGATTCGCGTGAACGCTTCGTATCACGGACAGAACGCGAGCATTACGGTCGCGCAGATCAATGCCATCCCCGCGGGCGCAACCACAGGCGGCAGCGGGAAGAAATTTCTGATCATCGCGCTGATCGGCGGAGCGGCCGCGGGAGGACTGGCGGCGGCGTTGGGCGGCAAGTCGGGCTCGAGCAGCCCAACCTCGTCGCCAGTCACGAACCCGGCCGGGACAGTGCTTGTGCCCGGTTCGCCATCGATCCAGCCGCCTCACTAACCAGACCCGGATGCTTCCATGATGCGATCTTTTCTCAAATGCGCGGGCGCGGTTGTGGTGGCGTTGGTGTGTGGGGGGTCGGCGTGGGGACAAGTAGTAGTTTCGGGGTCGACTCCGAATGGTGAAGTGGGTGTTGCGTATCCCGGAGCATCCTTCTCGGCGACGGACAACGGCAGTCCGTGTTCCTCCTGCACTTTCGCGGTCACGGCGGGTTCACTGCCTTCAGGTTTGACGCTAAATTCAGACGGTAGCGTCACCATAGGCCCACTTGGTGCCACTGCAGTTCCGGGCCCGACATTTACGGTGACTGCGACCGACCCGGATAACGGGAATGCTACTGGGTCGGCGGATTTCGCGATCACGATTTTTCCACAGCTGGTGGTCAATGCCGCCAGCCTGCCAGGTGGCCAACAAGGCGTAGCCTATTCGTCGCCCCCTCTAACCGCAACCGGGGGAAACGGGTCTTATACATGGTCCTTGTTTTCCGGCTCACTTCCGCCCGGTATTAGCTTGAGCTCCGGAGGAGCAATCAGCGCTGGACCACCAACCGCCTTTGGCACGTTCAATTTTACCGCGCAGGTCGCGGATGGAATCGGCACAGCCACGCAGGGTTTCTCGATAATCATCGCTCCACCCCCTCTGAGCATATTTACCACCTCCCTTCCGCCGGGAGAAGCAACAGCTGTGTACAATCCGCCAAGCGGAGTATCTCTCTCGGCGACGGGCGGCTCACCTCCGTACACATGGAGCCTCGACTCAAGTTCACCGCCGTTGCCAGGGGGGCTTTCGCTCAGCGCCGCAGGACTCCTCTCCGGCACGCCAGCCGCAGCAGCAACTCTGACGCTCGTTGTGAAGGTGACTGATTCGGCCAGCGTGAGCGCGACGCAGACGCTTCCGCTGACCATCAACGCCGCGCCAGTGGTCGCGGCAGCCTCCCTGCCGAATGGCGAAGTCAACGCCGCGTATCCCACACAGACGTTGAGCGCGTCGGGAGGCACTCCCGGATACACCTGGTCGATAAGCAGTGGTTCGCTGCCCGCGGGCATGACGCTCAGTGCTGGTGGACAGATCAGTGGCACACCCACGGCATCGGGTACCTTCAACTTCAGTGCGAAGGCCACTGACAGCGTCGGCGGTTTTGGGACGCAGTCTCTCTCGCTGACGATTAACTCAGCACCAACCATCTCACCCGCCGGTGGAGCCCTGACATCTGGTGAGGCCGGCGCCAGTTACTCGCAGCCGTTGAGCGCGTCGGGTGGCTCTGGCGGAAATGTCTGGACAGTGGCTTCTGGTGTTTTGCCCGGCGGTCTCAATCTGGCTGGGAGCGATAGTACCGCAACGATCAGCGGGACGCCCACGGCCTCCGGACCGTTCAACTTCAGCATCAAAGTCACCGACAGCCTGGGTGGCTCGGACACAAAGTCATTCTCGATCAACATCGTGCCCGGGCCCACGATCAGCACGGCTCCCACGTTGACCAGCGGCACGGTGGGCGTACCCTATACCGTGAGTCTCACTGCGGTCGACGGCGCTTCCCCGTATTCATGGTCGATAACGGTGGGGTCCTTGCCCGCTGGACTCACGCTCGCGGGTAGCACGGGAACAATCAGTGGCACACCCACATCGGGCGGAACCGCCAACTTTACCGTCCAGGTGTTGGACGCCAAGAGCGTGACCGCAACCAAAGCCTTCACGATTAACATCGCCAGCGGCCTGACGATCGCGACGGCGCCCTTGCTGCCTGGTGGCGCGGCGGGTACAGCCTATTCACAGACACTCAGCGCCGTCGGCGGCACCGCTCCCTACACATGGACCATCACGGCTGGATCCTTGCCTACTGGTTTGAGCTTGAACGCGGCCACGGGAGCGATCACCGGTACGCCCACCGCTTCCGGCACATTCAATCTCACCGTGCAGGTGACTGACAATTCGTCCGTGAAGGCCAGCAAGGCGTTCACTCTGAATATCGCATCGAGCCTGGTCATTACGACGGCTGCAGTGTTGCCTGGCGGATCGGTGAGCGTACCGTACTCGGTGACTTTTGCGGCCTCCGGCGGCACCCTGCCGTATCAGTGGACGGTCACTAGCGGGGCTCTCCCGTTGGGCGTCACGCTGGCTTCAACGAGTGGCGTCCTCAGCGGAGTTCCTCAAAGCGCGGGCGCCTTTGGATTCACCGTGAAGGTGACGGACAGCGCATCGCTGGTTGCCACCCAGGCGTTCACTGTCACCATCGCTTCTGGTTTAGCCATTACGACGCCACCGCTAATACCGGGCGCATCAGTAGGGGTTTTCTACTCGCACTCTCTCACCGCGGTAGGGGGCACTAATCCATATCAGTGGCTGGTCAGCGCCGGTTCTCTGCCCAACGGTATGGCCTTGAATCCGGCGAGCGGCCTGCTTTCGGGAACGCCGGCGAACAGCGGTACTTTCTCATTTACTGTGCAGGTGACCGATAACGCCGGGAACCGGGCGACCCAGCAGTTTACGCTGATCGTCGGCTCGGGCTTGGCTATCATCACAGGAGCGGTGCTGCCTCCGGCTACGATCCAGCAGCCGTACTCGCTGACGCTCAATGCCGCCGGGGGACGACCGCCCTACACCTGGACCGCAACGTCGATCCCTCCAGGCCTGACGCTCAGTCCCGATGGAAGCATTACCGGCACCCCAATCATCGCAGGTATATATCACTTCACCGTGCAGGTCACCGACAAGAGCTCCGCCAGCGTGAGCCAGGCGATGACGTTGACGGTCGCCGCCACCCTGACCATTACCACACCGCAGACCCTCCCAGCCGGCACGGTGGGCACTCTATACTCGCAAACGCTGGCAGCGAGCGGCGGCCAGGCGCCCTACACGTGGTCGATTAGCGGCGGCACGCTTCCCGCCGGCGTGACGCTCAGCGCGTCGGCCGGAGTCCTTTCGGGCACGCCCACTATCGGCGGGAATTTCAGCGTGAATGTGCAGGTGGTGGATAATGCGCGCCTCACGGGGAGCCGGACATTTTCATTGGCGATCGGGGTTCCGGTGCCTCCGAAGGCGACGGTGACGGGCGTCCCCGCCTCCTCGACCGCGGCTCAGCAGATCACCTTCGGCATCGATCTGGCGTCGGGTTATAAATTTCCGATTCAGGGTACGGCCACGATTTCCTTCGAACCGGACGCGGTGACGCCGGCCGACGATCAAACCATCCAGTTCGCGACCGGCGGGCGGACGGCGAGTTTCGCGATTCCGGCGAATGCGACGCAATCCTCACCCATCGCGTTGCAAACCGGCAGCGTGTCGGGCACCATCACGCTGACCTTCGCCCTCCAGGCGGTGGGCGTGGACCTGGACGCGAGCGGTCTGAGCCAAACCATCAAGATCGCCCGCGCCGCGCCGGCCATCCAGAGCGTCAACGTCACCAGAACGGCAAGTGGATTCACGATCCAGGTGCAAGGTTTGTCCACGCCGCGCGAATTGACGGAGGTCAGTCTGCACTTTACTCAGGCCTCCGGGGCGAATTTGCAAACCACCGACCTCGCCGAGAGCCTGACGAACGTAAGTAAGCAGTGGTACCAGAGCCAGGCTTCGGCGGAGTTCGGCAGCCAGTTCATCCTGGTGCTGCCCATTACGGCATCCCAAGGCAGCGCCACAGCGGTCAGCGGCGTCTCGGTTGTGTTGAAGAATTCGACGGGCGATTCGCAGAAAGTGAACGCGACCTTCTAGCGCGGCTGCGCCTGAGAGCGTGTTTGCAGCCAGGTGATGATCTGCCAGCGCTGCTCCTCCGGCAGGTGCGCCCACGACGGCATGCCCTGGCGCAGCATTCCATTGCGCAAAATCCAGAACAGTTCACCCGGTGTCGTTTCGCGCACCACCGGCGAGCGCAAGTCCGGAGCGCGCCATTTCCCGGCGTGGTTGGCGCGATGACAGGGTGAGCAATAGCGCGCGAAAAGCTTCTGGCCGGCCTGCGCCGCTGACGGCTCTTCCGCGTAGGGGTTTGTCCGCATTCTAGCTTCTTGCGAAACCATGTCCCGCCAGTTGGACATCGCCGGACGCGCGCACAAAAACGCGCCACAGAAGCAAAGCAGACTTGCGGCGGCCAGTCTCATCGGCCTCCGCGCCCAAACTGATTCAGCTCGAACGCCAGTGAGAAGCGAAACAGCGCCGGGTAACTGTTGCCGTTCAGCCCGAACGCCGGCGAAACGGCCAGGGTTACTCCGCTCGGCATCTGCCACGCGATTGTGGGAGCGAGGTAGTGGGAGGTGTCACGCAGGCCGAACTCATGGCGCGTTCCGAGTCCGCCATAAAGCTCCAGGCCCAGGCGAAAATTCTCGCGGCACAGCCGGCACGGCCGGGGTGAGGCGGCGAGCCCCAGCGGACGGCTCACCGCGGTGGCATAGCCGAATTCCCAGGGCTCGTTCGACAAGTTCTTTTCAGCGATGATATTTTCCGAAATATTCCAGCCCTGGAAATGGCTCGACAGAATCAGCTTGGTTTCGATCTCGCGTTTCCTCTCGAGCCGGGAAATTGCGTTGGGTTCGCTCTGGTCCGCCATCCCGTCGTGGCCGACAATCTCCTTCAGGCTCTTGTCGGCTCCGTTGACATCGGAATATTCGATATAGAGCACCGGGTTGATCCAATGCTCGCGCATCAGCGGGCGGAATCGATTCTCCCATCTGTGCCCAGTGAACAGCGCACTTTCGCCCGAGGTGTTCTGCCCAGACAGATAGACCTCGGTGGTCCACCAAGCCGTTACTCCGTATTCGATTTCCAGCAGGCTGCTCAGAAACGTATTCCCGCCCGCCGGGCTGGCAGTGGTTCCGTAAAGCGCAATTTCGAGGTTACCGGGTTCCTCCATGCGATGGCTATATGTGACCAAGTAGGGCGTATCGGCGGCGCGCAGGGTGCTGCCGAGAAGGAGAAGCAGAAGAGATGCTGTGCAAACAGATTGCATCTATAAACTCAGCTTTATTGGGAATTTTAAACGAGCGGGATACTAATTGCAACTGAGTTGCAATTTTTGTTGCGGTGCAACCGGGCGGAGCCACTCAGCGTCGCGTGGCAAAACCCCCCGGGTCAGTCGGGCCGCGGGCTATGCATCCGCGTTAGTTACAGCCGGCTGAACGAACGTAGTTCAACAACGTGGATCTTTCTACTGGCGCGCCGATGGCCGCCGGCGCCACAGAGCGGCGGTTGTCTACTTTACCTTGGTCGCCGTGACGGTGACGACGCCGAGCTCGCGGCCCTGACTGCCCGAAGAAAAATCGTAGAGCTTGAAAACGTATCTGGTGTCGGGGCGGATCCAAGGGGCGGGACATTTCCGCCCCTGACAAGACAAGGAGCCCGAAAATTCGTGTGTCTTCTCGCCTTCCTTCCCTTCCGATTTCACAATTACCCTGGCGTGCTTGACGTCTTGCGTGTTCCAGGTAATATGCGAGGTGCACTCTCTCTGCCCGGGCTCAATTCGACAGGGATTCGGTTCCGCCGCGATGATACCAGACGGCGCTGCAGCCCGAGCGCGTGCGGGGAGAAAACCCAGTCCCATTATGGGAATTAGCAGCCATAGCCATCTTTTCATTGATGCAAATCCTCCTCTGCTAGCTTAACTGATATCCTGGACGCGCAATGGAAGGGCGTGGCGCCCACGCCCAGCCGTTGCGCACAGCCCAAACAATGATCCCATACTCGTACGCTCCATATGCCCGCACCCCGCAGGCAATGGACAATCGGTCGGCGGCGCTCTCGCCCTTGTTCGGTAGCACAGTGAGCAGCCGGGCGCAGTCCTCAATCATGAGTGGTGCAGTTCAAAAGACAATTCCTAATAGGACTTCTGTCTGATTTTGGTTGGAGTGCAACTGCGGGTCCAGATTCCGGTCTGCTCCCCAACGTGTATATCGAATCTCGGGAGAGATGTGCAGGAATGCAACGCGCACTTCGACGCCCGCGCCGACCACTGCTCCACGACCGGAACGGTTGTTCAGCGTCGCTGAAGTTGTCCCAGTCGAACTCGCGATCTGATCTGGGAACGAGGTTACGCTGGAGACCGAAACCCCGCTCACGTGACGAAATGACACACCACCCGCGACATATGGACTCGAAACTGATCGATCCAGGAACCGAAATTTCCCCAAGATGGGAAACTCCCAGGAGTTCGCTGTTACATGCGTGTGCGTGAGAACCACACCAGCCGTTTTCAAATCGTCATCGAACCCCAAGCGTTTGAAAAGTCCATCGAACTCTACGCCGAATCCGTGCGGCAGCAGAAGTCCTATCGTTGGCCCAACTGTGTAACGGCGAGTGGCGGAACTCGCTCCCTCTCCGAAGCCAATGGTAAAGAACGAACTCGTTTCAAACGTGGGCGTAAGTGGAACACCCAGTTTGGCTCCAATTTCAAGCCGCTGGCCGAAGCACGACGCGGTAAGAAGCGGGACCATTCCCAGGAATGTCCTCACCATGAATCTGCTCTAAGCAAATTCATAACCAGTTCAATGCAACCGCTGCAACAGATTCGGACGGTGGTCCCGCAGTCATTTTGGAAAGCCCGGGTGGTATTGTGGTATCCTGCCTGCCGGCGGAGGCAGAACCAAAAAAGAAGTGTAGGTTTAAGTTCGTTCACGTCCAACGATGGCCCGCATCGCTATTCACTATTGTGCATATTGAGTATCAGGACTCCATGCTGTCCGTGTGGCGGCGCGTCTTCGTCGTGAGCTACAGGCCGAAGTAGAGATGGTTCGGGGCCACTACGGAGAGTTCAAGGTTCTCATGGACGGTGAGCCAATCATCGACGGCGGCGCTGCGGCGTTTCTCGGTGTCTTGCCGTCAGGGAGGACGATTGTAGCGGCGGTAAGGGATTCCCTCAAAAAGAACTAAAGTACTCCGGCCCCGGCCTTCTATTGACGGCCCTCCCAAGCCCAACCCCCAATTCCCGAGCGAACTCAGGGAAGCTCCGTCCCTGCTGGCACAATTCCACAGCACTTTGGCGATCAGAAATTGCTTTGGCCGTGGCCAGCGTGCCGGCACTGGGTCACCGTTAGCTAAAAGTAGCCGAAAGATAGGCCCACACTTACAGTAAGGTGATTCACAATAGCGAGGGTGGCAACGGCAAGCTCACGGGAGGGTCCTTGGGCCAGTCTGGCTGCCTAGCTGAAGCCGCCCCCCTATAGGGCTTAACTAGCTCGCCCGGACAGCGCTTCGGTTGTGCCGCGTCTCCATACCAGCTCGCGGTCAACGTTTTCTGAGCCGCCAAGTCATGACGCCAATCACGACGAGGCTGATTAAGGCCCCTGCCAGCAATAATAAATTTATGAGCATCGCCGGCGAATACCATTCTGCTGAGCCATGCGTCCGGAGCCGGCCCCAGCCCCCGTACCCGCTCCGAGGGTCTCGGAGGATGAGCGGGCGCGTGGTGCGACTGAGGCCGACGAAGTTATTGTGAATCAACCTTCCAACGAATTCGGCCTATCTTTCGGCTATTTCTTAAGCGGGGGAGGGTCCGCTTCGGCAACTCCATCGGCGTCGCACCCGGGGGTGCGCCTTCAACCCCGGGATGCGCGGCGCTGGGCTCAGCCTCGGCTCGCGGGTACTGGATGTGGGTCGAAACCGCGACCCACTCAACGTTCGGTTGACGCCGGCGCTACTGTTCCAATGATCGCTGCGGACAACAAGGACAAACTCGCGCGCATAGGGTCCGGCGTGAGCAACCCCGCGGTGGCTGCCAATTCGGCTAACTCCGCTGTCACCGAAGCCTCTTTCAGGCGTTCTCGTGGTATCAGGCTGCATGCTGGGCAACAAATCCCGCATTAGCTTGGTGGACCCTAACCACCGTCCCGCGTCCGAGGCTTATCCTACGCGTGATGACGTTCCCACTCAACCCACGCTGTCGGAGGCTGCGTATCTCCGCGGCATCAGCGGGTTTTCGTGGTCGCGCCAATCCTTTTATCGTTGCTTGCGAGCTAAGCCCATCAGAATCCCATGCCGGCGCGAGAGATGGAAAGTAAGTGGAAGGATTTGTCACAGAGCAAAGGTTCGTAGGCCTCGAACGATGCGTGGCACTCAGCACCTCTTGCTGATTTTAAAGGAACTTTTGGTGAGCCGGGCGGGACTCGAACCCGCGACCCTTTGCTTAAAAGGCAAATGCTCTACCACCTGAGCTACCGGCCCTGAGGGATGGACGATTTTCAGCTTAACATATCGACCTTCGTGTTCCCCCGAAATAGACGTGCGCGGACGGCGGGTGGCAGAATATGTCCATGCCCGAATTCGTGATTCTGATCGCCAACGGCGATCTGCGGCTGGCCGCCAATCAGAAATGTTGGCCGGCGCAAGCACGCGCCGAAGAAGCCGTGATAGAGGCCATCAGGCGCGAGGGGCGCGAGGTGCAGCGCGGGCATCGGTTCGATCCGGCGAAGCAGCACGGGTTCATCGATAGCCAGAAGCGCGGCATGGAGGTGTTTCGCGAAATTCCGCCGGAAGCGCCGCTGGTGGTGGTGGAGGCGGTATGGCAGTACAGCCACCATCTGCTGCACGGGCTCTACACGCATCGCGGGCCGATTCTGACGGTCGCCAACTGGAGCGGCGAGTGGCCCGGCCTCGTGGGCCTGCTGAATCTGAACGGCTCGCTCACCAAGGCCGGCGTGAAGTACAGCTCGCTGTGGAGCGCAGATTTCCGCGATGATATTTTCTTGAACGGGCTGAGGCGCTGGCTGGCCGGGCAGCCAGTCGAGCACGACACCCGTCACGTACACGCACTCGATGATTTAAAGCTGCCCACGCGCGCGGAAAAAATCGCCAGCGTGCTGGCCGCCGACTTCCGGCGCAACAAAGCCATCCTGGGCGTGTTCGACGAAGGCTGCATGGGCATGTACAACGCCATCATTCCTGACGAGCTGCTGCACCCGACAGGGGTGTTCAAGGAGCGGCTCAGCCAGTCGGCTCTCTACGCCGCCATGCAGAGCGTTCCGGCGGATGATGCGCAGCGCGTGCGCGCATGGCTGGATGCGCGCGGCATGCAATTTCTCACCGGCGCCGATCCCGAAACCGAGCTGACGGACGGGCAAATCCTGGAACAATGCAAGATGTACATCGCCGGCATGCGCATCGCCGATGAGTTCGGCTGCGACGCCATCGGCATTCAATATCAGCAGGGATTGAAGGATCTGACGCCGGCCTCCGATTTAGCCGAGGGCCTGTTCAACAACGTGGACCGGCCGCCGGTACGCGACGCCGCGATGGGCCGTGTGCTCTACGAAAACCGGGCGCTGCCGCACTTCAACGAGGTGGACGAGTGCGCGGGGCTCGACGCGCTGGTTACCAACCGCATCTGGACACACCTCGGTTACGACCCCGAGACCACGCTGCATGATTTGCGGTACGGCGAATCTTATCCTGTAAATGGCGCCGGTGAGTTCGTCTGGGTGTTCGAAATCTCGGGCGCGGTGCCGCCGAAGCACCTGATTGGCGAGTATGCGGGCGCGGTCAGCGAGCGTCAGCCGCCTATTTATTTCCGTCTCGGCGGCGGAACCGTGAAAGGTATCAGCAAGCCCGGCGAAATTGTCTGGAGCCGCGTGTTCGTAGACCATGGAACCCTGAAGGCCGACCTGGGGCGTGCGAAAGTCGTCCACCTTCCACAGGAGGAAACCGAGCGGCGCTGGCGCATCACCACGCCGCAATGGCCCATCATGCACGCCGTCACTTACGGCGTCACCCGCGACCAGATGATGGCGCGCCACAAATCCAATCACATACAAGTCGCTTATGCGCCCGACGCGGATAGGGCCAACCTGGCGCTGGCCTCGAAAGCCGCGACGTTCCGCGAAATGGGGCTCGTAGTCAGTATCTGCGGCACCGAAAACGGGTTGTTATAATCCCGAGTAGTCACCCACTGCGAACGTGGCGGAATTGGCAGACGCACCAGACTTAGGATCTGGCTCCCGCAAGGGAATGGGAGTTCGACCCTCCCCGTTCGCACCACATAAAATTCAACGACATACGAGCCATTTCCGAACGTTCAGTTGACCGCTCCAGTTGCATCTTGTGCCTATAAGTGTACGCCGACGGTTGTTGCGCTTTTGCAGCAACGTTTGGTGAGCACCGGCGGCAGGCTAATTGAGCACTCGGGACCTGGGTTTCAAAATGCAATCCGGCTAATACAGAATTGGTATTGACAATGGAAAGCTATCGGCGCATGTTTGCCTTGGCGGTCTGCCCGACAGCAGGCGGCTATTCGCGGCGTTTGCCAATCTATTCTTGCCCACTAAGGGAAGATGCATATGGCTACGCAATTCCTGTCAAGGAGATTTCTATGCACTTGCGAATTCCTGGGCATGCCACACCGTTTATGATCGCCTTCACAGCATGCATGTGTCTGTTGGGGTCCCCCGCGTTGGCCGACACGTTTCATGTTGAGGTAACCCTTGATGAGCCGGTTGATTTCCTTCATGGGCTACCCTCGTCGTTCACCTTCGACTACACAACCTCCTTTCCGGACGTGTACTGGCCCTGGTCCGCTATAACGACCCCTTTGACTGCGGCACCACTCACCGGGATCACCTGGTATCTCCCATGCGAAGCCGTGAAATGCTCCGCTTGGGATTCTGTTATGTTCCACAACAATCCCAACACTCCCTCTGGGTTTGAGGTTGAGACCTGGTACTTCGACGAAGCTGGAGGCGAATGGTGGCTATTCCTGCAAACACTTCACACGGTCATGACCCCCGGGACATATTCCCTACCCGGGATTACGGTCGACTCGAATTCGGGCGTAGCTTATAGCCTGGATGGGTCAATCAAGGTAACCGATTTGGCGAGCGACATTCCAGAAACAACATCCTTAGTACTGTTTGGCACTGCGGCTGGATTACTCATCGTGGGTCCGGCGGTGTTCCGCAAATCAAGGGGCTCACATCTCCTCGACAGGGTTTGAACCCCATACCACGGCTAGAAGTCCCAGCGTCCGGCGGCCAAGTGAACGGCTCGCGCAAATTGAATGTCAGGACTTGAACATTACGAGGACGGCCCCACTCTATCCGATCAGCTTGTGTGATCCAGGATGATCTTCCAACCACTCGCCGTCTTCCGGAACAATAGGGTGAAGATGCCGCTGGCAGGACCGCCAGCTTCGGCCGTCCGGTCGAGGTGAAATTTACCGATCACGGATACGAACTCCGCCCCCAGCGGCGTGACCTCGATGGCGGAGAAGGTCAGCCGTCCCATCTTCTCCTTCGTCGGGTATCGGCGGCGGTAGTTCTCTAGCACCTGCCGGTAACCGCGCGTGATCGTCGCGCCGACAAATGTGGTCGCGTCGCTCGACTCATAGCCGGACATGAAGGCGTCCACATCGCCCGCATTCCACGCGGTTTGCTGCGCTGCGAGCACTGCACGTACCGCGTCTTCCGCCGATGGCGATTGTGCGCGCAGCAGCGCCGGCAGGATCAAAAAGGCGATGCTCGCGAGAGCTGCTACAAACCGCGGCTGCCGCAGCTTGCCACTTCCTGATTCAAATGCCGATTTCTTGCGTAGTGCCGCGCCGTAGTTTGCATGCATAAAGTTCCTGAGAGTCCTCCGCGACTCTGCACCGGCAGAAAGCCGCAGGTCCGACTGCAAGCCAGTGTGGTCCCGCGCAAGCGGGGTCAACGTATCTGTTTCGCCTGCGCGGCGGTTTTTAACATGAGGTGGCTGCGATGACGGCTGTAGGTGAAGTAGATGACCTGGCCGATCGCGAGCCAGATGATCAACCGCAGCCAGTTACTCAACCCCAGCGAATACATCATGGCAAAGTTCCACACAATGCCCAGAATAGGCACCAGCGGAACCAGCGGCGTACGGAACGGCCGTGGCGCGTCGGGATGAGCGCGCCGCATCACCCAGACGCCCGCGCACACGATGACAAAAGCGAACAGCGTGCCGATGCTAGTCATCTCCCCGACGACCGAGAGCGGCAGAAACGCCGAGAAGGGCGCAACGAACAGCATGAACAAAAGGTTCGAGCGCCACGGCGTGCGGAACTTCGGATGGATGTCGGAGAACACTTTGGGCACCAGGCCATCGCGCGACATGGAGAAAAACACGCGGCTTTGTCCCAGAAGCATCACCAGCATCACCGAAGTGAATCCGCAAATGATGCCGAATTTGATCAGGATTTTCAGCCATTCATAGGGGGTTTGATCGATGGCGACGGCAACCGGAGCCGAGGTATTGAGCTTGGTGTAATGCACCATGCCCGTCAGAATGTAGGAAAACACGACGTACAGGATGGTGCACACGACAAGCGATCCAATGATACCGATGGGCATGTCCTTTTGCGGGTTCCGGGCTTCCTGCGCCGCGGTGGAAACGGCGTCGAATCCGATGTATGCGAAAAAGATGACGCCCGCGCCCATCATGATGCCGCTGAAACCGAACTGTCCGAACTCGCCCTGGTTTGGCGGAATGAATGGATGGTAGTTCTCCGGGTGGATGAACCTCCACCCAACCGCGATGAATACCACGACCACCGCCAGTTTGATAACCACAATGATCGCGTTGGCCCGGGCAGACTCTTTGATGCCGAATATCAGCAGCAGCGAAATCACGCAAATGATGAATACCGCCGGCAAATTCACGATGCCCTGGATCATTCTGCCGTCCGGCAAGGTCCGCGTCTCGAACGGCCCTGCCAGCAACTGCGTCGGGAGATCAAGGCCGAAATCATGCAGAAGCGAAACCACGTAGCCCGACCAACTGATCGAAACGGTTGAGGCGCCCACGGCGTACTCGAGCACCAGATCCCAGCCGATAATCCAGGCCAGCCATTCGCCGAGCGTCGTGTAGGCGTAGGTGTAGGCGCTCCCGGCAACCGGAATCATGCAGGAGAACTCGCTATAGCACAGCCCGGCGAAAGCGCATCCGATGCCGGCCACAATCATGGAGATCACAATGGCCGGACCTGCGTGCAGAGCTGCTGCTACTCCGGTGAGTGAGAACAGCCCGGAACCGATAATGGCGCCAATGCCGAGGGCCACTAGGCTGCCCGGCCCCAGCGTGCGCTTGAGCTTGTGCTCGCCGGCCTCCGACTCGGCCATGATGTATTCAACGGACTTTGTCGCGAATAAATTCACGCCCTCACCTCTTTCTTGCGCCACACGAAATACACCGGCACGCCCAGCAGAACGATGATCAGGCCCGGCCAGGTGTAGCTGGGCTTGTAGAGCAACAAGAGAATTTCAATCAATCCAGCAGCCGCCATGTACGCCGCCGGAAGCACCGGATAACCGAGCGCACGGTAGGGCCGCTCCGCGTCCGGACGCGTGCGGCGCAGCCTGAAGATTCCCGCTATCGTCAGGATATAGAAAAGCAGAACAGCAAAGATAACATAGTCGAGCAGATCGCTGTAGCTCCCGCTGAGTGTCAGCAAAGTGGCCCAGACGCACTGCAAGGCTAGCGAGAACACGGGCGCGTGCGTGCGCGGGTGGAGTGTGGCCACTTTGCGAAAGAAGAGTCCGTCGAGCGCCATGGCGTAGTAGACACGCGCCCCCGCGAGAATCAGGCCATTGGCACAGCCGAAGGCCGAGATCATGATGGCCGCCGCCATGAGTTGCACAGCCACGGGTCCCAGCATCACCGACGCGGCTGCCGTCGCCACGCGGTCCTCAGCCGCGTTCTGGATGGCCGCGAGTGGCAGCACATTCAGATAGATGTAATTCGTGGCGATGTAAAGGGCGGACACGATCGCCACTCCAAGACCCAGCGCCAGGGGCAGATTGCGCCGCGGATTGCGCACTTCGGCCCCGGTGAAAGTGACATTGTTCCAGGCGTCGGCGGAGAACAGCGATCCCACCATGGCCACGCCCACCAGGCGAATGGTGTGAAAGTCCCAGCTCGCGTTCCGCCAGAAATCCATGAAGTTGGCCGCAGCCGCTGGCGGCGTGCGGCCAATCACGAAGCCCAATACGACGAGGCCAAGCAGTGCCGCTGTCTTGGCGAAGGTGAAAATGTTTTGTACGATTGCGCCGGTGCGAATGCCGCGGGCGTTGATGGCCGTGAGCGCGATGACTACGAGAATGGCCACGAACTGCTGCGTGGTCAGGCCGAGCCGCCCGGCGCCCATCAGCTGGTTGCCCGCCGATACCCATGGAACGAACACACCCAGAAACTTCGCGAAGGCCACCGCCACGGCAGCGATGGTTCCCGTCTGGATGACCAGAAACAACGTCCACCCGTACAGGAACCCCGCCAGCGGCCCGAACGATTCGCGCAAGTAAACGTACTGCCCGCCCGCGTGCGGCATCATGGCGGCCAGCTCGCCGTAAGAGAGCGCCGCGATCAGCGTGAGCGCCGCGGTGGCGATCCACGTCATCAGCAACAGCCCGGGTGAGTTCACCTGCCGCCCGATGTCGGCCGCCACGATGAAAATGCCCGAGCCGATCATGGAGCCCACCACCAAAGTGGTCGCGTCCATCGCCCCCAGACCCTTGACCAGTCCGGTTTCTACATCTGTGCCAGTTGTTGCCATTCCTCCATCCGGCGGCGCAAATTTGCGCTGGTGCAGTTTTCAGGCAGCAGGTCGCTGATCACGGCGGCCGAGTCGGCTCCGGCCGCAAACACGGCGGAAACGTTCTGGCGCGTGATGCCGCCGATAGCCACCAACGGGCTGCTACAGCGGGCGCGGCAGGCGCGCAGTTCCTCGAGACCCACGACCGGGTCCGGGTTCTCCTTCGAGGCCGTCGAGAACACCGGGCCGAAGGCGACATAGCTCACCAGCTCCGCCGCCGCGGCAGCGATCTGTTGCGGATTGTGCGTCGAGTGGCCAAGAAACGTTTCCATTCCCAATAACCGCCGGGCATCGGCGAGCGCAAGATCGTCCTGGCCAACGTGCAGCCCCGCTCCCAGCAGCTTCGCCATGTCCGCGCGGTCATTGATCACGAACACGGCGCCACGCTCGCGGCAAGCATCCGCGATTCGCTCAGCCACTTCGAACACCGGCCGCGTCCACTGCCGTTTGTGGCGAAACTGCAGAATGCGCACGCCGCCATCCAGCCATGCGTGCGCGGCGGTCTCAGGATCGCAAGCTCTCGCCGCGAGCGATTGCGTGTCTAAGATGGGATAAACGCGGGGGAGCTTCATTGCAGGTGCCGGTCCAGCCACTCCGCCGTGCGCCGGAACGAATCGATCAGCGTTTCATCGCGTACGAAGCCGTGGCTCTCTTCCGGATAGTAGATCTCCGAGAAATCCTTACCTTCCTGAATCAGCTTCTCGGTCAACTCGACCGCGTCCTGAAACATCACATTATTATCAACGATGCCGTGCACGACGAGTAGCGGATTCTTCAGCAGCCCCGAGAAATAGACAGGCGAGCTGCGCCGGTAGGCTTCCGGATTCTGCTGCGGCTTCATGAGCCGCTGCTCTGTGTAGAAGGCGTTGTAATTCTCCCAATCGTTCACCGCCGCCCAACCGGCGCCTGCGCGAAACGTGTCCGGCGAGAGAAACATCGCCATGTTGGTCATGAATCCGCCGTAGCTGACGCCCCAGATACCGACGCGGCGCATGTCGATATTGCCAAGCGAGCGAAGATAGTCCACGCCGCCGAGCACATCATCGAGATCCGGTCCGCCCATGTGCAGATACACATCCGTCCGCCATTCACGGCCGTATCCGGAGCTGCCGCGATAATCCAGGTCCAGCACCGGGTAACCCTTGTTCGCCAGGTAGCAGTTGAAGACATAGCGCAGATCCTGATAGCTGCCCCATTGCTTCAGGACGCTGGTTGCATAGCCGGAGCCGTGAATAAACAATACGGCGGGCCGGGGTGCCTGGTTTCGGTCTTCCAGCCGGTAGCCCGGCGGCAACAGGATCTTAGCAGCCACGTTCTTCCGATCTTTGCGCGACGGAAAGCTGACGAAGCGCGTCTCAGGCCAGCGATAGCGTGCAAACTCGGCCCGCGGCGAAGTGGTCACCGGGCGGCCGTTGATGTAAAGGTCCAGCGGCCTCGGGAGATCAGCCTCCAGCATGGCGGTGTATTCGCCGTCTTCAGAGACCGTGCCGAAGTTGAGGCCTTCGCGCTTCGAGAGCCGCTGTTTGTCAGAGCCATCGGAGCGGATGCGATAGAACTGCCGCTCGGCCGCGCCGGCTTCGGTGGATGAGTAATAAAGATAATCGCCCCGCCATTGCGGATCGTAGCCCAGGAGCGCGTCTTTGTGGATCTCCCACGCCCCGCGCGTCAACTGCTGGGCCGGGCCGCCCTCGGCCGCCACTTTGTACAGATGTTCCCAACCATCCTGGTCGCTGGTGTAGAAAAGAAAGCGTGAGTCCGGCGACCAGCCGAACGAAATCGCGTTGGCCCATGCCTCGTCAGCCTGTTCAAGCACAATACGCGCTCTGCCGGTGGCCCTGTCCAGGACCAGCAGTTGCTGCTTTTTCAGATCCGGATGGACCACGCGCCGCAGCAAAGACTTCGAGTCCGGCGACCAATGCGGCGGATCGGCATACGACTTCGCGCCCCAGGAGCCAGGCTGCATTTCAACCGGCTTGCCACCTGTGGCGGCAACGACGAAAATCTTGCTTTCGGGGGCATCGTCGCCCGCCAGCGAGCGGTCGAAGTTGCGCGCCGTAACGACTCGCCCCGAATAATTCGGCAGCACCAGCTGCCTGGGTGAGCCCACTTTCACGACATAGAAAAAATAGTTTCCATCCGGCGACCACGCGGAAACGCCAAGCGACTGGTTCTTCTCCTCTATATCGGTCACCTGCCAAAGCTGGCCGCTCTTCAAATCCTGCACAAAGAGCTGTCCGTCGCGCTGATAAGCGATTTTACCGGCGTCGGGCGAAAGCTGCGGCGCCGATTCCACCGCTTTCGTCTTGGTCAGCCGGAACGGGGCGTCTCTGCCGTCAGTCGCCACTACGTAGATGTCGCCCTGATACGCAAATGTCGCGCGGCTGCCGTCGCGGGACATGTGGAATTGAGCGATACCATCCGCCGGCATCGGGTACCGCTTGCGGCGTTCGTCCTTTTCGGCCTCTGTCAGATTCAAATCATCACGCACCGGCTCCAGGTTTGTCAGCCGGATCAGCGCCTGGTTTTCCGGGTGATACGCGTAGAGATCGCGGAACCGGTTACCTTCCGCGTTCCAGAGAAAAAGGAGCGTGTGGCCTTGTTTCGACCACGTGATCTCAGTGGGTGACGTGCCCCATGCGAACGGTCGCGTGAAGAGTTTTTCGAGTGACCAGGCTTCAGCGGCGAATGCTGCGGCAGGCAATAACAGCCAGGCAAGCAGACATCTCATGAGAATAGACGCTTATGATAGCGTGAATCCATGAGCCTGCACGTGAAGTCACCCGGCCATGCGCCCGGCGTTTATCCCATTGTCCGGCGCGGCGAGAGATTGAAATACCTTTCGTTCACCATCATCCAGCTCGGCGGTGAGCTCACCAGCTACATGGTCGAGAGCGGCGCGGATGAGCTCTCGCTTGATTTCTATAGCGGCCCAGTGCGCGTGGAAGTGGAAGACGCATCTGGCCGGTGGTCGGCGGAGATCCCCACGCGCTCTTCGATTCGCGAGCCCGGTCCCATGGTTTACATTCCCGCCGGCTCGCAGGTGACGCTCACCCGGCTGAATGGCGATGCGCGCATCACGGTCGCTGCCGCCGAAGGCAAACCCGGTGGGTCGCCCGCGCTCATTCGCGCCGATGATGCCGCGCTCAACCACGTGGGTAAAGACAACTGGACGCGCACCGTGTACACGCACATCGCCAACAACATCGATGCCGCGCGCCTGATTGCCGGTGAGACTGTCAATCAGCCCGGTGGCTGGTCGAGTTGCCCGCCGCATAAGCATGATCGATTCGCGCCGCCGTCTGAAGTGCCCATGGAAGAGATCTACTACTTCCAGGTGGAACCACGGCAGGGGTTCGGGTTCATGCGCGTCTACACCGCCCCCGGGGATCCCGATGGCTTCGATCACGCGTACGCCGTGGAGGACGGAGATACGGTGCTGATTCCGCGCGGATATCATCCCGTGGTGGCGTGTCCCGGATATGCGCTCAACTACACATGGGTGCTGGCAGGCGAAGGGCGCACCTACGGCGCGTGGAGCGACGATCCGCAACACGCCTGGATCAAACAGACTTAGCACGCTGCGGAAAAGCGCGTGAGGAGCGAAGGCCGCCCTCCGGTGCGTCCCGCGCCCATCCGCCTGGTGTGAGCTATGCCTGGCTCACGTGCTCCCGGCTCAGCTCATGCACCTTCAATAACAGTGTGACTTCGTTCTGCGGGAGGCGCAGTGCGGCCGCGATCGTTTCTGGGCTCTCGCCGCGGCGCCGCATGCGCAACACCTGGCCCCGCTTGTTTAAGTTGAGTGACTGCCCGGGTTGGGACGCAGGCGCCGGCCGTGCGGTCTCTTCCATTTGCGACTGCAACCGTTCGGACGCTTCCGTGACTTGAGCCAGGCGGCTTTCGAGGCTCTCGTGCCGTTCCCGGCCGCGCCGGGCGACGGTGCGCATTTTCAGGTGCAAGATAAAGGCGTAGAGCAGGCAGCTCCCCGCGAGCCCCAGCACACCATACAATTCGATGGGATGAATGAGCGGCAGCCAGTCGGGGGTCATTTACGCCTCCTGCACCGGTCCGGTGGTCGTCTGCAGCCGTTCTGCGCGGCTGACGATCTGCTGCACGCGCACTCCGTAGTTGCCGTCCACCACCACCACTTCGCCTCGTGCAATCACGCAGTTGTTCACCACTACCTCCACCGGCTCATTGACCGTACTTTCCAACTCGACGATCGAGCCCGAGGTCCATTTGAGCACCTGCTGGAGCGGCATCTGCGTCTTGCCGAACGAGACGCTGACCGGCAGCTCCACATCCAGCAATAAATCCAGCGTTCCCGAGCTTTTCGGCGTCTCGTTGGCCGTTTCGTTCATTTCCGCCATCTTCTTGTTCTCCTCTATCTCTGTGCCGACCAGCGCCGCTCCATGTACGTGCGCAGCCGTAAAATGCCCTGCGCTTTCAATTGAGCGATGCGGGATAAGTGCATCTGCGTGATTTCCGCGATCTCGCGCAGCGTCGCCTCTTCGTGGTAATAAAGGCTCAGCACGGTGCGTTCCATCTTGGGCATCTGTTCAATGGCCTGGGCCAGCAAGCGCTCGAGTTCGGCGCGCTCGAGCGTCGTCGAAGGCAGCTTCTCTTCCGAGTCCGGGATAAAATTGAGCCGGCTGCCTTCCTGGTCTTCGGATGCAAATTCGAGGCTGCCGATAGTGAGCCCGCGTACCTCAAACAGCCACTGCTGGTATTCTTCCAGGCTGATCTTCAGTTCGGCCGCGATTTCTTCTTCGCCGGGCGTGCGCCCCAGGCGCTGTTCGACCGTTTTGATGGCCGCCTCGATCTGTTTCGCGCGCCGGCGCTTGTTCTTGGGAGCCCAATCCATCTCCCGCAGGCTGTCGAGAATGGCGCCGCGGATCTTGTGCTCCGCGTATGTTTTGAGCTGCACGCCCTGCGCCGGATCGAAATGGTCCACGGCGGCGATCAGGCCGATCACACCCGTAGAGATCAAATCGTCGAGGCTGACGTTTTCCGGCAGTCGCTCGTAGATGCGGCGCGCAATGAGCCGGACCTGGGGCAGATGCTCTAAGATGAGCCGCTCCCGTTCGGCGCCAACGTTCTCTTCGGTCTGATAGGTGTACATACGTGCTACTTAGGCGCTCGTCTTCACGCCGCGGAAAGGGACCTCACCTCGCGCCCATCGAGTACCATCTCCAGCAGACGGCTGGCCGTCGCCGGCTCGATGTCCTCCGGAATTTGCTGTCCCGTGCCCAGGAACGAAACCGGCTTGCCGGTACGCGCGGATTCGCTGACGATGGCACCTAACGAAGACGTCTCATCCATGCGCGTGAAAATCAATTTGGACGGAGCGAATATCTCGTAGCGGTCAATCGTGCGGCTCAGATCGGCGCTGCGCATCGAAGCCGGCGCCGCCAGGTGCACCTCCATGCTGTTTTCACCGGCAAGGAAATGCGCCAGCTCGGCAGCCTCGCCCATTTCGTTCGCCGCATAGCCCTGCGTGTCAATTAGAATCAATCCCTTTTCCCGATTGGCTTCTAGCGCTTGCTCGAGTCCTCGCACCGTTTCCACGGCATCGAAACCAACGCCCAGGATCGCTGCGTAAGTTCGCAGTTGTTCCACCGCCGCCACACGGCGCGTGTCCGTGGTAATCAATTGCACGCCACGAGCGCAGGCCAGCCCGTAGCGCGCCGCCAGCTTCACCAGCGTCGTTGTCTTCCCGCAGCCCGGCGGGCCCACCAGTGCCAGCACTCGCGCGCGGTCGCCCAGTGGGTCGATGTTGGCATCCACCGAAACCAGGCTCTCCAATTCCGCGCGAACCGCGTGGTCGATCGATTCGCTGTCGAACCGCTGCTTCCCGCGCGTCCTCGGCGGAGCATCGCTCTCCAGACGCTCGTGCGCACGCTTCATGATTTTCTTGGCGATGTCGATCGAGAAATCGTTCTGGACCAGGCGGGAGAAAGTTTCGGCGAATTCCGGCGCGGGAATCGCCCACTGCGAGGCCTGCGCGTTGAGCGCGCTGCCCATCTCCTCCATCTGCCTCCGCAGGCGCGCGAGCTCGCGTATCACCGGATCTGCGGCGGGCGGTTCCACTGGACTTGCCGCCGGCTTCTGCGGGGCTGGCTGCCCTTCGGCGCCTCCAGGCAGCACGGCGAAGACGACTTCGTATTCACCCAGCTCCTGCGCTTCGGGAGGCGCTTTGCGGCTGCTTACCAGCAGCGCTTCGGGGCCCATCTCCCGGCGCGCCTGTTCCATTGCGGCTTCTACCGACGGGGCGAAATAGGATTTCACTCTCATGCCCGGCTACTCCTTATATAGATGTGTGCTCTCGAAATCATTGAACCAGCCCTTGTGAGACGACTTTTACTTCCGCCGGCACTTCGTTGTGCGACAGGAAGATTACGTTGGCGCGGGAAGCCTCGGCGATCTGCCGCAGGAAATGCCGCGCGCCGCTACTGGTTACCGTGGCCACCGGCGTCTCCGGGGTTCCGATCTTCTGCTCGATGCGTTTCAGAATGTCGCGGATGGCCTGCGGCGCCATCGTGAGATTGCTGTTCTGCTCACCGTGCTGGACCGCGCCCTCAATAGCCTGCTCAATCGCGGGATCCATGAAGTATGCGGGCAGATCACCGGCTGTATTCAGGTAAGGTTTGACCACCGTCCGGCGAATCGCCTGGCGCACGTACTCGGTCAGCAGGATCGGATTGCGCGTCGAGGCCGCCGCCTCGCTCAGCGCTTCCAGAATGGATACCCCGTCGCGAATGGACACGCGCTCACGCAACAGGTTCTGCAACACCCGTTGCACGGTCGCGAGCGGCAGCAGTTTCGGTGTCAGCTCTTCTACTACTTTCGGGTTTTCGATGGCGACGCGATCCAGCAGCTTCTTGGCGTCCTGCCGCGAGAACAACTCGTGCGCATGCCGGCGGATCAGCTCCGCCAGATGCGTGCCCAGCACGCTCACTGGATCGACCACGGTATAATTCGCCCTGCGCGCGCGCTCCGCTTGATCCGAAGGAATCCACCACGCGGGCATGCCGAAAGCCGGCTCGCGCGTGGCCTGCCCTCCCAGCGGCGCTGCGGATTTGCCCACCGGGATGGCGAGTTCGCAACCTTGCGGCATTTCGTAGCGTGCAATTTCGACACCCTTCAGTGAAATCAGGTATTCGCGCGGCCGCAGCGAAAGGTTGTCCGCCACACGCACCGGCGGGAACACATAACCCAGGTCGCCCGCCAACTGCCGACGGATGCCCGAGATTCGCCGCAGCAGCGGAGACGTTCTTCCACCTTCCACGAGCCGCACCAGACCGAGTCCAACTTCGACAGCCAGCGGCTCGATGCGCATCACCGCGTCCAGGTCTTCGCGCGCCGGCGCCGCCTTGGTTTCGGTAACGTTCTTGGCCGCGATCCCGCGCTTCCGCATCCGCCAGGCCGACGTGCCCATGCCCGCCCCCAGCAGCAGAAACGGTATCTTTGGCAATCCCGGAAACATTGCCAGCGCCAGCAGCACGCCGCTCGCCAGCATCAGCGGCTGCGGATTGCCGAAAACCTGCTTGCGAAAGTCCGTACCCAGCTTCGAGTCCGAGCTGGCGCGCGTCACGATCAAGCCGCCCGAAATCGAAATCATCAGCGCTGGAATCACCGTGACCAGGCCGTCGCCAATAGTCAGTACGGTGTAAGTTTCGATGGCGCGGCGGAAGTCCATACCGTGCTGCAGAACGCCGATGAGGAAGCCAGCGATGATGTTGATGCCGGTAATCAGGATGCTGGCAATCGCATCGCGCTGCGTGAACCGCGAAGCCCCGTCCATGGCGCCGTAAAATTCCGCCTCGTTCGCCAGTTGCTTGCGGCGCTGCCGCGCTTCGGATTCGTCGATCAGCCCGGCGTTCAAGTCCGAGTCGATGGACATCTGTTTCCCCGGCAAGGCATCCAGGGTGAAGCGGGCGGTCACTTCAGAGATGCGCACGGCGCCATGGTTGATTACGACGTATTGAATCGCAATCAGTACCAGAAAAATCACGGCGCCGATGATGTAGTTTCCGCCGACCACGAAGTTGCCGAAAGCCTGAATCACTTCGCCCGCGGCCGCGGTGCCGGTGTTGCCGTTGAGCAGAATCAAACGCGCCGACGAGATATTGAGCGCCAGACGGAACAGGGTGAGCAGCAGCAGTGTAGTGGGAAAGACACTGAACTCCACCGGCCGCGTAATGTACATCGCGACCATCATCACGATCACCGACATCATGATGTCCGTGACGATCAGGATGTCCAGTATGAAGCCCGGCAGCGGCGTGATCAGCGCGATGACGATCGCCAGCACGGCAATCGGCACACCAAGATCGCTCGCGCCGGAGAGATTGATCCCTCCGAACCCTTTCCAGACTGCCGGTGCCGTGATGGCTTTGGTCTGCGCCAATTTCAGTTACTCCTAAACTTATACGGGCAGACGCCCGTTCATCAGCCGGTAAACATACGCCAGGATCTCCGCCACCGCGCGGTACAAATGCGTGGGAATTTCCTGTCCGATTTCCGCCGACTTGTAGAGCGCCTGGGCCAGCGGCGGATTCTCGATCAGCGGCACCTGGTGATCTAGCGCGCGCTGCCGGATACGCAGCGCCAGATAGTTCTTGCCTTTCGCCACCACTCTGGGCGCCGTGGCCCAGTCGAGTTGATAGCGAATGGCTACGGCATAATGCGTCGGGTTCACGATCACTGCGGTGGCGGTCGGAACCTGCTTCATCATGTTCCGCCGGATGCGGTCGCGCATCAGACGCCGTATCCGCATCTTCATCTGCGGATTGCCTTCCGATTCCTTGAATTCTTCTTTGATGTCGTGGCGGCTCATGCGCAGGTCTTTCGCATACCGGCGCTTTTGCCTGACCAGATCGATCGTGCCGAACAACATGAACAGGCCAGCGCCCCTCCACAGCAGGGCGGTTAGCGAAGCTCCCACCAGCTGCGCTCCTGTTTCAACGCCCGCGAGCGGCAAAACGAAGAATTCGGGGAAACGGTCCCGGCAGATCACGTAAACCGCCGCTCCAAACAATGGAAGCAACACCATGGCCTGGATCAGTGCGGGAAAGTTCTGGCGCGGCAACTCGCGCAGCCGGGCGAGCGGGCTCAGCCGTTTGAAATCCGGAGCGACTTTCTTCACGCTCAATCCAAATCGCGACACCACCATCTGCGCCGCGAACGTGATCACCAGTAGAGCGCCGCCAGCAGTGACCAGCGGCATGAACAAGCGGAACAGCAGGTCACCTGTCATGCGGACGAAGTCGGGGATTTGAAGATCGCCGGCAAACGCCCGGCCGATCAGAAAGCGCGTGGTTTGCCGCGCATCTTGGAGCCATACATCTCCCCAGCGCGCCAGAATCGCGGTGAAAGCCAGAAATTGAGCCGCGGCCACGAACTGTTTCGCCGCGGGAAACTGCCCTTCACGTCGTGCGCGTTCCAAGCGCCGCGCGGTTGCCTGTTCGGTTTTTTGGCCCCTATCGCTCATGCCGATTTACATTCAAAATCCCGCGATCGCGCTGACACGCCCCAGCACCTGCTCGGCATAACCGCGATAAACGCGCGGGAACAATACCGCCATCGTGGCGAGCAGCCCCATCGCCGCCATCATCTTGATGGGAAACGCCAGCGTCAACAGCTGCAGTTGTGAGTTCAGTCTGCCTAGCAGGGCTAGCGCGAGATCCACCAGCAGCAGCAGTGCCAGTGCCGGCATCGCCAGGCGCAGCCCAACGGAAAACATCCCCGAAGCCAGCCGCAGAATCTGCTCCGCGCCCGCCGGCGACAGGGTGAAGGACCCGGCCGGAAAAACATCCAGCGAACGCGCGAATGCCCGGATCACCTGGCGATCCAGACCCATCGCAAAGAACAGCAGACCCGCCGTCAGTTGCGCGAACACCACCAGAATTCCCGAGTCCGCCTGCGTGGAGGGATCCACCATCGACGCGTACCCATAGCCCGCCTGCAGTCCGATGATTTGCCCGGCCAGCAGGAACGATTCATTCAGCACCGCCACCGCCACGCCGATCGTCAGGCCCAGCGCCAACTCCGCAATCAACCTGACCACCAGTCCGCCGATGTACGGCTCCGTCAAATTCACGTGCGGCCATCGCGGATAAAGCGCCAGCGTGAAACTGAACGCCAGCACGGCGCGCGCCATTTCCGGACCGGCGCTGATCCCTGGCAGCGGCACAAAGATGAATGCGCCGGCTACTCGCGCCAGCACCAGCACGAATCCGAAAACCGTCGCGAGCGGAAGTGTTAATTGACCTGACACGCGTTTACCGGGCGTAGCGGCCCAGATCACTCAGGATGAGGATCGTGTAGCCGGTCATTTTTCGAAGCATCCACGGCATGAGCAGCACAATCGCGAACAGAAACGCGACCAAGCGCGGAATCGTACTGAACCCGGTGTCCTGGATGGAAGTCACGATCTGGATCAAGCTGATGACGATGCCCGCCACAAAGCCGATCATCAGCAGCGGCGCGCCAATCCATAGCGTCATCATGAGCGCCTGGCGAAGGATTTCGACCACGAATTCGGGAGTCATTTTCTTCTCACGTGTAAAAACTTTTCATCAGCGATCCCAGCACCAGGTTCCAACCGTCCACCAGAACAAAAAGCAGAATTTTGAAAGGCGCCGAGATCATCACCGGCGGCAGCTGGATCATGCCGATCGAGAGCGTCACCGACGCCACAACAAGGTCAATTACCATGAACGGGAGGAACAGCACCGCTCCAATCTGAAATCCAGCCTTCAGCTCCGAGAGGATGTAAGCCGGAATGAGCACTTTCAAATCGAGGTCCGCCGGCGTGCGCGGCGCGGGAGAATGGGTGACGTCCAGAAACAGCGCGATGTCTTTCTCGCGCGCGAACCGCCCCAGGAAACTCTTCAGGGGTTGCGCGCCCGCGTCGAAAGCCTGCTGGTAGCTGAGCTGGTTCTTCTCCATCGGCTCCCAGCCCTTGTGGTAAATCTCCGAAGCCACCGGATTCATGATCAGGATGGTCAGAAACATCGACAGGCCGATGAGTATCTGGTTGGAGGGAGTGGATTGCGTGCCAAGCGCCTGCCGCAGGAAATGCAGCACGATCACGATGCGCAGAAAAGGCGTAATCGACATGACCACGGCGGGCAGCAGCGTGAGCAGCGTCAGCAGAATGACGATCTGCATGGGGACGCTGAGCGATGTTCCCGCAGGGCCATTCGTGGCGCTCACGCCGAATAGCGATGGCGCGGGCAGCGGCGCGGCGTGGGAGATCCCCAAGGCCGCAGTAAACACAAAAATGTGCTGCACAATATGCCGCGTCCAACGCGCCATCCTGCCGGCAATCATTGCGCGGCTCCGGCGCGCGGCTGCGCCATTTCAAGCTCAGCCGCCTGACTCCACGGCAGGCTTTCCACAACCGTGCAGCCGGTTGGCGACAGCGCGAGCAATATCGCATGGTCGGAAACGCGAATCAGATGCACCGAATGCTGCGGCGTCAGTGGCAAACGGGCAATGGCCTCCAGATGCCGTGATTTGCGGCGCCCCGGTCCAGCGAACCGCGCGAGACCGCGGCTTCGTAGAAGCCACAGCGCGGCCCCGAGGAGTCCCAGCACCAGAAATACCGCCAAGACTTGTTGGAACATTTACGCTCTCGGCTCGAAAACCGTAATGCGAATGCCCGCGTTTTTTTCGAGCGCCACCACTTCGCCGCGGCACACGGATGCTCCGGCCACGTAGAGGTCGAGATAATCGCCGGCGGTCTTGGTCATGGGTATGATGCTGCCAACGCCGAGTTCCAGGATGTCGCGCAGCCGCATCATACGGCGATCCAGCTCGATCACGACCTCTACCGGCACATCTGCAAACGCTGCAACTTCCGCCAGTATTGAATGGGGCGTCATGTTACTACTGCTTCAAATTCATGGTGTCCTGCGTCAGCGTGTCGGTGGTTGTGATGACCTTGGCGGCGGCTTCGTATCCGCGCTGATAAACGATCAGGCTCGTAAATTCATGCGCGATATCCACCGTCGAGGATTCGAGCGCTCCCGACAGCACGTTTCCGCGGCCACCCGTGTTGGCAGTGCCTAGCGCTGGGATGGCCGTGTTGGAGCTGACTTGAAAATTGTTATTGCCCACCGAAGTCAGCGAATCGGGATTGCGAATCGATGCCAGCGCCAGCTGCGCCACCGCGACTTGCTTGCCGTTGGAGAACTGAGCGATGATTTCGCCCCCGTCGGAGAGCGACACGTGCGTCAACTGGGCGGCTGCGATACCGTCCTGGGCCTCAGCGGAAACAGCCGTTTGCTGGGCGAACTGCGTGACGCGGCCCACCAGATCCGGCGTATAGAGAGACCAGGTGACATTCAGATCTGCCGCGCCATCCGTCAGGCCGGCAATAGCGACCGGTACGACTCCATTGGCCGCGGGCGGCGGTGGCGCTGGAGTGGTCAAAATGCCATTAGGGCCAAAAGTCAGTGTGCCGGACGCAGCCGGAATCGGAAATGGGGTTCCCGCCGTGCCCGCGCCGACCTCCGCCCCGGGAATCGTAACCGCGTAGTCCCATTTGTTCGCGGCGCTCTTGGTGAAGGTCACGGTCAAAACATGCGAGACGCCAAGCGAATCCACCACCTCGATCGGTGTGGAGAAGGTGCCGGCCGGCGTACCCACCGTCGCCGATGCATCGAGATTGATATCAAGCGACATGTTGGAGGTCGCGAGCGGCGCCCGCAGCGTGCCCGAGGGGACTACAATGTCGCCAATGACGCCATTAGTGTTCAAGACGCCATTGCTCATGATCCAGCCCTGCACTCTTTCACCAGTGGCCGTCATCAAGTTGCCATTCGCGTCCACCTTAAAGTTGCCGGCGCGCGTGTAGTTTACGGCGCCAGAAGAAGGATCGCGGACCACAAAAAAGCCATCTCCTTGAATCGCCCCGTCCAGCGCGCCCGAGGTCGTCTGAATCGCGCCCTGCGTGAATTCGTGCGAGACTCGCGGTTTGCCGGTTCCAAGCCCGACCGACGAACCGTTCCCCAGACCCAGCGACTGGGCCACCAGATCGTAGAACGAAACCACACTGGCCTTGTAGCCGGTCGTATTTAGATTGGCCAGGTTGGTTCCCACCGCATCCACGCCTACTTCGTTGGCGGCAAGCCCTGTCAGAGCTGCTGAAAATGATGTAAACATTCCGATCCTCCTTTGTTCTCGCTGCTTATGGTTGCGCGGGCCCGTCAGCTGGTGGATTGCTGCCGGTCTGCCCGCCGTTCTGTAAGCCCTGTTTGATGGATTCCAGATTCGTATTCACGTTGATCATCTGCTCGAGTTCGCTGAACTGCGCCAGTTGTGACAGGAATTGCGTGCCGTCGGTGGGGTTCAGCGGATTCTGGTTCTTGATCTGCGTAACTAGCAGCTTCAAGAAAGTCTGTTTGTTGACGGTCGGATCGAGGACGGTCGCGCTCGCGGTTGGCTGCGCCGCCGAAGCCGGGCTGGGACTCGATGCTAACGGGTTGATGATGCTTGCCATGAGCTATTGCTCCTTTGAAGACTGGATTCCAGTTCGCCGACCCATTGCAGGGTTTGCGCGCCGGGTTGTTGCTGGTCCCGTGGATTCTGTTGCTGGCGGGAATCCGCTCCCGATCCGCCGGCGTTCTGCTGTTGGGAGGAATGCTGCTGCGGCGGATTCTCATGCCTCTGATCCTGCGCGGTCGACGCGTTATCGGCCGGCCGCCACGTTTCCGCACGATAACCGCTCTGTTCCAGCCGGCCCACCAGATCGGACAAGCCTTCGCGCAAGCCGCGGGTCAAGCCCGCATCCGGCGTGCGTACCGAAACGTGCAGCTCGCCCGCTCTTTCACTCAGGCGAACCTGAACGCTCGATTGATCTTTGTTGGTGAGCTTCAGCGAAATGTCGCGGACGCTTTGGCCCGCGCGCTGATTGGGCTCGTTTTGCGCTTCGAGGAAATGGGGGGATCGATCTTCCGCCACAGTCTTAGCCGGGCCGGAGTTTCCCGCACCCGGCGCCGTGCTGGACTGAACTGCGGTGACCGGCGGACCGGCAGCGACGCTTGGAGAAGCGGTCGAAGCGTGGGACGCCAATACAGGCGCAGCCGCGCCTGGCTCGGTACCTTGTTGTGCGCTGGGTTGTGAGATGGCGGACCGCACCGCGGCATTCTGCGTGCCGCTCTCCGGGCGAGCGTCTGGTTGCGTTGCGTCTGTCGTGGATGCCCTCTGATCGCCAGATGGGTCGGGCTGAACAGTCTGATTCGGTTCCCCGGAATTTGCCGCTCTATGGCGGTTTTCCCCGGACTGGCCACCCGTGCTCGTAGCATCAAATCGCGAAGCGGCGATGGTCGCCTGCGCGTCATTGAGCCCGAGTGCCGCGCCGGTTGCCGTCCGCTCAGCGATGCGCGCCGCAAATGCGACTTCAGCCTGCTTGTGGGCTTGACCGCTTCCGGGACCGCTCGCCGTGGCTTGCGTCTTGGTGGCGAACGCACCGTCGAATGCCGCGCTCAATTCCGTTTGCCTGTGCGCGCCGGAGCCGTCCGCCGCGCTGCCCACAGCCGCCTCCGATGTCTTTTCCGCGATGCCACCATTGCCGGCAACGCCGGTCTGGGTCCCTGCCACCGCGGCGCTCTCATTCACGGCGAGATTTGCCGCCGCATTTCCGCCGGCCAAGCCCGCACTGAATGTCATTTGGGCCAGCTGTGAAAACTGGCCGGTAGGCCCGGACGCCCCCGCATGCGTGCCATTCGCGCTCGCGCCGGTTGGCCCGTCCTGCGGCAGTACATCTCCCAGAATCGCGAGAAACGGTGATGGCTCATTCTCCTGGCTGGCAGGTGTAGCCGTATTTCGGCCCGTTGATGGATTGTCGCCGCGCTGCGCCTCATCGGTGGACTTTTGATGCGCGCGCCGCGCATGACGGCGTTGCGTCTCCGTGTTCCGCTGGGCGCGGGCCGCCTCCTCTTTATGCGTGACCGCCTTCTTGTCACTCCCCTGCGCGTTATTGCGGTGGGAATTCTGGCCCGGGTTCGAAGGCTTGGCTGGCTGAGATTGTTCCTGCGCGGCCTTCCGCGGTGGCGTTACACCATCCGAACGGTGTGGATTTGAGAGCTCCGAATGCCGCGCGCTATCCGGCAGAATTTGCGTGGCGACGTCGGCTGAGCGCTTGACCTGCGCGGTGTGCCAGGCAGCATGGGAGAGGAAGGAGCTGGAGATGAGCACGCCCGGCAAGGTGCAGGTGAATGCCCAGGGAGACACCTTAGCGTTTCAGCGATTTACACCTAGTGCGCCCGTCAAAATCGTGACTTTTGGCGCCCATTGGCAAAATCTTGACGGCTGGCAACAGCCCGCCTGATCTGCTTATCGGCGGAACGCGATTGATTCTCTAGGGTATTTTTTCCGACTCCGGTTCGGTCTCCAACTTGCACCTCTCCCGCCCCGGACGATTGCTATGGATGCCTTAACCACTTCTGCCGCCAGCGGCCTGCGCGCCCGCATGGAAACTCTCGACATGCTCGCCAATAACCTGGCCAACGCTTCTACCGGCGGCTTTAAGCTCGACCGCGAATTCTACAGCCTCTATGTTTCGCCAGAGGCCGACGCCGCCGCCGGAACCCCCGCCACCGTCCCGCTGATCGAAAAGCACTGGACCGATTTTTCGCAGGGACTGCTCACGCCCACCGGCAACTCGCTCGATCTGGCGCTCTCCGGCAAAGGTTTCTTCGCCGTCTCCGCTCCCTCCGGAGTCCTCTACACGCGCAACGGCAGCTTCCGCCTTTCGCCCAAAGGCGTCCTCGAGACCCCCGACGG